>Ga0209526_10003859_pt1 | contig 10214 bp, 7 predicted proteins | sample JacPinW_OM2H0_M1_FD_188566 | JGI IMG/M metagenome (GOLD analysis project Ga0209526, IMG submission 188566) | Forest soil microbial communities from Algoma, Ontario, Canada - Jack Pine, Ontario site 1_JW_OM2H0_M1 (SPAdes) (version 2) | ecosystem: Environmental > Terrestrial > Soil > Boreal... | reverse complement strand
AACGTTAGACAAGTGACCATCATCGGAAACCATGTCTGCTTCGGGTCAATCGCGTCGGTTTGACGATGTCCGAGCCCCTTCCGATCTACCGCGATAAACAGACATTCTCAGTATCCCGTCGGCATGTCTCAGAGATACCAGACTCGGACGTCGTCACTTTGGATAGGGTGCCGCGCCGACGGAGTCGCCGCGTCGAACTTGCCGCACCTTTCCATCGCCGGCACCGCGTCGCCATTTTTTGGCGCGGTCGTTTGTGCTATAACAAAGCCGCCAGACTTGTGACGTTGGTTTGTGAGGACAGAATGAGCAGCGTCATCGACGATTATCTCGTGGATCCCAGGGTATCGCTCCTGGACAAGACGCGCATGCAGGCCCAGGTTCTGGTGCCGGTGCTTCGCGCGTTGCGCGCCGAGCTCGGCAAGGACAAGGCCGACGCCATCGTGAAGCAGGCCTTGCGCGACTGGTCGAAGCAGTTGTTCGCCGCAATTGGCGACGGCATCGAGGGCAGCCCGCGGCGCAAATGGACGACCATCCAAAGCGTCTTCGGCGAGGTCTCCGGCAAGGAGGTGGAGGCCAGGATTCTGCGCCACGACAAAGAGGCGCTGGACATCGACGTGACGCGCTGCCGCTTCGCCGAGTTCTTCCGCGCACTCGGCGAGCCCGAGCTCGGTGCGCTGCTGATTTGCGAGGCGGATTTCGATATCGTGTCGGTCGGCGAAGGCGAAGTCAGCCTCGAACGCGCGCAGACGATCATGCAGGGCGCGCCAAGCTGCACCTTCCGCTACAAGTTCGCACCGCGGTAGTTTTCTCGGCGAGGCCGCCGCTTAGGGAGCACGCCCCTCAGCGGGCGCAGGCGCGACGGCCAGCGTGCGCGCCGCGATCACCAGCGCCAGCACCAGCAGCGCCGAGGCCAGCAGGAACGGCGCCCCCGGCAATTTGAGCGGCGCCTGGGCACCGATGAAATAGGCGAATGTCAGGGTGAACAGAAACGGTCCGACCAGCTGGGACACGCTCTGCACGCTTGACGTGGCGCCCTGCAATTGGCCCTGCTGGTCCGGCGCGACCCGCTGCGTCGTCAGCGCCTGTATCGCAGCCCCCGCCACACCCCACAACGCCATCACGGGAATGCCGAGCCAGAACAGCAGGCCGGTCGGCGCCGCGCCATAAATCAGAAAGCCCAGGGCGCCGCAGCCGAGGCCCAATAACAGCGCCCGGCGCTCGCCGAAACGCTTGACGATCGGCCCGATCGCAGCCCCCTGCACGGCCATCGAGCAGAGTCCGACGAGGGCCAGCGTCAGACCGACCGTGGTCGAATCCCAGCCATATCGATAGGTCGCATAGAGCACGAAGGTAGAGGGCAGAACCACATGCGCCAGCTGGGCAAGGAAGTTCGCCACCGACAACCCCGTGAGCACCCGGTCGGAGCGCAACAGATGCAGCGCGCCCAGCGGATTCGCGTTTCTCCAGTGGAACGGCGAACGGCGATCCGGCGGCAGCGACTCGGGGAGGATCAGCAGGCCGTAAAGCGTGTTGGCAAAGCTCAAGCCGGCCGCGACCCAGAACGGCAACCGCGGATCCATGCCGCCGAGCAGCCCGCCGACCGCCGGTCCAAGAATGAAACCGGCGCCGAACGCCACGCCGATCTTGCCGAACACCGCCGCGCGCTGTTCGGGAGGCGTCAGATCCGCGATGTAAGCGAACGCCGTCGAGACGCTCGCCGAGGTGATCCCCGAGATCACCCTGCCGACGAAAAGCCAGGTCAGCGACGGCGCCAGCGCCATCAGCACGTAATCGAGCGCGAGCCCGAGATTCGACAGCAGCACCACCGGGCGACGGCCGAACCGGTCCGACAGGCCGCCGAGTATCGGCGAGAACAGAAACTGCATCACCGCCCAGGCGGTGCCGAACAGGCCGAAGATTCGCGCCGCATTGGCGGTGTCATTGTCGACAAAACTTTCCACCAGCTTGGGCAGGATCGGCAGGATCAGGCCGAGCGCGAACATGTCCAACAGGATGGTGACGAAGATAAAGGCCACCGCGCCGCGGCGGGGCGCGCCCGCCGGGGACGCCGACATGACGGTCACGGGCGGTTCGTCAGTCATGATTTGCGCCAGAGCGGGATGACTTTTCTTCGAATCGTCATCCCGCTCCATCTTTTTGTTTGAGCATGATCTTTTCGGAAAACCGGTACCCACTTTTCCGGATCATGCTCTAGTGTTGATCGGCGAATGGGCTGGATAGCGGGCGCAGACTAATCCATGCACCAGTGCCGTAGCAATGCGGCGCAGCCGCACCGGACGCCATCCGGTTGCGGCCAGGTGCTATTTCAAAACGCCTGCCCTGACATCCATGGGGGTGGCGCCGTAGAGCCGCCGAAAGCTGCGGTTGAAATAGGAAAGGTCGCCAAAGCCAACATCGTAGGCGACCGCGCTGACCTGCTTTTCCCCGGACCGGGGCTCGCAGAGCATGCGGTAGGCGCGGGCAAGGCGCCGTCCGAGCAGGAAGGCGGAAAACGTGGTGCCATCGTTCTCAAACAGTCTCTGCAGATGGCGCGGCGTCATGCCGAGATGCGCGGCGACGGTGCCGATCGAAATATCCCGATGGTGCAGGTTCTTGGCAATATACGTCTTTGCCGCTTTCAATCGCGCCGCCCCCATCCCCCGATTTCCTGCAATGTCGGCGGCTTCACGGGTAGCTCCGAGCGCGAGCACTGTCAGATCGTGCATGTGGGTCGCAACCCGGTGTCGAAGCGCCGGCGACCCCATCTCGTGGTCATCGCCCAGCAAGGTGTTCGCGTAGCCTGTCAGCAGTTTGAGCGCGGGCGTATCCCGGCAGATGTGACGCATGATTGCATCATCGACATCAACGATCGCCGACGACAATATCGAGTATGGAATTCGAATGGCGATGGATTCGCCGAAGGAGTGGCGGTCGAACACGATGGCCTCGCAGCTGCTGATCATCACCGCGTCATTCTCGTGGAGCGTGACTTCACGGCCGCGCGCGGAAACGGTGACACTGCCCGTCTGATTCACCAGCAGCGAGAGATCGTCGTTGCCGTCCGCGGTCATCTCTCGCGTTCGTATGATTCGGGCGGCCGTATATCGACCCGACACCAGCTGCAGTCCCGGCAGGGCACGCGAAACCACCGTTGCGTCGAACGAGGCGTCGTCACCCAGGTCGACGTCAGCCTTCAGGATGGTGTGGCTGTAATGCTCGCGCCAGGTGGCGACTCGCAAGTTCTCCGGAAGATCGGCCGTCGAGAAGCGAACTGTCGTGGAGCACTCTGGATCGGTCACGTGGCTCATTTCCGTCAGCGCCAGTCGGCAATATCGGCCATCATGCCGCAATGCTGCAGGCCGATGCGGAATTGGTAGATCGCGGTAGAATTCGCCGCTTCCCCCGATCGGAGGACTCTGGTTTTTCGCCGCAATGCAGCGATCAAAATAAGTTGAATCACAGTTTCAGCCTGGCGGTTGAGGCGACCTTGAGAAATTTTCCGTCTTTTACAACTACTTAGGTGACAATCCTCGCGGCGGGCATGCGATGCTCGCGACATCAGACGGAGCTGTCCCCGCCCGCTGCAGCGCAATCACGCCGCCATGCAGGTGAGTCTTGAGGGATTTGCCGGGCCCACTTGAGGAAACCCTCGCTAGCCGATCAGCGGACTGGCAAATCCCGCGACGATCTTGACAAGGTCGGCCTGGCGACGAGCGCCGGTCTTCGCAAACAACCTGCCGAGGTGCGTCTTGACCGTGCTTTCGGCAATGCCGAGGGCCACCGCGCTTTCGGGGACCCCGCCGACCTCGACGATGGCGAGCAGCACGCGCAACTCGGTCGGGGTCAGATGGTAGGCGCGGGCGATGATTTCCGGCGCCGAAGGGGTTTCCGTTGCGACCTTGCAAATGAACAGGGCCGCGGTCGCAGAGTAGGCGATCCCGGTAAGGCGGCGGGCGCCGGATGTCAGCGGCAGGACATGCGCGACATAGCGCGAGCCGTCCCGCACCATCAGCGGCAAGGCAATGCCCCGGGTTCCGATGGCGGCGTCGCCGCTGCCGGCGGCCGCAAACAACTCCCGCAAGGTCCGATCAATCTTGGTATCGCTCGCGACGATCCGTCCCCTGATCGCGGACAGGAAATCGCCGGCGTCGAGAAGGACGTGACAGGCGGCATTGGCGTGGACGATGCGTCCATCCGCATCGACGGCGCACATCGCCGCGCTGAGACCATCAAGGGTGTCAGCGAGGCTTGCGGCATCTGCAGATCTGAGATCGATAAGTCCGCCGATCAGCACCGCCCGGCGGATGTGCGGAACGATGAGGCGCATGCGCCGGCGCGTTTCGTCGTCGACAACACCCTCGCTTTGGTAGCGAAACACCGCGAACAATGCCGCGCTGGTCACCGATTTATCGAGCACCGCTGTCACGGCGTCCACCATGCCTTGCGGTTGGACCCACTCCTTGTAAAACCGCGTTTCCAGGAACTCCTGGTAAGGCATGATATCCGCAACTGCCATCGGTTGCTCGACATCAGAGAAGTACTGGGCCGTGGTGGTGGGGTCGAATTTTATATATTTGTCGAAATAGAGCTGTCGGTATGACGGGTCCCTATCGCCGGAATGATAATAGACAGCGCCGGTCAAGGCGGTCGGGCTCTTGGCAAAGATCGCCGCCACCGGACCGCCGACGAAACGCCCGGCCTTGCCGAGCACGCCGCCCCACAGCGAGGGATCCAGCGCGGCATCGTAGATCTCACCGATGAGTGAAGAAAGCTGCTCTGCCTGATCCATGGTCATCCCCGAAGACGGGCACTTGAAAATCGATCGTCGACGTGGTTGCGGCCGAATTACCTTGAACCCCTCGAGCCTTTCCGTTTCGCTGGAATCGAAACGGGGCTCTGGTTTCTTCATTTCACGCGTCTTCTTGACGCGACCGGTCCCACTTCGCTTGAAAACGCTCTGCTATATTGGCAAGCTGCGAGCCCGGATTCCGTGACCGCGAGCACAGAACTCCCGCTCACGATGGCCGCCTATGTTTGTGGATTGCTCGCGCAACGCGATCCGCACCGTGAGCCCGGCAACTCACGAAAAGCAGTTGACGAGCAAACGAAGGTCGGATTGAGGCACGGGGTCCGCTAACTTGCGTCGCTCGCACCGCCCTTGATCGAAATGACGCCTGGCCGGAAGGCCGGCGGCGGGGTCAGTCGGTGAAATCTGTCAGCCGACCAGTGGGCTGGCAAATCCCGCAACGATCTTGACAAGGTCGGCCTGGCGACGGGCGCCGGTTTTCACGAACAAATTGCCGAGGTGGGTCTTGACCGTGCTTTCGGCAATGCCGAGCGCCACCGCGCTTTCGGGAACGCCGCCGACATCGACGATGGCGAGCAGCACGCGCAACTCGGTCGCGGTCAGATCGTAGGCGCGGGCGATGATTTCCGGAGGCGATCGGGTTTCCGTTGCCGCCTTGCAAATGAACAAGGCCGCGGTTGCGGAGTAAGCGATCCCGGCGAGGCGGCGGGCGCCCGATGTCAACGGCAGCACATGCGCGACATAATGCGAGCCGTCCTTCGCCCTCAGCGGCAAGGCAATGCCCCGGGTTCCGATTGCCGCGTCGCCGCTGCCGGCTGCCGCAAACAGCTCACGAAAAGCCCGATCGATCTTCGCATCGCTTGCGACGATCCGTCCCCCCACCGTGGACAGGAAATCGCCGGCGTCGAGAAGGACGTGACAGGCGGCGTTGGCGTGGACGATGCGTCCGTCCGCATCGACGGCGCACATCGCCGCGCTGAGACCATCGAGGGTGTCGGCGAGGTTGGCCGCATCCGCGGACCTGAGATCGATAAGTCCGCCGATCAGCACCGCCCGGCGAATGTGCGGAACGATGAGGCTCATGCGCTGGCGCATTTCATCGTCGACCACGCCCTCCCGTCCGTAGCGAAACACCGCAAACAGAGCCACGCTGGTCGCCGATTTGTCGAGCACCGCCGATAGATTACCCGCTATGCCCTGCGGTTGGACCCATTCCTTGTAAAACCGCGTCTCCATGAGCTCATGGTGAGGTATGATATCCGCCGTTGCGATCGGTTGCTCGACATCAGCGAAGTAGTGGGCGATCATGGTAGGGTCGAGTTTCACATATTTGTCGAGATAGATTTGTAGATAATGCGGGTCAATGCCGGATTGATAATGGACTGTGACGGTCATGGCGGTGGGGCTCTTGGTATGGATTGACGCCGCCGAGCCGCCGACGAAACGCCCGGCCTTGCCGACAATGTCGCTCCACAGCGAGGGATCCAGCGCGGCATCGTAGATCTCGCCGATGAGTGAAGAAAGCTGCTCTGCCTGATCCATGGTCATCCCCGATGACGGACACTCGTAACGTCGATCGTCGACATCGTTGCCGCCGAGTTACCTTGAACCCCTGGTGTATTGGCAAGCCGCGAGCCCCGGATTCCGTGACCGCGAGCACACAGAACTCCCGCTCATGATCGCAGCCTGCGTTTGTCGGCGAACGGATTGGCCTTCTCGCGCAACGCGGTCCGCGCCGTGTGCCCGCCAACTCACGCAAGCAGTTGACGAGCAAACGAAGGTCGGATTGAGGCATGGTGTCCGCGAACCTGCTTCGCTCGCACCGGATCGAAATTGAGGTTCGATCCAGGCGCAGCGACGACGCGGAGGCCGGACCGAGGCGACCGCGCCCTTAATCGAAACGGCTCTCGGCCAGTGGTCGGCGGCCGGGTTTATCGATGACATCAGTTAGCGATCAGCGGACTGGCAAATCCCGCGACGATTTTCACAAGATCGGCCTGGCGACGGGCGCGGGTTTTCACGAACAAATTGCCGAGATGCGTCTTGACCGTGCTTTCGGCAATGCCGAGGGCCGCCGCGCTTTCGGGAACCCCGCCGACATCGACGATGGCGAGCAGCACGCGCAGCTCGCCCGGAGTCAGATGGTAGGCGCGGGCGATGACTTCCCGAGGAGATTGGATTTCCGCTGCGACCTTGCAGATGAACAACGCCGCGGTCGCGGAGCGCGCCATCCCGGCCAGGCGGCGGGCGCCGGATGTCAGCGGCAGCACATGCGCGGCATAATGCGAGCCGTCCTTCGCCCGCAGCGGCAAGGCAATACACTGAGTTCCGACCGCCGCATCGCCGCTACCGGCCGCTGCAAACAGCTCCCGCAAGGTCCGATCAATCTCGGCATCGCTTGCGACGAGCCGCCCCCCGATCACGGACAGGAAATCGCGGGCGTCGAGAATGACGTGGCAGGCGACGTTTGCATGAACGATGCGCCCATCCGCATCGACAGCGCACATCCCCGCGCTGAGGCCATCGAGGGTGTCAGCGAGGTTGGCAGCATCGGTTGCCCTGAGATCGATAAGTCTGCCGATCAGTAAGGCCCGGCGAATGTGCGGAACGATGAGGCGCATGCGCCGCCGCATTTCATCGTCGACAACACCGTCGCGTTGGTGGCGAAACACCACGAACAGTGCGGCACTGGTCACCGATTTGTCGAGCACCGCGTTCAGGCCATCCACCAGGCCTTGCGGCTGCGCCCACTCCTTGTAAAACCGCGTTTCCAGGAACTCCTGGTAAGGCATGCAATCCGCCGTCGCGATCAGTTGCTCGACATCGGCGAAGTAACGGCTGATCGTGGAAGGGTCGAATTTTATGTATTTGTCGAAGTAGAGTTGGCGATAATACGGGTCAGTGCCGGACTCATAATAGAGATTGCCGGTCGAGGCGGTTGGGCTCTTGGCATAGATTGCCGCCGCCGAGCCGCCGACAAAACGGCCGGCCTTGCCGACGACGTCACTCCACAGCGAGGGATCCAGCGCGGCATCGTAGATCTCACCGATGAGTGAAGAACACTGCTCTGCCTGATCCATGGTCCTCCCCCGAAGACGGACCCCCCCCCGCACAGGTGACCGTCGACACATCCGTAACCGAAAGGGCCTCAGGCCTGCCCGACGCCGGCGTTCGCCAGCGAGCCATCCAGCGCGGAAGCTTTACACCCAGCATTGGCGTCCTGCTTGGACGTACGCGACAGCGGATTTGCGCCAAGCGACATCGCGGCCTTGCCAGGCCTCGGCTGAGGAAAGCGACTTGCGATCAATGATAACGCCGCCGCCAAACGCCCAACCAGTAGTTGGGAGACCGTCTACGGATTGTTCACGATGGCCGCTTGCGCTTGTGGGCGAACGGATTGGCCTTCTCGCGCAGGCTGATCCGCACCGGCGTGCCCGGAAGCTCGAAAAACTCACGCAAGGAGTTGACGAGGTAGCGCAGATAGGATTGCGGCACGGCGTCCGCGCGCGAACAGAACAGGATGAAACTCGGCGGCCGCGCCTTGGCCTGGGTGATGTAATTCAGTTTCAGCCGCCGGCCCGACACCGCCGGCGGCGGGTTGTTGTCGACGGCCTGCTCGAACCAGCGATTAAGCGAAGCCGTCGGCACCCGCCGGTTCCACACCGCGTAAGCCTGTTCGATCGCGCTCATCAGCCGGTCGATGCCCTCGCCCATCAAACCGGACACCGCGACGATCGGCATTCCCTTCACCTGCGGCAGCAGATGATCGGCGTCGGTGCGCAAGGCTGCGATCAGGCTCGACTGCCGTCCCATCAAATCCCACTTGTTGACGGCGATCACCAGCGCCCGGCCCTCGCGTTCGATCAGGTCGGCGATACGCAGGTCCTGTTCCTCGAACTTGTTCTGCGCGTCCATCATCAGCACCACGACTTCGGCGAAACGCACCGCGCGCAGCGCGTCCGCCACCGAGAGCTTCTCCAGCTTCTCCTCGATCCGCGAGCGCCGCCGCAAACCTGCGGTGTCGAACACGCGAAAATCCCGGCCCTGCCAGTTGAGCTCGACGGAAATGGAATCGCGGGTGGTGCCGGCCTCGGCGCTGGTCAGAAGCCTCTCCTCGCCGAGCAGATGATTGATCAGCGTGGACTTGCCGGCGTTGGGGCGGCCGACGATGGCCACCCGGATCGGCCGCTTTGCGATATCCTCATCGGAAGCGATGACGTCGTCGTCGTCGAACTCTTCGGGTTCTTCGACGGGCTCCGGCATCAGCGCGCGCAGCGCGTCGTAGAGGTCGCTAAGGCCCTCGCCATGTTCGGCTGAAATCTGGATCGGTTCGCCGAGACCCAGCTCGTAGGCTTCCATGGCGCCGGCGTCGCCCTGCTTGCCCTCGCTCTTGTTGGCGACCAGCACCACCGGCTTGTTGGCGCGGCGCGCGAAATCGGCAAAGGCGCGATCGTTCGGCGTGAGGCCCGCGCGCGCGTCGACCACGAACATCAGCGCGTCGGCGAGGCCGATCGCCGCCTCGGTCTGTTCCTGCATCCGCGCGGTCAGCGAGCCCTTGGCGCCCTCGTCGAGGCCCGCGGTGTCGATGATGGTGAATTCGAGATCGCCAAGACGCCCCTCGCCTTCGCGGCGGTCGCGGGTGACGCCGGGTTCGTCATCGACCAGCGCCAGCTTCTGTCCAACCAGCCGGTTGAACAGCGTCGATTTTCCGACATTGGGCCGGCCGATAATGGCAATCGTGAAGGACATAAGCGATCCCCGCGCTCTTTATGAAGCGCATGTCAATGAAATGAAAAGCCAAGAGCCTCGGTTCAGCTCTGACGAGAGAGACCTGAACAGAGGCTCTAATGGTTATTTCGACGCGTTTTCTTCACGCGAACCGCTACCCACTTCGCCCGAAAGCGCTTTGGATCAGCGCGTGAAAGTACCGCTCGGCATCGGCGCCGGGAAGGCGGACTGCTGCGCCGGTTGCGCGGGCTGCGCCGAATCCGGCGGCGGCGCGGTGGTGCGCCGCCGAACGATTTTCTTGGGCTTGGGCGCCGGCGGCGCGGCGGCGGTGCTGCCGTCTTCCGCGGGTGCCACATCGGGATCCGGCCCGGCGGCAGTGGGGTCCGGCGCGGCCGCCGTGCTGGCGGCGGCCGGCTGCTTGCCCTTGCGCGCGGATTTGGCAGCGCTCTTTGATTTCGGCTCCTCTGGAGGCGGCGCGGCTGCGGCGGCCGCGGCCTCGGCGTTCTGCTGATCCATCTGCTGCCGCGCCGAGCCCTTGTACAATTCCTTCGGCACACCCTGCTCGAGGCCCGGCACGCCATCGGGGAAAACCGGCTTGCGCTCGCCCGGCAGCTTCTTCTTGGTGTCGAGGAAATCGAGCATGTCGGTCGGATCCCAGTTGCCAAAACCGCTCGAGCAG
>Ga0209526_10003858_pt1 | contig 10215 bp, 9 predicted proteins | sample JacPinW_OM2H0_M1_FD_188566 | JGI IMG/M metagenome (GOLD analysis project Ga0209526, IMG submission 188566) | Forest soil microbial communities from Algoma, Ontario, Canada - Jack Pine, Ontario site 1_JW_OM2H0_M1 (SPAdes) (version 2) | ecosystem: Environmental > Terrestrial > Soil > Boreal... | reverse complement strand
TCACGCTTCTCGTGAACGTGCTCGCCCGCTGGGTCGTGAGCCGCTCGCGGCACGAGGTGGCCACGGGAGCCGTGCGATGACGACGTCGATGCTCGTGTCGCCGAACCGCGGCCGCAAGATCGAGAGCGCGGTCGCAACCGGATTCATGGTGCTGGCGTTCCTCGTCATGCTCGTGCCGCTCGTGATGATCGTCGGCTACGTGATCCAGCGTGGCGCGGGCACCATCAGCTGGCACTTCGTCACCGCCGACCTGCCGATCATCGACCGGTCGGCGGACGGCGGCATCGGGCCCGCGGTGGTGGGGACGCTCCTGATCGTCGGAGTCGCGACGCTCTTGGCCGTGCCGCTCGGTGTGCTGGGCGGCATCTACCTGAACGAGTACGGCGGGAAGAGCCGCGCCGCGGCCGTCGTGCGATTCCTGGCCGACGTGATGACGGGCGTGCCGTCGATCGTGATGGGCTTGTTCATCTACACGATCTGGGTCCTGCGGTTCAAGAACCAGAGTGCGTTCGCCGGCACGCTGGCATTGGGCTGCCTGATGCTCCCGGTGATCATCCGCACCACCGAGGAGGTGCTCCGGCTGGTGCCGTCCGACCAGCGGGATGCGAGCTACGCCCTCGGCGGCCGGAAGGCGACCACGATCGGCCGGGTCGTGGTCCCGGCGGCCGTTCCCGGGATGATGAGCGGGGCGCTCCTGGCGGTGGCTCGCGCGGCAGGCGAGACGGCGCCTCTACTCTTTACGATCGGGTTCGCCACGAAGGTCAACACGAATCTCTTCCATGGTCCGAATGTCGCGCTGCCGTCCCTCATCTTCCGCAACGCCACGTCACCATTCCCCGCGGCGCAGGATCTCGCCTGGGGAGCCGCACTCACGCTGATCGTCATCGTGTTCGTGTTCACTCTGCTCGCCCGCCTCGTGGCGGCGCGCTTCGATCGCCGGAGCCGGGCATGACCATCATTCCCACGGGGAGTCGCCCCATGAGCGAGGTCTGGACACCGCCCGGCAGCGCCGAGCCGGTCCACCATCCCGAGCAGGAGCAACCGGCGCTCGCGCCCGAGGTCGTCTTCGAGGTGCGCAACCTCTCGGTGCGCTACGGCGACGCGCCGGCGGTGCGCGACGTGACGCTCGACATCGCGGCCAACGAGATCACGGCGGTGATCGGACCGTCGGGCTGCGGGAAGAGCACGTTCATCCGGTGTCTCAACCGGATGAACGACCTCATCAACGGCGCACACGTCGACGGCCTCGTGAGCTTCCACGGCGAGAACCTCTACGACCCGAGGGTGGATCCCTCGCAGGTCCGTCGCCGGATCGGCATGGTGTTCCAGCGGCCGAACCCGTTCCCGAAGTCGATCTACGACAACGTTGCCTACGGGCCCCGCATCAACAGGCTGAAGCGCAACCTCGACGAGACGGTCGAACGCGCCCTCACCCACGCCGCGCTGTGGGACGAGGTCAAGGACAAGCTGAAGAAGAGCGCCCTCGCGCTCTCCGGCGGACAGCAGCAGCGTCTCTGCATCGCGCGAGCGCTCGCGGTGCAGCCCGACGTGCTGCTCATGGACGAACCGTGCTCCGCGCTCGACCCGATCGCCACCGCACGCATCGAGGACCTCATGGAGGAGCTCAAGCGCGATTACACGATCGTCATCGTCACGCACAACATGCAGCAGGCCGCGCGAGTGTCCGATCGAACCGCCTTCCTCACGACCGAGGTCGACGACTCCGGGCACCGGTCGGGTCGGTTGGTCGAGTTCGATCGCACCGCGACGATCTTCACCCACCCGTCGGATCCGCGAACCGAGGGCTACATCACCGGCCGGTTCGGCTGATCGTGGCGGGCAACCACGACGACATGTTCGAGCGTCATGGCAACCTTCTACACCACTGACGCCCGGCAGCAGGTGCGCACATGACGTGGGTGATCGTCGGCATCTCGCTGGGCGTCGCGGTCGTGGCGATCGTGGTGGCCATCCGAACCAGCCGGGGTGTGCGCCGTGACCTCGAGATCACGCTGTCCCGCCTGGGTGATGACGACGCGGCACGCGAGCACACGTTCGAGAACGTGTTCGGCCGGCTCGAACGGGTCGCCGACGAAGCCGATGCCGCGGCGCGCGTTGCGCTGGTTGAGCGTGACCGGCTTGCCGCCGCGCTGCACGCCACACCCGACGGTGTGATCGTGGTCGACGTCGCCGGTGAGGTGGTGCTTCGAAGCGACGCGGCCGAGCGGTTCACCGATCCGCGTCATTCCGACGCGATCGCGGCCGAGGTCATCACCGAGCTCCTCGACCGGGCCCGTATGGGCGAGAGCGCACGGCGGGAGCTCCAATTGTTCGGCCCGCCCCGCCAGGTGCTGTTGGTGGAGGCGCTGCCGCTGTTGCGAGAAGACGAGACGGTGGGCGCGGTCGCCTTCGTGCGCGACGTCAGCGAGGCTCGGCGGGTCGAGAACGTGCGCCGCGACTTCGTCGCCAACGTCAGCCACGAATTGAAGACGCCGATCGGGGCGCTCGCACTGCTCGCAGAGACCGTCGCGATGGGAGACGACCCGACGGTGGCGCAGCAGCTCGCGGAGCGGATGGTGCGCGAAGCGGATCGCCTCGGGCGCATCATCGACGACCTCTTGGACCTCAGCCTCATCGAGGCCCAGGAGACGCCCACCCGCGATCCGGTGCCGGTCCACCTGCTGCTGAACGACGCGGTCGACCACGTGCGCGAGGCGGCCGACCTCGCCGGCATTCCCATGGTCGTCGCGCCCGTGCCGGCCGACCTCGTGGTCCGCTGCGACCGGCGCCAGGTGGTGAGCGCGATCGCCAACCTGCTCGACAACGCCATCAAGTACTCCGACCCCGGTAAGCCGGTGGAGCTCGACGGGCGCGTCGAGGGCGAACGCGTGGTGTTGACCGTGCGCGACCACGGCATCGGCATCCCGTCACGGGATCTCGAGCGCATCTTCGAGCGCTTCTATCGCGTCGACCGGGCCCGCAGTCGTGCGACCGGGGGCACAGGCCTCGGCCTGTCGATCGTGCGGCACGTCGTGCAGGCGCACGGCGGAGAGGTTCGTGTCGACTCGCGTGAAGGCGAGGGGTCGACGTTCACATTGATGCTCCCCACTGCCCGCCGGCACACCGGCGGCACCGACCTGAAGGTGTCCTGACGTGGCCGACCCTCCCACGATCCTCGTCGTCGACGACGAACAGTCCTACCGTGACGCGCTCGCCGTGGCGCTCCGGCGTGAAGGCTTCCTCGTCGAGGTGGCCGCCGATGGCATGGAGGCATTGGAGCGCTTCGAGGCATCTCGCCCGTCGCTCGTGTTGCTCGACGTCATGCTCCCGCGCATGTCGGGCGTCGACGTTTGTCGCGAGCTCCGAGCGCGAGGGACCCGCGTCCCGATCGTGATGGTCACGGCGAGGAACGCCGAGATCGATGCGGTCGTGGGACTCGAGGTCGGAGCCGACGACTACGTCACCAAGCCGTTCCGTCTCCGCGAGCTGATCGCCCGGGTGCGCGCCCACCTGCGGCGCGTACCCGCCGCCGACGAAGAGGACCTCGTACGGGCCGATGTGCTCGAAATCGGTGACGTGCGTCTCGATGTCGGCCGGCACGAGGTGATGGTGCGCGGGGACGCGGTCGCCTTGCCGCTCAAGGAGTTCGAGCTGCTCGAGCTCCTGCTCGCCAATGCCGGTCGGGTGCTGACGCGCGACGTGCTGATCGACCGTATTTGGGGACCGAACTACTACGGCGACACCAAGACACTCGACGTGCACGTGAAGCGGCTGCGAAGCAAGGTCGAGCCCGACCCTGGCCATCCGGAGCGCATCGTCACCGTGCGCGGTGTCGGATATCGCTACGAGCGACCCAAGGCGTCGGTGAGCTGAGCCCGTCGGGCCGAGCTGCACCTGCCGCCGCTTACGAGCGGGGCGAGTTTCGAGCCCCTTCGGGGATGGGCTCGAGGGCTTTGCACGCGGCGGCCGCCGCGCCGTGCAGGTCGGCCCGCGAGATGCCGGTGAGCGGTGTGACCGCCGCGTAGCCGGCGCGGACCAGCGCGAGATCGGTGTCGGGATCCGCCTCGACGTCGTTGCCGGTGAACTCGAGCTGGACGTGACCTTCGCTCGAGTCGGCCGAGCCGGCCCAGACGGTGCCGTACGGGGCCAGGTGTGCCTCGCGCACGCCCAGAAGGTCGCCGATCCTGCAGTTCGGAACATTGAGGTTCAGCACCCGCGGGCCGCCCTTGGGATCGACCACCCAGTCGACGCAGGCCGCGGCGAGCCGGGCCGCGGTCGCCCATTCGATCGTCTCGCCCACACCGATGCTGACCGCAAGGCCGGGGAACCCGAGCCCGGCCGCGGTCAGCGCCGCGCCGACGGTTCCCGAGTGGAGCACGAGGTGCCCCGTGTTCGGACCCGGGTTGATGCCCGACGCGACGAGATCGGGCGGCGCACCGAAGCCGCCCAGGCACGCGGCGTACACCGCCGCCGCTGGCGGCTGGTCGATCGCGACCACGGGCACATCGGGCAACTCGGGCCAGCGCATCTCCTCGAGCGGGATCGGGCCGAGCCGGTGCAACGGACCGATCGCGGCACTGGCGCCACTACGGTCGGAGCTCGGCGCGACGACGAAGCAGTCGTGGCCCTCGGCCGCGAGCGCGACGGTGAGCGCGACGATTCCGGCCGAGCCGACACCGTCGTCGTTGGTCACGAGAATCCGCACGTCCCGACCCTATCGGCGGCACGTGACCGGGCGGTTGCCGGGAGACGACGTACTCGTCGCGTGCTGCGCCGTCACGCCGGAGCGGGCAGGTACCGAGCCGCCACGACACGGCCGTCGCGCAGCTCCAGCACCCAGGTGGAACCCTTGGTGCAACGGGGCTTCTTGCCGAGGTCGATGCCTTCATGAGCGAGGTGGTCGAGCAGCGCGTCGATCACGTCGCCGTGCGTGCACATGACGCTGTTGCCGTCGGCGTTCAATGCCAGCTTCAACACACCGGTGGCCCCGTTTCCTTCGGCGAGCTCGGCTGCGACCTCGACGGGGAGTCCGAGGCGCTCCGCGAGCGGCTCGACCGTCTGGCGGCAGCGCAGGAAGGGGCTCGACCAGATCGTGTCGATCTCCTCGTTGGCGAGCATGGCCGCGAGATGCTCCGCCTGCCGGCGACCCTTGCGCGACAACGGCCGTTCCTCGTCGGGACCCTTCCACCGATGGCGGTCGCCGGCCTGGGCGTGCCGCACCACGTAATGCTTCATCCGCGCTACGTCTCGACGTCGCGGAGCGCTTCGACGAGTTGCCGGTCGTGGTCGTAGCTGAGCAGCGCGGTCGCCTCGTCGGCCGAGCACCACCGCAGCTCGTCGACCTCGTCGTTGGCGACGAACCCGGTGTCGTCGATCGGCTCCATCATCCAGTACCGAACCTGCTTCGGGCGGCCGCGGCGGTCCCGGTAGTTGACCGGTGACAGCTCGGATCCGAGACGGCAGCGTAACCCCGTCTCCTCCTCCACCTCGCGCAACGCGCCGGCCTCGGCGCTCTCGCCCGGCTCGAGCTTGCCCTTGGGCAGGCTCCAGTCGTCGTAGCGCGGCCGGTGAACCACTGCGATCTCCTTGCCGGCGCGGCCGGCGCGACGCACGACACCACCTGCCGCGAGCACCGTGTCGGTGCCGTGATGCGCGCTCAGATCCACTCGCGGTACCGCTTGCGGCGCGCGGTCCTCCACGCTTCAGGCCAATCGTGCTCGACCTCCGTGACCTCGCCCGCCTCGAGTCCGGCCACCTCGCCGGCGAGGAACGCCACCTCGGGATCCGCGTCCGGCCCTACCTCGCGCAGCCATGCACGTGCGACGACGGCGTCGTGGTGGCGTCCCAGGAGCTCCTGGAGCTCCTCCATGCGCCGCGCGAACCGCCGGGCGGGTGCTCCGAACGCGGGACTGATCGCCTCGGCCGCATAGCGGGTCCGCTTGGCCCGGATGCGGATCTTGTGCAGCTGCTCGGCCCGGGGTGCCGGACCCGCGCGCTTCACTTCCCGCCGCAGCGCGCGCCAGCGGTCGTCGACGAGCCGCGGAAGGATCTTCTTCGCGGGGGACTGGGCCGCGCCCCGGAGCGGTGGCCGGGTCGCGGCTTCGGTGAGCGTGTCGAGGAGGTGGCCGTAGCGGCGGTTGCGCAACGTCTCGCGTACGGCACGACGGGACCCCTGGCGTTGCGCGATCAGCGGCGCGACCAGTACGTCGCGGTCATCGTGCATGACCGTCACCCGGTCGAGCATGGCCCGAATGTGCGCGAGCAGCACATCGGCGTCGCGCGCCCCGCCGAGCCGACCACCAAGCCACCGCAACTCTTCCAATATCCGCGACGTCCAGTCGGGATCGAGCAGCGACTCGAACGTTCGCAGGTCGGAGCGCAGGCGTCGCGTTGCGACCCGAGCTCGGTGCAGCGCTTCGTCGTCGATACCGTCGCGCAGCCGGGGCTCCTGCTCGACGAGCCCGCGCACGGAAGCCGCGATGGCCGCGTGCACGACGACACCGGCACGGGCGCCGCGTGCTACCGGTGGCACCTCGGGCGCGGCCCTCGTCGCGCGGACCCGCTCGTCACTTGGCGCAGTCAGCTCATCCTCGGCCATCGCCCGCCCTCGCGGGCACCTGTGCCCGTGCCAGCGCGAGCTCCTGGAGCCGCTGGTGGGTGTCGACGCCGGTCAGGGTCGGAACCTTGCGCCAATTGCCGTCGGGCTCGAGCTCCCACGCGAGGACGTCGTCGGCGAGGTTGATCTCGAGAATCTCGTCGATCCTCGCCCGCAACCGGGCGTCGCCCACCGGGATGAGCGACTCGACCCGGCGGTCGAGGTTGCGGGGCATGAGGTCGGCCGAGCCGATCCAGTGCTCCCGGTCGTGGGGCTCGGCACCGAAGCGGTAGATGCGCGAGTGCTCCAGGAAGCGCCCGATGATCGAGCGGACGCGGATGGTGTCGGACAACCCGGGCACGCCGGGACGCAGACAGCAGATTCCCCGCACGATGAGGTCGACGGCGACGCCCGCCTGCGATGCCGCGTAGAGGGCTTCGATGATGTCGGGATCGACGAGGCTGTTCATCTTCATCGTGATCGCGCCGTCGCGACCGCGACGCGCTTCCGCGTTGATCCGTTCGATCAGACCGGAACGCATGGTTCCCGGCGCGAGCAGCAGGCGACGGTACGCGCCCGCGTGGCTGTAGCCCGTGAGGTGGTTGAACAGCTCCGTGAGGTCGGATCCCAGCTCGGGATCGGCCGACAGCAAGCCGATGTCCTCGTACAGCGACGCGGTCTGAGGGTTGTAGTTGCCCGTACCGACGTGGCAGTACCGGCGGATGCCACCGGGCTCCTGGCGGACGACGAGCAGGATCTTGGCGTGGGTCTTCAAGCCGACGAGGCCGTAGACGACGTGGGCGCCCGCCTCTTCGAGGGCGCGGGCCCGCTCGATGTTGGCCTGCTCGTCGAAGCGCGCCTTGAGCTCCACGAGGACGACGACCTGCTTGCCGGCTTCGGCCGCCGCGATGAGCGATTGCACGATGCCGGTCTCCTGTCCGGCGGTGCGGTACAGCGTCTGCTTGATCGCGAGGACGTGGGGGTCGCGGGCCGCCTGGTCGATGAACGCCTCGACCGAGGTCGCGAAGGAGTCGTACGGGTGGTGAACGAGCACGTCGCCCGACTCGAGGAGCCGGAAGATGTCGGGTGTGCGCTCGCCCGCGCCGAGCACCGCGGGCGTCTGCGGCGTCCACGGCTCGTCGCGAAGCTCGGGCCGGCTCAACCCGTGGAGCGCCCAGAGGCCACCGAGGTCCAGTGGCGCGTCGACCACGGTCACGTCGTGCTCGGTGAGGTCGAGCTCCCGGCACAGGAGGCCGAGCACCTCTTCCGACATGTGGGAGTCGACCTCGAGGCGCACCGCGTGGCCGAACTTGCTCCGGCGCCGCAGCACGCTCTCGATTGCCTCGAGGAGGTCCTCGGCTTCGTCCTCCAGCTCGAAGTCGGCGTCGCGCGTCACTCGGAACGGATAGTTCTCGAGGATCTCCATGCCCGGGAACAACCCGTCGAGGTGGGCCGCGATCACCTGCTCCAGCGGCACGAAGCCCCGCCCGTCGGTGAGGGCGACGAAGCGGGGAAGGATCGGCGGCACCTTCACGCGCGCGAAACGCTCCTCGCCGGTCTGAGGATCGCGGACCATCACCGCGAGGTTCAGCGACAGGTTCGAGATGTACGGGAACGGATGTGCGGGGTCGACCGCGAGCGGCGTCAGCACCGGGAACACGTGCTCCTCGAACACGGTGTGGAGCCCGGCCCGGTCCTCGTCGGCGAGCTCGTCCCAACGCCAGAACCGGATGCCGACGTCTTCCAGTGCGGGCAGGATCTCCTTCGTGAAGACCGCCGCTTGTCGCGACACCAGCTCGTCGACGCGCGCGCGGATGACGCGCAGTTGTCCCAACGGGTCGAGGCCGTCGGGTGATCGCGTCCGCAGGCCGGCCGCGAGTTGCTCTTGGAGTCCGGAGACCCGAACTTGGAAGTACTCGTCGAGGTTCTGGCTGAAGATCGCGAGGAACTTGGCCCGTTCGAGCAACGGGATCGCAGGATCTTCGGCGAGGGCAAGAACCCGGGCGTTGAAGTCGAGCCACGAGAGCTCGCGGTTGAGGAACCGGGATTCCTCTCCGTCGCCCGTCGGAGTATAGAGCGGTGACTCGAGGGGCGGCATACGGGAATCGTACCGGGGTGTCGACGGGAATCGAACCGGGTGTCAAGCGGTGTCCCGACGGGCACGATCGGCGGGCGTGCCCACGGCTCGCCGGGGGGTCGGACAAGCCGCAGGCCACGCTCGCAATCGGACACGGAGCCAGGCAAGGGGGGTCCTCGGACCGGGCGCCGCTCCTGCCGCCGACCATCGCGTCCGCGACGTCCCAACGGTACGTGCAACGTACGCGGCCCGGTCGAGCGGCATGTTGCGTACGGGTAAACCGCGTGTGACGTTCGAGGGAAGGGCCGACAAGGGGTGGTAGACGAGCGACGCGGGGCGCGACCCGCAACGGCGCGGATAGGCGGACGCAGCCGTGAGCGCGACGATGGTCCGGCGATGTCCCGGCAGCTGCGCGATTACGAGTCCACACCGTTCGGCCGCCTGGCGGTGGCCCAGGCGGCCAGCGTCGTCGGCGATGCCTGCCTGACGGTGGCCCTTGCCGGCTCGATCTTCTTCTCCCTGAGCCCGGGGGCGGCCCGCCCCAAGGTGCTGCTCTATCTCCTGTTGACGGTGGCGCCGTTCGCGGTGGTTGCGCCCGTCATCGGGCCCGCCCTCGACCGGACACGAGGCGGTCGCCGACTCCTGGTGTTCTTCAGCTGCGCCGGACGCGCCGTGGTCTGCTACTTCATGGCGAAGCACCTGCATGGCCTCCTGCTGTTCCCGCTGGCCTTCGGCGCGCTCGTGTTGTCGAAGGGCCAAGCCGTCGCGAAGAGCGCGCTGGTACCCACGACGGTGACCAGTGACCACGAGCTCGTCGAGGCCAACTCGCGCCTCGCCCTGATCTCGGTGGTGGCCAGCATCGTCGGCGGTCTTCCCGCGGCCGGGATCCTCAAGCTGTTCGGCGCGGAGTGGGCCCTCTACCTCGCGATGGTCGTGTTCGCCTTCGGCGCGGTGCTCGCGCTACGGATCGACAAGGCGCGTTCGGTGGCGCCGGCGGAACGCAGCTTCGAGAAGGCCGAGCTCAACATGCCGACGATCACCCTCGCCGCCACCGCGATGGCGGTGTTGCGCGGCGCGGTGGGCTTCCTCACGTTCTTCGCCGCGTTCTCGTTGAAGCGCAGCCACGAAGGTGCGCTCTGGTTCGGCGTCGTGCTCATCGCGAGCGCCGCGGGCGGGTTTCTCGGCGTCGTCGTCGCGCCGTTGCTCCGCCGGCGCGTCCGCGAGGAGACCATCCTGGCGGCATCGCTTCTGCTCCCCGCCGTCGTCACGTTGTTCGCGGCCCGTTCCGGCAACCGGCTGATGCTCGCAGTCGCGGCGTCCGCGCTGGCGCTCGGTGCGGGCGCGGGCAAGCTCGCGTTCGACAGTCTCGTGCAGCGCGACGGGCCCGACGAGATGCGCGGCCGCGCGTTCGCGCGCTTCGAGACGCGTTTCCAGCTGGTGTGGGTGGTCGGCGCGCTGGTCCCCGTCGCGTTGTTCAGCGTGATCACACGCCGAGTCGGTTTCTTCGTGCTCGCGCTCGTGCTCGGCTTCGTCGGCCTGTCGT
>Ga0209526_10003857_pt1 | contig 10216 bp, 11 predicted proteins | sample JacPinW_OM2H0_M1_FD_188566 | JGI IMG/M metagenome (GOLD analysis project Ga0209526, IMG submission 188566) | Forest soil microbial communities from Algoma, Ontario, Canada - Jack Pine, Ontario site 1_JW_OM2H0_M1 (SPAdes) (version 2) | ecosystem: Environmental > Terrestrial > Soil > Boreal... | reverse complement strand
CAAGCAACCGCCATGACGGAAAGCGCCCCCGTCGGTAGGCGGCGTGTGGAACCGAAACGATGGACAAGATCCGGATCAAGGGCGGTGTGCCGCTCGAGGGCGTAATTCCGATTGGCGGCGCCAAGAATGCGGCGCTGCCGCTGATGGCTGTGAGCTTGCTGACCTCGGATACGCTGACTCTCGAGAATGTCCCCGATCTCGCCGACATCGCGACGATGGCGAACCTTCTCGTCCAGCAGGGCGTCACTGTCGCGGTCGACGAGGCCGACGGAAATCGCGGGCAAGTGCTCGAATTGTCTGCCGCACATATTACTTCGACGACAGCCCCTTACGATCTCGTCCGAAAGATGCGGGCTTCCATACTTGTGCTCGGACCGCTTCTGGCGCGCTGCGGCCGAGCGCGAGTGTCCTTGCCCGGCGGCTGCGCGATTGGTCCGCGACCGGTCGATCTCCACATCAAGGGGTTAGAGCGGCTGGGCGCCGAAGTGGAGCTCCATGGCGGTTATGTCGACGCGCGGGCACCCAAGGGTCTGAAAGGCGCCGAGATCGCTTTTCCCGCCGTGTCGGTTGGCGCAACCGAGAATCTGCTGATGGCGGCTACGCTCGCGGAAGGGGAGACCTTGCTTATCAACGCCGCACGGGAACCTGAGATCACCGATCTCGCCACCTGCCTTGTCGCTATGGGGGCCCGGATCGATGGCATCGGGACCGACCGGCTCCGCATTGTCGGGAGCGGCCGACTGCACGGGACAGCCCATGCGATTATCCCCGATCGCATCGAAACCGGTACCTACATGATGGCGGCAGCGGCGACCGACGGTGAGCTGCGGCTCACCGGCACCCGGATCGATTTCGTCGCAGCGCTGGTGCGTACCCTGGAAGGAGCGGGTGTGGAGGTATCGGCTACCCCGGATGGGCTGAAGGTGCGGCGACGCTCCCGCTCTCTGGAGGGCGTCGACATCATGACCGAACCCTATCCGGGCTTTCCGACGGATCTGCAGGCGCAAATGATGGCGCTGATGGCGACCGCTGGAGGCGCGTCGATGATCACCGAAACGATTTTCGAGAACCGCTTCATGCATGTCCCCGAGCTCGCGCGCATGGGAGCCAACATCACTGTGCACGGCGCCTCCGCCTTGGTGCGAGGGGTGCCTCGCTTGATGGGGGCGCCGGTGATGGCTACGGATTTGCGCGCCTCGGTATCGCTGGTGGTGGCGGGTCTCGTCGCCGAGGGCGAGACGGTAATCAACCGCGTCTACCACCTCGACCGCGGCTACGAGAAAATCGAGGAGAAACTTGCGGCCTGCGGCGCCCGCATCGAGAGACAGCGCGATGCCTGACGATAACGGCGCGGCGCTCAAGCTGCGCGCCGAGGATGCGGACGATCTCGCGGTGATCTCGGCTTGCTTGCAGGACGCGCTCGTTGCCGTCCGGGACCTCGCTTTTGTTCCGCAGGATCGTACGTTCCTAATGGCTGCCAACCGATTTCGTTGGGAGGGAGCAGCGCGCCCGGAGCGCGCTGAGGCCGGTTACCAGCGCATTCTGTGTGGCATCACGTTCGGGGCCGTCGCTGGAGTGTCCTACATAGGCTTTCGCCGCAGCGAGGACGATCGGATCTTGTCGCTGCTGACGATCCGGCCCTGGCACGACGGCGAGGGAGACGCGATACGGCTCGAATTTTCCGGCGGGGCTTCGATTCGGCTGGACGTTGCCCGCATCGTTTGTCATGCGCAGGATGTCGGGGAGCCCTGGCCGACACAATGGCAGCCGCGGCACGATGCGGATGAGCGGGTATGACTGGCGCAGCAAATGCGCGCGGTGCGGAAAGTGTGTTGATCCTGGCGCTGCCCAATGGTCGGATCCTCGGCGAGGTGATGCCCCTTCTGCGCCGTCTCGGCATCGCGCCGGAGCCCTCCTTTGACGACCAGGGCTCGCGGCAACTCCGCTTTACCACGAGCGCGCCCGGATTAGATCTGATACGAGTGCGCAGCTTTGACGTCGCCACCTTCGTCGCCTTCGGCGCTGCCCAGCTCGGCATCGCCGGCAATGATGTGCTGATGGAATTCGACTATTCCGAGATTTACGCGCCGCTCGACCTTGATGTCGGGCACTGCCATCTTGCGGTCGCAGCCACCACCGACGGCACCGCCCGCAAAAATGTCAGTCGCGCGAGCCATGTTCGGGTCGCCACCAAATACCCGGAGATCACCCGTCGTCATTTCGCCGCGCGCGGCGTGCAGGCGGAATGCATCAAGTTGAACGGCGCGGTCGAACTCGCTCCGAACCTCGGCCTTTGCCGTCACATTGTCGATCTTGTTCAGACTGGCGCCACGCTAAAGGCAAACGGCTTGATCGAGATCGAGCGCATCGCCGAGGTGAGTTCGCGGCTGATCGTCAACCGCCCGGCGTTGAAGACCCGCGCGAGCGAGGTGGGGGACTGGATAGAGCGCTTCCGCCAGGCGATTGATAGAGCACCTTCCCCTCCGCTTAACCAGGGAGGGGAAGAAGAGGGTAGAGCAAACCGGCGGAGGGGCTAATACCAGTCAGATTGTCGACCCGTGCAGCCGGGTTTGAAATAAACTTCCGGCAATTTCTCGAGGTAAAGCGAGAGACCGGGGCGGATGTCGATGTCGTAGTCGCCTCGATCATCGAGGATGTCGCACAGCGCGGCGACGCGGCGCTGATCGAATACACGCGGCGCTTTGATGGCGTTGACCTCGCCGCCTCCGGCCTGCGTCTTACACGGAATGAGATTGCCGAGAGTGCTGCCGCGGCTTCGCCCGAGACCGTGGCCGCGTTACGGTTGGCCGCGGAGCGGATCGAAGACTTCCATCGCAGGCAGATGCCGCCGCCAATCGACTATGTCGATGCGCTCGGAGTACGGCTTGCGTCCCGCTGGAGACCACTCGCGTCGGCTGGGCTTTATATCCCCGGCGGCACCGCCGCCTATCCGTCCTCAGTGCTGATGAACGCCCTTCCGGCCAAGGTGGCCGGGGTCGAGCGGCTGGCGATCACCGTGCCGACGCCGGGCGGCGTCCTCAATCCTCTCGTTTTCGCGGCGGCCAAGATGGTCGGGATCGACGAGATCTATCGGGTGGGCGGAGCGCAAGCGGTGGCAGCGCTCGCCTATGGCACCGCGACGATTGCGCCCGTCGACAAGATCGTCGGCCCGGGGAATGCCTACGTCGCCGCAGCCAAACGGCGCGTCTTTGGCCGGGTTGGCATCGATATGATCGCTGGTCCCTCTGAAATTCTCGTCGTCGCCGATCAGCGCAACAATCCGGAGTGGATCGCTGCTGATTTGCTCTCGCAGGCTGAGCACGACAGCGCATCGCAAGCGATGCTCATGACCGATGACGAGGCCTTCGCCGGGGCGGTCGAAGCAGCAGTCGAACGGCATCTGATCCGATTACCGCGCGCACGCATCGCTCGCGCGAGCTGGGAAGCCCACGGTGCGATCCTCCTCGTCGCCGACTGGGACGAGGCGGCGGTGCTAATCGACCGGATCGCTCCGGAGCATCTCGAACTCGCGCTCGACGAAGCCGATGCGCTGGCCGAGAAGGTTCAACACGCCGGCGCCATATTCCTCGGCCGCCATACCCCCGAGGCCGTCGGGGACTATCTCGGTGGACCCAACCATGTCCTGCCGACGGGCCGAAGCGCGCGCTTTGCCTCCGGTCTTGGCGTGCTGGATTTCATCAAGCGTACCTCGTTGCTCCGTTGCGATGAGGCCAGCCTCGCCGCGCTCGGCCCAGCGGCGATCCGTCTCGCTGAAGCGGAAGGGCTGGAGGCTCATGCGCTGTCGCTGTCGATCCGGCTGACACCCGAGGCATAAACCACGGCCATGGCCCAGCCTCCGGGCGATTCGACGGGTCATTGGCGGATCGCTGGCATCACGCTCGACGAGCATACCGTGGTCCGACGCAATCCCGACATCGAACACGAGCGTGCCGTGGCGATACTTGATTTGCTGGAGGAGAACCATTTTGCGCCGACTTCAGGATGCGGCGGGCCCTTTCACCTACATCTGGCAATCGAAGAGAACCGATTGAGCATCGATGTTCATTCGGCGGTGAACGGTTCTCGCGAGACCATCGTCCTGCCGCTCGCCCCGTTTCGCGGCATCGTCAGAGACTACTTCATGGTGTGCGAGAGCTATTACGAAGCGATCCGCCGCTCGAGCCTCGCCCAGATTGAGGCGATTGACGTGGGACGGCGGTCGTTGCATGACGAGGGGTCGACGCTGTTGATGGAGCGGCTCGCCGATAAAGTTGCCATCGACCACGACACGGCGCGGCGCTTGTTTACGTTGATCTGCGTGCTGCATCTGCGCGGGTGACGAGGGCTGATGGCACCACTCCTCGTGCTTGCCTCCGCGTCGCCGCGCCGGCTCGACCTGCTCCGGCAGATTGGGCTCGTGCCCGACGGGATCGACCCCGCTGATGTCGATGAAACCCCCCGCCCCGGTGAGCTGCCACCGGCTCATGCGATGCGCTTGGCTGAGGAGAAGGCGCGGGCAGTCATGCCTCGGCATCCCGGGGCCTATGTCCTGGCGGCCGACACGGTCGTTGCATGCGGGCGCCGCATTCTGCCGAAAGCCTCCGATCCAGCGACCGCGCGATCCTGCCTCGAACTACTGTCGGGGCGCCGCCACCGCGTCCATAGCGGCATCGCTTTGGCAGGCCCGGGCGATCGGCTGACATTGCGCCGCGTCGACACCCAAGTCGCATTCAAACACCTGAGTGAGGCCGAGATCGCGACTTATCTCTGTTGCGGTGAATGGCGCGACAAGGCCGGCGGCTACGCGATTCAGGGCCGGGCGGCGGCGCTGATCCGATGGGTGCGTGGCTCCTACACGAATGTGGTCGGGCTGCCGCTCTTCGAAACGGCACAGTTGCTTGCCGGCCGCGGCTACCGAATGCCATGCTCGACGAGTTGCTGATCGCCGCCGGCCCCGGCGAATGGCGCGCAGCCCTGCTTGAGGACGGGATTCCGGTCGAACTCTTCGTCGAGCGAGGAGATCGTAGCGAAGCCGGCAGCATTCACCTCGGTCGAGTCCATCGGCTGCTACCAGCGCTCGGCGCGATGCTCGTCGATATCGGCGCCGATCGGCCAGCTTTCCTACCCCAGAACGAGGTTTTCCCGCGTGGCCGACGGCTCGATGAGGGCGAGCGCGTCATCGTCCAAATTCGCCGCGAGGCGCAGGGCGGCAAGGCTGCAAGTGCGACGATGTTGCTCGCGTTGCGCGGCAAGCTCATTGAACTTCGATCGGGTGGACGGGGAATGGTCGGCGGCGAGACGCTGTCGCCTGAGGAGCGGGCTCGGTTGCGCGCTGCCGTCGACGGGTGGAGGGAAGAACCCTCATGGCACAGCTCGGTCGGCATCAAGCTGCTCGAATCCGCGCCTGTCGAAACGCTAATCGCAGCGACAACGGAACTGCTCCGGCACTGGGCCGACATATGTAAGCGGGCCTCGGAGTTCCAGCCGCCGATGCGGCTCGACCCGCCCGCGACCTTTGCCGCTGCGCTCTCCTCTGCACTGCCGGTGTCGCCAACGCGCATTTTCACCGACGATCCCGCCAGCATTCCCGAACTCCGCAAGGCATTTCCGGGTGTTGTAGCGCAGCACCGGTCAGAGCCGGAGGGGCCGATCGAGCTCGATGCCACCTTTGACCAAGCGTTATCGCGAACGTTCGCCCTTGACGGCGGCGGCTGGGTGAACATCGAAGCGACACGGGCTGGGGTGATGATCGATGTCGACAGCGGAACCCCGGAGACAGGATCACCCGAGCGCGCCGGGCTCGCTGTCAATCTTGCCGCGGCCAGTGCTATCGCCCGGGAGATTCGGTTGCGCAATCTCGCCGGCGGCATCGTCATCGACTTTGTCGGAATGGGTCATCGTAGATTGCGCGAGCGCGTCCGCGACGCGCTCGCCGAGCGGCTGGCCTCTGACCCCGCATGCCCACAGGTCCTCGGCTGGACGCGGCTCGGGCACCTCGAGCTAGTGCGACCCCGCCGCCGGCGCCCGCTCGCCGAAACGCTGCTCGAACCGCGCTCCGGCGGTCCTCTCGTCAAGACCGCGATCACCGTTGCGCACGAGGCGCTGCGCGCATTGCGCCGCGAGGCGCGGGCGCAGCCTGGAAGAAGCTGGCGCCTGACCATCGCGCCGGATGTCGAGGCCGCATTTTCGGGCGTTGCGGCAGCAGCCTTGCGCGCGCTGGAGGACCGATTCGGGCGCAAGATCACAATCGAGGCGGATCCGAGCACCGATCGTGAAAGCTTTCAAATCACGCCCGTCTGATTATATCGGTTAGCGATGAAGTCCTCAAATTCGCTGCGTCCCTGCCCGATCTGCGGTAAGCCCTCGACGCGGCAAAGCCGGCCGTTCTGCTCGGCCCGCTGTGCCCAGATCGATCTTGGCCGTTGGCTCAAGGGCAGTTACCGGATTGCGACGAATGAAGAATGCGCTGATGGCGAAGAAGCTGATCCCCAGCGGGATAGCGGTTGACGGCCCCTCCATCAGCCGCGAGCATGGATACCGTCAACGCGCGGGGAGATCGAATGAGCGCGTCGCCGCGAGCCAACCACTTTGGGGTCATCTACGCCGACCCGCCCTGGACCTTTGCCACGTATTCACGAAAGGGCAAGGGGCGCAGCGCGGAGGCTCATTACGATTGCATGCCCCTCGACGACATAAAAGGACTGCCGGTGGCCGAATGGGCAGCGGATGACTGCGTGCTGTTCTTGTGGACTACAGACCCTCTACTGGAAAAGGCGTTCGAAGTAATCCATGCTTGGGGATTTATCTATAAAACCGTGGGATTTTACTGGGTCAAGCTGAATAAATCTTCGTCAAAACCAGCGCATGATCAACAAAGTTTCTTTACTGGCCTCGGTTTCTGGACGCGCGCCAACCCGGAGCTGTGTCTTCTCGCGACCCGCGGCCACCCGCGGCGTCGCAGCGCAGGCGTCTCTAAGCTAATTGTCTCGCCTCGGCGTGAACATAGCAGGAAACCGGACGAGACCTACAAACGTATCGAAGCGCTATGCGAAGGTCCCTACCTGGAGATGTTCGCCCGGTCCAGACAGGATGGGTGGTCGCCTTGGGGACCCGATTCCGATGCTTTTGCGAATGGGCGGACCCCGACCCGACGATGGGGATCCTCCAGCTATCCCGATGCGCCTCAACCTGCGGACTAGGAAGCTCGACCGATCGATGTACGCGGTTATCTTCGAAGTCGAACCCGAGCCGGATCGCGTGCAGGAGTATCTCGACATCGCCGCCCGCCTGCGGCCGGAGCTCGAGAAGATCGAAGGGTTCATCTCGATCGAGCGGTTCATGAGCCTGAGCCAGGATGGCAAGATCCTGTCGTTGTCGTTTTGGCGCGATGAGGAGGCGATCGCTCGCTGGCGCGAGCAGGAGCAGCATCACGCAGCGCAAATCTCAGGGCGCAACAACGTGTTCCGCGACTACCGGATCCGCGTCGCTCTGGTAGTGCGCGATTACGGCATGTATGAGCGGGCGCAAGCACCGCAGGCGATGCCGCCGGCAGCGCGCAATCGGGCTTGAACCTGGTTATTCCCATGCGATCCGCGGCGCCTTCCCGAGCTTTGCCGGGCCAAGGAACATTTGTCCATTCTGGATCCTAAACGCCGTGGTGATCGCGGGTTTGCCGTCCGGTCCGGCCTTCGCCAGCATCGCCAGCGCTAGCCGTGCTAGACCGGCTTCGGCGGCGCGCATACGGCCACTCTGCACAAGTGCTGCCAAGATTTGGTCATAACCCTGGATCGCACCGGAGAAACCACCGATCGGCTGGAGCTCCCCGTCGAGGGCGATCGTGCCGGATGCGGTCGAGCCGAGCCCTCCCCATTTCACCTGCAGATTGTCGAGCTCGATCGTACCGCCGGCATCGCGCCACTCGGAAATTGCTTGCACCAGCCGTCCGCCCGGCACTGCGCCCTTGACGCTGAGCGCAAACGCCAGCTCGTCTATCGTGTCACCCAGGATTGGAGTCACGCTGGCGAGCTTTAGCTGGCGCAGGTTGAGGGCTACCCCGATGGCTGGCTCGGTGTGCACCTGCGGCGGCTTCGCCGGCAGGATGACCCATGCGTCCGCCATGCTAGCCGCGATCGTCTCACCGGCCTCCGCATCGATGTCCCCCAGGTGCAACCATAGTATTGTGTTTGCCTGCGGGGCCGTCGCAAGCACCCCCGCGACGTTCCGAGCCGCCAGTTTCACGGGAGGACGCGCGCCTCCGGCAGCCAGGGTAACCGACAACCCTTCCGGCGCGTCAAGCCGCCACTTGGAGAAGTCCCAGGGCCGGGCTTCCCCCGAGAGAAGGGGAATGCGAAGTTCGGGTGCCGGGCTCAGCCGGCGGTCACGTAAGGTCGCGTTTTTGAGAGAAACCCGGCAGGCGAAAGGAAAACCGCTGACGCCGATACTCTCCCACGAAACGTCCATTTTGTCGGTGCGCTCGGCTTGAGCCCAGGCGGTGACGCCGCTCTTGATTTGCTCAACGATGATCAGCCAATAGGCCGTGTAGGCGCCCAGCAGAACCAGCAACAGAGCAAAAGCGGCGAGGCTGAAGCGCGTTGGGCGGCGCATGCCGGGGGTTATAGCGGCCTCGTTCGGCAACCGCCAGCAGGCGGCCGACGCGCCGGCGCGAGTTGCGGCCCTGATAGCGCGGGCGATCGGCTATTCTGTGGCCTCGAGTGGGCGATCATCACGATGCAAGATGACCCAGGAAGGACCCGATTTCGCCGCCGATCCGATGCCGCCCGAGATCGCGGCATTGGGTGGCGGCGCCGAGCCGGTATGGATCTTCGCCTACGGCTCCTTGATGTGGGACCCCGAATTCCCCAGCATCGCGGCTGAGCCCGCGTTGCTGCGCGGCTATCATCGCCGATTTTGCCTCTATTCCTACGATTACCGGGGAACCCGAACCCGGCCTGGCCTTACTCTCGGCCTCGATCGCGGCGGGGCGTGTCGCGGGATCGTCCTCCACTTGCCGCCCGAGACGCTCGCCGAAGCGATCGATGTTCTGTGGGTGCGGGAGATGACGGCACCCCGGGTTTACGACATGCGGAGCCTGCCGGTGCAGACCGCACGCGGCCGCATGAGGGCGCTTGCCCTCACGGTAAGGCGCGATCATCCGGACTACGCCGGGCGGCTGTCGCTGGACGAGACCGCGCGGATCATTGCGGGCGCCGCCGGCCGCCGCGGCGCCAACCGCGACTATCTCGCCGGCACCGTGCGGCACCTCGCCGAGCTCGGGCTTGCCGACGCGCAGCTCACCCGGCTCGCTGAGCGGGTCGAGGCGCTGGCCGCGGTGCGTGGATAGCGCCCATTTCCGTGAGGCGCTGGTCAACGGGCGGTCCAAGTTTTCGGAGTATACGCAAGCACGCCTGTCGTATCTCCTTTTCGCGCATTACGCGAGCGCTGGCCTCCTCGCCACCTGATAATACAGGTGGAATTCAGGGCTGATCCCAACCTATAGTTCTCCCGTGTCTGCAATATGGTCCAAACCGGCAGGGGCCAGCGTCGGCAATCGTGTGCATCATGTTCACGCCACCCAACTAGTTAAAAAACCTCCGCAGAGTGCCACGAACCTTCCTCGGCGTCGCGCGGAATTCGTACTGCAAACTACCATATTATTGCGTTATTGTCAATATCGCAGCGAAGAATCCGCAGTCCTGCTCGACCGCAGGGTCATCACGACGGCTGTGTTTGATGGCGGTGCGGTGCACGACGCTCGCGATGCCGCTGACGCGTCTTGCGCTGCGCCGCAGGGGCCGGGCGGCGGGGTCCGTCGCCCGGCGACGATCCGAGCGCCTTACGACTAGCCGGCCGCAGCAGGCCGCGCGATCTCGATGGATGGAAATCGCACGGAGAGTACGACGGTTTCGCCCAGCGCCTCCCATGAATGGACAATCTCGGGGCCAAAGATCACATAGTCTCCCGGTTTTTTCAGGGCGACCACACGCGCAGTTCCCTCGACTTCGAATGTCGTGCGCAGGGTGCCGCGGATCAGAACCGAGATCGTGGTTGCGTTCCGGTTTGCCTCGGCGCCGTTTACCCGCCGATCACCATCCGGGTGGATCGCCCACTTCAGCTCGACGTCGGTCTGGTGTCTTAGGCCCATCTCAGGCGGCACGAACTGACCAACGAACCACCCGGTGCCCCGCGCCTGATCGACTGCCGCATTGCCAAAATAGAA
>Ga0209526_10003856_pt1 | contig 10216 bp, 7 predicted proteins | sample JacPinW_OM2H0_M1_FD_188566 | JGI IMG/M metagenome (GOLD analysis project Ga0209526, IMG submission 188566) | Forest soil microbial communities from Algoma, Ontario, Canada - Jack Pine, Ontario site 1_JW_OM2H0_M1 (SPAdes) (version 2) | ecosystem: Environmental > Terrestrial > Soil > Boreal... | reverse complement strand
AAGCCGGCGTTGGTCGTGTCGACCTGCGCCTGATGCTGTTGCAATTGGGCGATCTGCGCGGAGAAATCCGTTTGCATGGTCTTTGCTTTGCTGTCAAACGATTGCTGTGCGTCCTGGGCTTGCGTTGAGGCGTTGTGCGCCAGCACGAGCCCCACTAATGCCACTACTCCAAGGACCGCGACCGCCGCGAACAACCATCCTGCTGTGCTACGGCGGCCATCGGATGAACGATCGATTTCGTCTACCATAATTTTTCCCCCTTTGAAGTGCGAACCCTGTACTAGGATATGCAATCCAGCCGCCATGTAAATGTCAGTTCCTTCGTGCTGTATCCTACTGATAAAACGGGAGATCCCAAATTACGTTCCTTTCAGCGCGGTATTGTCTCCATGCAAACTTTACTCCCTCCAGGAGTTTTCTGGATATTCTGAATTGTTTTCCCGGACCGGAGGAAATTGAATTTAAGAGCAACATGCCGGCCTTAAATGACGTCAAGCGCTCGCTGAGACTAGTTCTCACCAGGAATTGTTGTTCGCCACGGGTCGGAAGATCCTCAAGCTGAACTTGTGAGCGGAGAAAACTGCTACGAAGCGATTCATCTCTGCTGGGCGGCGATCCCGGGAACGCCATTCTCCTGAATGGCGTCCTGCCAACCGCCAATCGGGAGATTGGCGCACCCGGATTTCAACACCAAACCCCCAAATCAACTTCGCAATTCAGGTTTCTGAGATAGCTCCCAGCAAAACTATCTCAAGCAATAGTTTAAGTTAAGCAAATCAATAATGCGCGCGTCCGACGCTTACTTTTATTCTTTCTTCTCCACGACGTCCATTCGATCGGAGAACATGAATGTTGCAATACGCTGGAATGTGTCGCGCCATTTCATGTCCTAACGTGGTGTCCCGGCACCCGCCGGACTATTGTGGCGTCCAATTCGGACCAATCAATTCACGCAATATCTCTGGGGTCGCCCATGGGGCGGAATTCGCATATCGCTTTACCCATTCGGGTCCGGCGCCAATCTTCACACGGTCGGACGTAAACTCCGGCGACAATGTGTTGGCCATCAAGGCATAACTGACACCCTCGTGGAGCCGAAGTGCCTTCCAGCAACCACCGGGCACCGCTACCACGGGCCTCTGCCCAGCAGCGAAGGTCATGCCGAGCGTAACTTTCTCCGCGTGCCCGTCCGGATGAAAAATGAAATAGTCCACTGGGCCGCCCTCGATGAGAATGTGGGTATCATCGGGCGCGAGCCAATGAAGATAATTGATGGGCACGTCGCGTGTGAGCATGTAGTAGTTCTGGCTCTGAACGGCCAGGGTGCGGGCATCCAAGGTCACCATTTGCCCGGATCGCCCGATGATCCCGAGATACCCCGATTCTTTGGGAAGGACGCCGAGCTTCAGCGTTCGGATCAGTTCGCGTGCGTGCGCATCCGTACCCGCCCGAGGCACAGCATAGAGGGTAACCAAGCCGGCCATCCCCATCACGGCAACCATGAAATATTTCATCTGAAATAGCACCACATTTCTTTTCTCACCTCGCGTCCTGCCTGCCCGTTCCTGGGGTCGGCCTTCGCTGAATTCACCGGAAGTAAAAGCCGCTCTTGGAGAGAACGACGTAATTTCGTCCTTTCGTTCCGAACGATGTTGCTAATCGAACATCCAACTTGTGTGGCTTGCCCTCGGCGCCGTTGACCGAAGTGTAGTACCCCAACGTATACCGTGTCTTGATTCGCTCAATCAGTGCACTGAACACAGCATTCAGATTTGCCACGTTTTGGACGTCGAAGATTTCTCCGCCCGTCTGGTCCAGCACCTTGCGAACGTTCACCAGTCCTGGAATCATGCTCGCGGCGAAGCGCGTTGCGGGCGAGTTGTATCCGGGAATTTTCAGGTTATACACCGTAGCGTCCGCCGCGATGGTTTCGGTGACGATGTCGCGAGTCCCTTGTCCGCCGGCATCCGTGCCGACGTCATCGCTGATCAAAATAATCACCCGGCGTCCCTTCGGCGCCGCCTTGAGCAGATACTCGGCGGCAACGAAAATGCCGTCGTTGATGTTTGTGGCGCCACCCGCCTTGAACGAATTGATCTGCTCGGCAATTGTGGTTTTGTCTTTTGTGAGTGGCACGCGCAATTCGGCTTCCGTGGAAAACGTAAAAAGCGCAACTTCGTCTTCGGCTTTGAGCGCTGCAAGGGTTGTCGCCGCCGCATCGCGCAGAGGCTCCAGGAATGGGCCGATCGAATCACTCAGGTCCAACACGAGCGCAACGTTGAGGGGCAATTCGTCACGACTGAAGAGCTCGATTTTCTTGGCGATGCCATCTTCGCGAACCTCGAAGTCCTCCTTTTTCAGGGTGGCCATGATCTGACCGTCCTTCGTCTTTACGGTCGCGTCAAGCACCACAAGGTTTACATCCACGCGGATTGCGCCCGAGCCTTGGTCCTGAGCTTGAACTGGAATTCGTGGGAGATACGCAACGAAGGCGATAAGTAAAACGATCACGCTTGCAGGACACCATTTGCTTCGCCAGAATCTGGTCGCTGTCAAGAGGTTTGCCATCTAGAGTGAAAATGAGACGTGGATAAACGTAGATAAGTTGTCCGTAGCCCTCGATCTGGCCAATTCCAATTCGCAAGCCAAATTAATTCTTCAACACAGTTTTCTGTTCTTCGGGTGGAATAAAGTAGCCAACCTTATTGTTGAATGGTGTGCCGTACCACATTCGCCCTTCAGAGTCGGGCAGGAGTTCCCTAATGCCATTCCCTGAATAGGGAAATGGATATTCAACAACCGCACCTGTCTTGGGGTCCAGGCGACCCAGGATGTCGTCATCGTACGAGCTGTACCAAACAAAGTCGTTGCGATCCACGCCAATTCCGTACGGCGTCGGGTCCGGGTCAGGCAACGGGAATTCCTTGAAGGTTTCTGTCTTAGGGTCAAAGCGGCCGATCTGCCCGGCCCACCATTCGCCAAACCATATGATCCCCTGAGAATCTGATGTGATCCGCCGTGGGCCCGCGCTCTTGGGATGAGTCTGTGTATTCCCAATTTCCTCAGGCTGGTCTTTATTGATCGTAGCAAGCCTGATGCTTGCCGGGGGAGTCCATCGCGTAAGTTTCAGCGTTTTGATGTCGACCTTCCCGATCTTCCCTTCCTCGAGTTGTGCGAACCACACGTTTCCCTCTTTCTTATCCAGCTCGAGGCTGTAGGCGTGCCCTCCTTCGGAGAATTCCGTGAATTTCTCCGCCTTGGGATCAAATCGCCACAAGTTGCCGCCATTACCCCATACATTCCCCAGGCGATCCATCCGGACGCTTCCTGCTCCTCCTCCCAATCTTTCTGGTCCGGCAGCCATTTGTTTGCAAGTAGCGGGCGGCTCGTATTCAGAAAATTTTTGCGTTTCAGGATCGAACTTGTTTAGCCTGCATTGCGTGTCTTCAACAAACCATACCGTCCCGTCCGGAGCTTCTATGACTGAATGAACGTGCAACGCCCTTCTGGGGTGTGACGCAGGTGGAACGCTCCACTCCTGTATATTCCCGGTTTCAGGGTTGAGATTGGCGATTCGATTCGCGGTCCATCCGAAGGCCAGCCAAACATTCCCTTTGTCGTACGGATTCGCGTCCCATGGAATGCGGTTCGGTCCGGGCAGGTCGTAATCCACGTAAACCATCTTCAAAGCTGTGTCGCTGAACTCTCCATGCTTGGATTTCTCATATCCGGGAAGGTCGGCAGGAGAGCGTGAAAATTCCGAATCCACTCCGAAGACTCTATTGAGATACGGGACGATCTTAGCTGCATCCTGATCCGAAATCCGCGGATCTCCCACGCCCCCGACACGGTCACGCATCAAGGCGACAGCGCTGCGCCAACCGTCCTCATCGCGACGCGTCCCGGCTATCTTCGTCTGAAGTCCGTGGCAACTCATGCATCTGGTAAAAAGCACCGTTTTCCCGGGATCGTCCGGCAACAGGACTTCGCCCTGATGAATCGAAACGTCAGACCATCGCACTACTCCCTTCACCATCGCGAAATCCAAGGACACAGGCTGCGCCCCATCCACAGCCACGCCGGTGCGCGGGTCGCTCCTGTAGCCGACCGCCGTCACCCGGACCTGATACTTTCCCGCCTTGAGGTTTGGGATCCGGTATTCCCCCTGCTTGTCGGACAGGACACTCACGGTCACCTTACTCTTTTCGTTCTGGGCCCGCACAAAAGCTCCCTTGAATGGTGAACCGTCCGGCCCTTTCACCATGCCCGATATCGTTCCGTCAGAAGCACCGTAGCTAAACGATGCAAACAGCAGCACCAAACCAAGAGCCCTGAGTAGTGATTTCATTTTTCGCTCCTCTAAATTCTCCTCAAAGTAAAGCGGGGCCCAAGCCTAGTGGAACGCAGCACGTGGGTTTTGGTAGGACAGGCCCTGCCTTTCCGCGTGTGCGTTGGCGATATCGTATCGGACAGACAAGAGTGTCTGTGCTACTGCCGAGCTTACTCTCATTCTGTCAGATGGCAACGCTTTCGCTTTTATCGCGACGGGCGCCTTCGTTTCTGATCCCGGGTTTATCGCAATATTGCAATCCTCTCCCTGAGTCTTTGATTTTTTGAAGACTGAGGTTCTTGGATCGATTTCGACAAACGGGCGACCACCTGCCCAAATTCTTAATGCGTTCCGCCAAGGGACAGGGAAAGCAATAGCGCATCGTCGACTGGGTCCCGGTAATACCCGGCACGCCGGCCGCACTCGGTGAATCCGTGGCGCGAGTATAGTGCGATTGCCGGCCCATTCGACGCGCGCACTTCCAAATAGGCGCGTGCGCTACCGGCGACGCGCGAGAATTCGAGCGCGGATTCCAACAATTTCGATCCGATCCCGCTACGGCGATGCGCGTGCGAAACTGCCATGTTCAGAATTTCGAATTCGTCCGCTGCGATGCGGCCAATGAGGAATCCAGCGGGGACTCCATCCAAGTCTGCAACCCAAGCGGCGGGTTCGACGGACGCAAATTGCAGAAGACTCTCCTGGGACCATGCCGCTGCTTCTGGACTCGCTTGGAGGATTGCCAACACGGCCGGGACGTCCATCATCGCCAGTCTTCGAATCGCTACTCCTATTGCGCCTTTTGACGCCTCGCTGCCGGCGGTCATTAGGCGCCCTTCCGCGCTACTTCCGCATCCGAGCGGCGAATGTAGTGTGCGTCGAGTCCCAGCGGATTCACCAGGTCGCCACGATTCGCACGGTCAAATCCCAGACGTCCAATCGTGGGTGCCAGACTCGCTGAAACCTGTTCGATTCGCGCTCCGGGAAGGATGGATTCGACCAACTCAAGTGGAAGCACTTCTGGCGTGGCGGAAATCATGAGGGCTTGTTTTGTCCCGCAATTCCTCTTTACGAGGGTGAGGAACTCCTCCACCGAAAGAATCGCTTCCTCGCCAACAAGATGCAGGACACCCGGCTCACTTGGAACCCGGCGGTAGGTCGAACCAAACACGTGGCCCCTGCGGGCGTCCAGGAACGGGCTGACTAGCTCGTCGTTGGCGTTCCCTTGGGCCGCAATCGCCTCCAGGCCGCTGATCGCCGCAATCGGCCTACGGTGGACCTCCGCCCAGCCTTTCACTGCGGTAAGGCCTACTCGCAGCCCTGTGAACGAACCCGGCCCAGCTGCAACGGCGAAGACGTCTATCTGGTCCATCCGAAATTGTGCCCTGGATTGCAGCAGCTCCAAATCGCGAAAAAGCCGCGTGGAATAAGGGGTGTCTTCGCGGGCAGCAATCTCCGCCAAAACCTGCCTATCTCTAAGCAATGCAATGCTTCCCGCTCGGGTACTAGTGTCAATCGCCAGAATCAGCATGGGCTATTCTAGCGCAAACCAGCCATTAGGACGGAGCAGGATGACCATCGTTTGCAGCAAGGAGTCTGTAAAAGATATGTAAAATTACGGAGCAATTCGAATACCAATCTGAAACCAAAATTCATCTTAACTTGCTGATTCTAGGAGAAATATGTTGACTTCTAGGCCACATTCACCGAAACTAGTTTAGCTTCTCACGAGGGGGTTTTCCAACCATGGATTACAAGATAGGGGACAAAGTTGTCTACCCGAACCACGGAGTTGGGATCATCGAACAGATCAATTTTGGGATTTTAAACGGACGGACCGAAAAGTATTACATGCTTAAGATTTATGCGAGTGGATTGAAAGTTATGGTTCCGGCGACCAACGCGATTTCTGTTGGCTTGCGGCCAGTAATTCGAAACGGAGAAACGCTCAAGGTTCTTGGTTTCCTGGAAAAGGGAAAACCAAATTCGCATCACGATTGGAAGCATCGATTCAAGGAAAATTCCGAACGGATGCGCACCGGCGCGCTAATCGAAGTAGCGGCGGTACTAAAAAGTTTAGTTTCCCTTAGCCGCACAAAGCCGCTTTCCTTCCGAGAAAAGAAAATGCTGGAGCGAGCCAAGTTCCTCCTCGTCAGCGAACTCGCTACCGCCCGAAACACCTCACCCGAAACGATGGAAGATGCCCTGATCAAGTCTCTTGCGAAAGCGCGGCTGCAAATGCCTTCGCCACTCGAAAAACCCGAAAGCGTAGAGTTCTAGATTTCGATTTAAGATCGTGAAAAGCCTCAGAGCGATCACGCTTTGAGGCTTTTCGCTTTTCTGTTTCCGCGCTTTTCCCTTTCTGGCGGACCCCAGCCCCCTCCTCCTGGCGTTTCGATTCGGACGATCGTTCCCGCAGCCGCATAAAAGCCGCATTTTGAAGGAAGACGTCGGACTCTCCGCTCGATAGTCATTTCGCTCTTCCCTACCGCTCCCGGCGAACCACCGGACAAGCCGTACGGGGGGATTTTTCTTCGATCGGAAAGCAGGGCAACTTGCGCGCCGGCAAGCATTTCGATTTCACGGACGATTCCCTCCCCTCCTCGAAATTTTCCGCGGCCTCCAGACGCACGGCGCAAGCCATACCGACGCACACGGACGGGGTAGACGTGTTCGAGAACCTCGACCGGCGTGTTGAGCGTATTGGTCATGTGGCTATGCGTGGCGTTCCTTCCCTCGGCGCCAGGTCCTGCGCCCGTGCCGCCGGCAATCGTCTCGTAGTAGGCAAACGGAGCGCCGTCGTGCCGCGTGTCTGCGCCTCCGAATGTGAGATTGTTCATCGTGCCCTGGCTCGCGGCTGGAATTCGCCGTGGAATTGCACGCGCGAGCGCGCGCAGCAGCGTGTCCACAATACGCTGCGAAGTTTCCACGTTCCCACCGGCCACCGCGGCCGGTGGCAGCGCGTTCACAATCGTGCCCGCTGGTGCGATCACCTCAATCGGCCTCATCAGGCCCGAAGTTGCGGGTACCTGTTCGTCGAGCAGACAACGAAAAACATAAAACACTGCCGATTGTGTGATGGCCGCGACCGCATTCACGCTCCCGGCGCATTGCGGCGCGCTGCCGGTGAAATCCACCTCCGCGTGGCGGCGCCGAATTCGGATCGTCACGACGATTCGCTGCGGTTGGTCCGTGATGCCATCGTCATCCAGGAAATCTTCGGCGCGATAGACACCTTCGGGAATTTCGGCGAGCGCGGCAGTCATCATTTTGGCTGAGTAATCGAGAAGATGACGGCCGTAGGCAAGGACTTCGCGCATGCCATATTTCGCGGCCATTCCGATCAGGCGGCGCTCTCCAATCCTGCATGCCGCGATCTGCGCGGTGAGGTCTCCCTCACGCTCGCGCGCGGTTCGGACGTTCGCGAGAATCATCGACATGACGTCGCGTACGATGCGGCCACGCTCGAGGATCTTTACCGGCGGGATACGCAGCCCTTCCTGGAAGATCTCGCGCGTCAGGCCCATGGAACCGGCGTGCGCGCCCCCCACATCGGCGTGGTGTGCGCGATTGGCGACGTAAAACGCCGGGCGCGAAGCCCCGGCGATGTAAACAGGCATCACCATCGTGACGTCAGGCAAGTGCGTCCCGCCGGCGTAGGGATCGTTGAGCAGCGCGACATCGCCCGGTCCAAGCTTAAGGGCGGCGATCGCGGCAGCGACCGACATCGGCATAGATCCCAGGTGGACGGGCATGTGATCGCCCATGGCGAGAACCTGCCCAGCGCCATCAAACACTGCGCAGGAATAGTCGCGACGCTCCTTGATATTGGGAGAGAACGCTGCCCGGCGCAGCGCCGCCCCCATTTCTTCGGCGACAGAATGAAAGAGATTCTTGAAGATTTCCAAACGTGTGGGATCAAACTTCATCGGCGTGGCTCCAAAATGAGGTTTCCGTAGGCGTCCACGCGACTTGTCCACAGCGGGGGTATTACGGTGGTTGCGCTGTATTCCGTCACGATTCCCGGCCCGAGGATGCGATTTCCTGCCTGCAGCTTGCTGCGATCGTAAATCGTGGTGGGACAGTTACGTCCCGAGAAAAGGGCAGAGTTTTTGGCGACTACGGCGCCTGCGGGACTCGGGCCGCGAACCCTCAATTTCGGCAGACCGGGCTTTGGCACGGCTCCCAGGAAACGCGCGCGAATGTTGACCACTTCGCAGGATCGGGTGCTGTCCGAATAGCCGTAGCGCTGCTCGTGGGCGCGATGAAATGCAGCGACGTAATCCCCTGCGAATGGGACACCCAGCTCGTATGACTGACCGGCATACCGAATGTCCAGTGTGCGATCAACACGGACAGAACCGGGTGCAAATCCTTCGGTGCGCATTTGTGCGCGGCCCTCGCGTTCCAAAATCGAGAAATCTCGTCGGAGCCTGCCACGCATTTGGGAAGCGCTTCGAACTTCCAGGCGGATGGTGTGCGACAAGTCTTTTGTCACGTCGGCACGTAAAATCCCAAGCGCCGAAAGGGCGCCAGGGAAGCACGGCACCAGGACGCGTGGGATTTCGAGGGCGGCCGCGAGGTCGCAAGCGTGCAACGCCCCTGCGCCGCCGAACGCAACCAGGGTGTAATCTCGCGGGTCGTGTCCGCGTTCGACCGAAATCACGCGGATGGCTTTCTCCATCACGGAGTTAGCGACATCAAGTATTCCTTGAGAAAACTGTTCGACCGACGGCATCGCACAGCGCGCCCGGTCCATGAGACGCCTCGTTCGTGCCGCGTCTAGTTCGAACGTGCCACCGAGCAAACCCGCATTCGGGATCCGTCCGAGCAGGAGATTCGCGTCCGTGACGGTGGGCTTTTCGCCGTGGCCATAGCAAATTGGGCCGGGGTCGGCTCCCGCGCTCTCTGGGCCCACTCTGAGCGCTCCCGCGCGGTCGAATCGTGCCAGGGAGCCGCCGCCGGCCCCTACGGTGTGAATGTCGAGCATGGGGACGGCGACGGGAAAGTCCGACACGATGGTCTCGGATGTAGTGCCGAGGGAATCGCCCTGCCGCACATCCATCAGCGCAACGTCGGTGGAAGTGCCGCCCATGTCAAATGTGATGACGCGGTCGAAGCCGGCGAGCCCGGCAACGTACTGCGCGCCGAGCACGCCGCCGGCTGGACCTGAGAGGATCGTTCGAACCGGCTCGCGGGCGGCAGCATGGGCGGAGAGAATGCCGCCGTTCGATTGCATAACTCGAACGTGCATAATTCGAACGCGAGCACGGCCAGATGCGCGATTCACTTTCCGGCTGCGCGCAGACCAGGCAATCGCGTGACGCTCAATTTCTCGAAGATAGTGGCTCATCACCGGAGCTAGGTAGGCGTTGACAACCGTCGTGGACGTGCGTTCGAACTCCCTGTATTCGGGAAGAATTTCATGCGATGCGGATACTTGGAATCCGGCTGCTGACAGGGCGCGTGCGAGCGCTCTTTCATGCTTCGAATTCACAAAGGAAAATAGCAGGCACACGGCCACGGACTTTGCACCACTGCGGGCAACCGCCCGCACGACACGCGCAATTTCCTGGCGTCCGGGCGACAATAATAGGCGCCCGTCGAAGTCCAGCCGTTCGGCGAGCCCAAATCGGCTCGACCGCGGCACCAATGGCTCTGCCTTCTTGACCAACAAATCGTAGAGCCGCGGGCGGGCTTGGCGTCCGATTTCGAGGACGTCCTCGAATCCAGCGGTCGTTACGAGGGCGACGCGTCCTCCTCGGCGTTCGAGTAGGGCGTTTGTGCCGACGGTCGTGCCGCAAACAAGATCGAGGCCGGAAGAATTCGTCGCGTCTTCCCCTGCTAGGATTTTTTGGAGCGCGATTGCTATGGCTTCGGCAGGAT
>Ga0209526_10003855_pt1 | contig 10217 bp, 8 predicted proteins | sample JacPinW_OM2H0_M1_FD_188566 | JGI IMG/M metagenome (GOLD analysis project Ga0209526, IMG submission 188566) | Forest soil microbial communities from Algoma, Ontario, Canada - Jack Pine, Ontario site 1_JW_OM2H0_M1 (SPAdes) (version 2) | ecosystem: Environmental > Terrestrial > Soil > Boreal... | reverse complement strand
ACCCTGCCCTCCCCCGCGAGCGGGGGAGGGAAATGCCCAGGGTGAGCGGGGGAGGGAATGCCCAGGGCGACCCGCGAGGGAGCCGGAAACGGCTGTGTCGCAGTCCGATCAACGAGCGGTGCAGGCCCTTCAGGAATCTACAGACGGCTGGTTGACTGTAGAGGCGGGCAATCCCGCCGCGACCGGATTAGCCGAACGACACCATGGCAAGCAACCGCCGCCTCTTGATCGTGCTCACCGGGTGGGTCGGCGTCAGCGCGCTCTTCGCGGCCTGGCTGGTCTTCGCCTGGGGCGGTACCGCCGTCACGCAGCGCATCGACAACATCGGCGAGACCATCGCCGCGTTCATCGCCGCGGCGGCCTGCGTGGTCGCGGCCTTCCAGCACCGGCAGCGAACCCGGATTGCCTGGGCGCTGATCGGTGCCTCCGCGCTCTCCTGGGGTTTGGGTCAAACGATCTGGACGTACTACGAGCTGGTCAAGGGGCAGCAGGTGCCGTTCCCTTCATTCGCGGACCTCGGCTACCTCGGCGTCGTGCCCTTTGCGGTGACCGGCGCCCTCTTCTTTCCGTCGGCGGCAACGCGCGCGACCTCGCTGTTGCGGACCCTCCTCGACGGGCTCCTGATCGCAGGTTCACTCTTCATCATCAGCTGGGCGACGGTCCTGGGCGTGGTCTACAGGGCCGGCTCCGACAGCCTGGTGGCGCAACTCATCGGCCTGGCCTACCCGGCCGGCGACATCGTCATCGGCACCATCGTGCTGATCCTCGCCTCCCGCGCTCCCCGGGCGAACCGGTTGCCATTCCTCCTGCTGGCAGGCGGACTCATCGCCAACCTGCTGGCTGACAGTGGATTCGCCTACCTGACCACGGCCAACCTGTACGGAACGGGCAACCCGATCGACACCGGGTGGCTCGCCGGCTACCTGCTGATCGCGATCGCGGCTTTTCGCGCGGCCTCGACCCGCGCCGCAGACTCCGCATCGAACGACGGGATCACGGGCCGGGTCTGGCTGGTGGTGCCATACCTGCCGGTTGCCGCGGCGGCCGTGGTCGCCATCCTCCAGGAGGTGCTGCCGGGAGAGCTGGACCCGGTGGTCTTCTGGTCGATGATGGTGGTGATTTGCCTGGTCGTCGTCCGCCAGTACCTGATGCTCGTGGACAACCAGCAGCTGAACCGCAAGCTCGAGGCGAACGCCGCCGAGCTGGCCAAAAGCGAAGAGCATTTTCATTCGCTCGTGCAGAACTCGTCGGACGTCATCACCGTCATCGACCGCGCCGGAATCATCCAGTATCAGAGCGCATCGGTAGAGCGGATCCTCGGATATACCGAGACCGAGCTGGTCGGCAAGCCCTTCGGCGATCTGTTGCATCCGGACGATAAAACCCAAATGCTCCGCAAGATCGACGAAGCCGTCAACATCATCGGTCCGCCCATCGCCGAGGAGTGCCGGTTGCGGCGTGGCGACGACTCCTTCTGTCCTGCCGAGGTCACCATCACGAACCTGCTCGACCTGCCGGCGGTGCGCGGCCTCGTCCTCAATACGCGCGACGTCAGCGAGCGGAAGGCGTTGGAAGAAAAGCTGACCCATCAGGCGTTTCACGACTCGCTGACCAACCTGCCGAACCGCGCCGCCTTCCGAATCCACCTCGACCACGCCTTGCAGGGAACGACCGAGGGGCGAATCGCCGTACTGTTCCTCGATCTCGACGATTTCAAGGGGGTGAACGACACGCTGGGCCACGACGTCGGCGATCAGTTGCTGGCCGCGGTCGGAGCCCGGATCGCGTCCACGCTTCGCCCTGGTGACACGGTCGCCCGCATCGGCGGTGACGAGTTCGCGGTGCTCTTGAAGAAGATGGAGGACGAGCAGATCGCCGCGCGAGTCGCCGAGCGCATCACTCGACAGCTCGCCCCGCCGTTTGCCATCGGCGGGAAGGAGATCTCGATGCAGGCCAGCATCGGCATCGCGGGCCTGGTCTCGGGCCAGGAGGCAGCGGAGGAGTTGATCCGGAACGCGGACGTCGCGATGTACATCGCGAAGTCGAAAGGCAAAGCGCGCTATGTCGAGTACGAGGCCTCGCTGGCGAGTGCTGCCCTCGATCGGATGGAGCTCGAGCACGACATGCAGGTGGCGCTGCGCGAGAGGCAGTTCCTGCTGCATTACCAGCCGGTCGTGATGCTCGAGTCGGGCGCGGTCCACAGCGTCGAGGCGCTGGTCCGGTGGAACCATCCTCGACGCGGCCTTCTGTATCCAGCGGATTTCATCGGCGTGGCGGAGCAGAGCGGCCTGATCATCGAGCTCGGGCGCTGGGTCCTGCAGCAGGCGACGCGGGATGGGCGCCACTGGCAAGTGCGTTACCCATCCACCCCGGCGATGCAGGTCAGCGTCAATCTGTCCGGCCGGCAGGTGCGGCCCGAGGTGATCAAGGAGGTGGTCGACGCGGTTGATGCCGCCGGCCTGGACCCCCAGTCGCTGATTCTCGAGCTGACCGAGAGCGTCCTCATGGCCGACGTCGAGCCGGTGGCGCAAACGTTGCAGGAGCTCCGCAGTCTGGGCTTCCGCCTGGCCCTCGACGACTTTGGCACGGGCTACTCGTCATTGGGGCACCTCCGGGACTTCCCGGTTGACATCCTGAAGATGGACGGGTCCTTCGTCGCCGGGATCGGGAGCGGCCTGGCCGACGGCGCCATCCTGCGGGCCATCATCGGTCTGGCGAGCAGCCTGGGTCTGATGACGATCGGGGAGGGTATCGAGCGGCAGGAGCAGCTGGCAGCCCTCAACGCGATGGGATGCCAGGCGGGCCAGGGTTTCTATCTCTCGAAGCCATTGGACTACGAGGGCATGGACGCGCTGCTGGCGTCGTGCATCCAGTCCGGCACCGGGCGGCAGCTTCCGCCCACCTGGCGCCTCACCGCATAAGATGCACCCCTATGCGTGCCCGCCGGGCGGCCGCGCTGGGGGCGCTCCTGGCGCTGGCCGGTTGCGATAGCGGTCAGCCGACCGAGCCAAGCTTGCCGCCGCCGCTCCTTATCAGCGGCACGTTGTCGGTGGCGGCTGGCTGTGCCACTGGGGCGTCGTCACCGCGCCACGCAGCTGAGCCATCACTCGCCGCCGACCCTACCGACCCGCGGCAGCTGGTTGCGAGCTGGATGGAGGCTCGATCCCCGGACGACGTCGGTGCCATCGTCGCCATCAGCCATGACGGCGGCAAGACCTGGAGCCGATCCGCGCTCCCGGGTCTGCTGACCTGTGCGGGTGGGCGCTACGCCCATGCCAGCGACCCATGGGTATCGATCGGACACGACGGCATCACCTACGTCTCGGCCCTCGGCACCCGTCCATCCACGCCCGCGGGAACCGCGCACGACATCGTGGTGACCGCCTCACGCGATCACGGCGCCAGCTGGGAGGCGCCGGTCGTTCTTGAGACCGCGACCGCGCCGCCGGCACAGCCGGATAAGGAGACGATCCTCGCCGACCCGCGGCGTCCGGCAAGCGCCTACGCGGTCTGGGTTGACTACCGGGTTGCTGCCGGCGTCGAGCCTTCCGTCGACCAGGTGATGTTCGCCCGCACCGCGGACGGAGGCCGGAGCTGGTCACCGCCGGCCGCCATTTACAGCGGAAATGACGAGGCGCAGCAGAACCAGCTGCTGATGACCGCCGGTGGCGTCCTGCTGGACGTCTTCGTCGAAGGCCCCTCGCTCCCCGGCACGCCGCACCCGCCGCCGCTGCCAGTGAAGATTCGCGTGATCCGCTCGACCGACCAGGGCCGAACCTGGTCGACGCCCGTTGATGCCACCGGTTTCACCTACACGAACGCCGTCGACCCGGGCACCGGTGGCCAGCTTCGCTTCTCCGGCCAGGACATTAGCGCCACCTCGGCCGGTAACGCGGTGTATGTCGCCTGGTTCGAAGACCACACGGACTTCTCCACGATCCTGGTGGCGCGCTCGGAAGATGCCGGGATCCATTGGCGGGCACCACAGCTCGTCGTGCGCGAGAAGGTCGAGGCCTTTCTGCCCACCCTGGCCGTTTCGGGCGATGGCGCCGTCGGGTTGCTGTGGTTCGACTTCCGCCATTTCAAGCCAGGCAGCGCGACGCTCGACACCGATGTCCGGTTCAGCAGCTCACGCGATCGCGGCGTGCACTGGACCGAGCGTCGAGCGGCCGGCCCATTCGACTTGCGGTCGGCGCCCGCCGTCCGCTACGGGCCCTTCATCGGTGACTACATGGGCCTGGTCGGGGTGCCCGATGGTTTTGCGGCAGTCTTCGTTCAGGCCAAGCCGCAGAGCCGAAACGGGCCGACCGATGTCTTCTTCGCCCACATCTCGGGCTAACCAGGCTTCTTCCCAAAGAAGTTCGTGCCGATGGCGCTCATCACCAGCTCGCCCCGCTGGTTGCGCATCTCACCGCGCCAGCGAACGATCCCCATGTTCGGGCGCGTCATCGACCCCCGGACTTCGAGCACTTCGACCTGTCCGGTCAGCGTATCGCCTGGCCGCACCGGCGCCGGCCAGCTCAGATTCTCCATGCCCGGCGAACCGAGGCTGCTCGTCGCGGCAATCAGGTTGGTGACGAGCAGCCGCATGAAGAGCGCGCCGGTGTGCCATCCGCTTGCGATCAGCCCGCCATAGATGGTGAAGGTCGACGCCCTCGGATCGACGTGCATCGGCTGCGGGTCGTACTGGCGCGCGAAGCCGATGATCTCCGCCTCGCTGACCTGCACGCTCCCGAGCTCGATCAGCTCGCCGACCCGGAAGTCCTCGTAGTAGCGAGTCAAGGGCGCAGCGTCCGCTCGAGCTGGTCGAGGTGAATCTCCAGGTGGGCGCAGAGCGGCAGCTGCGCGATCTCCGCGGCGCTCATCGAAAAGCCCTCGTAAAGGATGGCCCGACGCTGCATGGCGGCCGAATCAGCGGAACGGAGGTAGGTGATCGTCCGCTGGTGGTCGCTAAGCGCCATGGCGAGCAGCTGGTCTGCCGATAGCGAGCTCAGCTGTTCACCGGCCGAGTCACGGCTTTGGACCGCCTGCAGCAGCTCAACCCGGGAAAGCTTGCCGGAGCCAACGCGGTAGGTGACTGTCCCGTAGAACTTGGAGAGCACGGCGATGTGCGCGAGCACCTCATGGCCGGTCCACTCCGGAGACGGAGCCTGGATGCCGACGGGAATTTTGCGGACGAGCTCCGCCAGCCTTGCCGAGTCGGCCTCCAAGCGGTCGGCCAGCCGGCGCCGTTCGTGATCTACGGCTTCGTCGAGGAAGGCGCGCATGTCGCGCTCGGTAAACGCAGGGCTCTCGATGCGCACCGTGTTGAGTGTAAGACCCTCGGTCACGACGATTCGACTCACGTTGTCAGAGGCGGCGCGCCACTGGTTAGGGGTGCTGTTCCACCTTGCGGATCCCGACCGATGCCTCGATGGCGGCGAGTCGCGACTCCGATGCTCGGAGCTGGTCCCGTACTTCGCGCAGTAAGACGTCCTGAGCCTGTTGGCTGGAAGCGTCAATCCATAAAGACGTGATGCGGCTAGAAGCCGCGGTGAGCAGACCCAGTCCAACGAAGATCACGATGCCCGCAACGATCTGGCCCTCGGGAGTGACCGCCTTCATCTGGCTGTAGCCGACGGTGGTGCTGGTGGTGAAGGCGAGGAACAGGGCGTCGGAGAAGGAGTGAACCATGCTGTGGGGCACGTTGAGTTCCGTCTGATAGAAGGCGTAGCCCGCCAGCAGCCAGAAAATGAAGACCGTCGTCCCCAGTAACCGCAGACCCGCGGTGCTGGATGCATCGCCTTTATCAGCCGCAAGCCTCTTAATGATGCCAGCGGTGTTGAAGACTCGGAGCAGCCGAAGAAGTCGCAGGAGTCGTAGCGGCCCAACGGCCGGAAGGCAGGTGACGAGGTCGATCCAGTGATCTCGCAGATATGCTTTTGGCCTCAAGTCATCAAGGAAGCGAAGCAGGAACTCCAGGAAGAACAGACCGGACAAAGTCCAAACCACGGCGTCGGCCGCGTTCCACCGTAGCGGATCCTGGAAGAACCCCAGAGTGATGTATACGATGGTCAGAATGGCCATGACTACGTCCCACTGCTGACGGTGGTGGCCGACGAATCTACTTAAACGCTGACCTAGAACAGGACGCCATCGGGATGAACGTGTCGATCCCGGCACAGCATCACGGTGCGACGGCTTGGTCAACCGCGGCGCCTGTTTGAGCTGTACCGTCAATGCGCTCCCGGACCCGCCGCGCCAAGGTTCCCGGTCCACCAATGGACTCCGCCGTGTGAGGAGCAGGTGCCGCTTCTGTGCTTGCTGAAGCTCCACGTATGGTCAGCGCATACCGCCGATGCTCCAGCTGCCGTCGCAGCGGGATACGGGTCAGCGCTTTGTGGAGGCTCGACCGCAGCCGAAGGCAGGACGACCGCAGGAGCCTGTGGCGGTGCGGGCGCTTGAGAGGGGGCTAGTGAGGCAGTCGGAGTCGGCGACGCCAGCGCGTCCGCGGTGGGTATCGTGGCCGGCGGCGTGAGCGTCTCTGCGCCGGAGCATGCCCCGGCGGTAAGGGCGACGCTGCAAATGACGGCAGCGAGCGCGAGACGTGGACGCGCTAAGCGGAAGATTTGAGCGATCACGTTCGTTAGCCTCCCCAGGCAGCCGTTCAGCAGGCTCACCAATCGCCGCACCAGAAAACGGGCGCGACCTTTCGTCACTCAGGGGCATACCGGCAGTCCGTGCCGACGGGATCGCAGAAGGCCACAAGCGGGCCGGTGAGTCCATACGGTTGTACCCACAATTGAGAATTGCGAAGCAATCGCTCGGGTAACGGGCTCGCCCCAAAGGTGGGTGTCGTTAACGGCGCGTCAGGTAGCCTTGTCGCGATGGCGCAGAAGTTGACCGCGCAGCGGCAAGCCCCATACGGATCCTGGCGCTCGCCCGTTACCGCCGACGCCATCGTCGCCGGAGTCATCGGCCTCGGGCAGATCCAACTGGATGGCGACGACATCTATTGGGTCGAGCAGCGGCCAGCCGATGGAGGCCGCAACGTGATTGTCCAGCGCAGCCCCGACGGAAGGATCGCGGAGGTCACGCCGCCTGAGTACAACGCTCGCACCCGCGTCCACGAGTACGGCGGCGGGGCATACCTGGTGCGCGAGGGGACCGTCTGGTTCTCCAACTACAAAGATCAGCGCCTCTACCGGCAGGATCCCGGGAAGCCCCCCGTCGCGATCACGCCGGCCAACGACATCCGGCACGCCGATCTCGTCTTTGACCAGCGGCACCAACGATTGATTGCCGTTCGTGAGGACCACACCACCGATATGCCGTCGGCCGTCAACAGCATCGTCTGCCTCGACCCGACAGGAAGGACGCCAGCGCGAACCCTGGTCCAGGCCAACGACTTTTACGCCTCACCGCGGGTCAGCCCCTCGGGCACCCATTTGAGCTGGCTGACGTGGAACCATCCGAACATGCCGTGGGACGGCACGGAGCTCTGGGAGGCGGAGCTCACCCCGGACGGCCTCCATGCACCTCGCAAGGTTGCCGGAGGGGACGGGGAATCAATCTTCCAGCCGACCTGGTCGCCGGACGGGCTTCTCTATTTCGTTTCCGACCGCACCAACTGGTGGAACCTCTACCGTTGGCGCGGGCCGCGTGTGGAAACAGTCGCGGCGGTGCCGGCCGAGCTGGGCACGGCGCAGTGGACCATGGGCATGTCGACCTATGCCTTCGAATCCGAGCGGCGCATCGTCTGCCAGGTCCGGTCGCAGGGTGTCACCCGCCTGGCGACCGTTGACCCGGAGCAGGGACGCCTCGAGCCCGTCGATACGCCCTTTACCGCCTTCTCAGCGTCCATCCAGGCGCGCTCGGGTCGCGCGTATACCATCGCGGGGTCTCCGACCGAACCCATGTCCATCATCGCGGTCAACCTCGAGACCGGCAGGGTGGAGGTGTTGCGGCGGTCCGCCGAACGCGTGGTCGATCCAACTTATGTCTCGGTGCCTGAGGCGATCGAATTTCCGACCGAGGGTGGCGTCACCGCCTACGGATTTTTCTATCCACCCGTGAACCCGGAATACACCGGACCTGCAGGCGAGCTGCCGCCGCTCATCGTCTACGTCCACGGTGGGCCGACGAGTGCGGTCTCGAATGCGCTCGACCTCGATGACCAGTTCTGGACCACACGCGGTTTCGGCTACCTCGTCGTCAACTACGGCGGGAGCACGGGGTTCGGCCGTGAGTACCGGCAGCGCCTCAACGGCCTGTGGGGTGTGGTGGACGTCGACGATTCCGTCAATGGCGCTCGCTACCTGATCGATCGCGGCCTGGTTGACGGCAACCGGGTGGCGATCACCGGAGGGAGCGCTGGCGGCTACACCGTCCTGCGCGCCCTGACATCCACGGACTTCTTCAAAGCCGGGGCCAGCCATTTCGGCATCAGTGACCTGGAGGTCTTTCACAGCGACACGCACAAGTTCGAGTCGATGTACGACCAGAGCCTGCTGGGCCGGTGGCCCGAGGATCGAGACGTCTATCGAGAGCGCTCCGCCATCCACTCCGTGGATCGGATCACGGCGCCAGTGATCCTCTTCCAGGGATTGGAGGACAAGGTCGTTCCACCCAACCAGGCCGAAGCCATCGTCGACGCGCTGCGCAAGAAGGGCTTGCCGGTGGCCTACATTCCGTTCGAGGGCGAGCAGCATGGCTTCCGGATCGCGAAGAACATCAAGCGCTCGCTCGAGGCGGAGCTGTACTTCTACTCGAAGGTCTTCGGCTTCGGGTTGCCCGATCCGATCGAGCCGGTGCTGATCGAGAACCTCAAACAGGCCGCTGGAACGACGTAAGCTCGGCCACACCTCGCTGCAGGTCCCTGTCGTCGGCATGGGCACCTGGCAGACGTTCGACACGGCAGAGGATCGCGCCGCCATCCTCGACGAGGTGCTCGCGGTCGGCCTGAACCTGTTTGACTCATCGCCGATGTATGGCCGGGCCGAGGCTACGCTCGCCAGGGCGCTGCGCGGGCGACGTGACCAGGCCATCATCGCGACCAAGATCTGGACGAGCAGCGAAGCGGAGGGTCGAGAGCAGGCCGCGCATGCGCTCCGGCTGTTCGAACGGGTCGAGGTCTACCAGGTGCACAACCTCGTCAACTGGCCGGCGCAGCTGCGCCTGCTGGAGCGGCTAAAAGGGGAGGGGAAGGTCGACGCCGTTGGGGCGACCCACTACGACCCCAGCGCCTTCGACGATCTCTGCGACGTCATGACGACCGGACAGCTGGACATGATCCAGGTTCCGTACAACCCGCGCCTTCGGGATGCGGAACAACGCGTGCTGCCTCTGGCTGCGGAGCTGGGCCTCGGCGTGCTGATCCATAGCCCACTCCGCTTCGGTGTGCTTGACCGACCACTCGACAAGCGGGTGCTGGCTGAGCTGCGGGTCAAGACCGCGGCGCAGGCCGTGCTGAAGTGGATCGCGAGTGATCCGCGCGTCAGCTGCGTGCTCACGGCGACGAAAAGGCCGGGCCGCCCGACCGAAAACGCGCAAGCCGGCGACCCACCCTGGTTCGATCCGGATCAGCGCGAGCGACTGGCGCGGCAATTGCGGTGAAATAGACAGGTGAAGCAAGACGAGCGCACATCGGTGTGGATCGATGGAATCCGGCGCCATCTCGAGGATCTAAAGGAGGACGCGTACGAGGGGGCGCGGGGAGCGGCTCGGCACGCTCGGTACATGGCGGCTTTCGAGCTGATGACGCCGGTGGCGGTCGATGTCCTGCAGCAGATCAATGCCTCCCTCCTGGGTGGGAGGGGCGACGTGTCGGTGCGGCCGCCCGGACCCGATGGCCTGGGAGGCCAGATCGGATCATGGCTGTTGACCTGGCCCGAGCTCTCGGAAACGAGCAGCCGACTGACGGGCCAGCCGCTGCAGCCGGTCACGATCAGCGCGGTCTTCCCACCGGGGTTTACCCATCCCCACCTCGTGGCCGCTGGCCCGGTCGATCCTCGAGCCGTGTCCCTGGCAGCTTGGCCGATGCAGGTGACGTCACATGAGGATGCCGAACAGCAGCGCCCAGTCCTCTGGGCGATTGCCACCGCCGAGGTGCACGACCGGATCTACCAGTCGACCTGGCGCATCATTCCGCAGTAGGCCCCCACCCCGCCCTCCCCCAGAGGGGGAGGGTGATTAGCGATTAACCGCCGAGGTAAGCCTTCTGCACCTCCGGGTTTCGG
>Ga0209526_10003854_pt1 | contig 10217 bp, 8 predicted proteins | sample JacPinW_OM2H0_M1_FD_188566 | JGI IMG/M metagenome (GOLD analysis project Ga0209526, IMG submission 188566) | Forest soil microbial communities from Algoma, Ontario, Canada - Jack Pine, Ontario site 1_JW_OM2H0_M1 (SPAdes) (version 2) | ecosystem: Environmental > Terrestrial > Soil > Boreal... | reverse complement strand
CCGGCCCGGATTGCGCCGCGAGTTCGGCGGCAACCGCCACCGCTGGCCCGGAATCACGCCGGACCGGCTCAAGGACAATCCGCGCCTCGCGCTTGATCTTCTGCAATTGCTCGGCGACGAGAAAACGATAATCGTGATTGGAAATGACAATCGGCGTTTCGAACACGCCGCCGGCAAGCATTTCGGCCGCCATCTGGAAGGTGGAGTGCGGGCCAACGAGAGAAATGAATTGCTTCGGCAGGCTTTCCCGCGACTCTGGCCAAACCCGCGTTCCCGCGCCGCCGCACATGATGACCGGAAGGATTTTCACGTTTTCCCGCTCCCTCGCGAAGAATATCCGTATACCGTTCCCAAACCTGTTCTATGACATATTGGACAAATGCGCCGGTTCCTGAGCACCGCACAATCATAGAAGCTTGCGCGGAAAATGTCGCCTGTTTCCAAGTGCCGGTCCGGAATGAGAATATTTTTTTCGTTTGGACGAGAAGGCGATCGAATCACGCGTCGTTCCGCGCAAAACTGCAACAGATTGTTCACGTTGTTCGGGGCAAACAGAGCATCGCCGCGGTCCCAAACAAAAAGACGCCCTGACCTAAGCCAGGGCGCCCCTACACTCTTTGCGATCATCGCGAATCCCGCGAACGCCGCTATCTCGATCAACGAATCTGACATTAGCGTTAGCGATGACCCGCGGCCCTGTCAATGTCGTCCACGGCTTTTGCCGTTCTTTCGTTAACGATCCACGCGAACCTGTCCCTGTCGAACAAATACAGCGCAAGCGCGTCCACGGTAACGATCCTGCCTAAATCGCCATCCTTGGCGATGTATGTCCTCGCCTTCTCGGCAAAATCGACTAATTTTGCTCGGTCTCGAAGGTCAAACGTAATCCCCCGTTTCGCAAGCGCACCAGCAATTTCGGTCGAAAATTCGAAGGCCTGGTCGCCCGTTACGGAGCGAAGAGCATTCGATTCCTCCGACATCTCATCGCGTATCCGGATGAACTCTTGATCAACCAGATAAAACAACGCCGAGAGCGTGGACATCCTTCTAAGTAGCTCGTAGGGTGCCTTTCTTTCTTCAGTGTAAGCGATGTCCCAATTCACTACGCTCCAGACGTCCATGAGGGCGCTTCGTATCTGGATTTCAAATGCACAGTCAGAGAAATATATCTGAGTGACGCTTGTTTGGATCGGGTCCGCTACCAGGTGCAAAGCCGCGTATCCGAAATTGCCGTAATGTTTCGGCTTTCGGTGATCGATCCGCTCTATGTCACGTAACGAAAAATTCTTGGCGAGTAACGCCTCCACTTCATCAATCTGGTCCGAGAACTTACAGGTTATCCTGACACCCACCAAGTCCGTCAGGATCCTCTCTGGCGGTTCGCCGTTGAGGATTCGGGAACAATACGGGGAATTCTCGTCTGCGCATTTCCTTCGAATCTTGTCGATAGCGCTGGCAAGGGGCTTGGGACGCGCTTCCACGATGAGCGACGAATACCCGCAGCGGCATAGCAATCGCTCAAAATATCCCCTTAGGAATTCGGCATCGCCACCGAGGTCGGCTACTCTAGACCCGTAGAACGCCGTTATTGCCAAGACTCCAATTTCGGTGGCGCGCACGCGATCATCGTTGGACACGCTCACCCCCAGAGACATCAAAGGAAGTCCTTGTAGATCGCTCGAGCCAACCCACGGTGAAGCCGATAGTTACCGTCTAGTCTGACCTGGGGCCTAAAGTCACCTTCGGCTTTAGCGTCGGCGTAGGTTTTCCAGATGATGCGGTCCGCACCCTGTGCCTCATAAAACACTAAGCCGAGTTCATACAACAACTGCAAAAATCTCTCAGACTTCCCAAACATTTCAGGAATAGAAATCTTCGATGCCTCCAAATAGGTAATGTATTGATTATACGCAGCCGCAAAATCTTCGTGTGAGAACGTTGGAAGCCGCCTTCGAAAAGTGATTCCTGGATTGCGGGTCGAGGGCGTCTCGATTTGTGGCAACCTTTGCTCAAGATGATGAAAAAATTGTATAAAGACAATGTAGTCGCTCACATCTGTATAAAAAGCAAGACTGTCCCGAATTTCCCCAAGCAAATAATCATTAAAGTAGTTACGGAACTGCGGGATTCTTGTGTATTTCGGGTCAAAATACGGTGCCTTGCCATCGTTGTGGGCCATGGCAACTATCCGCCAATAGTCCAGATAATAAATGATGTCCCGTGGCCTATTAAATGTATTTCGCAATATACCGATAAATGAATCATCCTTTTTTTCGCCAACCTTCGAGTCTGAAGGCATGTGCTCTATCTTGTCTGGCAAGTAAGCGCTCCAGCACTCTCCAACGAGGTAGTCTTTTCTCGGGAAGAATGACTGCTGGGTGTATAATAGGTAATCAGCAATTCGAAACAAGAGTGAACTCGTATAGTACTTAAATCTCACCTGATAAGATATTTGAATAGTATTGACGCGCCAGATATTGTTGACATTTTGCAGTTCCAGGCGCTCAAAGATGTCCGGGCGAACAAGAACAATAACACGGAACCACGCCGACATTTCGCCTGGAAAGCCCTTATAATTTAATTGCCACATTGCGTTGATCAGATTCGTCACATTCGCGATGTGACCCTCGTGAGATCCGACACCCTCAGTAGGTCTAACGTCGAGTCCGTCTATGAAAAGGAAGGTTTTCTTCGGCGGAGCGGTCAGAACAGATAATATGCGCAACAAGTAGGTCTGCATTGATCGAAGATAGAAGCTGAACTGAGACAGGTCGACCACCTCTTGGTCGAGGAAAACTCGCGCAGCCCCCTTCATTTGGGAGAAGAGCACTTTGAAGGCTGAAAAAACTGTGAAATCAAAGGCGTTAAAGGACAGTCTATTCAGCTTGTCGATAAAATCTCGCTGTTCAGGAGGAATCGGCTGACCATTCTCCATCGACTTCTTTATCAACTGGAAACAAATTAATAGTGCGACGAGCGCCCGCCACATTTCTCCGAAATCCGACGGGTCAAAATCTGGAATAGTCTTGGTGAAGTTGTAGAAGCGCGAGAAGTCTTCCTTTTGCAAGAATATGGATTGTCCTACCGTATCATCATCGAGCCCGTTGATAAAATATGTCGCCAGGGCGGTCTTACCAGTCCCCTTGTCGCCAATGACGAAGTATACTGGCTCGGATTTGAGCTTATTTATTTGTTGAGAGTCAGGAAAATATATCGTCTTAAAGCGCTCTATCTCAAGCGGAGATTGATATTGTCTCGCGTCCGGAAATCCGAATTTGAGTCGTTCAATTGGGATCATAATCATAAGCCTATCGTGCCCACGGATGGTGGCTTTCGGAAACGTTTGCGTTAAAGCGCCCGACGCCAGTGTTAACGCATCGCGTGGAGCCGGTCTATGGGGTGTTTGGGCGATTGCCTTGCTACATCTACGCCGCGCTGGCGTTTTCTCGGTCGAGGGCTTCGACATGCGCGCCAGACGCAAGCGCAAACAACCGCCGGAATGAAATGGCAGAGGGCGGCAACCCCACTTTGACGGACGACGGCGCGGCCATAGTGGAAATTCTCTTGCCGGTCGCGATCGATCATTCCTATTCCTATCTCGTTCCGCGCGGCATCGCCGTCGCGCCGGGCGATTTTGTCGAAGTGCCGCTCGGCACGAGAACGACCAATGGCGTCATCTGGGACGCGCGGCTGGGGACGCGCGAGCGGGCAAATCTGAAAGCCGTTGCCGCGCGCCTCGACATTCCGCCGCTTCCCGCCAATTTGCGAAGATTCATCGATTGGGTCGCGCGCTGGACCTTGAGCCCGCGCGGCATGGTGTTGCGCATGGCGATCGGCGCGGCATTTCAAGCAGGGCCTGAACCGGCGCGCGCCGGAGTCCGCCTCAAAGGCCCGCCGCCACCGCGCATGACCCCCGCCCGCGCGCGCGTCCTCGCCGCGGCGGAAGGCGGCCTTGCTTTCTCCAAGGCGGCGCTCGCCGAGGCCGCTGCCTGTTCGAGCGGCGTCATCAACACGTTGATCGACGAAGGCACGCTTGAGACAATCGCGCTGCCGCCCGAGCCGGCGGCGCGTCCTTGCGATCCGGCTTTTGCCAGGCCATCCCTCGAAGCCGCGCAGGAAAACGCCGCGTCCATTTTAACGGAACGCGTACAAGCCCGCCCGTTCTCGGTGACCCTGCTCGAAGGCGTTACCGGCTCCGGCAAGACGGAGGTTTATTTCGAGGCCGTCGCGGCGGCTCTTGAAGCCGGACGCCAAAGCCTGATCCTCATGCCCGAGATCGCGCTCACCGCGCAATTTCTCGACCGTTTCGCGGCGCGCTTCGGGGCGCGTCCGGGGGAATGGCATTCAGGCGTCAGCGCGCGGAAGCGCGCGCGGCTCTGGCACGCGGTGGCCCAGGGCGACGTCAAGGTCGTTATTGGCGCGCGCTCGGCGCTGTTTCTTCCCTTCGCGGATCTCGCAACGCTCATCGTCGATGAAGAACACGAGGCCGCCTATAAGCAGGAGGACGGCGTCGCCTACCACGCCCGCGACATGGCCGTGGTGCGCGGCCAAATTGAGAAATCGGCCGTCGTCCTCGTCTCGGCGACGCCTTCGATCGAGAGCCGCGTCAATGCCGCCCAGGGCCGCTATGGCCATCTCCGGCTCGCCGCCCGTTTCAGGGCGAAGGCGCTGCCAGAGATCGCGGCCATCGATCTTCGCGTCGAAGCGCCGCGCGACAAATGGATCGCGCCAAGGCTCAATGAGGCTATTTCAAAGGTGCTCGCGCATGGCGAACAGGCGCTGTTGTTTCTCAACCGGCGGGGCTACGCGCCTTTGACTCTCTGCCGCGCGTGCGGACATCGTTTTCAGTGCCCCAACTGCACCGCCTGGCTTGTTGAACACCGTTTCCGGCGGGCGCTGATGTGCCATCATTGCGGCCATATCGAACGAAGGCCCACGATTTGCCCGGCCTGCGAGGCGGTCGATTCGCTCGCCGCCTGCGGCCCCGGCATCGAGAGATTGGCCGAGGAAGCGGCGACGCTTTTTCCTCAGGCGAGGATTCTCGCCCTATCCTCGGATTTTCCAGGCGGCACGGAGCGTCTGCGCGCGGAAATCGAGGCGATCTCGCGCGGCGAATGCGATATCGTGATCGGCACCCAGCTTGTTGCGAAGGCGCATAATTTCCCGCGTCTTTCGCTGGTCGGCGTGATCGACGCGGATATTGGCTTGACGTCGGGCGATCCGCGCGCCGCCGAGCGAACCTTTCAATTGCTGCAACAGGTGACCGGGCGCGCGGGACGGTTCGAGACCGCCGGACGCGCGCTGGTCCAGACCTGGCAGCCGGAGCATCCGGTCATGCGCGCGCTGTTGTCGGGCGATTGCGAGCGCTTTTACGAGGAGGAAACAAACCAGCGCCGCCGCGCCGGGCTGCCGCCATTCGGGCGTCTCGCCGCGCTTATAGTGTCAGCCAAGGACAGCGCTACGGCCGAGGTTTTTGCGCGCGCCCTGGCCCGCGCCGCCTACACGCTGCCGCCCTCCGAAGGCTGGACGCTGACCCCGGCCGGCGCATTGCCGAAAGAGAACGCGCTGCGTTTGCTCGGGCCGGCCGAGGCGCCGATCGCGGTTATTCGCGGGCGCCACCGTTTCCGGCTATTGGTGCGGGCGCCCCGCGCGGCCGATCTACAAGGTTTTTTGCGCGCCTGGCTTGCCGCTGGCCCACCGGAAAAGGGCGGCATGCGGGTCGCCGTCGATGTCGACCCGCAAAGTTTTTTGTGATCTATACTTGGACGAGGCCGGATGCTAAGATAGTGGCTGCGCGATAGAATTGGCCCAATGTGACGGTGCTCGCGTTGGAGCGCCATGGGAGGGGGAATATGCTCATCCGTTTTTTGTCCGCAGGTTTCATTGCGTCATGCCTGTTCGTGGTTCCCGCCAAGGCCCAGGCTGGATTGGAGGACATCCGCACCTATTGCATGAGCGACATAGAGCGGCTGTGCAAGGGCATCGAGCCCGGCGGCGGCCGGATTATTCAGTGTCTCAAAAGTCATAAGAAGGAAATGAGTGTGGGCTGCGCCCAGGCGCTGCAGAAACTCAAAGCGAAAAAGCAATAGTTCGCCGGGCAAACCCCACGGTTCCCCAAGGCTTTCGGCGCGCTGCTGACCGCTCAATGTGGCACGGCCCCGGCGCGGCGGCGTGCGGGTCGCCGCCGATGTGGACCCGCAAAGTTTCTTGTGATGCCGGAAAGTGCGGCTCCCTACCCTTTCCGGCATTTTGCGTCAGGCTCCGGAGCCGAGTTTTCGCGCACGCAGCTTGAAGCCGAGCGCGAGAAGGCATGCACCGAAAAAGGTCGCATAGGCGCCGACCCACCAGGTCACCACCAAGGCGCCGAACGCCGGCGCCGCGACCAGCACTACTCCGAAAACAATCGAAATGATCCCGCCGAGCGCGAGCCACCAGCGGCCATGGTCCGTGGCGAGATTGAAGGCCGCGCGAAGCTCCAGCACCCCAGAAACTAGGGCCCAAGCCGCGAGGAGACCGACAAAGACGAGAACCGTAAGGCCGGGCAAGGCCATGGCGAGAACCCCCGCCACGATGCCGACGATGCCCTCGAACGTAAGAAATCCCCAACGTTCGTTCCTGTTTGCCGCGCGCACGGCGGCAACAATCGCCAGGATTCCATCGATAATCAGAAAGACCGCGAATAGGCCGACGAGCGACAATAGCGTCGGACCCGGGAAAAGAAACGCAATCAAGCCGATGATGATCCCGAGAACGCCCCGTGCCACAACAACCGTCCAGTTGCGCTTAAGGGTCGAACTGAGGCTGAAATCGAAATCCGGCTTTTCGCCAAAGAAACTCATTGTGCGGTTCCTTTCCTCAAAAACGCCGACACGGGTGCCGCGCGGCTGCTTAACCTTTCAACGTAATGCTGCGCGCGAAAACGTCGAGAGGACGCGCGGCAATTTTGCGCGCATGCCAGCTGGGCTCTGGATGGCGGCGTCCGGCCCGTTTTTCTTGATCTTGGCGGCGATGGTTGCTATGGAATGCAACTCCGGGGATCGTAAGATTGCGACCGCAATAGTTGTCCACTGTAAAATCGCGCCACTCGCTTAGAATTGTCGGTATGACCTGGCAAGCTGACGGCTCCGAATCGATCTAGGGACAGCACGATGATCGCTCTTGAAGCGCAACAAGATCGCGCAATGGCATGGTCCGTCCTTGATCGAAACGACGAGCGGTGGCGTCGCTTGCGGAAACTTGTCTCCGAGCATTCGCTGAGAGTGGGCGATTTCAAGTTATCGTCTGGCCGCCGTAGCCCCTATTTTTTTCAGCTTAGGCAAACCACGATGCTTCCGGAAGGGGCTGCGCTGCTTGGCGAAGTTATCCTTGAATACATGTATCAACATTCCATTGAGTGCGTCGGCGGCCTGGAACTTGGCGCTGTCCCGCTAGTATCATCGGTCGCGGTTATGAGCCATATCAGGGCCTTGCCGATCAACGCATTTTTTGTACGAAAAGCTCCCAAGGAGCATGGCGCGCGCGAAACAATCGACGGGCATCTTCGCGCGGGAGCCGAAGTGCTGATGGTCGACGACGTCGCGACGACGGGCGGCTCGATTTTGAAGGCCGTCGAGGGCATCGAGGGCCACGGCTGCTGCGTCCGTCGCGCGCTCGCCGTGGTGGATCGCGAGGAAGGCGCGGCCGAGAATTTGGCCGCGCATGATATTCAGCTAGCGGCGATTTTTAAGCGAAGCGATTTTCCTGAAATCTGATGGCCGACGCCGAAGATCCATCCAAGAAATACGATCAGGCGTTCTTTCTTACCCTCGCGGCGAAGGGCAAGGAGGCTTGGAACGCATGGCGTCGCGATCCGGCCAATAAAGACGTGCGCGTGACCTTCGCCAGCATCGACTTTTCCGAAGCGCCGAGGGACGAGATCGATTTCTCAGGGTTCGAATTCGGCGACGAAGCGAATTTTGCGGGGTGCAGGTGGCGGGGGCTCGAATGGGAGGAGATCCCAAAAGACCCCAAAGCCTTCAAGCCAGGCCGTGCCTGCTTCACCGGCGCAGCCTTCGGTGAAGGGGCCAGCTTCGGCGGGGCAGCCTTTGATGACTGGGGCACGTTCGACCGCGCGGCTTTCGGTGAGAGGACGGGCTTCGACGGCGCGGTCTTCGGTTACGGGGCCAGCTTCAACGGCGCGGACTTCGGTTACGGGACCAGCTTCGGCAGCGCGGTCTTCGACGGTAGGGCCAGCTTCAACGGCGCGACCTTCGGTGACTTAGCCACCTTTGTTTGCGCGGCCTTCGGTATCCGCGCTAGCTTCACCGGTGCGGACTTCGGTGACAATGCCACCTTCACCGGCGCGGCCTTCGGTCCGGCGGCCATCTTCGCCGACACCCGTTTCAAAGGTTGCGTCGAATTCTCCGGAACGTCCAGCGAGGGATGGAGCAGGTCCCTCGGGCTAACCGCGGAAGAGACGAACGAGAAGGTCAAAGAAGGCGGAATTGCGCTGAAAAAGCGCCACGAGGACTCATGGAAAAGGTGGGGCTCGGGGCCTGATCGGTTCTTAACTATTTCGTTCGCTCACGCGCGCTTCCACGGCGAAGCAAATTTCTCCGGCCGCACTTTCGAGGGGCCGCCGATTTTATCCAGGCGCGCTTTTACTACCCGCCGGATTTTGGTCCTGCGACCAAGTATGCCTGGGCCGATTTCACTGGCGCCTACATTGGTTTTGCTCGCCCCGACCGCCTCCATTGGACTTCCGAAACCAAAATCCCGGTTCAATTCCGCCGTCTTCGGAAACTCGCCGAAGATAGGAAGAACCACGATCTCGAACGCGACCTTTATATCGAGGAACGCAAGGCCGAACGCGGCGTCTACCTCTATCAACTTTTAGAACGAGACGAACTCGACAAGAAGCTGAGTGCTATTGTCGAGCAAAAAAAACACGTCTGGTTAGAATGGAGGCTCCAGCGCAGGGCGCGCAATGCGCACTGGCTCGGCCTCCTTGGCAAACCGTCGCAAGTTGCGCGGCTCGCGATCCACGGCTTCTGGATCGCCGTCATGGGCATCTATTGGGCGCTTGCCGATTATGGCCGCAGTTTTATCCTGCCCGCCGTGTGGCTCGCCTTCAGCGTGTTCGTCTTTTACCGGGGCTATGCCGCAATCCTTGCACCGCTCATGCCGCAAGCGGCCACGCTTGACGCGGCCAGATATGAACACGCGGTGCGGATGGTGGCGCTTGGCAACGCCGTGCCGTTCGTCGGCCCGCTCACGATCGACGCCGAGATCAAGAAGTTTTTATTTTGTCCGAGCGGCGATGTTAGTTGCCTGCCGCCCATTCCCCCCGGAGGCTTTCAGGCGCTAGTAATCGTCCGGAACGTCCTTTCGATCATCCTCGTGTTTTTCATCGGCCTAGCGTTGCGCAATTATTTCAGGATCAAATGACGGTGTTTAACGGTCTGTCTCAAAACCTTAGCGAAGCCGTTGCGCGAACCGTCAATCGTACCAAAATGCTTCACGTGAAACATTTTGGTACGATCGGCTCTTTACCCTTGCAAGCCGAGCGCCGCCTTCACCCGGCGCGAATAGCCATAGACATCATCGCGCAATTGCAGCTCGCCCGATTCGTCGACGAAGGCAGTGAAATATTCGAGATGGACGGGCACGGGTTTTGGCAGATAGACATAGCGCTCCTTGCCGCCGATCATCTTTTTGACCCTCTGCTCGCTCCAGCCATTGGCGCGGCCGAGCACCGTTTCGGCAAAACGGAAAGGATCGTCGACACGCACGCAGCCATGGCTGAACGCCCGCTTTGGCGACGCAAACAACGCCCGCAGGGGCGTATCGTGCATATAGACGGAGTAATCGTTGGGAAACACAAACTTGATCCGCCCCAGCGCATTGCGCTCGCCGGGCGGCTGGCGCACGACAAGATGGCCCGCGCGTGACGAAACCTGGTAGCCGAGCCGGTAGAGATAATCCGGATCGGCTGCAAGGCGCGGCAGCATTTCCTTGCGAATGATCGATTGCGGCACGTTCCAAGCGGGATTGACGATCAGAAATTTCATCGTTTCGGCAAACACCGGGGTGGGGGTTGCTTCCTTGCCGACGACGACGCGGTTGCGCTCGATCACCTCCCCTTTTTCAATGACGACGGCTTCATAATCCGGGATATTCACTTCGATATGAGTTTCGCCCATGTCGCGCGGCATCCAGCGCCAGCGTTCCATATTGGC
>Ga0209526_10003853_pt1 | contig 10218 bp, 5 predicted proteins | sample JacPinW_OM2H0_M1_FD_188566 | JGI IMG/M metagenome (GOLD analysis project Ga0209526, IMG submission 188566) | Forest soil microbial communities from Algoma, Ontario, Canada - Jack Pine, Ontario site 1_JW_OM2H0_M1 (SPAdes) (version 2) | ecosystem: Environmental > Terrestrial > Soil > Boreal... | reverse complement strand
CAGGGGATGGCGCTGTGGCTGCACGCCCCCGACGCGCAGGACATCCACGACGCCCTCGCCGCCGCCGGCACGACGATCATCTCAGCGCCCGCCGACGGGCCGTTCGGCCGCACTTTCACGTTCGCCGACCCCGACGGCTACCAGGTGACCCTCCACGACCGCGGCTGAGCCGGGCGTCCCGGCCTTCAGCGCGGCAGGCGGCCTGAGCGGGCTTCTCACGGCGGCAGGCCGGCCGCCCGGGTGCGGCCGGGGCCGCCTCCCCCAGCAGCCGCACAGTTGCGTGTTTTTCATCTGACGCGTAGCCGAGCAAGGCTCTGCTGAGCTCGGGTCTTAGCGTCAACGTCCCTTGAGACTGCCGATGCTGAGCGATCCGTCTCGCCCCGCCAAGTTGCGCGGCCCGGAGCTTTGCTCGGCCTCGCGCACGTAGCGGACCGGATCCCTGTCCACTGGTAGGACGCCCGCGAAGTGGGTCGCCTCGAACGCCGCGAACGCGACGGCCAGATCGTGCCGCAGCCCAAGCCCGGCGAGACGACGGAAGTCGGTGAGGCCTTCGCGTTCTTCCTCAGCCATGTGATCGCTGTTGGCCAGATTCACCGCGGCGACCGCCGCGTACCAGCCGCTGCTGCCGACCTCGTGGCCCGGGACGGCGGCGATCGCATCCCGGATGTCGTTGTGGTCGTGGATCGCGTCGAGTGTTTCCTCCTCCTCCCTTTCCAGGGTGCCAGCGTCCGAGCCCACCTGCAGCAGTTCGGGGTAGAAGATCTCCTCCTCGGCCGCGGCGTGCAGTTCGAGGAACGCGGACAGCCGTGCCCACACCGCGCTCAATGTTGCGGTGTCGCTGCGGTCGATCTGCTCGAGGATCGCGAAGAGCCGGCGCTGTTCGTGATGGTCGTCGAGGATCAGCTGGGTAATGTCCACGGTGCCTCCTGGTGGCCGGCGGTGAAATCTTACGGCGTGCCCGCCCGAAGGCCGGCGAAACGCCCAGACGGCACGCAGGACGTGAGCCACCCAGGCACCACGGACGGCAAGCAAGGTAGAGTTCGCTTCCCAGCCCTACGAGCAACTCGCGATGGTCTGCCGGCCGGCCGGACAAGACACCGAGACCAGCCGGAAAGACCAGCTCGCATCGGTCCAGGCCCTGGCCCCGGGCAGGCCAGATCACCTCGGAGCGAACGCTTGTTCTAATCGCTTGCACTTCCCACTGGCCTCGTACATGTGTTCTAATGGCATGCATGTATCCGGTCACCCGGGCTGCCGAGTCACAGCCAGACGTTCACCGCCGCAGGCCATGGCGGTGGGCATCTGCGCTGCCCCTGGGCGGGGCCGACGCGTTGCCCGATGACCTGGCACTACCCGCCCGCGGCCAATCCTTCCCCGCCGCGGGGTGCCTGCCGCCGGGCAGACCGACCCGGATCGCGGTCTCCGCGAGCCGAGGGGGCGGCCGCCGCCACAGGAGGCCTGGACTCGTCAAGATCATCACGCGAGCCCCAGGCCACCGTGGCGACCCGGAAGCCATGCCCACCACAGGGATGGCTGACGGCTGGCCGTAGCGTCGGGCCGTCGCCGGCCACTGCCCGCGCATATAGCCAAGGCCAGCAAAAGATTAATGCCGCCCCCGAGATAAGTTGCCTCATAGGCAGGTTCCATACAGGTCACTGAACACATGGATTTGCCTACCGCAGGCCGCATGCTAGAGGTGAGAAAGTGAGAAGGCACTTTCAATACAAAATCCGCCCGAATAGCCGACGCCTCGCAGACCTGAAGAACAGGGCCGCGGAACTCGAGCGCAAGCTCTCTGACGCGCGAGTGTCGCTAGAACGTGAACTTGCGCACTCCGCCCGTGGACGCAAAGCGGCGCCTAGCCAATTCCAGGGTACATACAGCTCCGTTCTAGAGGAGGTGGGGCGCGAGTACGATGCTGATAGCATGTCAGCCGGCTATGCGGCGCCGAACTCGGCACAGGGCCGTGGCCGCGCGAATTCAGGCCGCCAGGCTTACTCGCCTGAAGGGCGCACCGAGGTCCTCGTCAACCATGGCCGGCGAAGTGCCTATTATCCGCGCCTTTCCCGCGGGCGCAAGGTGGCTGTAGGAACAGCGGTCATCGCCGCAGGTGTCGCCATCCTGGTGATGACACTTACCGGCGGGGAAGCGTCGTGGCCGGCCAGTGTGGCAACAGTCCAGAGTGAGGCGGGCCAGGCGTGCCAAAATCCGGACGTGAAGTCTGAGCCTGGTCAGGTCAACTTCGCCTGCGCGAAGTCCACGCGTCAGATCCTCTGGGTGTTCGCCCTGATGACGAGCGCCAATAACCCGAACTTCGCTGACGCGAAGACTGGCCGACGGGGCCTGGAGCCGATCATGCCAGCGCAGGGTGGCGAGATGGCCTGGTCCCTGAACCTCCATCACCCATACAACCCGACTAATCCGGTCGACAGCCTCCAGGTAGCGGCTCGGTCGATTAACAACATCATCGGTGGCGCGACCGTGACCGGTGCTGACGGCAAGCCGGTCGTACAGCCCGGGCTCGAAAGCGACTCCGCAAACTGCCTCCGGTATACCGGATCAGCAGCGATCAATGCGCGAGCGGGCTTTCCGAGCCTCTGCGCCAAACCAGTAACCGGTCCGCAAGGGCAGGCTGCCCTGGTGGCCGATATCTACCGGAAGTGGGTCGTCGGTGCCGCGCCCACGGCCGCTCAGGATGCCGCCGTGCTGTTTGAGAACGCGACAAACCCGGGCGATCCACAGGTCCAGGCCATCCTCAAGCATCTGCCACATTCAAAACCACTAGCGTAATCCGAACGCTCATCTGCAAATCTGCTCCGGGACGACGGGGCCCCTGTGTAATCGGGAAAGAGGTGATCTTGTGCATTCAGCTAGCAAACCCTGGTGGCAGCAGGTGACTGCGCTGGTGAGCCTCAGCGCCGGTGGAGCGATAACAGGGTTCTCGTTCGTCCCGAAGCCGGCCGCAGACATGACGTCGCCAACCAGCGTGCCGATTCGCTTGATGGCGCTTGATCAATCAACGCAGCCGGCCCCTGCGAATGACGCCGTGCTGCGCTCAGCCATCGTCAACGTCACCAATTACTACCTGCGGATGTCCGAAGGTAAGACTCCGGCCGAGATGCAGGCGCTCATCTGGCAACACGACAGCATCGATGGTGTCGACCATGGCGCATCGTGCGCCGCCTTTGCCAGCTTGACCCTGGAGTTGGCGGCCCAGGTAGTGGGCCAGCAAAGCTGGGTGACTGGAGGTACCTCCTACCCGTGGCCACTCCACGAGTGGGCCGATGTCCGCGTTGATCCCAATCCGGCCTCGCTCGGCGTTGTCTCGATCCTCCAAGACGCGCAGGCGCATCAACGCTGGCACCCGCTGGGCGACGGTTACAAACCACTGCCCGGCGACTGGGTGATGTTTGACGGCCACGTCGAGGTAGTCACGGAAGCTGTCGGCGGAGTCTTGCACACCGTGGGTGGCGACTCCCTCCCGGATTTCTCTATCAACGCCCACGCATATAGCGATCCGCTTGGCGCCCAGGGCGTCGCCGGATTCGTCAACAACGGCCAGATCGCCACGGTCGCTGCCGCGGCCGCGGCCGTGGCGCCGCGCCGCCGTGAGCGCGCGCCCAAGGGACAGCAGGCACAGGACCAAGCCGCGACGGGGCTGGCGGCTATCCCGGGCGCATCTGCGGTCGGCTCCCCCAAGCCGGCCCGGGCGCGGCCACCCGTTAATGCGGCTATCCCGGCCATGCCAGTGCCCGCGCCCACTTCCAGCAATGACGGGCAATCGGCGCCGCGCCAACCCTCGCCGGCGCCGAAGCGCACGTCACCGGGCCGCCAGCCGGGGGCCCGGGCTAGCCGTGGGAAGCCGGTCAATACGGCTACGCCGGGGGCAGGCCGCGCGGGACCGTCCACTGCCTACCAGTCCGCCACGCCGGGCACGGCAGCCATCCCGGGACTGCCGATAACGGCGCACGACCTATCCGCCAACGTGGCCGCACCGACCACGACGCCGTACCGCAGGCACCATCCGCCACCCGCCACGGCCCCCGTGGCTGCTGCAAACGCTCAGCAGGCGTTTGCTGCCTCAAACGCCCAACAAGCGTTCATCGGCGAAGTCGCACCGGGAGCGGTGGCCACGCAGCGCAAGTACGGCATCCCCGCCGCGGTGACGATCGCGCAGGCCATCGATGAATCGGGCTGGGGCCGAAGCAACCTGGCCACCAGAGATCACAATCTGTTTGGAATCAAGGGCACTGGCCCGGCGGGCAGCGATCCGCAGCCGACGCAGGAGTACGAGAACGGCCAGTTGGTGACGCGCGCCGCTGCATTTCGCGTGTACCACGATATCGCCGAGAGCATCGATGACCATGGCATGCTCCTCGCGACCAGCGGGCATTACACGCAGGCGATGGCTGACCGTCAGAATCCGAATGCGTTCGCGGCTGCCCTCACGGGCGTCTATGCCACGGATCCCGATTATGGCGCGAAGCTCATCAGCCTCATGCGGCGATACAACCTGTACCGCTACGACGTCGTTGCGCCGACTACCACCCTCCAGGCAGCAACACCGGGCGCAGCGGCCATCCCCGGACTGCCAGATGCTGCGCCCGCCCCGCCGGTACGTTCGTCGGCGCCGGCACCCTCACCGTCACCCTCATCAACTCCAACACAGGGACCGGGCAGGTCGTCCTATGCAGATCGGCCGCCAGCGGAGGCGACGCCATCAGCCCAGACCATGTCGGCCAGGCGGGTGCGAGCGCCCAGCAACTCCAAAAAGCGGAGGACTGCATCGCGCAATGCCTCGACAAGTACGGCCCAGTATGAGCCAATCATTCCCCCGTCCGTCAGCAACGCCTTCATCGCGATGGCCAGGGCGCCGCTCATGCGCGCGCAGCCCCTCTACCGCGACGTGGCCAGCCACAGCGGCATCCGCTGGGAGCTGCTGGCTGCATGTGACTGGATGCAGTGCAAGGCTCAGCCACGCTACTCGCCGGTCCTCGGCGAGAAGCTGGGTACTGTAAATCCAGACGGCACGATTTATCGGACAAAATCAGAAGCGCTGGAACAATGCGCCGATGATCTGGTGGAGCTCGCCCAGGCGGTCTACCAGATCGACCTGACCGCGCGGGGGGACCTCTCGGTGCGCGATCTGGCTAACGTCTTCGCGGCGTTCCGCTGGGGTGGACTGCTCAAGCTGCACCACACATCTGCCATGGAATTCCCATATTCGGTGGCCGGCCTCACCATCCAGCACATCAACATGCGCTGGCCGAACATAGATGAACCGAATACGCCGGATAAGCCCGGCGGGCGATTCCGCATGCCCTTCGGGGCCGTGCCTATCGTTTTGGGCCTTAATTACAAGGCCACCGTCTAGCCAATGTGCCAAGCATAGAAAGAAGGTGGATCACGTGGTTCGTTTCGTGCTCTTTCTGCTGGGCACGCTCACCGCGAACAGGCTGGGCCAACGGGAAGCAGCCTGGTACCGGGCTGACGATCCGTACGACAGGAAGGAACCAGGCTCCCGGCAAACCGGCCCGCTCGGGCCCGATGACGGCGTCGCCTGGCCAGATCAGCCCAGGCCGCTGCCACCATGGCAGGCGCAGGGTGCCGACCTGGCCGACGGGGCGAGGCCAGATGGGAGGGCGGGCTATCCTGGCCCGCGCCGTCGCCGTATCTCGCCCCGGGTCAAGCGGGCCGTAGCCATCATTGTGGTGGGCCTGATATTCCGCAGAGCGATCGCGTCTGTGGTACTGGCTGCGCTTTCAGCCGCGTTGCACATTGTGGGCGTCAATATCCACCTGCCGAGCGTCAAGTTCGGCTGGCCATGGCAAACGATCAGCGCAAGCAGCGCGACCAATACCGATCTGGGTCCCTGGGTGCTGCAGAAGATTGAGGGAATCTCCAAGCCCGCCCTCGGCCAGGCGAACTTCAGCTTCTTCTTCACGCACAAGGTCTCTAAGAGCGTTGGCCCATGGCCATGCTGGTACGCCAGCACCTTCTACGCCGCAGGTCACGCGTCCGCCACTGTCGACCTCAATCCAGGCGCCGCCTGGTGGAGACCGGCTTCGGGCCACTACCGACTGCAGGTCCTCAGCCGCCCTCTGGCGGGCAAGCCCGGTCACGTGACAGTCATAATGACCCTGCCGCCGCCACAGCTTCCGCAGTCGGTTCACGACGTCGCAATCGACAATATCCCGTCCAAACCGATAGACTCGCAGCATAGCTGGACGTACCCAGGGTTCGCCTGTGGCATGGTGCTGCGGCCACAGTTTTCGGAGTCAGTGCTCTATTCCCAGGCCCAGCAGATCGCGTTTTATAGATCTACTCACGTCCAGCAAGTCACGCGGCCGCTGGTCAGGACCGCCGAGACCGAGGCGACACGGACTGTCCGGGACAACTTCGTGCAACCGACGCTGAACGCCTTGGGCTATATGTTGGACAGTTTCACCATTCGCTGGGCACCCGCGCAAGCAACGGCACGGTAGTTAAGGGCCCGGCGCCGCCCACTGGGAGTGGCCGGCCGGCTACTCCTGGACACAGACCGGAGACTGGGCGACTCTGGAACATAGAGACGCGACAGCCTCACGCCCGCGGCACCCGCCTGATGCCCTGGAGGGAGCCGCCGCCGCCCGGAGGCAAGCAGGCTACTGATCGCCGTTCACCGGGCACGTCGCCGGAATTCACCTGACGGGACACCAGGAGACGCCTGCCATCCGTAGCGTGGCGCAGCAGGCCCAGTAAGTGGCAGCACCCATGTGTGCATGCGCTGGGTCCCTGGGAAACGGAGGCGAGGAACGGATGCGCACTCGACCGAAAGAATGGCTGAGAGTCGCGACAAAGGGGGCGATGCGCCTGCCGCGGCGCACGTTGGCTATTGGCAGCGTGACCAGCCTGGTTGTACTCATCGGCGGTGTCAGTGCCGGGGCGGCCAGTGGATTCTTCGACGGTGAGTTCGGCAACCAGCAAACCGGGCAGAACACCGCGAACGGGATCCTGCTGCCGTCCAATCAGTGGGTCAAGCCGATAGGCACCCGCACGCTGGTTACCAACGGCCGGCTCCCGTCCAGCACGCTGAGCCCGGACGGGACCACGATGGCCGCCATGACGTGGCAAAACTTCACCGGCTTCCTGTCGCTCATCAACGTCACCACCGGCCAGATCGTCCAGCAGGTGGGCACGGGAAGCAGTTCCGACCCGATCATCGGAGATGGCTCGGTCGCCGCGGACGGACCCTTCTACTCCCCGGACGGCCAGAGCCTGTGGGTCCCGCAGTCCGCTGACCTGCTGCGCTTCTCCGTCCAGGCCAATGGCCTGGTGAACACCACGCCGCTGGTGATTCCGCTGACTGGTCCGAACGGCCCGGCGCTGCCCTCCGGCATGGCCTTCTCACCGGACGGGTCGAAGGCGTACGTGGCCCTCAACGGCAGCAACACCCTCGGGGTCCTCGACACGGCCACCAATGCGCTGGTCAGCCAGATCGCGGTCGGCAACGCCCCCCGGCAGGTCGTCCTGGTTGGCGATCAGGCCTTCGTCTCCAACGAGGGTGGCCGGCCGGCCAAGCCGGGCGACTTCACCAACCTCTCCGACGGCACGCCGATCGTGTCGAACAACTCCACCGGGGCGGCCACCACCGGAACGGTCTCCGTCGTCGATCTGGGCACCGGCCAGCAGACCAGCACCATCCCCGTCGGCCTGGAGCCCACCGCCATGTACCGGCACGGCCGGGCGCTCTTGGTGGCCAACTCCAACGACGACAGCGTGTCGGTCATCGACACGGCGGCCAAGCACGTCACGCAGACCTTCAACGTCAATCCGCTGCCCGGCTCCACGGTGGGCAGCTACCCGAACGCGATCACCATGCCGGATGCTGAGCACATCCTGGTCAGCATCGGCCGGGACAACGCCATCGCCGTCTTCCGCTACAACGGCCCGGTCTCACCAGTGCAGTACCAGGGTCTCCTGCCGACCGACTGGTACCCGGTCAACGTCGCGATGGACGCCAAGCTGGGCAAGATCGTGGTGACCAACGACAAGGGCATCGGCGCACGAGGCCCGGAGAGCACGATCGCCCAGGGTCCCGGCACCAACCCGGCGACCGGGCACAACACCTACGACGACACAGGTTCGCTGACTACCTTTGCCCTGCCCGGCCAGGAGGACCTCGGCAAGTACACCCATCAGGTCTTCGTCGCCAACAACTGGGAGCACCTGATCGAATCGCGCTCCTCGCCCAGCACCGCCGCGGCCACCGCCGGGGCCACCGCCGCCGTACCGGCGCGACTCGGGGAGCCCTCACCGATCAAGCATGTGTTCCTGATCGTGAAGGAGAACCGCACCTACGACCAGGTGTTCGGGGACATCCCCAAGGGCCATGGTGACCCGTCCCTGACGCAGTTCGGCGGGACTGTCACGCCTAACCAGCACGCCCTGTCCAACAGCTTCGGGCTGTTCAACAACTTCTACGACGAGGGCACACTGTCGGCGGATGGCCACAACTGGCTGATGCAGGCGGACGCCAACGACTACATCGAGAAAGAGTTCGGCGCGTTCTTCCGGAGCTACCCGGCTCAAGGTGGCGACGCGCTCGCCTACCAGCGGAGCGGCTTCCTCTGGAACGCGGCGCAGCGCGCCGGCCAGACGGCGGCCGCGTTCGGCGAGTACAACAACTTCTTCAACGTGCCCGCCACCGGCGCTCCCACCTGGCAGCAGTGGTACCAGGACGCCCAGATCCTGGAGGGCAAGGCCAGCGGCCCGCTGCCGGTCCCGCTGGACAAGTACTCCACCTATGCCGACATCCCCTCGCTCAACGCGATCGACAACCACCAGTACCCAAGGTTCGACCTCAATGTCCCGGACCAGTACCGCACCGACATCTGGCTCCGGTCATTCCAGCAGAGCGAGAAGACCGGCAAGCTCGCCAACCTCAACCTGATGTGGATGCCCGACGACCACACCTCCGGCGTGGGCAGCGGCAACCCCAACCCGATCGCCCAGGTCGCCGACAACGACCTGGCCGTCGGGCGCATCGTGGACGCCATCTCACACAGCAAGTTCTGGAAGTCCTCGGCGATCTTCGTGGTCGAGGACGACCCGCAGAACGGCGTCGACCACGTGGACGGGCACCGGAGCACGGCGCTGGTGATCAGCCCGTACGCCAAGCGCGGCGTGGTCCTCGACAACTACTACACGCAGCTCAACATGGTGAAGACGATCGAACAGATCCTCGGCATCCAGCCGATGAACCAGGAGGACAGGGCGGCCGAGCCGATGTTCAGCGCCTTCACCAACCACCCCAACTTCACCCCCTACAACGCACTGCCCAACCAGATCCCGCTGACCGCAGGCTTGGCCGGGGTGACCGCGGGGACGCCAGCGCAGGCGGTCGCATCCGCGGCCAACGGCTCGGCCAAGACAGTGATCCCGGCCGCGATGATGGCCATTTACCAGCAGTGGGCCGCGTGGAGCACGCATCAGCACTTCGGCGGGGCCAAGCCCAATGAGGACCAGGCCAACCCGGCCATGCTCAACCGGCTCGACTGGTACTCCTCCACCGGCTGGGTGCGGCCGTACCCGGGCGACACAAAGATCCTGGCGCCGGGCCAGGTGCCGGGACGGAACCTGCCCGCCGGCTACATCGGCGGCTGACCGCACCACCGCAGGCGCGCCTGACGCGGCACCCCCGGGGTCCGCGTCAGGCGCGTTATGCCGTGGCCGCCTTCCGGGGCGGGCTGCTGGGTGGCCTGGGCCGGGCAGCCGGCGTACGGCGGGTTCGGGTTACCCGGGGCGACCGGGGAGGCCAGCGCCTGGTCGTGGATCAGGCAGCGCCGGGTGGCGGCGAAGGCCGGGTTGAGCAGGCCGGACACCGGCACGCTGACGAAGCGCGGGTCGCCGACATAGGCGTTGCGGTCGGCGTAGGACAGCCGGGAGGCCTCCAGGTAGTGGAACAGCGCGGTGGCCCGGGGTTCGGCGGACAGGTTGTACCCGCTCAGGATGTTCAGCGCCTCGCCGACGGTGGACCCGCTGCTCGAGGGCGGCGCCATGCTGTAGATGTCCAGGCCGCGGTAGCGGACGTGGGTCGGCGCCTGGACCCGGGCCTGATAGGCACGCAGGTCGCTCGTGGTCATGATGCCGGGCAGCGCGACCACGCTCTGCCCGGGCGTCAGCACCGGGTGGTCGTCGGCCTGGACGATGGCCTGGCCGAGCGGCCCGTCGTACAGG
>Ga0209526_10003852_pt1 | contig 10221 bp, 7 predicted proteins | sample JacPinW_OM2H0_M1_FD_188566 | JGI IMG/M metagenome (GOLD analysis project Ga0209526, IMG submission 188566) | Forest soil microbial communities from Algoma, Ontario, Canada - Jack Pine, Ontario site 1_JW_OM2H0_M1 (SPAdes) (version 2) | ecosystem: Environmental > Terrestrial > Soil > Boreal... | reverse complement strand
GGACTCCCGCCGCGCCAGAGCTTGGCGCTGGCGTACCCGCGCTGCGTCCATCAACATGCGGCCCGCCCAACGATACACGTTGTTTTCCTTCACCGTGCGCCGCATCAGTTGCATCCGCTCGCGCCGCTGGTCGCGCGGCATCCCGATCGCGGTCTCGATCGCCGCGGCTGTCTCGGACACGTCGAAGGGGTTCACGAGCAAAGCCTCGAGCAGTTCCCGCGAGGCTCCGGCGAACGTGCTCAGTATCAACACTCCGTCCTCATCGTCACGTGCCGCCGCGAATTCCTTTGCCACGAGATTCATGCCGTCATGCAGGCTGTTGACGATGCAGAAGTCCGCGGCGCGATACAACTCCCATACGGCGTCGGGTGTCTGTTGGGTATCCACCAGGACGATGGGCTGCCAGGAGTCGGTCCGGAACCTGGTGTTGATACGCTCCACTTCGGAGAGCGTCTGCTCCTGGAGAGTCCGGTAGGCCGGCAGCTTGCTGCGCGAGGGGGCCGCAATCTGCAGCAGCGTGACCTTGCCGCGCAGCTGGGGGCGCCTGTCGAGAAGGATCTCGACGGCCTGGAACCGTTCGACGATTCCCTTCGTGAAGTCCCATCGTTCAACACCAATACCGAGCGACACGTCGGCGCGGATACCGTACCGGCGCCGCACATCGGCACGTGCGAGGTTGACTGGCGGCAGATGGTCGAGTTGCCGCGGCGGCCACTCGATGGAAATCGGGTAGGGCACGACCTGGCACACGTGTCCCTGCAGCGTCACGGTCATGTGCTCGTGGTCGATCTGGCACTCCACGAACCGATCGACGGTGGCCAGGAAGTTCTGACAGTGATAGCGCGTGTGGAAGCCGAGAATGTCCGCGCTCAACATATGCTACAGCATCTCGTGCTTCCACGGACATACTCCGAAAGTCTCGGCGTTTGGCCAGGGAATGTGCCAGAACAGCACGATGGTAGCGTTGGGCTTGCGCTGGCGGACGAAGCGCGGCAGCAGCGCGAAGTGATAGTCCTGGATCAGCACGACCGGGTTGCTCTCGCGCGCCTCACGGGCGACAACCGAGGCAAACTTCTCGTTGACCGCCCGATAGGTCTGCCAGTCACTCTCACGGAACGCCGGCCGCACATAGGCGAGGTGACACAGCGGCCACAGGCCCTCGTTCGAGAAGCCGTAGTAGTAGCCTTCCTCTTCCTCCTGGGTCAGCCACACCCGGCGCAACAGGTAGGCGGGATCGCTGGGCGGCACGCGAATCCGGTCATGGATGTCCACGACCTGCCGATCCGCCGTGCCGCTGCCATGGGCGATCCAGGTCCCGGCGCATGCGCGCACAATGGGCTCGAGTGCCGTGACCATTCCGCTGGCCGGCAAATGCACGAGGGGACTGCCGTCATCACCCCGGTTATGTATGTAGGGCTCGCGGTTGGAGACCACGATCATCTGCGGCGATCTCAACTGGTCGCGCACCACCTGGTGCAGCGCCTGCGCGGTCCAGTTTTCGCGGTAGTCGATCTCGAGACGCTGAGTCTCCTCGATCTCTCTCATCACCTGTCGAACCTGTGACAATACCGGCATGGACAGGGAAGAGGAGTGCGCGTCATCGAGAAATCGGCGGCTGCGAATGTCGCCAATGAGAATCGCCGCCCAGCGCCTTAGCATGAACCACGCTATCAGCACGACGAGCAGCCCGATGACGACGACCGATACGGCCGTGAACGCGATCAGGTAACGCCGCGCTCGTGTCTGGCGGGTAGCAGCGAATCCCAGGTCGTGAGCGACATACACATTGAAGGCTGGCTTGTCGGGACGGGCGATCAGAAAACCCGCCACGTGCATCGCACCGGAGGGCAGCCGGATGATCTGGCTGGCGCCCGGGCTGGCAGCGGAGCTCAGTCCGCACGAGATCTCAGGCGGAGTCGGCGCGGTGCGATAGAACAACGTGCCGTCAGCATCGCACACCAGGATGACTGACAGCCGCTTGTCCACGGCAACCCGTGACAGGTACTTGCGCAAACCTGTCTTGTCGTGATGGCTGACCAGGTCGGCCAGGCGCTCCTCCATCGAGCCCTCGATCAGGCTGGCGCGCAACTCGATGTCGCCCCGAAACCATTCCGCCAGCATCTGGTCGATATGGGGCATCGCGAAATACGCCACCACCGCCGACGCCAGGGCGAGCGGCAGCACGAACCGAAGTATGATTGAGCGCAGCACGGCGCGACTTTACAGGCAGGGGGTAACAGGATCCATCTCAGGCTGATAACGAATCGGTCTGCGGGAGGCGCAACTAACTCGAGCGTTGCAGTGGAGGCCCGCCGAACACGACGGTGAAGCGGCTGCCGCGCGCATCGCTCCCCGTACTGACTTCAACTGTCGAGCTGTGCAGGCGGGCGATTTCCTCGACGATGGCCAAGCCCAGGCCGCACCCGTCACCATCCGAGCCTGGTATGCGGTAGAACCGCTCGAAAATCCTGACACGCTCGTCTTCGGGTATTCCCGGGCCATCATCCTGTACGGCCAGCTTGGGCTGCAGGCCTGCCTCGACAATCACCGACACCCGGCCCGCCGGCTTGCTGTAACGCAGGGCGTTGTCGATCAAGTTGGACAGGAGCTCACTGAGCAGCCGGTCATCACCAGTGATCCGTACGGGGGTGTCCGGGACGATCAGGCCGAAATCGATATCGCGCTTCAAAGCCCGGGGGATCCACTCTTCGCCAACGCGCCGTGCGAGCGCGACCAGGTCCAATGGCTTGAGCTCAACTGCGTTGGTGGCGCCCGGATCGGTACGGGCGAGCGAGAGGAGCTGTTGGCTCATCCGTCCCGCTCGCTCGACCGAGCGATGTAAGGCGCGCAAAGCCTCACGCTCCGTCGCGCCATCGGGAGCCCGTTGGGCCCATTCGGCGTGAAGCATCACCGCGGCTAGCGGTGTCCGCAGCTGATGTGCGGCGTCGGCGACGAATCGCTTCTGCGCACGGATTGCGCTGTCTACCCGTACCAACAGATCGTTGATACGCTCCGCAAGCACTCGCGCTTCGCGTGGCAATCCCGCCTGCGGGACCGGCGTCAGGTTGTTCTGATCGCGCGCCTCGATCTGAGAGGCCAGGTCCGTCAGCGGCTTCAGCCCGCGGGATATTCCCAACCACGCCAACAGCGAGGCGATGCCCACCAACGCCACCTGCGGCGCCACCATGGCCAACAGGATGTCACGCGCGAGCGTCGTGCGTTTGATCAGTGTCTCCGCGATGCTGACAGTGACAGTATCGTCCGTCCCGGGAGGCGCGATCCGTGTTGAAACGACACGCACTCTCTGGCCCTGCAAGGTTGCATCGGCGAGGCGGATGCCGTTGATCGGAACCGTGGAATCGTAGGGCAGGCCGTCGTCACCAGCAAGAAATCCGCGCCTGGCGGAGACGATCTTGAAATAGGTCCGGTCCACTTCGTCGAACTGGAAGATCTGCAGGGCGACGCGCGGCACGTCGAATTCGATCCGGCCCTGTTCGGAGCGGACCGCCTGGGCCAGCGAGCGCGTTGAATCGATGAGCCAGCGGTCGTAGACGAGGTTCGCGAAATGCAACGCCGTGAAGTAGCAGGCCACGGCATCCAGTGTCAGCAGCAGAACCAACACGGGCCCGAGCCGCGACAGCAGCCCGACCCGCAGGCTGCGGTCATTCACCTACGGTCGTCTCCAGCAGGTAGCCGAATCCGCGCAGCGTGCGGATCTTCAGTCCGAACGGACCGATCCGCCGCCGCAGGCGGTGGACGCAGATCTCGATGGCCGTGTCGGATGGAGGATTGCCGCCGCGGCTCAACCGGTCGGCAATCGCCTCTTTGCTCACGACCCGGCCGAGCCGCAGGGCGAGCGTTTCCAGGAGCGCCATCTCGCTCGCCGGCAAGTCAACGCTCGTCCCCCCGAGTGAGACTCTGGGCTCGCCCGGCACCAGCACCAACGGGCCGACCCGGATCTCCGCCTCGCGATCCGCGCGATGGCGGCGCAAAAGCGCACGCACACGTGCTTCGAGCTCCGGCATTTCAAAGGGCTTGACGAGGTAGTCATCCGCGCCGGCATCGAGGCCCGATACCCGATCCTCCAGCGCATCGCGCGCCGTCACGATGAGGATGGGCAATTCGGAGAGCTGGCGCCTCATGCTGCGCACCAGCGCAAGCCCGCTCATGCCCGGCACCATCAGATCGACGATCGCCAGGTCGTACTCTTTCGTCATCAGAGTGTTGAACGCCAGGCGGCCGTCCGCGTGCGCGTCAACTTCATAGCCTGACTGCTGCAGCAGGGCAGTGAGCGCTTCGCGCAGTTCGTTATCATCTTCGACGATGAGCAGACGCATGCCGCGATTGTAATGGGATTGCGGTGCCAATGATCCACACTTCGGGCAAACTTCCGCGGCTATGCGCCTACCTGACTTCCCGCCCCTCTCGATCATCAAGAACCGCCTCGTCCCGGGGCAGTGGGACGTGCTCGCGTTCCTGCTCGTCATCGCCTTTTTCATCTATCTTGCCGAGGCGGCGCATGGCCTGACCCAACCGCTTGCGCGGCTCGAGTCGACCCCGATCTCGCTCGATCCCCGGGCGCTCGTCGGTTATTCCGCGCGCACCGGTCTGCGGATGCTCATCGCCATGGGGTGCTCCCTCGTCTTTACGTTCGCGTACGCGACGCTCGCCGCGAAGAGCCGCCGCGCGGAAATGGTGCTGGTCCCGCTGCTCGACATCCTGCAGTCCGTACCCATCCTCAGCTTCTCGATCCTGATCGTCTTCTTCCTGTCGCTCACGCCCGGCAGGGTGGCCGGCGCTGAGATGGCCGCCATCTTCCTGATCTTCACCAGCCAGGCGTGGAACATGGCGTTCAGCTTCTACCAGTCGCTGCGCAGTATTCCGGACGAGTTGCAGGAGGTTTCACGAAGCTTTCATTTGAGCCCGTGGATGCGCTTCTGGCGCCTGGAGGTGCCCTTTGCCATGCCCGCGCTCATCTGGAACATGATGATGTCGATGTCCGGAGGCTGGTTTTTCGTGGTGGTGTCGGAGGCCATCACGGTTGGCAACACGACGGTGACACTTCCCGGCGTCGGCTCGTACATTGCGGCGGCCATCGAGCAGCGCAATGTGACTGCAATCGGCTATGCCATTGCCGCCATGTTCGTGGTCATCCTGATCTACGACCAGTTGTTGTTCCGGCCTTTGATTGCCAGTGCCGATTGGTTCCGCCTCGAGCAGGAGTCGGGACTGACACCCTCGCGCGCCTGGGCGCTGACAATGATGCGCCGCTCGCGCTTTCTCGCCCTGCTGACCAAGCTGTTCGCGGCCCTCCTGAAGGCCGGCGGCCGGCCGGCCCCGCGCATCCTGACCGCGCGCCGCGCTCACGCCTGGCCCAATTCGAACAGCCGCTGGGCCGATGTGCTCTGGTACACGCTCCTTGTACTCACCGGAGTCGGAGCGCTCTGGAAAACCGCCTCCTTCGTTCTCGGCGGTGTGCCTCCGGCTGAGATCGGCCACGTCGTGATCCTGGGGCTGATCACACTGCTGCGGGTCGTCGTTCTGATCGCGGCGGCAAGCCTGGTGTGGGTTCCGATCGGCATCGCGATCGGTCTGCGGCCCCGGGTGGCGCGGATTGCCCAGCCGGTTGCGCAGTTCCTGGCAGCCTTTCCGGCGGTGCTGTTCTTCCCGGTGGTCGTCTCGGCCATCGTCGCGCTGCGGCTCAATCCGAACATCTGGCTGAGCCCCCTGATGATTCTCGGCACGCAGTGGTACATTCTTTTCAACGTCATCGTGGGTGCTTCGGCGCTCCCTGCGGAGCTGCGCTACGTGGCCGAGAACCTGCGGGTGGGCGGCTGGTTGTGGTGGCGGCGGATCGGCCTGCCGGCCGTATTCCCTTACTACCTGACCGGCGCGATCACCGCTTCGGGGGGCTCATGGAACGCAAGCATCGTCGCGGAGGTCGCAGTGTGGGGACACGAAACGCTGAGGGCGACGGGCCTCGGTTCCTATATCGCAACCGCGACCGCTACCGCCGACTATCGGCGGATGGCGCTCGGCACGGTGATGATGAGCCTGTACGTCGTGGTGGTAAATCGCTTTTTCTGGCGGCCGCTGTATAACCGCTCCGAACGCAAGTTCCGGCTGAACTGATTATTCCGGAAGATAAAACGTGAACACGTCTCCCCTTCTCGATGTACAGAGTGTCTCCCAGGCTTTCCGCAAGCCTGACGGAGACCAGCTCCTCGTGCTCGAAGGCGTGAACCTCGCCTTGCGCGAAGGTGAGATCGTCGGCCTGCTGGGACGCTCGGGGTCGGGCAAATCCACTCTGTTGCGTGTCATTGCCGGCTTGAATCTGCCGACCGGGGGCGAGGTGCGTTATCTCGGCCGGACAGTAGGAGGTCCGGCCGATGGCATCGCGATGGTCTTTCAAAGCTTCGCTCTGTTTCCCTGGCTGACGGTCCTCGAGAACGTGCAGCTGGGTCTCGAGGCGCTCGGGGTTCCCACAGCGGAAAGCCGTCGCCGCTCGCTGCAGGCGATCGACCTCATTGGCCTGGACGGCTTCGAATCCGCCTACCCGCGCGAGTTGTCGGGTGGCATGCGCCAGCGTGTGGGCTTTGCACGCGCGCTGGTCGTACATCCCAACATCCTGCTCATGGATGAGCCCTTTTCCGCCCTCGATGTGTTGACAGCGGAAACCCTGCGCAACGACTTTCTCGACCTGTGGTGCGAAGGGCAGCTGCCCATCAAGGGGGTGCTGCTCGTCACTCACAACATCGACGAAGCCGTGCAGATGTGCGACCGCCTGCTCATTTTCTCCACCCATCCGGGGCGCGTCGTCAGCGAAATTCCCATCAGCCTGCCCCGGCCGCGCAATGCGCTGGATCCGCGCTATATCGCGCTCGTGGACCGCGTGTACGCCGAAATGACGACCCGCCGCGGCGGTGAACAGCGTCCGGGTGGCCGGGTCGAGCGTTTTCCGGGGACCGGCATCGGCACGATTCTCACGCACGTCTCTTCGAACCTGCTGGCGGGATTGATGGAGGCATTGAGCGACGAGCCCTATCGGGGCAAGGCGGACTTGCCGGACATTGCCGAGACGTTGCACATGGAGGCAGGGGACCTGCTGCCGGTTGCGGAAGCGTTGCAGATGTTGCGCTTCGCGGAGATCGAGCGCGGCGACATACGCCTGACGGATGCGGGGATGCAGTTTGCCAAGGCGGAGACCGACGAGCGCAAGCGGCTGTTCTCGCAGCACCTGTTGACCTATGTGCCGCTGGCCGCTCATGTCCGCCGGGTGTTGGATGAGCGCAAGGGCAAGCCCGCGCCCAAGCGGCGCTTTGCCGATGAGTTGGAAGATTACATGGCCGAAGAGGCGGCCGAGGAGACTTTGCGCACGGTCATCAGCTGGGGACGGTACGCTGAGGCGTTTGCGTATGATGACAATCAGCAGGCATTCAGCCTCGACAACCCGGCTTAGCCGCCGGTCTGAAGTGGAGCTTGATGTCTTTCATCCGGCGCGCAGCGCGCCGGCTAATCTTCGGGGGTCGCGCTTTGCGCGATCCCCCAGGACAGTTGGCCGCAGGCCATGAGGAAAATATGGCAGAACCCGCAATCAGCAGCGCGCCGCGCCCGAAACTCCTGATCGTCGATGACGATCACGAGCTGTGCTCGATGCTCGCCGAATACCTCGGCCCCGAAGGTTTTCTGACCGAGGCCGTGGGAAGCGGTCCTGCAGCGCTCGAGCGGCTGGGACGCGAACCGGTTGACCTCGTGGTCCTCGACGTCATGCTCCCCGAGTTGTCGGGCTTCGAAGTCCTGCGAAGAATCCGTGCCCTGAATCGCGTCCCCGTCATCATGCTGACGGCCCGTGGCGAGGAGGTGGACCGGGTGGTCGGCCTCGAGATGGGCGCCGATGACTACCTGGCGAAGCCCTTCAGCCCGCGCGAGCTCGTGGCGCGCATCCGGGCCGTCCTCAGGCGCGTGTCAGTCGAAAGTCATCCGGCCAACGGCGCGATGCAATGGGGTCCGCTGCGGCTCGATCTGCGGGCGCGGCGTGCGGACGTCAACGAGCAGGACCTGGAGCTGACGGCTGCCGAGTTGCGCATTCTGGAATTGCTGGTCCGGGCTGATACGAAGACAGTGACCCGCGACGAGTTGATGACCCAGGCCCTCGGGCGGCGCCTGCTGCCGACGGATCGGAGTCTCGACACTCACGTGAGCAACCTGCGCCGCAAGCTGGCAAAGGCGACCTCGCGCGTCAGTGTTCAGAGCGTCAGGGGCACCGGCTACGCATTGGCGCTCGCTGCCCGTACCGATGACAATGAGCCCTAGGGTCTCGTAATCACGCCTCCCGATGACCTCCCTCTATTGGCGCATCTTTCTGTCCTTCTGGCTGGCGCTGGCCCTGATCCTCGTGGGTACGGTGTCGGTCGTCGTCAATGGTGAGCAGCAGCGCCGCTTCTCGCGGGCATGGACCCAGCGCGCTGAAATCTACGCACAGGCCACCCAGACATTCGAATCCGGCGGTGCCGATGCCCTGCGCGACTGGCTGAAGGGAATGCATCGGGCCGATATCTCCGCTCCCATTTTCATCACGGACACCTCAGGCCAGGAGATGCTCGGGCGTTCGATCCCGGACTATCTGCGCGAGCCACCGGAGCGCCTTGCTGCAAGTCACGACGTGCTGCTGCATCCAACTCTCAAGGGGATCGGGGGGCCGCTGGTGCTCGTCGGCCCGGACGGCAGGACATATCACGTCATCGTGGGTCCGCTGCGTGCCGGTCCCCATCTCTTCGGCGAGCTCGAAATGCCGGCCGTGTCAACGGCGACACTGTTGATTGCACTGGTCGTGAGCGCGGTGGTGTGCTTTTTCCTCGCGCGCTACCTGGTGCTGCCCGTGGATCAGTTGCGCCGCGCCACGCGCCAGATCGCCTCAGGCGATCTCGACGTCCGCGTGTCACCGAAACTGAAAGGCAGGCACGATGAGCTGGGACTGCTGGCCTCGGACCTCGACACCATGTCGGAACGCGTTCGCAACCTGCTCGAGTTGAAACAACAGTTGTTGCGGGACGTGTCGCATGAATTGCGCTCGCCGCTGGCGCGGCTGCAGTTGGCTCTCTCGCTCGCGCGCCGGGAGGGGGCGTCGCATGCGACGCCCGGGCAGTCCCGCGAGGGCTGCCCTGGACCGACGATGAGCGGGCGGACGCCTGCGCAGGAGGAGGGCAGCGGTGTCGAGCGCCACCTCGCGCGAATTGGCTGCGAAGCGGACCGCCTCGAGGAGCTCATAGCCCGGACGCTGAAGCTTGCACGCCTCGAACGTCCCATGCAGGGTGTTGAGCGCACGCAAGTGGACATTGCCGAGCTGCTCACCAACATCGTTGCCGACGTTGGAATCGAGGCGGACGCGCACGGCTGCAGTGTTGCTTTGGAGACGGCTCGGCCGCTCGAGGTCAACGGCGATCCTGAGCTGCTGCGCAGTGCCCTGGAGAATGTGATCCGCAACGCCATGCGTTATGCGCCAGCCGGCTCGAAGGTTGGTATCGACGCGCGCCGCGCGGACGGACGGCGCATCGAAGTAATAGTTCGGGACCACGGACCCGGGGTACCGGAGAAGGATCTCGAGCTCATCTTCGAGCCTTTCTACCGTGTGGATGCGGCTCGCAACCGCGCGGTAGGGGGCGACGGTCTCGGGCTCGCTATCGCCGCGCGTGCAGTCGCGATCCACGGTGGCACGATACAGGCACGCAATCTCGGCTCAGGAGGATTGGCCGTGCAGCTGAGTCTTCCCGCCCTGGAGGCCACACCGGCCCCGCGACTCGAACACGGTGCCGCCGCGTAAAGGATGCGGTAACCGCCTTCTTACCGGCGCGCTTCGCGCCGCTACGCTTCGCGGTGTGACGCATGCGTCACACCCCTTCGCGATCGGCAGGAAAGTTGCGCGCAGCGCATGAGCAGCGACTGGTTGCGTTGCGTTCGCCCTGCGGGCCGTGCAAGCTTCGCAGCATGACGCTCAAAGGAATCATTCTCGCAGGCGGTGCGGGCACTCGATTGCACCCGATGACATTGGGAGTGAGCAAGCAGCTCCTGCCCGTCTACGACAAGCCGATGGTGTATTACCCGCTCTCCACGCTGATGTTGGCAGGAATCAGGGATATCCTTCTCATCTCCACCCCTGAGGATCTGCCGCTCTTCCAACGTTTGCTCGGAGACGGCAGCCAGTGGGGAATCTCGCTCGCTTAT
>Ga0209526_10003851_pt1 | contig 10222 bp, 8 predicted proteins | sample JacPinW_OM2H0_M1_FD_188566 | JGI IMG/M metagenome (GOLD analysis project Ga0209526, IMG submission 188566) | Forest soil microbial communities from Algoma, Ontario, Canada - Jack Pine, Ontario site 1_JW_OM2H0_M1 (SPAdes) (version 2) | ecosystem: Environmental > Terrestrial > Soil > Boreal... | reverse complement strand
GCGCCGCACAACGCGCCGCCAGCCGCTTGCCGGCGAACACATAGCCCTGCACTTCGGCGAGCGCGATGTAGCCCTCTGCCAGACGGCCGTCAGCGTGAAAGATCGCGTCGTAGGAATCCTTCCAGCCCTGATTGGCGAGGCCCTGTTCCGAGGCGCGCCGATACTCGACAAATCCGTCGCGGTCGGGATCGCCCGCCCCGTCGATCCAGCCCAGCGCCGCTTCGATCGACGGCCACAGTTCGGCAAGCGTCTCCTCGTCGCCGGTGCGTTCGACATAGAGACCGGCCAGCAGCACGAACAGCGGCGTCGCATCGACGCTGCCGTAATATTGCGCAAACGGCACCTCGCGGAGAGAGGCCATCTCGCCGCCGCGCATTTCATGCAGAATTTTTCCGGGTTCGGCATCGGAGACCGGATCGACCGTTTTGGCTTGATAGAAAGCGAGCCGCTTCAGCACCCCGCGCGCGATCCGCGAGTCGACCCACAACATCTGCATGGCCGTAATGATTCCGTCGCGGCCGAAGGTGGTCGAATACCAGGGAATGCCGGCATAGGGGTAGCGTCCCTGCGGCGTATCGGTCATCAGCATGTTGAGGTCGGCCATCGCCTGGCACAGCACCTCGTTGAAGATGTTGTTTGAGGTTTCAATGCTGGCCGCACCCACCGTCAAGCGGCGCATCTCGCGTCGATGCGCCAGCAATCCGCGAAAGAACCGGGCCGGCTTGAACTCGGCCGGCTTGTTGCAGGAGGCGGCAACAAACAGCGATTTGACCTGTCGCGGCGCCAGATCGAGGTGATAGGTCGCGGCATTCACGGCAAGGCGGGTCGGCCGCGGATCGAAATGCAGCGTGGTCCTGCGCAAATTGCCGTCGAGCCCCTTGTATTCGAACGAAGCGTCGGTGGGACCCAACAGCTTGCTGGAGCCGATGCCCCGGCGCGGACGCCTTTCGCCGCGCACTTCGAACAGATCGGCGAAGTCGTTGTTGAACAGCAATGTCACGTCGAAACTCGCCGGCCGATCGCCGTGGTTCTGCACGCCGATCCGCTGATAGGCCGTGCCGCGCCACAGGAAAATCGTGCGGACGATGTGCAGCATGTCCTTTTGCAATATGATCCGGCCGTCGCGATAGATATCGGGATTGGTGAGGTCGACCGTCAACGCGGAATTGTCATCGCGCAGGTTCGAGCCGAGCAGCAGCGGCTGCACTTCGTCCAGACAAAGTTCAAGCCGGGCGAGATAGCGGGTGTCGCAGTTGAACAGGCCGTCCGGTCCGCCGGCGGAAGCGCCAATGTCGCCATGGCCGTCGAGCACGATGAAGGTGTCGTCGTGCTTGAGCGAGCGCCGCGGTCTTGCCGCGGGTCCCGTCATCGGAATGTAGAACGGCGACTCCAGAACCGTTTCGGCCTCACGGATCTTCGTTTGAGTCATGGCTTCTATTGTCATTGGGTGACCCTGGCGGTTGCTTGGCTTGCGCATTCCGCGCGACGCGACGCAACTCAGAACGCTCCCTGATACGCCTCAGGCCGCATGCGTTGCAAGGCGACTCATCTCCCGCGCCACCAGTTCCCGATACGGACCCCCGCCTTGCATGAGGCGGTCGGGCGGACCGTCTTCGATAATGCGGCCGCCCTGCAGCATAATAACCCGGTCGAAATTACGCAGCGTCGCAAGACGATGCGCGATCGCAATCACGGTGCGCCCGCGCATCAGGCGGCCGAGCGCTTCGCGGATCGCTTCTTCGGATTCGCTGTCGAGCGCGGCGGTCGCTTCATCGAGCAGCAGGATCGGCGCATCCTTCAGAAACGCGCGGGCAATCGCGATGCGCTGCCGCTGTCCTCCCGATAATTTGACGCCACGGTCGCCGACTTGCGTCGCCAAACCCTCCGGCAAGGTTTCGACGAAATCGCACCGCGCCGCGATCGCCGCCCGCAGCACCTCGTCGTCGGTGGCGGTTGGTCGTCCGTACCGGATATTCTCCATGATCGATCGATGGAACAGCGAGATATCCTGCGGCACCACCGAAATCGCCTCGCGAAGGCTCTGCTGGGTGACCCGGGAAATGTTTTGGCCATCGATGGAAATGTGGCCCTGGTTGACGTCGTAAAATCTCTGCAGCAGTACGAACACGGTGGATTTCCCGCCGCCGGACTGTCCAACCAGCCCGACCCTTTGGCCTGCGTTGAGGCGGAGGCTGAACTTGTCGAATACCTGCACGCCCCCGGGATAACGGAAGGTCACCTTGTTGAAGACGATCGCCGCCCCCGCCTTCACCAGCGGCTCGGCTTCCGGATGGTCGCGCAGTTCGTGCGGCAGCAGCAGGGTGGCAATGGCTTCGGTCATGCGGGCGACATGCTGGGTCACATCGACCAGCGCCACCGCGAGATCGCGCGTGGCGCTCAAAATGGAAAGTCCCAACGTGCAGACCAGCACGACGTCGCCTGTCGTCGCGCCGCCGCGCTGCCAAAGCACGATAACCCAGGCCAGCAGCGCGATCGTCAGCGCAACCGTAACCGCGGCGTGGGTGATCCGCAGTTTTTCCAGATAACGCAGGCTTCGTCCCCGCGCGGTTATTTCCCGATTGACGGTCGCGTCGAAGCGGTCGTGCTCGAAGCGGAAACCGCAAAACGCCCGCACCAGCGGCATGTTGTTGATGACATCGACCATCTCGCCATCGACGGCGGCGGCCTTGTTGGCGAAATCGTCGTGCAAAGGTTTGCCGGCGGCAGCCAGATGAAACATCGCAATCACCATCGCACCGGCGACCACGACCAATCCTCCCGCCATCAGCGGACTGACGGTGCTGATCAGGGCAATTGCCGCGACCGTCGCGATGCACGGCGGCAGCACGTTCCAGACGAACATGTTCTCGACAGTGAAGACCGCGTTCGACGTCGCGGTAATGCGGCTGGTCAGCATTCCCGGCAGCCGGTCGGAGAAATAGCTCGGCGCATGCCCGGTCAAATGGCGGAAAATGTCGCGACGCAGATCCCCGGTCACTCCCACAAATGTGAAACTCGCCGTCCAGCTGGCGATCCGCCACAGAAAATTATCCGCCGCTATCAGCGACATGAGAAAAATGAATGCCAGCCATACGCCGCCCGCGCGGGTCGGTCCTGCCGACAAACAGTCGACCAGATACTTCACGCCATATTGCGTGCCTACCGAACAGGCAACAGCCGCAACAACCGCGGCGAGGATGACGACATGCGCTGCGAGGCGCTCGCGCAGATAGCGCAGCACAAAGGGAAACGGGCGGTTCGCGTATCCAGAAAGATTGTCCATATGGCCACAAACTCGTTGGAGAAGAAGGAGAATCCTAACCGGACAGGTTGGGTTCGATCGAATGAGGAAAGTTTCTCAGCAGTTCCATCGTGCCGCCATCACTGCGCAACAATCGTGCAGCATTAGCGATGTTGAAAATCTGAGGGCGCGTGATGGCATCAGCAAGACCGAGGCGTGGAAGAAGTGCGCGTTCTTTTGGGAACTTCGCACATGCGGAAACGTTCCTTCTGCGGCGGTGCCGGTGCCGACGCGAAGGGGGCGTTTGTTCATCCATGATTGACAGGAGACGGTGAGATGCGCATCGCGCAGGTTGCTCCGCTGACGGAGGCTGTTCCACCCAAACTTTATGGCGGCACCGAACGGGTGGTACACTGGCTGACAGAGGAACTGGTGGCCCTGGGAAACGACGTCACCCTGTTTGCCAGCGGGGATTCCCAAACCTCAGCCAAACTTGACGCGACCTGGCCGAAGGCGCTGCGCCTCGACGGTTCCGTCCGCGACCCCAATGCCCTGCACATGGTGATGCTGGAGCGCGTATTGCAGAAATGCGACGATGAAGAGTTCGACTTTCTGCATTTTCACCTCGATTACTATCCGTTCTCGCTGTTCTCGCGGCAGCCGACCCCTTTCCTGACCACCCTGCACGGCCGGCTCGATCTGCCCGAGCATCAGCCCGTGTTCACGACATTTTCATCGATCCCGGTGATTTCGATCTCCAATGCCCAGCGGCGCCCGGTACCGCAGGCCAACTGGGTGCGCACCATCCACCATGGTGTGCCGGAGAATCTGCTGACGCCGCGCCCGGTGACCCCTGGTTATCTGGCCGTGCTCGGCCGGATCGCACCCGAAAAGGGAGTCGATCGGGCGATCCGGATCGCGAACCGTTGCGGTATTCCGCTCAAGATCGCAGCGAAGGTCGATCGGGCGGACCAGGATTATTACGATGAAGTGATCCGTCCCCTGATCGAGCAAAGCCCTCTGGTCGAATTCATCGGCGAGATCGGCGACACCGAGAAGTCGGAGTTTCTCAGCGGCGCGGTCGGGCTGTTGGTCCCGATCGACTGGCCCGAGCCGTTCGGGCTCGTGATGATCGAAGCGATGGCCTGCGGCACACCGGTAATCGCCTACAACCGCGGTTCGGTCGCCGAAATCATCGAGGACGGGGTGACCGGCTTTGTCGTCGAGGACGAAACCAGCGCCGTCGCCGCGGTGGATCGACTTTCCCGCCTGAGCAGGCCTGCAATTCGCAAACAGTTCGAAGCGCGCTTCACCGCACGCCGCATGGCGCTCGACTATCTCGCCGCCTATCGCGGCCTGATGGAGGCCGCCGCGCCGCGGATCAAGCTGGTGAGCAGCGCCGAATAGCGCGGCGCGATGGAGCCGCCGAAATCCCGGACTTAAGGTGCGGGCGCCGGTTCGGCTTTGCCGAAACGCCGTTCATAAGCCTTTATGTAGGCTTCCGGGGATGGTTTCAGATGGCGTCGCGTCAGCCCGACAAGATCGTCCCGGCGCGAACCGCGAAGCGCCTTGATCATCTCCAGATGGTCGCGCCGGGCCCGATCGAGCGATTCGGGAAAGGCATTGGCATAGGAGCGAATGCCGTAGACCTTCTGGGCCAGCAGATCGATGGTTTCGATCAGGCAGGCATTGCCGCACAGGCCATACAAAACCCTGTGAAAACTGAGGTTGCTGTAGAACACGGTCAGCAAGTCGCCTGCGGCGACGGCTGCGGTGTGCTGGCGCTGCAGCTCTTCCAGCCGCTCGATATCCTTGAGCTCAACCGGAAACGGGATGATGCGCACCGCCATCACTTCCAGCTCTTCGCGGACCGAGTAGATCTCCTTTACCTCCAGCGGCGTTAGTCCGCGGACCAGCGCGCCGCGGTTCGGGATGCGCTCCACCAGGCCCTTTTTTTCGAGCTCGAACAGCGCCAGTCGCACGTCGCCACGATGGGTCTGGAACAGGTCGCACAGATCCTGCTCGACCAGGCGCTCCCGCGGTTGACGTCGCCCGAGGACTATGTCCTCCTCGATGCGCTTGGCGATGACGACCGCGGCCGGTTCGCGCGCCGCCGGTATCGGATTGGATTTGGGCGTTCGGGCAATCGCTTGTTTGCGTGGTTTTGCGGCCATCATTTTCCCGATTGCAAGACGCGCCCGCCCGGCGCAACCAACGGCATCGCAAGCCGACGTTTTCAATTTTGATAATAATATCGAAAACCATATTGTAAACAATATTGGATGGGGCTAGCATCTTAAAAAATCAGCGGACGGCAGGCCCGTACCGCGATCGCACAGGGGGAAACGGCATGAAGAAAGATCGCAAGAATTCCGTCATTCGAAGTGCTGATCCGAAGGCATTGGCAAAGCGCCAGGGCCGCCGCGAATTTCTCATCAAGACCGGCGCGATCCTGGCCGCCGGCGCATTCGGCGCCGTGCCGCTGCGCGGCTGGGCCGCCGATCCGATCAATATCGGCGCGCTCTATCCGACCACCGGAAGCATGGCGCAAATCGGCGTCGGCTGCGTCGCCGCCGCCAAGCTCGCGGTCGAGATGGTCAACGAGGCCGGCGGCATCAAGTCGCTCGGCGGCGCCAAGCTCAATCTGATCATTTCCGACGTGCAGAGCGACACCACGGTGACGCGCACCGAAACCGACCGGCTCATCACCGGCAACAAGCTGTCGGCGATCCACGGCTGTTATGCCAGCGCGCTGACCTTGATCGCGAGCGAAGTGGCGGAACGCGCAAAAGTGCCGCTGATCACCGGATCGAGTTCGGACCAGCTCAACAAGGGCCGCACCTACACCTTTACGCCGTTTGCGCGCGCCTCGCAGTTCGCCAAGGCGCAGTTGCAGATGGCGAAGCTGGTCAGCGACAGCCCGAAGGTCGCCGTGATCTTCGAGAATACCGCTTTCGGCACCTCGACCTCGAACGGGCTGAAGGAACTGGCGCCGGCCGAGGGCGTCGAAATCGTGATGTTCGAACCCTATTCGGCCGGCTTCACCGACGCCAGCCCGCTGATCAACAAGGTCAAATCGTCAGGCGCGAACACGCTGTTCTCGGTCTCCTATTTGAACGACCTCATTCTGATCGTGCGTACCATCAAGCAGGTCGGCCTCAACATCGCCATCAACGGCGGCTCCGGCGGTTTTGTCATTCCGGACTTTTACAAGAACGTCGGCAAGCTCGCCGACGGCCTGCAAGGCGTGGCGCACTGGAACCACGACATGGACGACAACGCGCAAAAGGTGAATGCCGAATACAAAAAGCGCAGCGGCGAATTCCTGTTTGAATATGCCGGCGGCCTGGTGGCGCAGACCTTCATGCTGGCCGATGCGCTGGAACGGGCGGCTTCCGCCGATCCGCAAAAGGTTCGCGAAGCATTGTCCACGCTCGACGTCTCCTCGGGCTTTGCTGCAATGGCGCCGGGCGGAAAGGTAAAGTTCGGACCCGACGGCAAGAACATCTATGGCCACCCCGTCGGCGTGCAGTGGCAGGACGGCGATCTCGCCAGCGTGTTCCCGAAGGAAGACGCCCGCAAGCCGCTGATGAAAACTTAAAGCACCGGTCCAGCCAGATGTGGGAGACAGTGGCCCAGGCCGTCATCAACGGCCTGCTCATCGGCGGCATCTACGCGCTGGTCAGCATCGGCGTCACGCTGATCTTCGGCGTGGTCAAGATCGTGAATTTCGCCCAGGGCGAATTCGTGATGATCGGGATGTACATATCCTTCTTCCTCGCCAACCAGTTCGGCATCGACCCCCTGGTATCGCTGGTGCTGTCGATGCCGGTGCTGTTCGTGATCGGCGTCCTGATCCAGCATTTTCTGATCCGCAGGGTGTTGGGGCCGAACGACATGCCGCAGATCTTCCTGACCTTTGCGCTGTCGCTGCTGCTGCTCAATCTGGCGCTGATGCTGTTCACCGCGAACTATCGCACCGTCCACACCTCCTATTCGGATGAGGCGTTTCATATCGCCGGGCTCTATATCCCGGTGGCAAAACTGATCGCCTTTGTGGTGGCGATGTTTTTGAGCGGCGCGCTCTGGGTATTCCTGCACACCACCGATCTCGGCAAGGCAATGCGCGCGGCGGCGCAAAACCGCGACGTGGCGATGCTGATGGGCATCAACCCCAATCGCGTGTTCTGCGTCGCGCTTGGCATCGCGCTGGCGCTCGCCGGTGCCGCCGGTTCGCTGCTGATGCCGTTCTATTCGGCCTATCCTTTCGTCGGCCAGGTCTTTGTCCTGATGGCCTTTGTCGCCGTGGTGATGGGCACGCTCGGCAATGTGATCGGCGCGCTGGTTGCGAGCCTGTTGATGGGGGTCGCCGAGTCCCTCGGCATTCAATATGTCGGCGCCGATTCCGGATTGCTCGTGGTGTTCGCCTTGCTGCTGTTGACGCTGGCCTTCAAGCCGACCGGCCTCGGGGGGAAAGCGCGATGACGTCGCAAGGCGTACGCACGCGCAACCTGCTTTGGCTCGCGCTCGGCGTTGCGGTCGTCATCGCATTGCCGCTGGTCGTCAAAAGCTCGTTTGCGATCGACATTTTTATTCGGATCCTTTTGTTCTCCTTCATCGGCGTCGCCTGGAACCTGATGGGCGGCTACGCAAAGCAGCTTTCGCTGGGGCATGCCGCCTATTTCGGGCTTGGCGCCTACACCTCGACCATCCTGCAGATCGATTTCGGCATCTCGCCCTGGATCGGCATGATCGCCGGCGGTGTGGTGGCGATGCTGGCGAGCCTGCCGATCGGCTGGCTGTGTTTTCGCTTGCGCGGCCCCTATTTCACGATTGCCACCATCGCCACCGCGCAAGCCCTGATGCTGATCTTCCTGAAATTTCGCGATTTCGCCTGGGGCGCGGAGGGCACCACCATCCCCAATCTCGGCAGCGCGCCGCTGATGATGCAGTTCGAGACCAAGGCCGCCTATTACTACGTCGTGCTCGGCCTGCTCGCGGTCGGGCTCGCGATCACCTATCTGATCGAGCGATCCTGGATGGGATATTACCTGGTCGCGATCGGCGAGGACGAGGACGCCGCAGAGGCCATCGGCGTCAACGCCCCGAAGATCAAGCGCGACATCTATCTGATCAGCTCGTTTCTCACCGCCCTCGCCGGCACCTTCTATACGCAATATATCTACTTCATTGATCCGGCGACCGCGTTTTCCTTCAGCATCTCGATCGAGGCCGCCCTGGTGTCGATCGTCGGCGGGATCGGAACGCTGTGGGGCCCGGTGATCGGCACCATCCTGTTGGAGACGACGTCGACGCTGCTGCAGAGCTGGCTCGGCAGTTCGATCGGCGGCGTGCAGCTCACGGTCTACAGCCTGATCCTGATGGCCGTGATCCTGTGGCGGCCGACCGGGCTGATGGGCATGATGCGTGAAGCCTGGCAACGCTATGTCAGCCGCAAACCGGCGCGGGCGTAGGGGCATCCGATGGCAGAAGCGCTGGTCATCAAGGGCCTCAGCAAGCGGTTCGGCGGCTTGCGCGCCGTGCAGGACGTCAGCTTCACGGTGCAGGAGAACGAGACCGTCGCCCTGATCGGGCCGAACGGCGCCGGCAAGACCACAAGCTTCAATCTCATCACCGGATTTCACCGCCCCGACTCCGGTTCGGTTTTGGCCTATGGCCGCGAGATCGTCGGCCTAAAACCCCACGACATCTGCGCGCTGGGGCTGGCGCGCACCTTCCAGGTGGCAAAACCGTTCGGCGCCATGACCGTGCTCGACAACGTCATGACCGGCGCGTTCCTGCGCGACAGGCACACGGCGGTGGCCCGCGACAAGGCGCGCGAGGCGATCGACTTCGTTGGTCTCTCGGCCAAGGAAAAGACCGCGGCCAAGGATCTGACCACGATCGATCAGCGCCGGCTGGAAATGGCGCGGGCGCTGGCGACGCAGCCGCGGCTCTTGCTGCTCGATGAAGTCATGGCCGGATTGAATCCCTCCGAGATCGATCAGGCCGTAGCATTGGTGGGAAAACTGTCGCAGCGCGGGCTGACCATCGTCATCGTCGAGCACGTGATGCGCGCCATCATGGCGGTGGCGCGCCACATCGTGGTGCTCGATCACGGCCAGAAGATCGCCGAAGGCGCGCCGAAGGAGATCGTGGAAGATCCGGAAGTGATCCGCGCCTATCTCGGCTCCTATGTGCACCCGCCGACCCCGGGAGAGAGCTAGTGCTCAAATTAAGTGGAGTGGGCGCCAGTTACGGCTCGGTGCCGGCGATTTCCAATGTCTCCATCGAAATCGGCGAAGGCGAAGCCGTCGGACTATTGGGCGCCAACGGCGCCGGCAAGAGCACCAGCCTGCGCGTGATTTCCGGCCTCGTGAAGATGACCGCCGGCAGCATCATTTTCGCCGGCACCAATCTCGCCTCGCTGCCGCCGCACCGAATCCCGGAATTGGGTATTGCCCATGTGCCGGAAGGGCGTCAGGTGTTTCCCGAGATGACGGTGCAGGAAAATCTCGAAATCGGCGCCTATGTGCCGAAGGCCAAGGCCGAGCGCGGCCGCACCCTTGAGCTGGTCTACAGCATCTTTCCGCGGCTCGCCGAACGCAGGAAGCAGTTGGCCGGCACCATGAGCGGCGGCGAGCAGCAGATGCTCGCGGTCGGCCGCGGCCTGATGCTGAAACCAAAACTGCTGATGCTGGATGAACCCTCGCTCGGCCTGGCGCCTGTCATGACCGACGTGACATTTGAAAAGATCGGCGAAATCCACAAGATGGGCACCGCGATCCTGCTGGTGGAGCAGAACGTCAGCCGCGCGCTGTCCTTGGTGCAGCGCGCCTATGTGCTGGAAAGCGGCAACGTGATCATGCACGGCACCAGCGCGGAGCTTGCCGACAACAAGCAGGTGCAGGCGGCGTATCTGGGGATTTAGCGAAGCTCTTCGTCGTCATTGCGAGGAGCGAAGCGACGAAGCAATGCAAA
>Ga0209526_10003850_pt1 | contig 10222 bp, 7 predicted proteins | sample JacPinW_OM2H0_M1_FD_188566 | JGI IMG/M metagenome (GOLD analysis project Ga0209526, IMG submission 188566) | Forest soil microbial communities from Algoma, Ontario, Canada - Jack Pine, Ontario site 1_JW_OM2H0_M1 (SPAdes) (version 2) | ecosystem: Environmental > Terrestrial > Soil > Boreal... | reverse complement strand
CCTCGGGCCGCCCGGAACTGCGATAGGGCCGAGTCGGCGCGGTGTTGGTCAAGGCGGCGCGGGCGCGGAAATGGACTGATGGCACGTGGTAGATGCTCGACATGATCTCGACGCCCTTGTTCAGGGAGCCGAAGGCGAGCGCGTAGGCGCCCTGGTTGACCAGGTTCGAGCCGCGCATCGCGAGAAAGGTGCCGTCGGCGTCGAGCGCCAGTTCGGCTGACACCGCCAGATCGCGCGCCTGATGGTCGCCGACAAAATATTCCTGGCGCTCGCAAGTCCATTTAACCGGCCGGCCGATCCGGCGCGCTGCCCAGGCGACGATTGCGAATTCCGGGTTGAAGCCGCCGCGCGTCCCGAAATTGCCGCCGATATCGTGCATCACCATGCGGACCTGCTCGGCCGGCACGCCCAATACCATCGCGAGATCCCGCCGCGGGCTGACCGCGCCGCCGGCCCCGGCATAAAGCGTGTAGCGCCCGCTCGCCGGATCGAACTCGCCGACCGCGGCTCTCGGCTCCATCGGCACCCCGGCGATGCGCTGCACCCAGGTATCGAATTTGACGACATGGGCGGCATGGGCGAAGGCTGCCGCGGTCGCGGCTTCGTCGCCGACCTCGCCGTCGAGGATGATGTTGGCGCTGTCCCGCCGCGCTCGCGGTGCGCCGGGCTCTGCCGCGGTGAGCCCATGCGTCACCGCCGGCAGGGGCTCGTAATCGACCGCGACCAGCTCGGCCGCGTCCTTCGCGAGGGCGAGGTTGGTCGCGACGACGGCGGCGACGATCTCGCCGACATGGCACACCTCGGGCCCGATTATTGCGGCCTGCAACGGCCGGACGACGGGCGACCTGTCCTTGTTCTGGATGCTGATGTCGGCGGGGTGACTGTTCGGGATATTGGGCAGCGGCCCCAGCCCGTCGGCCACCACATCCTCGGCGGTCAGCACGGCCAATACGCCTGGCATCGCCCGCGCCGCGGCGGCGTCGATCCGGCGGATCAGCGCATGCGCATGCGGCGAGCGCACCATCACCGCATAGGCCTGGCCGGGCAGGTTGACGTCGTCGCTGTAGCGACCGTTGCCGCTCAAGAGGCGCAGGTCCTCCCGGCGCCGTACCGGCTGCCCGATCCCGGTCCCTGCGACAGTCCCGTCCATCAGGCCTCCGATTCAGAGTGTCATTGCGAGGAGCGGAGCGACGAAGCAATCCCCATCCGAGGAGCCGCGATTGGCGGGGGATTGCTTCGCTTCGCTCGCAATGACACCAGTGACTACGCCGGGAAGGACAGGAAGCACTTGTCCGACGCCAGGATGTAGGTCTCCATGTAATCCTGGATCACCGGCGGCTTGCGATCGAGCGCTTCCATCGCGCCGGCCAGCGCCATCCAGTTCAGCATCTCGTGCTGGCCGGAATACTCCATCTCGGCCAGGGAGCGCTTGCGCCAGGTGGCCCAGTCGGCGCGGCTGATCGCGTCGAACAGCAGCCGGTCGCCTTCGTGGTCGGGCCACAGATAGCCGTTCTTTGGCGACAGGAACGCGTGCGACCAGCTTGACGAGGCGACGAGCGCGACCCGGTAGGGCGAGCGCGCCAGCACCTCGTTCACCATCGTTTCGGCGCGCGCGAGGTCGGGGATGACATTTGAAACCGTTCCTCCAGCCACCACCGTGGCCTGCACGGTAATTCCCCTCCCCGGGTCATTCATCTTCATGAGCCGCTCAATTTGCAGCGCCAATTCATGGACGGCATTGACGCCCGAGCCCGGGTTGATGCCGGCGTGAGCCGCGCGGCCCCTGATGATGATTTCGGCGCTACCGACGCCCTTGCGCGCCGTTTTGAGCCTGCCCTCGCGTCCGAATGACGGCTCAAGTACCAGAACTGCGTCGCTGCGGAGTGCTTCGCGCTCGATAGCGCGCCGTGACGTCTCGCTGCCAATTTCTTCGTCCGAATTCCAAAACAAGACAACACGCTTCTGCGGTCGGTGACCCGCCGCCCGCAGCGCATCGACCGCGAAGAGCGCCAGGACAAGGCCAGCCTTCATGTCGAATGCGCCCGGTCCCCAGGCGCGCCCACCCGAGATACGGAATGGCATCTTCGCCAGCGAGCCGAGCGGATAGACCGTATCGAGATGACCGAGAACCAGGATTTGCCCGGCCTGACTACCGTCGCCGCGCCAAAGCTCCGCATGAACATGGTTTCCGAGCCGAGATTGCCGCAGGAGTCTAACGTTCGCCCCGCGACGTCGCCATTCCGCGAGTACCATTGCTCCGAAGCGGTCAACAGCGGCCTTCTCATGGCTCGGTGATTCGCATCGCACGAATTTGTCGAGCAGCCGGATCATGTCCTCGCGACGGCTCTCGAGTTCGCTCAGCAATTTCCGCATTGGCGCGAGCCGACCAGCCGCGGTGTGGTTATGTCGATGCGCTTCCAAGGTCCAAAGCCTAGCATTTCCCCAGGTGTCGTCTGACGATTGCGCCGATGGACTCACCTCGGTGTTCCTGGTGGCACTCACAGAAAGGGAGTGCAAACGTTTCGCTCTCTACAGGAATGTCCCGCAGGCAATGGTTGCCACCAAAGACAGTCGACCGGCAAACTCCGGCCAGGGCTCTACCGCACGAGCGGCTCTTGGCGGCCGCGACGAGCGTGTCGATCGTCTCACCTAACGACTCGTCAGGCGCAAGCCGCTCGCTGTCTTTTTCGACCATGTCTGTGCGTGTGTCGTAGAACCCACTGGGCTGGGCTCATCCAGGTCATAGGATAATACCGTTTGAGTACCAGGCAGTCCGAATATGAGTTGGCAACGGCTAGGCGCTTCACCCTTGGCGGACCGGTTCAACAGATAACCGTCGCGCTCGTGCTCAAGCGAGCAAGCGTCTCGGTAGCCGCTCATTTCTGCTCGGGCAGTACCCGAGTCCACCATCGATTCCCAGGTGCGTTGGATTCGTATAGAATGGCTCGATTTAGCGGCAGCAAATACACGGACTGACTGAGGCGAACGATGATCCTCGACACCAACGGGATCCAGGCTATTCTTCCGCACCGCTATCCGTTCCTCCTGGTGGACGGTATCGAAGAAATGGAACAATGGAAACGCATTGTCGGAATCAAGAACGTGACATTCAACGAGAGTTATTTCCAGGGACACTTTCCCGGAAAACCAATCATGCCCGGCGTCTTGATTATCGAATCGATGGCCCAAACCGGAGGCCTGCTGTTGCTCAAGGAAGTCTCGGACCGCGAGAAGAAGCTACTCTACTTCGTGGCCATTGATAACGCGCGCTTCCGGCGACCCGTCGTTCCCGGCGATCAGCTGCGGATCGAAATGAAAGTCCTGGCATGGCGCGGAGGATTCTGCAAATTCCAGGGCCGCGCATCGGTGGGAGGTGAACTGGCGGCTGAAGCCACCCTGATGTGCAAGATGGTGGACCGCGAAAGCGTGCAAACCCCGGCCGGGGAATCTGTCGGGAAGGCGCAATGAGCGAGATTGATCCCCGGGCTATAGTTTCCCGGTCGGCGCGGTTGGGCAGCGGGGTTCGAATCGCCGCCTATGCGGTCGTCGGCGACGAGGTCGAGCTTGGCGATGACTGCGTCCTCGACCATCACGCGGTGGCGCAAGGACCGGCGCGGCTCGGCCGGGACAACCACCTCTATTCGTTCTCCGTCGTCGGTGGGGACCCACAGGACTACACCTACACGGGCCAGCGCGTGACGCTCGAGGTAGGCGACGCGAACGAGTTCCGCGAGTTCTCGACCGTGAACCGCGGCACGATTAAAGGCGGCGGCGTCACGCGGGTCGGCAGCCACAACCTCGTCATGGCCTACGCGCACATCGCTCATGATTGCATCATCGGGGATCACATCCTGTTTGGGAACGGAGCACAGCTAGCCGGCCACATCACGGTCGAAGACTACGCCGCAGTGAACGCGCATTGTCTAGTTCATCAGTTCTGCCGTATCGGACGCCATGCTTTTGTGGCCCCGCAGACGGTGGTCACCCAGGATGTGCCGCCATTCTCGTTGGTCGTTGCGCCGCGCGAGACGCGCTGCTATGGCGTCAACACCATCGGTCTTGAGCGGCACGGCTTTTCATCCGAGCGCGTCGAGTCGATTGAACAGGCCTTTCGATTCCTGCTCCGTTCCAAACTCAATACCTCGCAGGCGATCGAGAAGATGCGTGGAACCCTGTCCCACTCCGAGGACGTCTTAACCATCATCCGGTTTATTGAGTCGGCCGAACGCGGATTGACGAAATAGGGATGCAATGGCCGCGACAGCAGAACAACAGGCCAAGCATTGGGGACTTATCGCTGGAAACGGTGATTTCCCCTTTCTCGTGCTCGAAGGGGCGAGAAGCCGGGGTATTGAGATGGTGGTGATTGCCATCCGGGAAGAGGCCTCGCCGGCGCTCGAGCGGGCCGCGAAGCGGTTGCACTGGGTCAGCCTCGGGGAACTCAGCCGCGCGATCGAATTGCTGCATCAGGAGGGGGTCAGGCACGCGGTGATGGCAGGCCAGGTGAAGCACAACAAAATCTTCAGCTCCATCCGGCCGGACTGGCGCCTCGCAAAGCTGCTCCTTTCCCTTCCGACCAAAAATACCGACTCGCTGATCGGCGCCGTCGCACGCGTACTGGAAGACGAGGGCATCGAGCTCGTCGATTCGACCAGATTTCTCGGGTCGCTGCTGCCTGCGGCGGGCATCCTGACGCGGCGCGCCCCCGATGAATCAGAAGCCGCCGATCTCGCCTACGGCAGGCTGGTTGCACAGCAGATCGCCGGGCTCGATCTTGGACAAACCGTTGTGGTTCGCGACCGTGCCTGCGTCGCCGTCGAGGCGATGGAAGGAACCGATGAGACGATCGAGCGCGCGGCGCGAATCACGGGAGGACAGAGGCTCGTGGTCGTAAAGGTGAGCAAGCCGGAGCAGGACATGCGATTCGATGTGCCGGTCGTCGGAATCAGAACAATCGATGCGATGCGCCGCTCAAACGCCACTGCTCTCGGGATCGACGCCGGCCGCACGCTGCTGCTCGAGCGCGAAGGCCTGATCGGCGCCGCCGATCAGGCTGGGATGGCGATTCAGGCGTTTGCCTGGGAGACGGGCCGGCCGAGAGGGAAATCGTGAGCGTCAAACCCATTCGCGTTGCGGTCATCGGTGTAGGAGAGTTCGGCCGGAACCACGTCCGGGTGTGGCGGGAGATCGAGGGCGCCGAGCTCGCCGGAATCCTCGACACAAATCTCGAGCGCGCCGAGCAGGTCGCGGCGGAGTTCGGAACACGTGTGATCCGCGACGCAGACGCGCTCCTGGGCGAGAGTGTGGATGCCGTCAGCCTCGCCGTGCCGACGACAGACCACGCGCGACTTGGTTGTCAGCTCCTTGATCGAGGCATCGACGTTCTGGTCGAAAAGCCCATGGCGGCTTCGCTTGGAGAAGCCGACAGTTTGATTGCTTCGGCCAAACGCGCCGATCGCATCCTGCAGATCGGCCACGTGGAGCGATTCAACCCCGCGGTCGCGGCCGCACAAACCATCGTTTCGCGACCCATGTTTTTCGAAGTGCACCGGCTCGGCGTCTTCGCGCCGCGCAGCCTGGACGTGGATGTCGTTTACGACGTAATGATCCACGATCTCGATATCCTGCTCTCGCTTGTGAACGCGCCCGTGACGGACTTAAGGGCCGTGGGAATCCCGGTGATCAGCGACAAAGTGGACATCGCTCACGCGCGCATCGAGTTCTTGACCGGGACAGTCGCAAATCTTACGGCCAGCCGCATTTCCACCGAGCGAGTCCGCAAAATGCGTTTCTTCCAGGAACATGAATATGTCTCTCTTGATTTCGCGCGGCGGGATGTTTTGCGCGTGCGAGTTCAGCCCGGTCCCTCTCGCTCGGAAGTCAATCAGCCGAAGATTCATTTTGAGACGGTACCGACCACGCCCGGCGAACCGCTCCGCGCCGAACTGGCCGCGTTCCTTCACTCGGTTCGCACGCGCGAGGCACCTCTGGTGGACGGCCTGGCCGGGCGTCGCGCTCTTGAACTCGCTGATCGCGTGATGGCAGGCATCCTTGAGCACGCACGGCGCGTCCAACTCGGTGCCCTGTCTCCGCAGGAAGTGGAATGATTCCGCGTACCCTCGTTCCCGTAGATGTGCGCGCCGTCAAACCAGACGAGCTGAAAAAGCCGGCCCGCCGGGTGACCACCTATATGGACGATCGGACGGTCGTGCCCTCGGGGGTTTCCGAAGCGCCTCCGCTCGACGGCAAAACCTCGATTCCGCAACACCTCCCGCTCGGCGTTCTCGTCGAACGCACGCTCGTGCCGCGCGGCATGCCGGCAAATCCGATGGAGAGACCGCAGCAGATCCCGGCGCCGCTCTCGTTTGAGATCCTCGACTCGCGCGTGGTCGTGCCCGCGCATGTTGAGCCGCTCTCGGCCGAAGAGATCGAGCAGTTTGAGCGCCCGCCGGAGATGACTGAGGAGCTGCGCGAGATCATCGAGCCGGATATTTTCACGACCGGCGATGCGAACCTCCTCATTGAGCCCGAAGAGAAGAGAGACGCCAGATCGGACCTGATCACGCGGGTGCTTTCCGTCCTCGTGCACATCGGGCTGATTATTCTACTGATCTCTATCCCGAAGATATTTCCTCCGCACGTGCCGACGCAGCAGGAGATCGATCTCGCTCGACAGCAATTGACCTACATTCTGCCACACGAACCGCCCAGCCCGCCGAGGCCGCCTGCGCCGAGGGTTCGCATTGACCCGAAGATGTTGAACCGAATCGCTCCGTCCCTCCCGCCGCCGCCACCTGCCGCCACGCCGGCTCCACCGACGAATGCGATGCGAGCGCCTTCGGATCTCCCAGAAGCACCGAAGCCGCAGCCGTCTAACCCGGCACCCGTACAGCCAACTCCTGCGCCTTCTCAGCTAGAGCCGGTCAAGCCGAATCCCCAACAGAATCCCAACCGCCTTAATCTGCAATTGCCGCAGACCTCGCCAGGAAAGGCGATCCAGGACCAGCTCCAGGACGCAATTAAGCATAGCGGGGGCGGGATCCAACTCCCCGGCGGCGACATCCCTCGCGGAGGCGGGGGCCAAGGGATGCAGCCGGGCGCCCAGATCCTCACCCCGACCGAAGGCGTCGACTTCACCAGTTATATCCAGCGCCTGCTAGCCACCATCAAGCGAAACTGGTATGCGGTCATGCCCGAGTCGGCGATGATGGGGGAAAAAGGCATGGTCTCGACCACATTTCAGATCAATCGCGATGGCAGCGTCCCGTCGCCCGACCCGCTGCTTGAAAGAACATCTGGCAAAGAGCCTCTCGACAACGCCGCGATGTCCTCGATCCACGTATCGAATCCGTTCGAACCGTTGCCCTCGGAGTTTCACGGACCTTATATCCGTCTCCGGATCGTCTTTCTTTATAATCTTCCTCTCGATTACGCGAAGTGAAAGCGATGCCGCGCGAGTCCATCGCAGGCGAGCGCTGCGGGTCGGGCCCCTCGCTGCGCTTGTGCCGCTCGCGCGTCCGATGCGGGACCGGGAATTCTCAGCATGAGTGATCTCGCGCCGCTTGTGGTCATTCTCGGGCCAACAGCTTCGGGGAAATCGGTGCTGGGGACCAGGCTCGCCGAGCAGCTCGGCGGCGAAATCCTGGTGTGTGACTCGACGCAGGTCTATCGCCATTTAAATGTTGGCACGGCGAAAGTGCCCCGCGCCGAGCAGCGCGGCATCGCGCACCACCTGGTGGACCTTATCGAGCCGAACGAACTGTTCACGGCCGGCGAGTATCGCAGGCGCGCTCTGTGCGTGCTCGAAGACCTGCTCGGACGAAAGAAGCTTCCCATCCTCACGGCAGGAACCGGGCTCTATCTACGCGCGTTGCTCGAAGGTCTGGCCGATGCTCCGGCACGTTCGGATGGACTGCGCGATCGGCTTCGCCAAAAGGTGGTACGGCGCGGACCAGAGTATCTCCACCGGCTCTTAGCACGACTCGACCGCGAAGCCGCGAATCGAATTGCCGCGGGCGATACTCAGAAAATCATTCGCGCCATCGAAATCCGTGTCCTGGCGGGCACGCCGGTCGGCACGATTCACCGCGCCGGGCGAACCGGACTCGAAGGTTACGATGTGCGGAAGATCGGGCTGCGTCCACCTCGCGCTGCACTGTACGCACGGATCGACGAGCGCGCCAAGGCCATGATCGAAGCTGGTTGGATCGATGAGGTGCGCGAGCTGATTTCCTCCGGTGTGCCGGCAGACGCTAAGGCCTTTCAGTTCATCGGCTACTCGGAATGGAGAGAGTACCTCGAGGGATCCCTCGAACGGGATGAGGCCCTCCTGCACATTCAGCAAGCCACTCGGCAGTTTGCGAAGCGGCAGCTCACTTGGTTTCGCAAGGAGCCCGGCGTGCATTGGCTCGACGGCTTCGGAGACAACGCAGAAGTCATCGCCGCCGCTCTCCGGATCGCTCGAGGAGACAAGAGGTGATGCCTGTCAGAGGACGACCGCGACAGAGTCTTTGTCGGTGGCTGGCTTGCCAGAATGATTCGAGCGCCACCCAAGCTTTCGTCACCTTCTGCGGTCTTTGCACCTGTCGTGCCACGAAGTCATTGCCGCAGTGCACGGCCGACAATTAATCAACTCTTTAGGTCATTAGGTGGTTGGATGCGTTTCTTGAGCCCTTCCACTCTGAATCCCGGGCTCCTCGGTTCTAACCATTCGCCGTGCAACCAGCAGAGCCGGACAACTCGAGGATGAGTCAAGCGGTCAAAAACACGGTGGGTCCCTTGCTCGGCGACGCAAAAGGATAGGCTTGCGGGTGCCCTCGGTACCCTCGGGACCGCTGGCCGGGCGCGATAAACTATGGCAAACTCGACAGTTTGAAAGGCGCGCTGGGCAGGCGCCGGGAGCACTGGGTAATCGCCGCCGCGGAAATCAGAAAGAGATCAACAGATCTATGGATCCGCAGTTCATCCGGAATTTCTGCATCATCGCGCATATCGACCACGGGAAGTCCACCCTGGCTGATCGACTGCTCGAGCTCACCGGCGCGCTCAGCCAGCGCGAGATGACGGCTCAGGTGCTTGACTCCATGGACCTTGAGCGCGAGCGCGGTATCACCATCAAGGCCAAAAGCATACGCCTTCACTACACCGCAGAGGATGGTCACGAATATCGCCTGAATCTGATCGACACGCCGGGGCACGTGGATTTCTCCTACGAAGTCTCGCGCGCGCTCTCAGCCTGCGAGGGCGCACTGCTCGTCGTCGACGCGAGCCAGGGCGTCGAGGCGCAGACGGTCGCTAATGCCTTTCTCGCCTCAGAGCACGACCTCACGATCATCCCGGTGATCAACAAGATCGACTTGCCCGCGGCACGCCCCGACCACGTGCGCGAGCAGATCGAAAATGTGCTCGCAATTCCCGCAAACGAGGCGCTCCTGATCAGCGCGAAGAGCGGCATCGGCGTCGCCGATGTTCTCGAAGCGATCGTGCATCGCGTTCCGCCGCCCCAAGGCTCGGCGGATGCGCCGCTCCGCGCGCTGATTTTTGATTCCTGGTTTGATACCTACCGGGGGGCCGTCGTGCTGGTGCGCGTGATGGCAGGCCGCATCGTTCCGCATATGCGGATCCGCCTCTGCGCCAGCGACGAAGTCTACGAGGTCGAAGACCTCGGCGTGCTGACGCCGAAACCCGTTGTCCTCGCCGAGCTCGCCGCAGGCGATGTCGGATTCATCATAGCCAACATCAAGCGCGTGGCCGACGCGCGCGTCGGTGATACGGTGGTCGAAGCCGATCGGCCTGCGGGGCCTCTTCCGGGCTTTGAAGCCATCAAGCCAATGGTCTTTGCCGGGCTTTTTCCCGTGAACGCGAGCGATTACGAGATGTTGCGAGATGCGCTTGGGAAACTACAGCTCAATGACGCGGCGTTTTTCTATGAGCCGGAAAACTCGGTCGCGCTCGGCTTCGGTTTCCGCTGCGGATTCCTCGGCTTGCTGCACATGGAAATCGTGCAGGAGCGCCTCGAACGAGAATTCGGAATTGACCTGATCACGACGGCGCCGAGCGTGCGATACCGGATCACGACCAGTTCCGGCGAGGTGATGGAAGTCGACAACCCCACGAAATTTCCGCCGCCGACCTCGATTCAGAAGATCGAAGAACCGATTCTGACGGCGATGATCATCACCTCGGAGGAATCTGTCGGGGCGGTCCTGCAACTCTGCGAGGA
>Ga0209526_10003849_pt1 | contig 10226 bp, 8 predicted proteins | sample JacPinW_OM2H0_M1_FD_188566 | JGI IMG/M metagenome (GOLD analysis project Ga0209526, IMG submission 188566) | Forest soil microbial communities from Algoma, Ontario, Canada - Jack Pine, Ontario site 1_JW_OM2H0_M1 (SPAdes) (version 2) | ecosystem: Environmental > Terrestrial > Soil > Boreal... | reverse complement strand
TGTCCGCTCAGTCTTCTGGCTCGGACCGGTTGGAAGCAAGGGCCGCCGGCGCAAGTGGCGAATGCGGCGCTCGTGCGGATCCTTCTGCATGCGTCGGCGGGGGCGGCTTTCGCCAACTTTCTGACTGGAAGCAAGGGGGTACGGGTCCGGTGAAAATCCTCGAGGCGAAGGGGAACCAGCTCTCGTCCATGCGCGGCGGAAGCGATATGCGAAAACCCGCATTGAATGGAGCTTTCTTCTGGCTCTGCGCGTTCTACGTCGTCTATTGCGCCCGCCCCGAAGATTGGATCCCGGGATTGGGGTACATCCCGCTGGCCAAGATCACGGCCGTGCTTGCGTTTCTGGGTCTGCTGAGCAGTCTGGGCAAGACGCAGCGCAAGTTGTGGAACCTTCCCCAGGAGGGGGGCTATCTGCTCGCCCTGATGGGTGTCCTGTTCCTGTCGGCATGTCTGTCGCCTATCTGGAAGGGCGGCGCGGTGAGCCGCACCCTGGATTTTGCCAAGGTCTATGTTGTTTGGTTGCTCACTTATCTGTTGCTCACGAACTTCGCGCGGCTGCGACGCATGATTTTCATTCAGGCGGCGTCGGTATCGGTGATCAGCACGGTATCAATCATTATCGGACGCTCTAAGCCCAGGCTGGAAGGTGCGATCGGTGGCATCTATTCCAACCCCAACGATCTGGCCTTTGCCATCGTCCTCACACTTCCGTTCTGTCTGGCTTTTCTGCTGACCGCGAAGAAGATTTTTGTGAAACTATGCTGGACCGCGGCCATTCTCATCATGGGTCTAACCCTGTTTATGACGGCCTCGCGGGCGGGAATCATCACTCTCATGATTTCCGGAACAGTCTGCCTGTGGCACTTCGGAGTCAAAGGACGACGATTCTATTTGATCGTGGCTAGCGGGTTGGCGGTGGTCTTGTTGCTGGCCGTCGCCGGCGGTCCTCTCATCGACCGCATGGCGGCTATTGGCGGCAAAACGGATACTCAGGAGGAAGCCAGAGCCTACGGATCGTACGAGCAGCGCAGGTATCTGATGGCCAGGGCACTCAAAGGCATTGCCCATTACCCGGTTCTCGGTTTAGGCGTGCGTAATTTCCCGATTTATTCCGGGGCGTGGACCGATGTGCATATGACTTATCTGCAAATCGCGGTTGAAGGAGGCATCCCTGCGTTGATTCTCTATCTGCTCTTTTTTGCTCGCGGCTTCAGCAACCTGAGGAAGATGCTGCGCAGACGAGATCTGGATGTTCCAACGACGTTAATCGTTGGCGCGCTCCACAGTTCAATGGTTGGGTTTGCAGTGGGAGCGTTGTTTGCGCCCGAGGCTTACCAGTTTTTCCCTTATTTTTCGGTCGCCTACACGTCGGCTCTGCTGGCAATCATTACGGAGCGGGAACTCGCTTCCGAACTTCCCGTGGGTAGGCCGGGAGCGCGTCTGCAGCCTGAGGATACGCGTGCCAATTACGGGAAACCAGACGCCCGTACGCTGGTGTACTGATGTGCTGCCGTTGCGTCCCGGACGCCCAGCCGTAGCGGACGGCGAAGACTGTGGAACCATGGTCGAGTGCGGACCCAACGCGGCCCCTATTCGAGAAGGGAGAGTAGAGATGCTCGGCACACGCGTTTGTGAAGGCACGCGGGTGCCGATCCGGTAGCCTGATGCTTTTCGACACTCCCATTTTTGCTGTGTTCCTGTCACTGGTGGTCATCAGTTACTGGTGCCTGGGCTTCCGCAACCAGAACCGGTTCCTTTTGGTCGCGAGCTATTTCTTCTATGGCTGGTGGGATTGGCGTTTTCTCTGCCTGATGATCGCTTCCACGGTCATCGACTATTTCATCGCCATCAAAATCGCGGACACGGAGGATCCAAAGCTTCGGAGATCCCTCCTCGTGTTGTCCCTGGTGATCAACTTTTCAATCCTCGGCTTTTTTAAGTATTTCAACTTCTTCGTGGATTCTGCAGCCGCGGCATTATCTACCTTGGGAATCCACGCCGCTTTGCCCATTCTGCGAATTATTTTGCCGCCAGGCATCTCGTTTTACACTTTCCAGGAAGTTGCCTATATCGTCGACGTCTATTCCGGCAAGCTGCCGCCTTCGCGGTCGTTTGTAAACTATGGACTTTTCATCACTCTCTTTCCCCACTTGATTGCTGGCCCAATCCAGCGTCCCTCTCATCTTCTGCCCCAGGTTCAGCAACCCAGGCAGTGGGATTCAGCGAAGGTTTTCGACGGCTTGCTGCTGATTCTGGAAGGCCTGTTCCGCAAGTGCGTGATTGCGGATAATTGCGCCCTCATTGCCAACGCTGCGTTTGGCGGATCGTTCGGTCCCCCGAGCCTTCCGGTCGTGCTGCTGGGAACCTATGCTTTCGCTTGGCAGATTTACGGCGATTTCAGCGGGTACAGCAGCATCGCCCGCGGATGTGCCCAATTGATGGGTTTTCATTTTATGGTGAATTTCCGGCAGCCGTACCTGGCCGACAGCATTCAGGATTTCTGGCGGCGCTGGCACATCAGTCTGAGCACCTGGCTTCGTGATTATCTCTATATTCCGCTGGGTGGCAATCGCTACGGAGAACGCAAGACCTATCGCAACCTCCTGTTGACCATGCTCCTGGGTGGATTGTGGCATGGGGCAAACTGGACCTTCGTGGTGTGGGGCGGTCTCCATGGCGGCAGCCTGTCGGTCGAACGCAAACTCACCCGGGGCAAGACCGCAATATCCGGAAGTCTGCGGAAATGGATCATGCGGATTTTCATCTTCCATTTGGTGTGTGTGAGCTGGATATTCTTCCGTGCACAATCGTTACGGGCGGCGTGGGAGATGCTGAAGGGACTTACCCGTTGGAGTTGGCGACCAGAGTTCCCGGCTGCAGTTCTCTTTCTTGCCATCTTCTCCCTTCCACTCATGCTCGTGGATCTTTATTTGGAGTGGACGGGAGACGAGTACTGCTTTGAATCCACGGCTGTCCAGTCGCGTGTGGCCTTCGGATTGGCATGCGCACTTGTAATCGCCTTCTTGGGAGCGAATCAGGCAAATGCCTTCATCTACTTCCAGTTCTGAAAGTCCCGGCAGCATCCAATCACGGCCGGTGCGTCCATCGATGAGCCCGCGAGCGGGCATCATTGCGCTTTTAGCCGGGCTGACAGTAATCCTCATGGCGCTGGAATTGGCGTCTCCGGCCATACTGAAGCATTTCAGCCGCATCGAAAGAAGGGTCGAGGGCGAAACTCAAGCTGCGAGTGCTCTCCGTTCCGCCACCTCCGATGGCCGACCCACAGTGCTTCTGACTGGAAACTCTCTGCTGCTCGAAGGGGTGCAGTTCGACAGTTTGCGGGACAATCTAGCCCCTCAATACGCCCTCAGCCGGTTGGCTATCGAGCAGACGCACTACCTCGACTGGTACTTCGGCCTGCGGCGTTTGCTCCGGGAAGGGGCCCACCCGTGCGTGATTGTGCTTACTCTGGCGACCGACCAGCTCGCATCCCGTTGGACCCTTGGCGAGTCTTTTGCGCACCGACAGATGAGCGCTCGCGATTTCGCATTGGTGGTCCGGGAAGCGAAACTCGACAAGACGACCGCCAGTTCGTATCTATTTGCCCACTGGAGCAACTGGTTGGCGGACAAAGGCTTCATTCGCCAAGACCTGCTTATTTTGCTCGTGCCAAATTTCCGTCAGCTTGCTGCTCGAATTGCAGATCATGGTCCCCACGTCTCCGATCCATCCGTGTTGGTGGGAACGGCGCAGCAGAGGCTCCCCGAATTGCGCGATCTCGCGCAAACCTACGGAGTCACGATCGTACTTCTGGTTCCACCCAGGCTGCGTGAGGATCATTCGCGGGAAATCCAGGAACTGGGCAACGGATTGGGTGTGCCGGTGTGGGTGCTCTCACCTCCCGGCGAATTTCCGCGCGACTTCTTTCTCGACGGCTTGCATCTTAACGACCACGGATCTGGGATCTTTACGGCACGCCTCGCTGACCGAATCCGCAAGATGCAGGTTGGACCTGCGGTTTGCAACTACGGGGATCACTTGTCGGGCAAGACCGCCACAATTGGCCCCGTCGAGAAATCGGTGGGGGCTCCTTAGGGCGGAACATGAGACGAGTACGCGCAAATAAACTCTTGGCAGCGTGGAGAAGCTTGATGCGGTCGAAATCGCGAAGCTGACCTTATCCGGACTGCTGATGGAGTGCCGGAGCAGACGCGGTCGCAGATGTTGGACCGCTGGCTCTCGGGGAAAACGTAGGAGGTGGAGCGGTGTGCGGAATAGCCGGTATGATTGGCAGGCAGAACGAGGTCGCTGATGCCAGCGATGTCCGTCGCATGTGCCAGACCATCGTCCACCGCGGGCCCGACGACGAGGGAATCTACGCGCAGGGCCCGGTCGGGCTGGGGATGCGTCGGCTTAGCATCATTGACCTTGCCGGCGGGCGGCAGCCTATCCACAACGAAGACCAGAGCGTCTGGGTTGTTTTCAACGGCGAGATTTACAACTTTCCGGAGCTTCGCCGAGAACTGGAAGCCCGCGGTCATTGCTTCTACACGCACACCGACACTGAGGTCATCGTCCACCTCTATGAGGAGATGGGGTCGGATTGCGTGAAAAAGCTGCGTGGAATGTTTGCCATCGCCCTGTACGACGAGAACCGGCAGTTGCTGCTTTTGGCGCGCGACCGGCTGGGTAAAAAGCCTTTGCATTACGCCCACGTCAATGGCCGGTTATTTTTCGGTTCTGAGATTAAGACGATTCTTGCCGTTGCCCCCGAGTTGGCCGAGATCAATCCCGAAGGGATACTGCAATACTTCTACTTTGCCTATATTCCTGACCCGCTCACTGCTTTCCAAAGGATTCACAAGCTTCCGCCGGGACATTTGCTCGAGTACTCGGCCGGCCAAGTCACGACGCGTCAATACTGGGACGTACCTGCCTTTGGGACCAACACCGCTTCCGAGGAAGAGTGTTTGGAGGAACTGGAGAGGCGGTTGGCAGAGGCTGTGCGTATCCGCCTGATCAGTGATGTGCCGTTGGGAGCTCTCCTCAGTGGGGGAGTGGACTCGTCGATTGTTGTGGCATTGATGGCACGGGCGAGTGGGACTCGGGTGAAGACTTTTTCCATCGGCTTCCGTGATCAGAATTTCAATGAGGGCGAGTACGCACGTATGGTGGCGGAACGTTTCGGAACCGACCACCATGATTTGGTGATACAGCCCAACATCACCGAAGCGTTGGACTTGATCTCACACATGATGGAAGAGCCCTTTGGCGACTCCTCCATGATCCCGACGTACTATGTTTCAAAGCTGGCGCGCCAGCACGTGACCGTAGCGCTCTCCGGCGATGGAGGAGACGAACTGTTCGCCGGCTATGACCGTTATATCGTGAATTTGCGGCGCGGCCGTTACGTCATCCCGCCCTGGATGGGGAGGTTGTATCGGAACTACGTTTATCCTCGCCTGCCACAAGATGTCCGGGGTCGCAAGTTTGCCTGGAATATTTCTCTGCCTCAGCGCGAACGATATCTCGATGGCCTCTCGTTCCTTCCAGCCTTGCACCGCGAGCGCAACTTGTTCACGGATGACTTTGTCGCTACCGCGGGCCAACTGGCGGATCCGTTACGTCAGTTCGAGGACTATTACGACAGCGCGCCGGCTCAGGATCCGCTGAGCCGTTTACTCTATCTCGACATGAAGACTTACCTGACCGCCGATATCCTGGCGAAGGTGGACCGCATGAGCATGGCTACGTCGCTCGAGATGCGGTGCCCGATTCTTGACCACGAGTTGGTGGAGTGGGTTGTTGGCCTGCCGTTGAAGTTCAAGTTTCAATCGGGAGCGCGCAAGTATTTGCTGAAGAAGCTGGCGGTACGATTAGGAATCCCACCTGCGTTGTTGCATCGACGGAAGCAGGGCTTTTCGCTGCCGCTGGTGCACTGGATGCGGGACGAGCTGAAAGATGGTCTCTTGGGAATTTTGACCGAACCGCGAACCCTTCAGAGAGGATATTTCAATCCGAACACGATTCGCGGCTTGCTCGATGAGCATTTTCGTGGACGTCGCGATCATTCCGGTGTGATTTGGCTTCTGCTGGTATTCGAGCTATGGCACCGGAATTTCCTGGAGGCTCGGAGGTTAAATCATTCCGGATTCATGCCTGAGGTTTCGGACAGCGGCTGTGCCAGCGCCGGGAGCGTGCTGTGAGGGAAGCTGCTCCACGAACCCCGCGTCCTGGTCTCTTTCTCATGGTCAATACATTAGACAGGGGTGGGACCGAACGGCAGTTTGTAAACCTGGCTACGGCGTTAGCTCCGGGCGCATTCGATGTTGGGCTGGGATGTCTTCGTCGGCGGGGAGAATTTCTGGGAAGGGTTCCCGAAATTCTCGAATTTTCACCGGGTGGCAGCTTGTACTTCGGGCGCTCTTTTCGCTCCCGCATCGCTCTGGCGCGACATTTGCACAAGCGTCGAGTAGCAGTAGCCCACGCGTTCGACTTTTATGCCAACCTGATGTTGATTCCGGCCGCGCGTCTGGCGCGAGTGCCGGTTGTCATCGGCAGCCACCGGCAGTTGGGGGATCTGCAAACGGTGAGGCAGTTTCGCGCTCAGAACATCATGTTCCGGATCTGTGATCGGGTGGTTTGTAATTCTCAGGCTGCCGCGGAACGCTTGCGCCAGGGCGGCGTCCGGCAGCGCAAGTTGGTGGTAATCCCCAACGGCCTTTCCGAAGAGGTTTTTGTCGAGGCAACCCCTGCCTTGCCTGTGTCTCCCGGGGTCACGCGCATCGGCATGATTTCCCGCATGAATGATCCAGCAAAGAATCACCGGACCTTTTTGCGCGTCGCCGCTCGCTTGGCGGCCAAGTTTGACCACTTGGAATTCGTCCTGGTGGGAGACGGTCCGCTGCGTCCCGAACTGGAAACCTTCGCTGCCCAAGTTGGATTGGGTAGTCGAGTCTGCTTTCTGGGTGATAGGCACGACATCCCTGCGGTGCTCGCCTCTTTGAACGTCACGATGCTCCCATCGTCCTCCGAAAGCCTGTCCAACGTGATTCTCGAGTCCATGGCGGCCGGAGTACCTGTGATCGCCACAGATGTGGGAGGTAACCTCGAACTCCTCGAAGACGGAAAGACGGGTCTCCTCGTTCCTCTCGATGACGACTCGTTCACTAAGGCTGCCGAGCAATTGCTCCTCAACCCAGAACAACGGAAAGCATATGGTCAGCGCGCCAAGATGGCCGCGAGCTCGCGCTACCAGCTCAGTGCGATCAGCAGTAGCTATGAACAACTCTACAAGTCTTTGTTGGCCGAGAAGAGCTCGTCGCCGGAACTGAAGGAGGTCTGGGGGGCATGACAGCGAAACACAGCGACTCCAGGCGCATCCTCCAGATTGGCAATTGGCCTCCTCCGGTCTGCAGCTGGACGATGAGTCTGGTGGAGCTTCGCAAGGAACTGGAAGACAGAGGCTGGGATTGCGCGGTGATGAACCTCAATGAAAACCGGCGCGTGAAAAGCCAGGAATACATCGACGTTCAAGATGGTTGGGATTATTTGAAGAAAGTTTCGCGCCACGTTGCGCAGGGATACGCGGTTCACGTGCGCGTCAATGGAGAGACCAGGAAGGGATACTTCCTGGCATTGGCGGCGCTCGGGATAGCGCGTCTGTTTTCTCGGCCGGCGCTACTGACTTATGCCGGAGGCCATCAGCAAAGTTTCTTTCCGGCTCCGCGAAACTCGTTTCGACACTGGGCATTTGCTTTCTTGTTCCGCTTCCCGCATCGGATTTTCTGTAACAGTGACAAGGTCAAGGGCGCGGTGCTCACCACGGGAATTCGTCAAGAAGTTGTGGTACCGATTCCACACTTCTCCGCTCAGCACCTGCAGTTCACGACGGTTCCACTGCCAGCTGACCTGGAGGATTTCTACCGGCGGCACAGGGCTGTCTTCTTTGCCTATGTCTGCCTCCGGAAGGAATACGCGCTGGATTTCCTAGCCGAGACCATTCGTCAGTTCCGAGCCTCACATCCCGATATTGGTTTCATGCTGGTCGGAGTTCGGGACCGCGAGATGGAAGCCATGCGGGATTACATCACCCAGCAAGGGCTGGAACAAGGCACCTGCGTTATGGGATCGTTGCCGCACGACTTGTTCCTCACTTTGCTTTGCCGTTCACTGGCCTACATTCGCACGCCGATAACCGACGGAATCTGTTCCTCCGTTTTGGAGTCACTGGCCTTAAAGACTCCCGTGTTGGGGTCAGAAAATGGCGCCCGCCCCGAGGGCGTGGAACGTTGGAAGGAAGGCGACCTCAACAGCCTACTGTCTCTCATGGAGGAGGCAGCCGCTCATCCCGACGTACTGAGGTCCCGAATCCCAAAAGTTGAAGTGGAAGACAATGCGAAAAAGTTGGCTGACAGCATCGAGGAGCTCTGCCTGAAGCACGAGGATCGCCAAGACAGATTCATGCCATTGGAGTCGAAAACTTGATTGCCGGCCAGGTGGGCGGCCAATCGCCGGGCGGAAATCAGGAGACTGGGCCAGATCAGAGAAATGCAGACGACCACCAGTGGAGAGACAACGCTAAGGGGACGAACCAGGAGCCAGGCGCCAGTGTTCGTCCTGGGCTGCGTTCGCTCGGGCACGACGCTTCTCTACCACATGCTCCTTTCGGCCGGCGACTTCGTCGTCTATCGCACCGAATCCAACGTCCTCAATTTGCTGGAGCCGCGGTTCGGGAATCTGAGCGTTCGGAAGAATAAGGAAAAGCTGCTGGATGCGTGGTTGGACAGCAAGCTGTTTGCCGTCTCTGGCCTCGATGCCCAACAAATCAAGGGAGAAGTGCTGGCTGAATGCCAGAATGGCGGCGACTTTCTCCGCATCATCATGGAGGCCATGGCCCGTCAACAGGGAGTCCGGCGCTGGGCGGATTGCACGCCGGAACATCTTCTCCACCTGCCGCGCATCAAGCAAACCATTCCTGAAGCTTTGATCATCCACGTTATCCGGGACGGCCGCGATGTGGCGCTCTCGGCGGACAAGGTAGGATTCGTGAAACCCGCACCGTGGGATAGAGATCCCAGTGTGATGGCGACGGGCCTCTATTGGGATTGGATTGTCCGCCGGGGGCGTGCGGACGGCCGCGCATTAGCCGGCAACTATACGGAAGTGCGCTTTGAAGAGCTCGTAACCGAACCGCGCCAGACCCTGGCGAAACTGGGTGATTTTATCGAGCATGATTTGGATTACGCTCGCATTCTGAAGGGCGGCATCGGTTCTGTGAGCGAGCCGAACACATCGTTTGCGAAACAACTCGGAAGCAAGGAGTTCAATCCTGTTGGGCGGTGGCGGCAAGGCTTCTCTCCGGAACAGTTGGTTAAGTTCGAAGGTCTGGTCGGACACACGTTGCAGGAGTTGGGGTATCCATTAGGCGCAACAGGGGAACAGCACGTCGACCATTCCAAGCTGCGGCGGAAGCGCATGCTCTATCAGGCGTATTTTGAGTCCAAGCTGTTCCTGAAGGCCAAAACGCCACTCGGTAGGATGCTGATCACACGGGATCTCTCTTGGCTGTAGAACATGGCGCGACGGCGACTTGGTCAACTCGGCTGGAGGTATTCATAGGTGCCGGACAATCCTCGCAGAAGCCCGAGCAAATTTATCGAAGTGTGAAGCTGTGTTGATGTCTTGGTGTAGGAGATGGAACTGTATGGCGGACGATCAAAACCTTACAACTTGGGAACATACCGAAGTCGAAAGGAGCGCGCGAGAAGCTTCCGAGACACAGCTTGGACGCCTGCAAGTTGCTCCCCATGACATTACCCGTTACCTCGACCCTCCCGCCGATACGTGTTTTCCCCTGGAATACTCCTACTATCTTCTGGACGATGTTCGCGGCAAGGTGGTCTTGGATTACGGTTGTGGGAGCGGCGAGAATACTCTGCTGCTGGCAGCCCGGGGAGCCCGCGTAATCTCGATGGATCTCTCGGAATCACTCATCCGGCTGGCGCAGCATCGGCTCAGGGTGAACGGCATCGCCGGCGACGTAAGGTTTCTAGCGGGATCTGCACACAGTATTCCGCTGCCAGATGAGAGTGTAGACGTGGTCTTTGGCATTGCCGTCTTGCACCACCTGGATTTAGCCCTGGCGTCTCCCGAAGTGCATCGCGTGCTGCGCCCGGGCGGGCGGGCAATTTTTCAGGAACCGATCAGGAACTCTGCCTTGATGAG
>Ga0209526_10003848_pt1 | contig 10226 bp, 8 predicted proteins | sample JacPinW_OM2H0_M1_FD_188566 | JGI IMG/M metagenome (GOLD analysis project Ga0209526, IMG submission 188566) | Forest soil microbial communities from Algoma, Ontario, Canada - Jack Pine, Ontario site 1_JW_OM2H0_M1 (SPAdes) (version 2) | ecosystem: Environmental > Terrestrial > Soil > Boreal... | reverse complement strand
ACGGCATGGTGATCAAGCCGTCCGAGCACGCACCCGCGTGCTGCGAGGCGTTCGTCGCCGCGTGCCGTGACGCGGGAGTGCCCGAGGATCTCGTGCAGGTGATACACGGTTACGGCGACGCGGGTGCAGCGTTGACCGTGCACGCGCGCGTGCGGGCCGTCTCGTTCACCGGATCCGTGCCGACGGGTCGCGCGGTCGCGGCCGCGGCAATGCAGCACGGTCCGAAGCTCGTCTCCCTGGAGCTGGGCGGGAAGAACGCGATCGTCGTAATGCCGGACGCCGATCTCGACCTCGTCGTCGACGGCGCGTTGTTCGGCGCGTTCGGGACGTCGGGGCAGCGGTGCACGTCGACGTCACGATTGATCGCACACCGCGATCTCAAGCCCTCCAACATTTTGGTCACAGGTACCGGCCAGGTGAAGCTGCTCGACTTCGGTATCGCCAAACTGCTGGGCGGAGAAACATCCGGGATAGCCACCCAGCTGACGCAGCTCGGCGGACGCGCGGTCACACCCGACTATGCAGCGCCGGAGCAAATCACTGGGCAGCCGATTACGACGGCGGTCGACATTTACGCCCTCGGCGTAGTGCTGTTCGAACTGCTGACCGGTGCGCGTCCGTTTGATACCTCGCGCGGTCCACGAACGGTTGCGAGCGAAGTGCCGCCGGCCTCCAAGGTGGTCACCGACGAAAAAGCACAACATATTGGTGCGCTGACCGCGGCGCGCTTGCGCCGTGCGCTGCAAGGCGATCTGGATGCAATCGTTGCCAAGGCGCTCGAGGCCAATCCGGAAAGCCGATATGGCTCCGCCGAGGCTTTCGCCGACGATCTGAGGTGCTATCAACGGCACGAACCTATTGTGGCGCGGCGTCTCGGAAGACTGGCGCTGCTAAAAAGGCTTGTGCGTCGTAATCGCCTGGCCGCAGCGCTCACAACAGGCCTGGTGTTGGTGCTCCTCGTGGGCAGCGCAGCGGTAGGTTGGCAAGGCGTTAATGCGCGGCGGGCGGCCGAGCGAGCCGTCCGCGAAGCGGGCATTGCCAAAAGCGAGGCGCAAAGAGCCGAAAGCGAGGCGCAAAGAGCCGAAAGTGAGGCGCGGCGGCAAAGGGCGACCAAGGACTTTTTGATTGGAGTGTTCAAGGCCAGCGATCCACGCATCGCTTCGGACAGACCACGCGGAACGATTACAGCCAAAGAACTGCTCGATGCGAGCTCAGACAAGATCGAGAAACAGTTCGCGAATGATCCGGGGACCGAAGTCGAGTTATTGGGTATCGTCGCCGACATATATGGGGAACTCGACGAAAACGAACGATTTGGAATCTTGAATCAGAAGCAGATCGATCTGGCTGCTCGCGAATACGGCAATTCGAGCAGAGTGGTCATCGAAGCCCGTCTCAAGCAGGCGGACGACGCCAATACACGTGGGGACTATGCCGAAGCTCTCAAACAGGTTGCTAAGATCGACGAGTTGATCAGCCGAGCGGGGCTGGAGGATTCCGCGGAGCGCGCTTATTCGCTGTTCATAAGGGCAATTGCTCTCACACCTGATGCGTCTGCCCAATCCGAGCGGCTGCGGGTACTGGAACAGGCCAGCACGATCTATGCGGCTGCAGCTCCGAACGATCCCCGCTATTCGTTCGTCTTGAGCAGTATTGGCGGAATCTATCACGGGCGCAGCGACTATCGCCGCGCCGCCGACTACACTCGCCGAAGCATTGCGGTCGCGGAAGGCGTTTCCGACCGTGATGACGGGGCGCTCGCGTTGAATTATTCCAACCTAGGAAAGTCGCTGTCGTACGACGGCAATTTCGACGACGCGGTGCAGGCTTACGAGCATGCCGCGCAGCTCGCGAAGGACACTTACGGTATACATTCTGCATATTACTGGACGGTTGTCGGAAATTACGCCCAAACCCTGCATCTGCGCGGAGATCGCCGGCCTTCCATGCGGATGTTTGATGCGCTGATGCCGTTGCTTCCCGCCGTGCCGACGAAATTTCACAATGCATACGAGCAGAATTCTGCCGCTCGCGTGCGCGAGACTTATGGCCGGTGTTTGCTTGCAGAAGGAAGGGCAAAGTCGGCGTTGCGCCAATTCGAAGCTGCGGCACAAGGCTTTCGAGAAGCCCCTACCTACTTTTACGATTTAGGCGAGGTGCAAGGCGAGATTGGCGCCGCTGACGATCGTTTAGGCCGAACGACGGATGCTCGACGTCTCTTGAAAGTCGCACTCGATGAGTACGTGAAGGCCTTTCCCGCCGACAATCCCGGTATTCTGCGTCTAAGGTTTGTTTGGGGGACGTTCCTGCTTGAGCATTCCGACCGTAACGGTGCGGAGAAGGAGTTCCGCGAAATCCTGAGTCAGTCTCACGACCGTACGATTGCCCCCGTTGCCCTTGCCTATGGCGGATTAGCGCGGCTTGCCATCGCGCGCCACGACACCGCAGGCGCGCTTGCCTTCAGCAGTCGTGCTATCGATCTATTCGAGCATGTCACGGGGCCGCGCGATGTCCGGATGGGTCCGAAGCTGTGGCGCATCCGCGCCGAGGCCTTGCTGATCTCCGGTGATGCGGAAGAAGCAAGGGGTTGGGCGCAACGCTCCCTCGATGCCGATCGGCAATACGACGATCCCTCCAGCGCGGATATTGCGGAAGCGGAACGGACGCTGTCTGCAGCAAAAGCGGCAAACACATCAAGCGGCACGTAAAGACAGTGAGGGGGGTGGACAAATTTAGCCAAGCTCAAAATCAGCTCCGGCGAGTTCTACTTAGTCGACACGACGATCGCGATGGTCAATACCCCCATCGTGATGAGCAATACGTTGTGGCCCCAGCGGGCAATGAGTCCAAGCATGTCAATCTCCAGTGAAATTCCATTGAGTTAATTTGGTGCGCGAATAATGTCGCGTGCACCATTGTGGACTCATGCCATTGAGCTGGGAATTCGGCGTGATTTTGGTAATTTCCAGAAATCACTGACTAATCAGCAAGTTAAACCGTCAAACGAGCGTTTTTCACCACTGAGTGAAAAGATATCGTAGTGTCGAACTTCTTTTGCGGAATCGCACTGTGTTGGTGCGGGGTTTGGACTAGCGCGTGCCGCCCCGATTCTTTGCTGGCGGATTGGCGTCAATGACCTGGAGGATCGTGCCGCTCGTTTTGCCAGAGAGCGCCTCATCTGTAACGAACAAGGTCGCTCCCGGCGTCAATATCGCGTTCAGTCGGCTCACAAATTCCTGTGGAATTTTGATTCTTGCGAGCGCTGCCGGATCCACGTCGGTCCCCGCCTCTCCCAGATGTCCCGGCACGCCGATTCTCAACCAGCGAAATTTAGCCGGGTCGGGGACATAGGGATCAGATATGTCGGTGGCACCTTCGGCAAGCAACAGAGCATGAGAGGCGAGCGGCGCATCGCCAAGCACCGTGAGCCGCGCTTGGCCGATTTCGATTCCATTCCGGTATACGACGATCCGTCGACTCCCTTGGCTGAGCACAATGCTCACTGGGCCGCTGGGAGACAATTCCGGCTGCCAGCGTTCATCTTCCGTGCTTGCCAGGGGCAACTGCTCGATCGGAATTCCGCCGGCGAAACTCACTGGGGCGAGATACCCGGGATGGGCGACGCGTTCCGGCGCAGTCGCTTCGCTTGAGATCACCACCGTCATGCCGGCGGGTGAGGTGTCGAAGAGAAGCTTCGCGAATTCGCTCGGCAGATGTACGCAGCCATGCGACTCGGGATAACCGGGCAGTCCCCCTGCATGCAGCGCAATGCCACCCCAGGTAAGCCGTTCCATGTACGGCATCGGCGCCCCGTCATATATCGTCGACCGATGCTCTTTCTGCTTTTGCAGCACCGTGAAAACCCCGGTGGGCGTTACATGGCCAGGCCGCCCAGTGCTAACGGTCGTTGCGCCGATCAGGATGCCGTTACGATACACGTACGCCTTCTGTTCAGTCAGGCTGACGACCATCACCGCGGGTCCGGAATTGACCGCTTCGCCCATCCACAGGAACTCGCCCTTTTTCAACTGACTGATCGGCGTGTCGATAGCCACCGAGGACTTTGCCCCCCAAAAAGGCACTGAGTCCGCGCGCGCCGGACCTAACAGCACCAGCCACGCAAGACTTAAGGTCAGACAGAACGATTTGCCAATCCACCGTACGCCAGCGCGCATTTCGCTGCTCTCAGTTGCTTGAGCATCCCGAATTGTAGTGGCATCACATCGCTCGCAGCCATCGCATATTGGTATTAGGAAACGGCCTCGCTTGACCGGAAGCGATATTGAAGAAGGCCGACTGAACTTCCCGCTGTTATTTAAGTCCGAATGTCTATCCCAAGGATTCAATTTGTGTGGCGCGCTGCGCGCGCGCCCGGGAGTAATCTGTTGGTGTTTTCGCGTCGCTTATTTCTCGGAACAGCTATAGCAGGAGTGGCCTTTGCCGTACGGCCCGGGTTCTCGAGGCCCACGGAAGCCAGTGCCCCGATAGCTCCCAGTGTGCTTCGTCGCGCACTTGATGCTTTGGAGCGGCATAGCGAAAGCATCGATCAGCGAGACGCAATCGGTATCGCAGACTTCTCCCTTCCCTCGAGTGCGCCGAGGTTCCACGTATTAAGGCTCGCGGACGGCAGCGTGAGATCGCATTTAGTAGCTCATGGACGGGGCTCCGATCCCGCGCATACGGGATGGCTCAAGCGCTTTTCTAATGAGCCGCACTCATACGCGACGTCAGCTGGAGCCTACAGAACGATTCGCACGTATGTCGGCGAACATGGTCAATCAATTCGCCTCGACGGACTCGACCCAAGCAACAGCAATGCTGCATCAAGGGCAATCGTCGTGCACGGCGCCTGGTATGTCAGCGAAGAAATCGCGAGGGATCGAGGCGTACTGGGCCGCAGCGCGGGCTGCTTTGCATTAGCCCAATCAAGTTTGGGCGAAGTATTGGCGACGCTCGGACCCGGTCGGCTTATCTACGCCGACAAGGCATAGTCCGACTCCACTCTCAAGTTTGGCGTTCACAGATTGACCGAGCCACAATATCCGCTGATTCTTATCTTGCAAATTAAGTTATTGATATATACGGATAAATACAAAGCTTAGCTCCCGAAGGTCTCGAGGTCGCAACCGCCAGCAGCATTCCCTTGCGCTCGGTCAATTACCCAGCGGTACCTTGCTGGCACTATCAGTGCGCTCCCTCAAAGAAGGCTCAACATGCGCGAATCCAATTTCAAAATATCCACCATGGCTGCTGATGGAATCCTTTTCGTAATCGTCCAAGTCCCGATGCGCGCCTCCAAGCAGGCAATTCGGACCTGCATGTTCAAGATCGAGGAGGCGCTCGCTGCGGCCGACCAAATCAGCGACACCCAACTGCGCGATCTGTGGTGGGAACAAAAAGACTTCTCCGACAATCGCAAGTGCTTCACTCTTCGGCGTGCATACATCGACCCAGATTGCCCCCGGAAATTCGATTTGGCATTGCGAGCAGCCTCGAGCGTCGATTCGCCAAGCGCAAGAGTTCATTAACTAAGGCGCTCGCCAAGGCCGTCGCGCCGCGACGCGGACGCGCTAAGGCAATTTAGCCTGGATTAAATCAGACCGCACCGGAGAAGCAACAGCGGCGTCGTCGTTAGAGGCGTATTTAGCCGGTATCGCGTTGGTAAGGCGCGGGTGCTCGTCCCAGCCCTCCCGAGGGGGGGCTGGATACCAATTTCGCTGGAGAAGGTCTCGTGCCAGGCTTAAAAGTCCCACAAAGAAAAGAATAATAAATCCCAGACCCACCACAATTTCGAATGACGTCCACATGATGTTCACGTGCCCCATGAGTGTCGCGCCGCACAGACCTTCTACGAAGTATTAGAAGCAAGTTGTGCCCCCATCATGTCCATTCTCATTTCAGTTGAAATAGATGTTCGCAAAACGGAAATCACGGCGCAATTCGGGCTCCGAGGAACTGAACATGAGCGCCTCCCCAGTGGCGTGGGATAATTCGTTCACCTGCTTTGCTATACCCTTAGCAGGGGTGTGCTTTTGGAGATTGCAGTGGCAAAGGGCCGAGACAGCGGAATGCCGCCCGTGGAGTTGTGGGAAAGCTTCTTCGGCTCACCCGCCGACATTTTCGACACGTTGGGATGTCACAGCGTGGGTGGCGATGCTGTGGAATTCGGCTGCGGATATGGCACTTTCACGGTTGCCTTGGCTCCCCGGATATCCGGCACCCTCTATGCATTGGACATCGATCCGGCGATGGTCAGGGCGACCGCAGCGCGCGCGGCTGAAATGGGCGCGCGCAATGTCATCGTAGAACAGCGCGACTTCGTGAGCGCGGGGAGTGGTCGATCGACGGGCTCGGTAAGCTTCGTCATGTTGTTTAACATTTTGCATATCGAAGACCCGATGGGTCTGCTGTTCGAGGCGCATCGGATTCTTGGCGATGACGGTACGGCAGCGGTCATTCATTGGAAGCACGACATACAAACACCACGCGGGCCGCCGCTTGCCATCCGGCCGCGCCTGGAACAGTGCCGAGATTGGGCCGAGTTGGCTGGATTTCGGTGCCCACATCTATCACATGTGCTCCCCCATTCGCCCTGGCATTGGGGGATGTTGCTGAAGCGCAGATGCGAAGGCGAAGCGCTTACTGGAGCAGACCTCGCCGCCGCCCGTATCAGGCCGTAGCCTGCGATGCCATAAAGTTATCCCCCATTGCAGTTGCAAACCCTGTGGATATCTTGGGACTTAGTGCCTTTCTACGTTGATACGTAAAGAATTGTTCGAAAAGATCACAAAACAACCGCGCGCATTGGCAATGGCGCTTCACTTTGCAGCTCTAGACCTCCTCTTGGCGCAGCTCGGCGATTGCAGGATTATCGGGCGCGTCCTGTGCGGTGGAATTTGTCTCTGCGATGCCTGTGCCTGCGAAAACTCTGGATGCAGATTGGCGGAGTTCTCAGTTAGCGGAGATGCGTGAACTGCGCGCGCAATGATCCGCATCCGAAAGAGCTTTGCGATGCCCTCATCAATTTCTACAGCTCGATTCTCGCGCTTTCACCTCAAGAGTCCGCGCCCTTGCTCAGTATTTGGTCGCGCAGAAATAATTCCGCGCTTGACCAGAATCGGCCGCGGCCGCACAATCTTCCGCAGTTCAGGTGCTCGCACGACGTTTGCGTCGACGAGTGAAACGGGAAACCGGTGACGCCGAATAGGCCATTCCGGTACTGCCCCCGCAACGGTAAGTGAGAAACGCATAAGTCACTAAGCCACTGTGCAAACGCACGGGAAGGCGACTTAAGCTGGGTTCGCCCACTCACGAGTCCGGAGACCGGCCTGAACCCTAGCGGCATGCGTTGCGGTGGGCAATGGCGATGCGGATCCACGCGTCGCGTGAATCCGCGGAAACCACTCCTCCAACCTGCCTTGTTGAATCGATACGTGCACGGCGGGTGCATGGAGGGTTGGCTTGCGTATTTCGATTACTCCCGCGTGCGGATTCGCCGCGCTGCTCATTGGTTTTGGTTGCTTAGGTTCCGACAGTTCGCTGGCCGATGTCACAACCTTAGATAGTCCATCAGCACTCGAAAGCGTCGTCGTCACCGGGACGCGCACTCCCACATCATCGGATGATTCCTTGGCATCGGTGACGGTGCTCAGCAGAGAAGACATCCAGGCTCGACAAGCACTGTCGATCCAGGACCTCTTTCAGGGCGAAGCGGGGCTGCAAATAAGCAATAACGGCGGCCTCGGCAAAGTCTCGTCGGTTTTTCTGCGCGGCGCCAATGCGGACCAAGTGTTGGTGCTCGTCGACGGAGTGAGGCTGGGCTCCGCAACTCTGGGCACGACCGCTTTTCAGTATCTGCCGGTCGATCAGATCGGCCGCGTGGAGATCGTGCGCGGGCCGCTGTCGAGCCTGTATGGTTCCGAAGCGATGGGCGGCGTGATACAGATATTCACGCGACGACCGACCGCGGACGGCGCCTCCTTCGATGCCAATGCGGCGAGCGGCTCTCACGACACCAGCTCGATTGGGGCGAGCATCGGTGTCTTGTCGGGCCCGATCTCTTATGCGCTATCGGCGAGCAATCTCTCGAGCAACGGCTATCCGAATTGCCGCGGCGCCCCGGTCACATTAGCTTCACCCGGCGGCGGCTGCTACGTTTTCGATTCGGCGCCTGATGGCTTTCACAACCTGTCCGGCTCGGCACGGTTCGGCTATCAGTTTTCCGAAACGGCAGATGTCGAGGCCCTGATCACTCGAGCCCAGGGCGGTACGCGCTATGCGGGGGCCTACACCAATCACGAAGATTTCGTCGAACAGGTCGCCTCGCTCGCCGGGCACTGGTCTCCCGTCGCAACACTCCGACTCACGGCACAGCTAGGCCAGTCCTACGACAATGAACGAGACAGCCTCGATTTCGTAGCGCCGCCGGGAACTCTCTTCGACACGACGAAATACAACGCCTCACTGCAAGCGGATTGGCACATCGCTGCCGCGCAGCTCTTCACCTTAGGAACCGACTACGTGCGGGACCAAATATCGAGCGACGACATATTTCCGGTGACCACCAGGAACATCACTGGCGTTTACGGCGAATATCAGACGAGCTGGGGGCCGGAGCAGCTGACCTTGAGCGCCCGCCGCGACTACGACAGCCAATTTCTTGGCAAGACAACCGGGAGTGCGGCATGGGGCTATCACTTCGCCCAGAATCTTCGGCTCTCAACATCTGTGGGAACCGCCTTTCATGCGCCGAGTTTCGATGATCTGTACTTTCCGGGCTTTGGCAATCCAGCTCTCAAGCCCGAGACTTCCCGGGCGATTGACATTGGACTAGAGCAACGTTTGGCCAAGGCGCAATGGTCCGTCCACGCCTTTGAGAGCCGCGTACGCGATCTCATCAGCTTTGACGCGACTCAGAATGCTCCCGAAAACACCGACCAGGCGCGGATCCGCGGTGTCGAATTGCAAGGTGGTGCCAAAGCAGGTCCCTGGTCGAGCAACCTCACGGCAACGTGGCTCGATGCACGCAACCGCACCGCGGGTTCGGCGAACGATAACAATTGGCTGCCTCGCCGCGCACGAAGTACCGGCCGTTTGGAGCTCGCGCGGCAGTGGCTGCGCTTAAAAGTAGCGGGTCGGCTCAACCTCGCGGGCCCGAGTTTTGAGGATTTGGCGAACACCGAGTCCCTCGGCGGCTATATGACTATCGATGCCCTTCTCGAATGGGCACCGGCTCGCGCCTGGATCGTGCAGGCGAAGATTGCGAACGCGACCGATCACCGCTATGAGACGGCGCTCTTTTACCCGCAGGATCGCCGAAATTTCCTGGTAACGCTTCGTTACCGATCGGGTGGGTCGTGACAGCTGTATGCGCGAACTGATCATCGGGGGCCAGAAGAGCGGCAAGTCGCGGGCAGCCGAAGCGCGGGCTATCGAGTGGCTCACCACCGATGGCCATGAAGCCTGTTTGATTGCAACCGCCCAGGCGGGAGATGTCGAGATGGCCGAACGCATCGCCCGCCATCGCGCCGATCGGCGCTTACGGATACCAGGACTCGTGACCGTCGAAGCATCGGTGGCGCTGGATACTGAACTCACCCAACGATCCTGTGCGAAGCGCCTCGTGATCGTTGACTGCCTGACACTATGGCTCACACAGCTCATGCTGCCGCTCCACGCGTCGGCTGGCGTTGCAGTTAATGCGCGGAACGCCATCGACTCGCTCGTTAGCGCAGCGAAGACCGCCTCAGGGCCTCTGATATTTGTATCGAATGAAATCGGGCTGGGTGTTGCGCCGCTCTCCAGCGAGGCCCGGCGTTTCGTTGATGCGCTCGGACTGCTGCATCAGGCCATCGCCGCCATCAGCGACCGCGTCACTCTCATGGTCGTCGGTTGCGAATGGCCGATCCGGAGCGCTCCGACATGAACATGCTGAGGGTCGCGTTGCTGATAGGCTTGCTACTCGTCGCATCAATGCGTGCGCCGGCGGCTGAGGCTGCGCTGGGTAGTGAGGTCACCGATGACCGCGGTCATGCAACCCGCTTCGCCCAGCCACCGGTGCGAATCGTGTCGTTGCTACCCTCGCTTACAGAGACGGTCTGTGCGTTGGGCGCTTGTGCACGGCTGGTTGGCACGGATCGCTACTCGAATTGGCCGGCCCTCGTCGCATCACTGCCCAAGCTTGGTGGGATCGAGGACGCCTCGCTTGAGCAGATCATGGCGCTGCG
>Ga0209526_10003847_pt1 | contig 10228 bp, 9 predicted proteins | sample JacPinW_OM2H0_M1_FD_188566 | JGI IMG/M metagenome (GOLD analysis project Ga0209526, IMG submission 188566) | Forest soil microbial communities from Algoma, Ontario, Canada - Jack Pine, Ontario site 1_JW_OM2H0_M1 (SPAdes) (version 2) | ecosystem: Environmental > Terrestrial > Soil > Boreal... | reverse complement strand
GGACGTGGACTTCAGCCGATGCCGCCGGCCTGCCGATTTTTCCCGGTCTGGTTCGCTACGACGAAGTAGCCGCCGGTCAGATTCAGCATGCTCTCCGCTTCACGCTGCCGCAGAGCCGGGCCGCGGTTGTTCCGCCTGCTTCGCATTGGGCGGCAAATTCTACCAATCCCTTTGCACCGCCAATGGGCATGCGCCTACGCCTGAAAGCCAGCTACGACATTTCCCCCTTTTCCGCGAATGTCCAGGTCATGCTGGCTGCTATGAAGAAATATGGCATGATCATGGCCGACAACGGCAGTGCCATGTACATCAGCGGTACGCCTGACGGTCGCTGGGACAACAACGATCTGCACAACCTTTCTCAGGTGTCGGCTTCGGCGTTTGAAGTTGTGCAGATGAATCCGGTCTACACCGCGTCCAATGTCCCGCAGGGCGCCGCTCCGAGCATCACGAGTTTCACTGCCACACCGTCCAGCGTCGGCTCAGGAAACAGCGTCACTCTGTCATGGGATGTCAGCAACGCGGCTTACCTCATCGTTTCTCCGCAGGCCGGAGCAGTGCGGGGCACCAGCGTGAGCGTTAGTCCAACCCAAACCACCACCTACACCCTCTATGCCACGAACCAATACGGGCGCAGCCTGGCCACGGTTACGGTAAACGTGCAATAGCTTGCGCGCGCGCGGGCGTGTCGCTCGTTCATTATCTCAACGTTATTCAGAATGGCGGAGCCGGACGCCCGCGTCTGCAGCGATCTGCTCTCGAATCGCTACATCGAGAAAGCCTGATTCGTGCCTTATACTTCCGCGTTGCCTCTTGCAGGGCACGGGAATGCCCGGCTCCAATACATCTCGTCTCGCCGACATCGACTGGATGCGAGGCTTGGCGTGCGTCCTGATGTTTCAAACCCACTGCTACGACTCCTGGCTGGGCGGCGACGCGCGGAAGACTACATTTTTCATGTGGTCGCAACTGGGCGGGACTCTGCCCGCGCCCTTGTTTCTCTTTCTGGCGGGAATTTCCTTCGCTCTGGTGACCGCCAAGCTAAGGCAGAAAGGGTTGCCGGCAAATCAGATCGGGCGCACAACCATACGGCGCGGTGCGGAAATTCTGGGACTCGGGCTTCTGTTCCGCCTGCAGGAATACCTCATCGCCTGGGGATGGGCGCCCTGGAGTGACCTGCTCCGGGTCGACATCCTGAATACGATTGGCCTCTCCATGATGCTGATGGCCGTTGTCTGCTGGATCGTGCTCAGGTTGAAGACCGGATCCGGCACTCCCCAAGTCCTCGGAGCGACGGCCGGCGGAGTTGCTCTGCTGATTTCGCTGTTGACTCCGCCGCTCTGGACAACCTGGCGTCCGCAATGGCTGCCCTGGCCGTTCGAGTCGTATGTAAACGGGGTACACAATCTCGGCCAGCCGCAGCCCTGGCTTTTCCCGATCTTTCCCTGGACGGCTTTTGCCTTCGCCGGTCTTGCCGTCGGCTTCTTCCTCCGGGGTGATTGGTCGCGCCAGCGCGATGCCGGTGCGTTTGCGCTGGTGGGGGCGGGCGGGGTGGGGTTGATCTACCTGGCGCGCCGGCTGGATAGGCAGTCCCAGCAAATCTACGCGGTCTACGACTTCTGGCACACGAGTCCGAATTTTTTCCTGATTCGGGTAGGCTTGTTGCTGGTCATCTTGGCTGTGGCCCATGCCTGGTTCCGCTGGGGTGCAGGCCGGTGGGGCTTCAGTCCGCTGGTGCAACTGGGGCAGACCTCTCTGCTGGTCTATTGGGTGCACATCGAATTTGTCTATGGAAGATTTTCCATCCTACCCAAGCACTCGGGGGATATTCGGACGGCGTCATTCGGCATGCTGACGATTTTTTTGGCGATGCTACTGCTGTCGGCGTTGCGGACCAGCCTCGGCGGAGTTCGCCGGGAAGATCGCTCGTGACTCTTAGAGAAGTTCTCCGCCTTGTTTGCGAAAGCTCCGCGATCTCTGCGATTTAGGATTGGCCTCGTGCGCCTACGGCTGGGAGGACCTTGCTTCCGCTGAAATTTGCCGAATCGCATTCTCTGCCAGCTTCAGGGCAATGGCCCAGCGCTGGCGGGCCTGTGGTTCGTCGTCTCCGTACCCGAAAAGATAGAACGTGACGTAGAAACCATCTCGAGCCTGCTCCGTCAAGTGGTAAAAGCAGCGTCGGATAAACAATTCGGCTGCTGCAGGAATCTCGGGGACGAGCTTCAGGAGTTGCGTTGTCCGTTGGGCTAGTTGCTCGTGTTCGGCAAAGGAAAAGCGCGAGTTCTCCTGTGAGAACAGGAAGTCAACGTAGCAGCCGAACTTCGACGCCGCCCCGAAGATCTCATCTTCGGGATTCATCTCCCTGCTGGACCACGCGTCACATTTGGCAGTTTCCAGGATGCCGGCCGCAGAGTTTACAGCGGCAAGAAACTCCCCCAGTTCGGGCACGCGCCGGGCCTCTTCGACGTCGAGCAGAAGCTCCGGCTGGTGCTTCAGATCGTAGTATCGTGGCCCGTGCTCTGTGGCCCAAGGCAGCTCCAGCGTTTCATCGTCGGCCCCGAGTTCGATTGCAAAATATGCTTCCACGCTATTTCGCAGGGGCCGGTTGAGGCACGGCCTGCGGCACCGAGCTTGGCGTGGAGAAATTTACCTTGGGCACTTCGCGCGAGCCCGGGGTGGCTGTGAAGTACGCCTCATTGGGTTTGAACCCTGCCCAGCCAGCGTATATGTTGTAAGGAAATTTCTGGATGTAGGTATTGTAGTCCTGCAGTGTGTCGTTATAGCGCTTGCGCTCGACCGCGATCCGGTTCTCGGTGCCGGCTAACTCGTCTTGCAGACGGAGGAAGTTTTCGTTCGATTTCAACTGCGGGTAGTTCTCGACGATGGCCAGCAGTCGGCCCAAAGCGCCATCCAGTTGCTGGTTGGCGGCGATCTTGTCCGAAGGAGTGCCGGCGGAGAGCAAAGCGGAGCGGGCCTTGGCGATGTCACCAAAAACGGTCTGCTCCTGCTGGGCATAGCCTTTCACCGTCTCGACCAGATTGGGGATCAGGTCGGCGCGGCGCTGCAGCACGATATCAACCTGCGACCAGGCGGCCTTCACGGCTTCATTTTTTGTTACCAGCGTGTTGCGGACGCTTACATATTGTCCGAAGGCGATGAATGCAACCAGTGCCAGGACAATGATCACGATCACGACTTTGCTCATACTCTCCTCCTGCAACAGATATCGTAGAAAGCTCAGACCGTCCCCGTCCCGGATGAATCCAATATTGTATCCACTGCGCTGGTCACCTGCTTGACCGCAGCCAGATAACGAGTGAAAACATCTCGTACATCGAACTGCTTGCGATCGGCTTTGTGCTCGCGGATATCGAGTAATTGCAATAAGGCGGACGGATCGAATTGAATACGAGTCGCGAGCGCTTGAATTGCCTCGCGTTTGGAATCGGGCGAAGTCTCGCCCAGCGCGATCAGCGCGTGCCGGAATAGGGTAGCAAACGCGGAGAGCGAACCCAGCAGCAGATTCCAGAGATCGCGGTTGCTCCCCGCAGCCTGCAACAGGCGTTGCCTCAGCAGGATGAGCTTCTCGCGCAGTTCGTATTCGACTTGCGCGCGGTGCATCTCCATGGGGATTCGTAACCCGGTAAGCACGTCATCACCGAGAAGCACACGGTGGTGCTGCTGCATATCGAGCAACTCGATGGAAAACACATCGGCGGAGCGCTGCAGTTCTTCCCCAGTCATTACCAGAGGCGCGGGGTGCTTCTGGCGATGCCACCATTCCACTGCCGGTGCGATGGCGGAAAGGTCGCCGAATGAGATCTCTCGCAGAATGCAAAGCAGGTTCAAGTTAGAGAATTCGGGATGGAAGTCTCCGGCGGCCGCCGAGCCGTAAAGAATCACGCTTTGGAGGTTCTCACCTGCGGCCTGGCGTGTGCGGCTGACAAATTCGTCGAGCTGTTTTTCTGCCACCATTTCGAAACCTCCTCCTGCTGTTGGGCGCGATCCAGCGTGTGGCGCCGGCATCGCCTCGACTGCGCTCAGGGCAAGCTCTGTCGGCTTCCCAGGGCATCTCGTCCTCAGCGATGGGGCCGAAGCGCCTCCATGACAGACGCCGAGGACGGATGGCTACAAGTCAACTACCAACTGCCGCTCGCGCCGCCACCGCCGGAACTGCCTCCGCCAAATCCTCCGAACCCGCCACCGCCTCCACCGAAGCCACCACCGCCGCTGTCACCGCCCCAGCCTCCGCCTCGGTATCCCCCTCCTCCTCCGAACAAAAGCAACCAGAAAAGAACCCGGCGCAGCGGAGTAAAAAGCACAATCAAAACAATTATGGCCAGAACGATCATTCCTCCAACCGACAACCCGGAACCGGGTGCCCCTTGCGGCCGTTCTGCAATTTGAGGTCGGACTCCGGTCAGCGTAATGCCGGCATCATGCGCAATCACATCGGCGACCCTGGAGGTCATCAGTAAAAGGGCGCCGCTGTAGTTGTTCTGCTTGAGGAGTGGAACCGCCTCGCGACCAAAGGCGCCGACTTTGCCATCCGGTAGGATGGGTTCCAGTCCGTATCCGACTTCGATTCTGTATTTACGGTCCTGTACGGCCAGAAGAATCAGAACTCCGCGATCGGTAGCCTTGCTGCCGATGCCCCACTTCTTGTACAGCTCGACCGCGTAGCTTTCAATGTCGGAACCATCCAGCGAATTGACGGTTACGACGGCAATCTGCGCGTGTGCCTTCCGTTCGATCTGCTCGCAGATGCTGTCCAATTCCGCGACCGTGCCCGGATCGAGAACGTGGGCGAAATCGTTGACATAGTCCGTCGGACGCAGCTGCGAAACGGGCTCAGGGTGAAGCACGAACGGGAACGCCAGCAGGACGATGGCGACGAGAATCGTCTTGGTAGGGCTCATTTGCGGTTGATTGTATAGGAAGGGAATCGGGCCCACGCTCGACCCAACAGCCAAAGAGGCTGTCCCCAAGTGGGCATTGGCGTGTGCAAACATTTTAGAACTGCCGCAGGAATTCTACGACCTGGAATTCCGCCCAGCGGCCATCATCGCCGTTGCCACTTGCGTTGGCCAGAAATGAGCAATGGCCGCCATCTTCGGTTTCGACGAAGGTGATGTTGGGATTGCTTAGAATCCTGCGGCGAGTTTCCGGGAGAATACGAATGAAAGGATCATTGGCGGCATGCAAGATGAAGGTCGGTACGGCAATGCGGTCCACAACATGCGCGGCTGCGGCGCGGTCATAGTAGTCGACGGCACCCGTAAATCAGCAATAGTAAGCAGTAATTTTGTCATCAAAATCGCGCAAGCTGGATATGCCATGCAGCCGCGAAGTATCAAACGCACCGGGAAACAAGCGAGACTTCGCCCGCAGCCGGCATTTTAGCTTCCATAAGAAATATTGTTCGTACAGAAAGTTAGCGCGCAGGTGCAAAGCATCAGCGGATGCAGCGAGGTCGACGGCGGGACAGACTGCAGCTACGGCGCGAAATTGAGCTGGGCCTGCGCTGCCCCACTCGCCGGCCAATTTGAGGACCAGATTGCCGCCCATGGAAAACCCCACCAGGGCAAGGCGGGAGATATGGTCTTGTGCGATCAGATCGTGTGCCACGGCGGCCAGGTCCTGGGAGCGCCCGGAATGGTAAAGAGTAGCAGCCAGGGCGTCCGTGCCGCCGCAGTTGCGCTGATTCATTCGCACCACGTTTATGCCCAGCGCGAACCCCCGGGCAGCAATCCCCCGCATGTACTGAGACTCACTTGAGCCCTCGAGGCCGTGCACCACGATTACTGTCAGGGCGTTCTGTCGGTCGCTCTGCCAGTGACATTCGGCGAGGACCCTGACATCTGATTCGACCTCGATCAGGCGCCGCTCCGCCGGAGGAAGAACAACGCGTCGGGAGAGAAAAAAGCTAGCCAGGGTTTGCCGATGTCCACCGCGCAGGCCAGATCGCGGCAGGAAGACCGGTGATTTGGTTTGCGTAATCTCCACCATTTGATTTTAAATGGTCTTGGCGGCGACGGCCGTCGACAAAGGAGTCAGGCCATGCCCATTTTCGAGTACATCTGCAAGGGCTGCGACCACCAGTTTGAAGCCTTGGTATACGGCGAGGAGAAAGCGGAGTGTCCGAAGTGCCATGGCCAGAAGCTGGCACCGCAGCTTTCGGTGTTTGCCGTGACCGCAAAGGCCAGTTCGTACACCGGATCGTCAACTGGCGCCTGTGGCTCGTGCGGCGACCCGCGCGGGCCTGGAGCCTGCACGCTTCCGGATCTGAACTAATCTCTCCCACCCCTGCTCCGTCTAAGTGCATGTACGGAAAGATAGTTGCCTACGTGACCAGAGACACCGGGTACGTGTGACCCCGGTAAGTTTTCTTCTCTATGCGATCACCATACCATCCTCGAAGCACCAAGGAGCACGGGATGGATCGTCGTCGCAGTCCTCGGGTTACGGCACACTTGCCAGTACGGATTTGGGGCGTGGACGCGCATGACCTGCCCTTCATGCAATTGGCTAGCGTCAAGAACCTTAGCAGCACCGGCGCAGTCATTCATGGGATGCGGCGCCAGATCCGACCAGGAGAAATCCTGGAACTACAGCTTGACCAGGAAAAGGCCCAGTTCCGTGTGGTATGGACGGGCATTCCGGGTACGAACCGAGCAGGGGAGATTGGCTTGCAGAGGCTGGCCTCCGAACCTTGCCTCTGGGGCGTCGCCTTGGGCTGCTACAGCGAACTGGTGGCCGAAGGGTAATCCTTAGTCAATATCGTCGACCGCTTTCGAGACCCACTACAAACGAATACATCGCGAGAGGTTCTCAGCGTATCTTAGCGTTTAGATGCCTCTGCGCCAGGAGGTCGGCGCAAGAAACCATCATCGGTGCTGGGGGGAAGCTATGAAATCGCTCTAACGCTCATCCTCTTCGCCATGTCCGCCGCTACCCAAAGGAACACACCCCTCAGCCGCGCTCAGGCCACCTGCGGCCCCAAGGCAACCCGCTTCGACGTTCACCTCAAGCCAGTCCGACCCCCAGGATTGAATCGGGCAAGGCGCTCGTGTATGTCACGGAAGTCTTCAAGAAGGCCCCGGGCGAGTTGGGCAATTCCCACGACTCGGATCGGACTCGGTGGCACCTGGATGGGCGCGACCCGTAGCAACTCGTATTTTTCCTTATCTGTCGAACCCGGCGAGCATCATCTATGCACCAACTGGCCATCCCGCCGGAGCGATTTTCCCGAGAGGCGGCCTGCACCAGCTTCACCGCTGAACCGGGCCAGCGTTATTACTTCCGCGCACGAATTTCCTTGATCTGGACCTAGCCAACCCGGATGAAGGGCAGCTCCCTCATACATCATCCAAGCCGAGCACTCCGCACCACAAGAAATATGGATGGCGTGGTATCAGCACCGCCTGGATCGCCCATGGCATGCGATGAGTTCTACGATTCCGTCCGATGAACACTAGCAACGAACCACCGGACTCGATTTGCAGACGCACAGCAGGTCCACTATTCTGCCAATTCGTCATTGCGGACCGATAGGAGAACGAATTGTGCGGAATATGTTGACTGCTGCGATGCTCTGCGCGGTATTCACGTCCTTGAGTGAGGCGCAGGTGCAATCGTTAAACCTTATGCCCATCCCGGCCAAGGTACAGTTGGGTAATGGCTGGCTTCTGATTAACCCATCCTTTTCAGTGGCGATCACCGGCCATCACGAGGCGCGGCTCGATCGCGCGGTCGAGATTTTCCTCAGCCAGCTTGGCGAGCAAACCGGGATGCTTCCCATCGACATGAAAGTGACGAATTCTCCGAGCGCCGTTCTGCTTATTCAGGGCGCAGGTGGAAGCAAACCAGTGCAGGAGCTGGGAGAAGACGAGTCGTACCGACTGGACATCAGCGATTCCGGCGCCAGGCTGAGTGCGCCAGCTACGCTCGGTGTCATGCGCGGACTCGAGACTTTCCTGCAATTGGTCGAAACCACTAACGAAGGTTTCGCAGTGCCGGTAGTTTCTATCGGCGACAGCCCGCGTTTTCCCTGGCGTGGGTTGCTGATTGATGTCGGCCGTCACTTTGTCCCGCTCGAGGTCCTGAAGCGGAATCTGGGCGGCATGGCGGCGATGAAGTTGAACGTACTGCACTTGCATCTCTCGGATAACCAGGGTTTCCGCGTGGAAAGCAAGACGTTTCCCAAACTGCACGAAATGGGCTCGGATGGGCTGTACTACACGCAGGATGAGGTCCGTGACCTGATCGCGTACGCGCGCGAGCGTGGCATTCGTGTGGTCCCGGAGTTCGATATGCCGGGGCACAGCACGTCCTGGTTCATCGGCTATCCCGAACTGGCTAGTGGGCCCGGACCCTATGAAATCGAGCGCAAGTGGGGCGTTTTCGATCCGGCCATGGATCCAACCCGGGAAGAAACCTACAAGTTCCTGGATAAGTTTGTCGGTGAGATGGCCAAGCTTTTTCCCGACCAGTTCTTTCATGTCGGCGGGGACGAAGTAAATGGCAAGCAGTGGGATTCCAATCCGAAAATCCAGGACTTCATGCATGCCCACGGAATGAAGAACAACAGCGACTTGCAAGCCTATTTCAATAAGCGAGTGCAGCAGATCGTGAGCCAACACGGCAAGACCATGCTGGGCTGGGATGAGATTCTTCGTCCTGACCGGACCAACAGCATCGTCATTCAATCGTGGCGCGGACCGGACTCGTTAGCGCAGGCCGCCAAACAGGGCTACCGGGGGTTGCTGTCGTCGGGCTATTACCTGGACCTGATGTGGTCAGCCGAGCGGCACTATGAGGCCGATCCAATGAGCGGCGCCGCCGCCCAGCTCAACCCGGAAGAGCAAAAGCGCGTTCTGGGGGGTGAAGCTTGCATGTGGGGCGAGTATGTTTCACCCGAGAACATTGACTCCCGCATCTGGCCACGTACTGCCGCAATCGCTGAAAGACTGTGGTCGCCGCAGGATGTGCGCGATGTGAATTCGATGTATCAGCGTCTGGAGAAGATGAGCCAGCGGCTGGAGTGGCTCGGCTTGACGCACGACTCGAGTTACCTTCCCATGCTGCGTCGTATCGCGGGAACGAATGACATCTCAGCCCTGCAAGTGCTGGCCGATGTGCTGGAACCGGTCAAGGACTACACTCGCGAGGAAACCGCGCCAGCAGCAGACACCAGCGCCACGCCGTTGAATCGCGTGGTTGATGCGGTGCGTCCGGAAAGCGCGACTGCAAGGCAGTTTGCAGATTTGGTCAATAAGCTGGCCGCAGGTGGCTCCCAGCCGGGCGTGGAAGAGCAAATCAGAGGTTGGCTGAGTCGCTGGCGCGACAATCAGGTTGAGTTGCAGTCGTTGTTTGAAAAATCTTTTCTGCTCAAAGAAATTGCCCCGATTTCGCAGAACCTCTCTGCGCTTGGGGCCGCGGGTCTGGCCGCCCTTCACTATCTCGACCACAGCGAAAAGGCACCTGTCGCATGGGTAACCGAACAACTTGCGTTCGTCGAGCAGGCGAAAAAACCGCAGGCCCAACTACTCATATTGGTCGCCCCCTCGATCCAGAAGTTGATCGAGGCCAGTTCCGGCCGGACTGCTTCGCCCTCATTGCCCACCAAATAGGCGCGGAGTACGCTTATTAGGTTGCGAGGTCGGTCATGGAACCAGTAAAGGTCGAAGGTCAGAAGGCAGTAGTTCTAAGCCACGGGAATTTCACGGCAAGTCGGAATCGTGGCCGGACCTGCCGCTCGAGGCTTGGCAGGATACGTATCACACCCTTCACATGTGGACCCAGATCGTCGGCAAGGTGCGCCTGGCCCTCAGTCCGCTCACCAATCATTGGGGGGAGGTTCCGCTCTACATCAGCGCCCGCGGGCTGAGTACTTCAGAGATCCCCTATGACGCGGTGTCTTCGAGGTGGAGTTCGATTTTCTCAATCACCATCTAGTCATCCAAACCAGCGAAGGTTCAAGGAAAACAATTCCCCTAGCGCCTCGGTCGGTGGCTGATTTCTACAACAATTTCATGGCAGCCCTATCGTCGCTTAGCCATTGCGGTGAAGATCTGGCCCATGCCGGTCGAAATTCTCAACCCGATTGCATTTGATCGGGATATCCAGCACGCGTCTTATGATCGCGACTACGTGACCCGGTTGTGGCGCATTTTGCTGTTGGTAGACGCCATTTTCGAGGCTTCCGGTCGCGCTTCATCGGCAAAAA
>Ga0209526_10003846_pt1 | contig 10229 bp, 8 predicted proteins | sample JacPinW_OM2H0_M1_FD_188566 | JGI IMG/M metagenome (GOLD analysis project Ga0209526, IMG submission 188566) | Forest soil microbial communities from Algoma, Ontario, Canada - Jack Pine, Ontario site 1_JW_OM2H0_M1 (SPAdes) (version 2) | ecosystem: Environmental > Terrestrial > Soil > Boreal... | reverse complement strand
GATCTTGGCGGTCGGGTGCCGGGACGCGACCTTGATCGCCTCGTCCAGGTCGGCGCACTCCAGCACGTTAAAGCCGGCCACCTGCTCCTTGGTCTCGGCGAACGGGCCGTCGCTGACCAGCACCTCGCCGCCGCGCACCCGCACCGTCGTGGCCTCGCTGACCGGCCGCAGCCGGCCTCCGGACAGCTTCACGCCGCGGGCGTCCATCTCGGCGTCCCAGGCCTCCTGGACCTGCGCCGCCGCCGAGCCCTCCACGTCGCAGTCATCGGCCGGGTCCAGTTCGGCGGTCTCGTCCAGGCAGTGGATCAGCAGGTACCTCATGAGCCCTCCATCGTCTCGGCCATCGTGCCCCTCACTCCGACCAGAACGGCCGCACCTCGATCGTGCCGATCCGGGCGACCGGGTGCCGGGACGCCACCTCGATCGCCTCGTCCAGGTCCGCGCACTCCAGCAGGTCAAAGCCGGCGATCTGCTCCTTGGTTTCGGCGAACGGGCCGTCGCTGACCAGCATCTCGCCGCCGCGCACCTGCACGGTGGTGGCATCGCTGACGGGCCGGAGCCGGTCTCCTTGCAGCCGTACGCCGCGGCCGTCCATCTCGGCGACCCAGGACTCGGTCGCGCTCCCCATCGCGGCGCCCTCCTCAGGGGTGAGCTGAACGGTCTCGTCCGCGCAGATCAGCAGCAGGTACCTCATGACTTCTCCTTTTCTCCCGCTCGCTCATTTCATGGTCGACATCGTCCCGGATGACGGTCTCAGGCGGCCCGCGGATCGTGCCGCGGCCGCCGCGCGGGCCGGGACTTCGGGCCGCGCCCGGCGCGCGGGATGCGCGTGAACGGCCACCGGGGCCGGGCCTGCTGAGCCCGCCGGGAGCGGCGGATCTCCTGCGCGCGCCCCGCTGCATCCGCGTGCGCCTGGATGTCCCTGATCAGCCCGGTGGCGACGGCCTGAGCGATCACTGGATGCATGGCTTCCTCCTCGGTCGCGGGCCATGGTGGCCTCGTCGTGTCTCGGCCCGCTTGGGCCGGTCACCACCACGACGAACGGGAACGCCCAGGATGGACCGCCATCTCACGACGGGACGAGGCTGAGGTGCGTCCCCTCACATTCATGAAACCGATGTCCGGTGTAAATGTTGGCGTCCCCAGGGCTCCTCTCCCAACCACCACGGTCCAAGAGGACCAAGTTTTTGCAGCGCTCTTGCTGTCCAGGTGCGGGCGCGCGCCGGTTGGTGAGGGGAAGAGACACGGTGGCGGGACCGCGTATCTTGTTCTTTCGGGCGAGCCCGGAAGGACGTTGGGCACCGACCGATAAGGAGGGCTTTTCCTCGTCGGCGTTCGAGTCCGCCGTCGGTGGCGAGACCGTGGCGTGGCGGTTGGTCGGCGGGAACAACCGCGAGCTCGGGCGGAGCCTCGGAACCTACCGGGACGAGCCGGCGTGCCGCGTGGCGGTGACCGCTCTGCAACGAGGACTTGACCGGGCCGAGCCGCGCATGGTGGTAACCGATCCCACGGGGTCGTGGAGCTGGATGCTCGGCCTTGACGGCCACGCGGTCGCGGTGTCCGGCCGGTCATATCGGCGTCATCGTGAATGCCAGTACAGCCTCAGGCAGTTCCTGGCCGCACTGCCCGTGGCGCAGTTGGGCGAGGGGCCGGATACGAAGCGGACGCCGCGCGGCATCCGTCACACCGAGCCCGAACCTGAGCCCTCCGTGACAGCCGCATTCGACGACGGCCTCCTGCAAGCCCTGTTCCCGGTCGCTCAGCTACCCGCCCCGGCGGGCAACCATGACCCTCGAGCCGACACGACCACGCTGTCGCCGAGCGACGCGGATGACGGTGGTGCGGACGAGGAGGATCTTCGCGTCGTCCAGGGCCCGCGTGGCGCGAAAGCGAACGTCGGCCCGTCCGACCGTGCCTTCCGGGGGATGATCCGGGCCAGCGGTGCCGCCGTGCTGGCCGTCATGGCGCTGGTCGGGATCTTTCTGGCTTACCGGGCGGCCCAGGCGCTGCATGTGGCCAAGGGCTCGTTTCTCACCACCGCGTCCTGGGAACCCGACTCTCACAACTTCGGCATCGCCGCCGTTCTCACCGGCACGATCATCATCGGCCTGGTGGCGATCGCGTTCGCCGTGCCGCTGGCCACCGGGACGGCCCTGTACATCTCCGAGTACGCCTCACGCCGGATGAAGCGGACGCTCACGAGCCTGGTCGACCTCATGGCGGCGGTGCCAAGCGTGGTGTACGGCCTGTGGGGATTCTTCTACCTCCAAGGCCACGTGGTGGGACTGTCCCGGTGGATCTCCACCTACTTCTCGTGGATCCCGCTGTTCAAGGTCACCGGTGCGGATCCGCGCAATCCGCTCGCCTCGGCGACCGTGTACACCTCATCGGCGTTCATCGCCGGGACGGTCGTGTCGCTCATGGTGACGCCGATCGCGTGCTCGGTGATGCGGGAGGCGTTCTCACAGGCGCCGCCCGGCGAGCGGGAGGGCGCGTACGCGCTCGGCGCCACCAGGTGGGGCATGATCAGGACGGTCGTGCTCCCGTACGGCCGGGGCGGCGTTATCGGCGGCACGATGCTCGGCCTCGGTCGCGCGCTCGGTGAGACGATCGCCGTCTACATGATCATTTCGCCGGTCTTCGTGATCCAGCCGCACATCCTCCAGAACGGGACGAACTCCGTCTCGGCGCTGATCGCTCTGCGCTACGGGTCGGCGAGCAACTTTGGCGTGTCAGCACTCATGGCGGCCGGGCTCGCGCTGTTCCTCATGACCCTGGTCGTCAACTTCATCGCCTCCTCGATCCTGGTCCGCAGCCGCTCCGGCGCGGGCGCGGAGGCGTGAGATGTCCGAGATTAGCGAACGCATACCGGTGGGGCCGATCTCCGGTGCCGCCGAGCCACAGGCCGGCACCACGGTGGTGCCCAAGCCGGCCGCCGGTGACCCGGACCGGCCAGCCGAGGCTCGCCGGCGGACCGTGACCCTGCGCGGCCCGGACTACCTGGCGGTGCTGGGCGCCGCGATCGCATCAATCAGCCTGACCGCGGTGCTCTTCACCCGGATCCTGCCGTTCAACGGGTTCCTGGGCTTCGTGGCCATCGCGTACACGCTGTTCGTTGGCCTGTACGCGCTGCTGGTTTCCTTCGACGGCAACGGCCTGACGATCCGCGACCGGGTGGCGTCGGTAGTCGTGCACAGTCTCGGCGCGCTGCTGCTGGCGGCGCTGGTCTTCGTCGTCGGGTACACGCTGTGGCGGGGACACAAGGCCCTGACTCATCTGAACTTCTTCACCCAGGACATGTCGTCGACGGGTCCGCTCCAGCCGCTCACCGACGGCGGCATGCTGCACGCCATCGTCGGCACGCTGGAGCAGATCACCATCGCGCTCGCCGTCACCGTCCCGTTCGCCCTGACCTGTGCGGTGTTTCTCAACGAGGTGCCCGGGGCGTTCGCCCGCTTCGTCCGCACGATCGTTGAGGCGATGACGGCGCTGCCGTCGATCGTGGCGGGCCTGTTCATCTACGCCACCGTCATCCTCATCCTCGGCGTCGGAAAGTCCGGGTTCGCCGCTGCGCTGGCGCTGAGCGTGATGATGCTGCCGATCATCATCCGCGCCGCCGACGTGGTGCTCAGGCTGGTGCCCGGATCATTGCGGGAGGCGTCCTATGCCCTCGGGGCCAGCCAGTGGCGCACCGTATGGTCGGTGTTGCTGCCCACCGCACGGTCCGGCCTGACCACTGCGGTGATCCTCGGCACCGCGCGCGGCATCGGCGAGACGTCCCCGGTGCTGCTCACCGCCGGATTCGCTGATGGGACGAACACAGACCCGCTGCATGGGCCGCAGGTGTCGCTGCCGCTTGAGACGTTTTCGCTGGTGCGTTCTCCGGAGCCGAGACTGATCGAGCGCGGCTTTGCCGCCGCCGCGTTGCTGATGGCACTGGTGCTGCTGCTGTTCGCTCTCGCTCGCGTCGTCGGCGGCCGGGCGCCCGGCGACCTGACCAGGCGCCAAGAGCACCGGCGGGTGCTCGCCTCGCGCCGTGACGCCGACCGGATGGCACGGCGAACGCTGGCCCGCGCGACCTCATCTGCCCCGGATGCGGCCGTTATACCCGGCCTGGACCCGCCCGCCCGTCCAGAGCGGGCCCCGTGACCGATCAGAAGGGCCCCAGCATGCCCGGACGACGATGTCCATCGCGCCTGCGGACAACGCGCAGGAGCCCTTGGGCTGCCGTGGCGCTCATCACCGCGTGCCTGGGCGTGGGCGTGAGCGTGGTCGCGCCCGCGCTGCCCGCGGCCGGCGCTATCTACGTGCCGATCTCGGGCGCCGGGTCGACGTGGAGTGAGAACGCCATCGACCAGTGGCGGGCGAATGTCCGGCAGTACGGCATGACGATCAACTACAGCGGCACGGGGTCATCCGATGGCCGCAACCAGTTCCGCAACGGCACAGTCGACTTCGCGGTGTCCGAGATCCCGTACGGAATCAAGGATTCGGGCGTGGTCGATCCGCCCCCGGCCCGGAAGTACGCCTATATGCCGATCGTCGCCGGCGGTACCTCGTTCATGTACAACCTCACGATCGGAAACCAGCGAGTCACGAACCTCCGGCTGTCCGGCCGGGTCATCACCGGGATCTTCACCGGGGTCATCAAGACGTGGAACGACCCGGCGATCAAGGCCGACAACCCCGCCCTCGCGTCGGCGCTGCCGGCCCGGACGATCGTTCCGGTGGTGCGCTCCGACGGATCGGGCACGACCGCCCAGTTCTCGACGTGGATGAGCAAGCAATACCCGGCGCTGTGGAATACCTACTGCGCCAAGGCCGGGCGCAGCACCCCGTGCGGGACGACATCGAACTATCCGCTCGTGGCCGGCAGCAACTTCGTGTCTCAGTCCGGCTCGAACGGCGTCTCCGGCTACGTCGCACAGGCCGGCAACGTCGGCGCGATCACCTACGTCGAGTACTCATACGCGAAGTTCACGACCGGCTTCCCCGTGGTCAAGGTGCTCAACGCGGCCGGATACTACACCGAGCCGACCGCGCCGAACGTCGCCGTGGCGCTGCTCAAGGCTCAGATCAACAACAACCCGTCCTCGCCGAGCTACCTCACCCAGATCCTCGACAACGTCTACAACGACGGTGATCCGCGGACCTACCCGCTGTCGAGCTACAGCTACATGATCCTGCCGACGGCGCTGCAGTCCAACTTCAACACCCAGAAGGGGAAGACCCTCGGCGCCTTCGGCTACTACTTCCTCTGCGAGGGCCAGCAGCACGTAGCCGACCTCGGGTACTCCCCGCTGCCGATCAACCTCGTGCAGGCAGCCTTCAGCCAGCTCCGCAAGATCCCCGGGATCAATGTCCAGAACATCGTCATCAGCAGCTGCCACAACCCGACGTTCTCCAACAACGGCACCAACACGCTGGCCGCGACCGCCCCGTACCCCGCCTCCTGCGACAAGCAGGGCGCGACGCAATGCTCAGCTGGCACCGGCGGCGCCACCACCCCGACCACGATCGGTGCCGGGAGCGGATCCGGTGCCGGCACCGGATCCGGGACCGGGACCGGGACCGGCAGCGGGAGCAGACCCGGGAGCGGATCCGGGCCCAGCGGGACCGGAAGTTCGGCCAACCCCTCATCCACCCGGGGGACCGCCATCAACCCGGACACCGGCCTGCCGATCGGCACCACAGGATCGGGCGGCAGCGGCGGCACCATCGCGGCGGTCCCGGTGTCGACCTCGGAAAGCATCGGCACCGGGCTGGAACACGGGCTGATGGCCTTGGCCGGCCTCCTCCTGCTCACGGTGATCGTCGGACCTCCGCTGCTGTCCCGCTACTTCGCCCGCAGGAAGGCGTCATGAGGATGGTTTCCGCCCGTGGCGATGGTGGTCCGCGCCGCTGCCGGGCGGTCGCTCTCGTGGCGGCGGCCCTGGCCGGGAGCGCCGCATTCGGCCTGGCGGCGATTTCCCCGCGCGCCGCGGCGGCTGCCTCCCCGCCCGCCGCCGCCGCGGTGACCGTCTCCGGGCACGGCCCCTTCGCCAACCTGAAGGTCACCGTCAACCAGACGGCCCACCTGGTCGACCAGGTGATCAAGGTGTCCTGGACCGGGGGCACGCCCACGATCTCCAGCACCCAGTACGCGGCGGACTACCTGCAGATCATGCAGTGCTGGGGGGACAGCGCGGCCGGACCTGACCCCCGGCAGTGCCAGTTCGGGGGATCGTCGGCGCTCGGCGCGGGGGCCGGCAGCCAGGGGGCAGGCGCCTTCACCAACACGCGGCAGCTGAGCTACGGCAACCTGGTCGACCCGGCGCAGCAGCTCCCCCCGCCGCCGCCCGGCGGCCTGTCCTATATGCCGTTCCACTCGGTGACCGGCGACGTCATCACCACCGGCAACTGGAACCAGTTCTACGACGTGAACACGACCAACGAGGTCCCCTACGCTCGCACCAGTCCAGACGGCACCGGTGAGGTGTTCTTCGAGACCCAGACGGTCCTGGAGGCGCCGGGGCTGGGCTGTGGCCAGCCGCTGACCAAATCGGGCCAGGTCACGGGCCGGTCCTGCTGGCTGGTCATCGTCCCGCGCGGCGAGTCCGAGGTCGACGGCAGCTCGTACAAGAACCAGCCGAGCGGTCTCCTGCAGTCCTCGCCGCTCAGCGCGACCAATTGGGCGCAGCGCCTGGTCGTCCCGCTGACGTTCGAGCCGATCGGCCAGTTCTGTCCGATCGGTGCCGCCGAGCGCAGCACCCTGGGCGATGAGATGGTCAACGAGGCGGTGGTCCGCTGGCAGCCGACCCTGTGCCAGGCCGGTCCCAAGACCATCTACGGCTACCTGCAGGTGACCGACGAGACAGCGCGCGCCAAACTGGTCTCGGGCCAGCCCGGCATGGTCTTCCTCAATCGCCCGGTCCCCCCCGGTCAGGTGCCGGCGGGCCAGTCACCGGTCTACGCCCCCGTCGCGCTCTCCGGGCTGACCATCGGGTTCTCCGTCCAAAGCCAGGCCGGCTTCGGCGCTCCCGCCGGCGTGGTGGCGCAGAACGGGAAGCGGCTCCCCAGCCTCAACCTGACCGCGCGCCTGGTCGCCAAGCTCCTGACCGAGTCGTACCGGGACGGGAACTCCCGGTTCGCCGACGACGTGAAGAACAACCCGTTCAACCTCGGTCACGACCCGGAGTTCCTCAAGTACAACCCCGGCTACGCCAACCTCGACTTCGGCGGGAAGCTCGGCGACGCGCTCGTGCCTGAGCCGCTCGCCGACGCCACCCAGGCGCTCTGGAACTGGGTGGCGCAGGACCCGGCCGCGCGCGAGTTCCTCAGCGGCGTGCCCGACAACGCGGGGAAATACGGTAACCCGAGCTTCTCCGGGATGACGGTCAACCCGAATTACAAGGCGATGGCCCTGCCGATCGACAGCTTCCCGAAGAGCGACCCCTACTGCCAGACGTTCCCCGATCACCCGAACAATCCGCTGTGCATCCAGGACAAGCACCCGTACGCCACGGACATGCACGCCGCGGCGCGCGCTGCGGGCCGCGGCGACTCGCTGGCCCGCACGTCCTGGGACCCGACCGCCACACCGCCGGCCTACAAGAAGGACCCCCCGCAGCCAGCCGGGCAGCAAGCCCTGCTCGCCGTCACGGACACCGCGACGGCCGCTCGGTACGGCCTGGTGACCGCCAACCTGCTCAACGCGGCCGGCCAGTTCGTGGCCCCGACGACGGCGAGCCTGCTGGCCGGTGAGGCCGCGATGAAACCCAGCGGGGTCAGCGGCGTCCTGGAGACAAACCCGGCGACCACGGCGAAGGGCGCCTACCCGCTGACCCTGCTCTCCTACGCGGCCACCGTGCCGGCGAAGCTCACCGCCACGGCGGGCCGGGACTACGCGGCTTTGCTCAGGTACGCCGCCGGGGCGGGACAGGTGCCAGGTCTGACCCAGGGCACGCTGCCCGCCGGGTACGCCCCGCTGCCGTCCGCGCTGCGGCGGCAGACTCTGGCGTCGGCGAGCACCATCCAAGCGCAGGCGGGCCGATCGCAGCCGGGTTCCGGCTCGACACCGCCGGGTGGCGCCGGATCGCCAGGCGGATCGCCAGGCGGATCGTCAGCGGGATCGCCAGGCGGATCGTCAGGCGGTCAGCCAGGTACCGGAAGCACTCCTGCGCTAGGCGGGTTGCGCTCGACCAAGTCCCCCAGCCCGACATCCCCGGCCGGCGTGCCGAGCCTTCCCGCGGCCTCGCCACAGGCGGCGACGTCGCGCACCCCGGCCACTCGCTCCGGCCCCATGCGCAACGTGGTCCTCATCAGCCTCATAGGCGGCACCGCCGCGGCGGCCGCCGGTCCGCTCCTGCCGAGGTTCGCGCCGAAACTCGCGACCCGGCTCACGCCGAAACCCTGGAGGTGATGCCCGCACTCATCGCCTCGACCATCCGCTTCGACAAACGCTCGCTACGACGCCGGGCACCACCCCGGCGCAAGCTTACCTGAGGGGAAAACTCAGTGAAACGAACCATCGCGGCCATGGCCGTGTGCGCCAGCCTGCTGGCCGCAGTACTAGGTGCGACCGTGGCCAACGCCGATCCGTCGGGATCGCCAACGTTCCGCCAGCTCTCCGGGGTCGGCTCCGACACCGTCCAGGGCGTGATGAACGGCCTGTCCAATACCACCACTATCGCCGGCACCAAGGTGATCGGTTCCTACGACGCCGTCGGCACGGCGAACATCACCACGAAGGACCCGGCGGTCAACCCGAACTGCACCATTCCCCGGCCGAACGGCTCGAACGCCGGCCGCGCCGCCCTGCTCAACTCATTGCAGCCGGGATCACCCACGGCCGGCTGCCTCGACTTCAGCCGCTCCTCCAGCCTCAACCTCGCGGCCGCGTCGCCCGGGCTCACGTATATCCCGTTCGCCGTCGATGCGGTCACCTACGCGATCACGCCCACCAGTTCGATCCCGCGCAAGCTCGCGCTGACCGATCTCCAGGCCATCTACCACTGCAACCCGGCCTTCGTCGGGACCGGCCCGAACTACTCGATCACCGTGTACCTGCCCCAGGCCGGCTCCGGGACCCGGAGCTTCTGGGAGGCCCAGATGGGGATCACGGACGCCGACGTGGTCGCGGGCGTCTACCCGTGCATCCACGACACCAAGAACGGGCTGCCGGTCGAGGAGCACGACGGCCGCATCCTCGACGACATCTCAATCGCCCCGTTCTCGATCGCGCAGTACATCGCCCAGAGTTCGCAGACCATCCCCGACGTCCGTGGCCGGGCGATCCTCGGCACGATCGACGGCCTGACCCCAACCACCCTCAACGGCAGCTTCGGCGTGAAGCGTGATGTCTACAACGTGATCGCGACCAGCAATGTCGGTGTCGCTCCGTGGAGCACCGTCTTCGTCGGCGCGAACTCGCTCATCTGCCAGCAGACCAGCCTGATCAACAGCTACGGCTTCGCCACCAACCCGAACTGCGGCAGCACCACGAATCACACGCCATGACGCGGCCTCAGTTCGTTACGAAGATCGCATCTCCCGTCAAGAGGAAAGCGAGTCCCCTCGTGTTGAAGAAAATGTTCCTGCGGCGTGTCGTGATTGGCGTGGCGGCGCTCGCAACCGCCGCGTCAGGCGCGGTGCTCGCCGCCAGCGGCGCCGGCGCCGCTGTCATCGGCACCGGCACCATCAGCCCGGCCACCGGTGCCGACACGACCTCTATGACCCTCACCACCTCCGCGGCCTGCCCGACCACCGCGACCAACATCATCATGTCTGTCACCGGCTCGGGATTCCCCGCCGCGGGCCAGACGGTGGTCGGCAACTCTCCGATCACCACGTACGGCACGTCGCCGAGCGGCGGGCTCATCATCCCGCTGACGCAGACGATGCGGGACTACGCCAACACGGCCGGGTTCACGACCCTCACGGGCCCGTACACCTTCACGGTCACCTGCCGTACCGCATTCAACGCGACCAGTCTTGGTGACTTCACCGCCACGATCAACTTCACCTCCAACACCACATACGTGTCCGCCAGCGGCACGGCCACGACCACGACGCTGGGCCAGGCCAGAGGGTAAACGACTGGCAGGTGCCGCAGTTCGAGCCATGACTCCCAGGCATCCTCGGGGGTGCCGGGCCGGTCGATGCGGTTCGGCGCGAACGGCCTTACCACGTGGTGCCGCCGCCAGCCACCAGCGTTCCGAGTTCGGCCAGGTCACGCTCGGCGTGATGCT
>Ga0209526_10003845_pt1 | contig 10230 bp, 6 predicted proteins | sample JacPinW_OM2H0_M1_FD_188566 | JGI IMG/M metagenome (GOLD analysis project Ga0209526, IMG submission 188566) | Forest soil microbial communities from Algoma, Ontario, Canada - Jack Pine, Ontario site 1_JW_OM2H0_M1 (SPAdes) (version 2) | ecosystem: Environmental > Terrestrial > Soil > Boreal... | reverse complement strand
GCCCGCGCGGCCCTTGACCTCGATGAAGCGGACCTCGCCGGTCGACGGGAACTGGGAGCGGATATCGAAGCCTCGGTTCTCGGCGCTCACGTCCTCGGGTTCCCAGCCGCGACCCCGCTCGAAATGCATGACCGCGTCCATGGCGATGCGCTCGATCTCGGGATCAGAGACCATCCGGCGGGCGTCCTCGCCACTAGGATGCGGCAAGACGATGGCGCTCGCCAGGTGGAGCACATCCGCGATGGCAATCTCAGCCTCGGAGTCGAGCTCGGTCATTCGACGAGTCAACCGATGATCCAGGTCTTCCAGACGCTGTTCCGCCTGTTGCATTGCAAGCGAAACATCCTGGCCAGCGTCCTGCCTCGCTGCAAGGTCGAAGATTTGGTTCTGCTGGCGGTTGATCAGTTCGCCAAGGCTGATGCGCACATGCTCCCGCACGACGCCGAGTTCGCGCTGGCGCTCCGCGCTCACCTCGTCAAGGAGCGGCTGGACAGCTGCCTGGACCAGGTGACGTTCCAGGTCAGGTCGCGGAACTGTCGGCATCGGCGGCGCCGTCACGCCCGACGCCGGGATGAGGTCAAGGAAAACGGTCGGCTGTCTAAGCTCCAATGCGGCCTGGCCTTTGACCTCGACTACGAAAAGGCGCCGGTGGAGTTCGTGACCGAGGCCATCCTTGATGGATGCTGATAAGAGCTCGAGGCGGGACGGCACGGTCCGCTCGACCTCGTAGAAGACTGCGCCGCGACGCAGGTCGGCGTCCGAAGTCTGGCGGGTCAGCTCGCGGACGGCCTCGAACAGGGGGTGGCCGGGGGTGACCCACTCGGCTGTCGGCGCCTTCTCCAATCGCGTCTTGTCGAAGACGATCGTACGGTACTCGCGTCCGAGCTTCCCGAAGCGTACTTCGAGAGAGACGCCGACCTTCAAAACCGACCTAGGGATCCGGCCCAGCCGGAACACCCGTCCCGTGGGCTCGGGGCGCAGGTCGTGCAGTGGGGCAGCCTTGAGGAAGAAGTCCTCGACCACTTCGGGAACCAGCCGCCGTTCCTTGGCCTCCGCCAGTCGTCCGATGAGGGCCGTGAGGTTCAGCTGTTTGCGAGCGAGACCCTCGAGCGCCGACTGGGTGATGCGGCGGAAGCGTTCCGGATCGGCATCCTCGACGAGTCGGTCGATGACTTCCTCCTCGTTCAGCCGGCCAGCGTACTTCTCGCGGATCAGCCGCTCCACCTGATTTCCGGGTAGCACTTCGCCAACAACATCGAAGACCTGGTCGGTGCCGAGCTCCTCACGGATGACGCGTAGCCGCTCGAGCAGCTTGTTTAGCACCCGGCCCTCGAAGGTATTCATTGCCACGAAGTTGAAGATCAAGCAGTCATGGGTTTGGCCGTACCGGTGGATCCGTCCCATGCGCTGCTCGAGTCGGACCGGATTCCAAGGAATGTCGAAGTTGACCATTAGCCAACAGAACTGGAGGTTGATGCCCTCTCCCGCTGCCTCTGTGGCGACCAAGACCTGCTCCGTCTCTTTAAAGGCTCGCTCCGCGTAGAGGCGGGTGCCAGGCGTGTCCCGGTCGCCGGGTTTCATGCCACCATGAATCTCGATCACTCGCAGTTTCCATGCCCGCAACCGCTCGACCAACCACTCGAGGGTGTCGCGATGCTCGGTGAAGACCAGGAGCTTCATGTCAGGGTCCTTGAAGATTCCCTCGTCGCCCAGCAACCGTTGTAGTTTGATGAGCTTGGACGAGACCTCGCGGGCCTCTAGGTCACGGCCGCGCATCAGCAGTTGGTCTAGGAGGGACATCTCGGCCGCGATTGCAGCGCGGTCTATGGGAAGGGACGCGTCTTCGACCCGTTCGAAGACCTTTTCGGCCTCAGCTTCGTCCAGTTCTTCCAAGTCCTCGAGGTCGACGATGGGTGCGGCCACGACCGGCTGGGGCATGGTGAGCACTTTTTGCAACTTCTCGCGCCGTCGCTCCAGACTCCTCACCACGGCATGCAAGCTCGAGGCGAACCGCCGCTGGTATAGCGCCATCGCGAACCCGACGGCGCGGCCCCGGGCGGAGGTGTCTCTAGCAGTCTTCGCCGACTGCTCGTGGACGTAATTGGTCAGTTCCTTGTAAAACTCGTATTCCTCCGGCAGCAGCTCGAAGGGTGTCGTGCGCACCTCCCGCTTACGGAAGAGGGGTGTCGATTTCCCAGTCTTCGGATCCGGGAAGCTGACCATAGCCTCCTTCGTCCGACGCAAGTAGAAGGGAGCCGAGTGTTCACGCAGGGCCTGGTCAAGGCTTGTAATGTCCGCGTACACGTCCTTGTCGAGCAGGCGCAGGAAAAGGCAGAAGTTCTCCTCGTCGCCCTTATGCGGAGTCGCGGTGAGCATGACTAGATGGTCGCAATGGTCCGACAGCATTTCACCGAGTCGATAGCGCTCGGTTTTATGGTCGGGGTCACGGGCACTCATGCGGTGGGCCTCGTCGATGAACACCAGGTCCCAATGTGAGCGGGAAAGGCTCTCGATAACCTCGTCGCGCTTTGCCCAGTCCAGCGAGGTGATGACCTGGGTCTTGTCCTGCCAGGGATTCGTGCCGTAGGCGCTCGCGAGGTCCATGCCTCGAATAGGCTCGAAGCGTTCGTGGAATCGGTCGAGCATTTCTCGCTGCCACTGGAACATCAGGTTCGCCGGACTGACCACTAGGATCCGGCTGACCAGGCCGCGGGCCTTCAGCTCCTTAAGCAGGAGGCCAGCCATGATGGTCTTCCCAGCCCCGGCGTCGTCAGCGAGCAAGAAGCGAATGCGCGGCGCCTTAAGAAAGAAGTCATAGACCGCTTCGAGTTGATGCGGAAGCGGGTCGACGCGGGCGATGCTTAGAGAGAAATAGGGGTCGTACTCATAGGCCAGCCCGAGGCGCATGGCCTCGACGCCGAGCTTGAAACGTAGGGCGTCGCCCTTGAAGTCGGCCTCGCCACCAACGACGGTGATGGTCGCTAGCTGCTCGGGGGAGAGGCGCCGTTCGATAAAGCCACCGGTCTGCAGACCGCGGCCGATGATGTGCAAGCTGCTCCCTTCCGCGATTACGAGATGGAGCTCGACGGGCTCGGGAAGGATTGCCCCCTCGATGACTTGCCCGACGATCAGCCCAGGTGTCGTTGTTTGTGCCACGTTATTGGTTCGAAGATCCTCCTCGGGTAGCCCCCGGTCCCGCGCCTTTGGTCGAGACCTGATTCGACTGTTTATATAGTCGCACGCCGGCCGTTACAGCATGGATCTCACAAAAAGTGGCAACCCCTTGAGTCTCGCTGTTGCGTCTGGGTTGGAGGGCGGGCTGGCACTGGGACGCAACCTCTTGCTTTCCGAATTTCCAGGGCAAGGCCGCTTGGCCGTGTACTTAAGGGAGCTTGACCTCTAATTCAGCCATGATCCCGAGCGTTATTTCGATGGCCTCTTGCAAGTCAGCTGTAGTCAGCGGCACCGGACCTCGATACAAGTTCGGACTGCGAGATATCTGGAGTATGCGACTCTGCAGTGGAGGCTTCGGATCAAGCGCCGGCTGCCAACTCCCGAGACGGTGAACCAGCACGTGCCGCAAGTGGCGAACGAGCTCGAACCGCTTCCAGTTGGCGAGTGATCCAAGATCGATTCCGAGTTCGTTCTTCCAGAAGTCGCTCAGCACGCGGAAATTCTCTCTCGCCTTTCTCAGCCGCTTGGTTATGTCATCGAGGGGGCTCGGTAAGGGCACGGGTAACAGTAAACGCGGTTGCTTTATCCTGACAGCGCGCATCATGAGGTAATTTTCCGCAATGCCAACCGTACGGGCAACCTGCATTTCTAGTTGGAGTCGCGACTGAGCCTTTGCGAATGCTGGTGGCCGGGCGGGCTTGACCCTGGGCGGCCGTAGCCTTAGGGACTTGAGTATGTTGATCGCAAAGACGAGTTCTTCTCCTTCGCGGGTAAGGCCTGTCACCGCAGCCACTGTTGATAGTCGGCACCATCAAGGTGGAGGGCAGCTCTTTCCAGAGGCGAGGTGGCGACTCCCGTTAGGAATGCCTTAGCCCAAGGCGGGTCTCCGATAAGCACGGCGGCGATAAAGTCTGGTCGGCTGGCGTCCGGGCTCAGCTCGTAGATACCCACAAATTCGGTCTGTGGCGGCAAAGCGCCGTGGACTGCCAGGCTAATAGCCGCCTGCGCCCGAAGAAACCAGGGAACTGTCCCGTCAAGTAATGCGAGCTTTGCAAGGCGCGCGATATTCGTGCTTTTCTTGGGTGAGAAACAAGTAGCATGGAATATCCATCCGATTTGCCATGGATATCTGAAGCTTGCGGCGGAGAACCAGTCTGTGACCGCCTTAAGCGCGTCGTCAGGGTCGCTCAACTGAAGCAGAACCCTAATGTATGCGGCGGTAGCCTGAGTTAGTTCGCCGTAGCGTCGCAAGAGTAAGTTCAGCCTCTGCAGCGGGAGCGTGGATCCGGAAAAGGCTAGGCGGGGAAGTGCCCAACGCAGCAGGCGCGTATTTGTTAGGCCACCTTTCTCCGTATCGAGAATCCGAAGGGTGGTCGCCTCCGCAGTCGTCTTTTCGTCTTCCGAGACTTCTAGAAATGTAGCCTCCTCACCACCATAGCCGGCAACGGTCGCGGCCTCGTCTGCCCAATTCAACGGGGTTGACTCGCGTTCGCGGCGAATACCCTCAAGCTGCGATCGGTAGGTCGCAATCCGAGGCGTCCACAATTTGCCTGGAGCAAGTGACAAGCCGGCGACTCGCATTGCCGTTTCTAAGGCGAGTTGTGCTTGACGGGCGCCAGTCCAGTTCTCGGCAACGACGCGGAAATCGTCGCTGTAGCGACTAAATCGAAACCCGCTTCTAGACATTGCACGAGCCACCGGCGAGATGTAGATATCAGCTAGCGGCCCAGACGCGAGAGGTCCTTGAGGCAACCCACGCGGCGCCTGCATCCACTCTTGAAGCGACTGTATTAGGGCTTCGGTCACATCGGTGTCTCCCGTCGAGCCCAGAATCTCGTACGAGAGCAAATCGTGGTCAACGTACTCATAGAAGGAGGCTGCGTCGGCCATCAGCACGTAGGCGACGTTGTCTTGGCTTAATGGGAAGTCCTCAAACCGCGTGTACTCTATGTCCCCATTCCCTGTCGTAAAACTTACGAGGCCCGGGTAGACGTGGGACTTTATCGTGTTGACGATGGCTTGATAGATAAGCTGATCGGTAACCGGCATGTCGGCCGCGGGCCGTGTTGAACGATCGGCTTTGGGAACCCGAACGATCTCTAAGGGCCTAACGGCAATACCTCGACGAATCAGGGCTTCAACGGAATGGACGAAGTTTTCCGTGTCTGCCCGAGCGGCGTGGAATCCGACGCCAGAAGGAAACAGGTTGCCGGGTCTGGCGGCGTCGACTGTCGCCCCAAGATTCCAGTCGGTTGGCAGAGATTCAAGCTTTGTGATTGCTGGCATGACGGTTAGCTATCCCACTCAGAACAATAGCGACCTTGAATGAACGACGCGGCACGCAGCCATGATTTGGCTCCTCGAACGGAGATTAGGACTGGGCAGCTGCCACCAGTGGCATCGCAGCACCATCCCCCGCCAACAGCAAACTCACTGCCAGCCGCGGGCGTCGACCGGCAGCATCCGACTTCGCATGGCTGAAACCAGTAGCAGCGCTGAATTCAGGTTGACGGTCGTGCAGATGTGCGCTGGAAGAATCATGACGCGACTACCGATATTGAGGCCGGTGCGTTCGAGAGCCTTGAGCACGGCATGCTCTTCGCTGAGTCGTAGAACGGTAAGGTCCATGCGGCTGAGCACCAAGCCATAGCCGTCGAGTCCCGCGACGCGAAGGTCGGCAGAAAGCGCCTTGGACCCCGCGTCGACGACAGCGCGGTCGGGCGCCGGGGTCGAAACCACTGTGGCGACCACCGCCAGTGCGCAGTCCTCAAGGCGCTGACTGCCAAGAGCGACCTGGTTGGCGTCACCATAGATATAGGTACCCGGGCGCATCTCGGTGATCCCGCCACGCAAGGCGAGTCCGGCTGTCGGGGTCGAGCCGACGCTCAGTACTCGAACCTCGATACCGGCTCTGCGCAACATGTCGGCGGTAATCGAGATACCATCGGTCTCCTGGTCGGCTGCCAGCTGGCGTTCGTTCTGGTTGGTGGCGGCATAGACGTGGCCGGCGTGAGTGATGAGTCCGCGGAACCGCTCTGGGCCGATTGCCCGGACAAGTTCTTGGACGGCCTTCACCGTCGGCTCGCCCGGCGCCGTCCCGATCCGGTGTTGACCTGGGTCGACCTCCCATAGCACCTCAACGGTTCCGGGCAGCGATTTGGCGATCCCGACATCGTCGAGGGACACCGCGAGCCGCGTGACTCGCGTCGCCAACGCTGCAAGCCGCTCGAGCTTCGGCCGACCGACAGGTGGATGCGCGATCAGGATGTCGTCAACGCCAGCGTCGGCGAAGACTTCGGCCTCGGTGAACGTTGCGCATGTTAGGCCCACTGCACCGTGCGCCATTTGGCGCTGAGCCATGTACGAGCTCTTGTGCGTCTTAGCGTGCGGTCGTAGCTTGACGTTGTGGTCGGTGGCGAGCTTGGCCATTCGCGCCAGGTTGCGCTCGACAACCTCCTCGTCGACTACTGCGACCGGCGTGATCGTTCCTTCCGTTGCTGCGAGGATCCGCTCGACGTCCATTCGTCAGCTCTTCGTCAGGTGAGCAAGGCCGCGATCAAGCGGGAAGCCATAGAGCGTGTTCCCGTCGCGCCCCTCGACGGTGTCCGCCGCGACCATCGCGTTAAACGCAGCTTCCTCTGCCGCTTCGACTACAGCGTCGAAGATCAAGTCGAAAGGTGATCCCTCGGTCCAGAATTGGCCCTCCACCAGGACATTAATCGGATGGGCCGCCCGTGGTGTCGATCGTGGGATGCGGTTGGCGGTCGAGAAGGCTATGAAGATCTCCCCACTGCCGTCGTTGCCGACCGAGCCCGTCCGGCCAAGGCCGATGTCGATGCGACGGGCGAGGCGACGCAGCTGGCCCGGATGGAGCGGAAGGTCGGTTGCCAGCACCGCGATGCAGGATCCCTCCAGGTGCCGTTTGGGCATGCGGTCGGTGATCTCTCGGCCGACCGGGGCGCCAGCGATCAGCAGCTGGTGGCGGCTTCCGTAATTCGTCTGGAGCAGCACGCCGATGGTGAACCGCTCGCCGGACAGCTCCACAACGCGAGATGCAGTTCCGATGCCGCCCTTAAAGTCGAAAAACTGGGTGCCGGTACCGGCGCCAACGCACCCCTCCGGGACCGGCCCGTCCTTCGCCGCATCGAGTGCGGCGTAGACATCCTCGCGGGCGATGCCGAAGGCACGGCCATCGCTCAGAAAGCTATCGTCCGTCTCGGCCACGACCGGGATGACGACGTCCTTGTCGGCGATCTCCGGATCGCGCTCGGTCATGTAGCGCACCACCGAGTCGTAGGCGAGGCCGATATGGACGGTGTCCGTAAGCACAATTGGTGAGCCGAGTAGTCCCCACTCGTCGATCACGCTCCGGCTGGTCATCTCGCCGTAGCCATTGAAAACCGAGACCGCCGCGTAAAGCCGTTCTCGGAACAGGTCGCCAGAGTGGGGCCAGATCGCTGTCACGCCGGAGCGAATTACCGGTTCAGGGCCCCCACCCTGCCCTCCCCCGCGAGCGGGGGAGGGTAAATGGTTGGAAGGCTCTCCTTTCCAGACGGTTTGGTGGCCGACGCGGACGCCGGCGACATCGGTGATGGCGTTGTGGGTCCCGGTGGGAAGAAACCCCACCGGGATCCCGAAGTCGCGAGCTCTGCCCCTAGCGCTTGGGGGACTCGACACCGGTCGACGTCTGAAGCTTCTGCAGTTCGAGTTGCGGGTTGACCTGGACGTTCCAGTAGCGATCGCCGCGCGGGCGGATGAACGCGTAGTAGTAGATCAGGCCGGCCACGAAGATCCCGGCCACCAGCAGCAGGTCATTGATTTTCTGCTGGCTGAGTGCGACCGCTACGCCGACCAGCCCGATGATTGGCGGCGCCGGCCACAGCGGCATCTTCCACGGCCGCGGCAGATCTTTCTGGGTGAAGCGGCTGACCAGCGCCGAGATGCAGATTAAGCCGTAGAGAACGATCAACAACACCGCCGTAAAGGTGACTACCAGGATGAGGCTGCCCTGGAACGAGAGAATGGTGGCCAGGGCGCCGACGATCAAGGTCGCGACCCAGGGTGCGCCGTTGCGGGGCTCAACCTTCCCGATCCAGTCGCTGATAGGGCCCGGCCAAGCGCGGTCACGGCCGGCCGCCCAGACAATGCGAGCAAACTGAAGCGTGATCGCCAACGAGGCATTGAAGATCGCGATGATCGCGCCGATGGCCACGATGTTGTAGAAGGTCGTGCCGAACGAGTTCTTGGCTGCGTCGAGTAACGGCGTCGACGAGGCGACGAACTTGGCGACGTCCGAGATGCCGAAGAACACCAGGAGGAACGTGCCGACTTCGAGCGCGACGCCGATCGAGGCGGCCACGACGACCGCCCGGCCGATGTGCTTGGCCTCGCCCACAGTCTCCTCCGAGAAGTTGATGGCGCTGTCGTAGCCGTTCACCGAGAACATGGCCACGGCGATGGCCGCGATCACGAGCCCGAGGCCGACATCGGTGAGGCCGCCTTTGCCGTTGCCCATCACCGGGTGGGTGACGATCGAGAGCGGCTGCTGCCAGTGCACAAGGCCCGAGACGGCGAGCGCGAGCACGACCAGCGACTCCAGCGCCAGAAAGACGCCAGTCAGGACGGCATTGAAGCGAATGGCCAGGAGCGCGGCGCCAGTGACGACGATCATGACGATCGCCGCGATAAGGTTTTGCGGGATGCCCGGGATGAACACCGCGAGGTAGACACCGATCCCGATCGCGACGCTGGCTGGGAGGAAGACGGCCTGGCCCATGTAGTCGAGCATCGCCAGGAAGCCGATCGGCTTGCCCAGTACCCGGGTGACGATGCTGAAGAGGCCGCCGGCCACCGGGAACATGGAGCCGAGCTCGCCCATGCAGAGCGCGACCATGATGGCCAGGAAGCCGCCGATCAGGTAGGCCGCCAGGGAGCCGGTCCCGGCGGTGGCGATGACGACGGTGCCGATGATAAGAAGCGACGCGGTCGGCGTGATATCCGACAGGACAAGGGCGACGTTGCCGAGCGTATTGATCGCGCGCTTGAGCTGGGGCTGGTAGCCCAAGCTCTGTAGAAGTGCTGCCCCCTCGACGGACGACGACTTATCCGGGGTCGAATCGGCCATAGGGTTCCCCTCCGTAACGAGATTCCGGCCGTTGCCCCCAGGCGGCTGTAGTATTTGTAGGCGATCGCCTAACCTTCGTCAAGTAGGGATTTTGCTGGGCACTGCCGACCCCTCGGCCGGGTTGACGCCTGACCGGCCAAGCCGCCGGCTATTGCCTGGCGGTGATGGTGTAGGTGTATTCGAAGAGGGTGCCGCCGATCGGCAACTGCGTACCGATGACGCCGCTCAACAGCTTCGGGTCGTCGATGGCCACCACATAGAACTCTCGCGTCCCACGTCGGTAGCCCCGGGCTGACAGTTGGGTGGAGAGGAGCGCCGCGAGGTGGTATGGCTTCCAGTGGTCCGCCAGCAGCCGCTGCCGGTACCAGGCGTCGACCTGTGCCGGGGAGTCGTGGGTGACCAGGATGGCTCCGGCAGTAGCCGAGTTCGTCACTCCTTCGGCGGGGTAACGCGATTCGCTGTGTCCGATGACCCGCAGTGTCTGCGCGTTCGGGTAACGAGGTGAGCTGGCGGACGGGCGTTGACGAACTGATAACTGACTGGGTTGAGGGGTAGCCCGTCACGGTCCAGCCGTTGGCCGCCGGACGAAACGACCGTCTTGACGGCAAATCCGATCGCGAGAGCGGCTATCAGCAGTCCGGCCAGGATCAGGGCGCGGGTGCGGGGCCGGTACCGAGGAAGCGCCAGGTTCCAGTGCAGGCCGCTAATCTTATTGCGGTTGGCACCCGCACAAAGCGGTAGGCCAGCTAAAGCCGGGGGCGTAGAGGAGGGAGTGGTGAAGGTCTTCATCTCCGTTGATATGGAGGGGATTTCCGGGGTAACTGACCCGGAGGACGTCCTGCCGAACGGGTCCGAATACCAGACCTGCCGGCGGTACATGACCGGGGATGCCAATGCCGCAATCGGCGGCGCATACGACGCCGGCGCCGAGG
>Ga0209526_10003844_pt1 | contig 10230 bp, 7 predicted proteins | sample JacPinW_OM2H0_M1_FD_188566 | JGI IMG/M metagenome (GOLD analysis project Ga0209526, IMG submission 188566) | Forest soil microbial communities from Algoma, Ontario, Canada - Jack Pine, Ontario site 1_JW_OM2H0_M1 (SPAdes) (version 2) | ecosystem: Environmental > Terrestrial > Soil > Boreal... | reverse complement strand
AGGAGGCAATCGCTCCCTACTGCTCTGACTTGAAACGAGTAGCCGATCTGGCAATTACGAATGATAGGTTCACCCACATTGCTGGAAAGCTACGGGACGGAAATTTTTCTGAATCAACTCTTGCGTTGACGGGCTGGAATGATTGCTCTGTCTACGGAGGGCGGATTTACACCTGCGATTCGCAGCCGACCGGAACGGCGCAAGAAGCTCAGCAAGCACAGGAAAAGATATTTCACGACATTCAAGCCTGTCTTGGCAATTCGTGGGCCGAGGCCAAGGACCGATCATCGCTTGGCTTTATTGTTCTGCACCATGCGGAACAGCCGGTTTCAATGACGCTAAGCAGGGATGAAACAGATAAAAAAGAGTATGTGGTACGCCTGATACTTTTTGGCAGAAGCAATTGAGGTGCTGGCATGACTGCACCATCAGTCATCAGGAGCCTGCACCTTGCAGAGCAGGCGACTGCGCCGATCCACATTGCAGGGTTGAGCAAACGCTACGGCGAGCAGCGAGCGTTGATCGATGTCTGCTTTGATGTGCGTGCAAGAGAAGTGCTCGGCCTGATCGGGCCGAATGGGGCAGGCAAGACAACACTGCTGGAGGCAATAGCCGGTATCCTTCCGGCTGATGCGGGTGATGTGCTTTGGCACGGCACGCCCCTGTCTCACGCTCACCGGCGGGACGCGATCTTCTACCTGCCCGACGGCCTGCGGCCATGGGACGATCAATTTGTAGTCCGTGTCGTTGAGTTCTTCGCGACCGTTTACGGGCATGGGCAAAGCCGCGTAGCCGAAACGATTCATTCCGTGGGCCTGTCGCCAGTACTCAACAAGCGCATCAGCGCATTATCGAAAGGATACGGCCGTCGACTCATGTTGGTGCTCGCGCTGCTCACCCCGCAGCCGGTTCTTCTCATGGACGAGCCGTTTGATGGCTTCGATCTCCGGCAAACCCGCGAGATCATGGGGGTGCTCCGTGACGTGGCTAGCCGGGGGCGCAGCCTCGTTCTTGCCATCCACCAGTTGAACGACGCCGAACGCATCTGCGACCGGTTCGTGTTGCTCGCTGATGGTCAGGTTCGCGGCATTGGGACTCTCAACGAGCTTCGCGCGCGGAGTGGAAAAGCCTCAGCCCGATTGGAGGACGTGTTCCTTGCGCTCACCTGAACTAGCTGCGTCTCGCAACGCCCATATGAGCCCGTTGCTTGTCAAGGAGCTGCGGGATGCCCTGAGCGGTCGCGCGCTGTGGACCATGCTGTTCATTCTTTGCCCGCTTGTGGGCTACAGCTTCTTCCAAGCGGTTGCTCTTTACAGCGAGGCGAGCGCATCTGCCCGTGACTCGCCCGTCCTGGCCAGCGGGCTTTCTCCTCTCGACGGCGTGCTCGTGCCGAGTTTTGGCGCGCTCTATCTGGCGGTCACATTGCTATTCCCATTTGTGGCCATTCGAACACTAGGCCACGAAAAAGAAACCGGCGCGCTGCGGCTTCTCGTTCAGTTGCCCTATCGCGTGCCCACGCTGGTTGTTGCCAAGGTCGCTGCAATTTCTATTGCGTGGCTTATTTCGATAATTCCGCTGGTCTCGGTCCTGATCATATGGATCGTGCTTGGCGGACACCTTTATGCTCCGGAGACTCTCAACCTTCTCTTAGGTCATCTGCTGTATGGTCTTTTGGTCGGGGCAATCGCGTTATTTGCGGCTGCTGTTTCCGAAAGTGCCGCAACTGCGGCGATCATTGCTCTTGCTTTCACCATCGGCTCGTGGGTTTTGGATTTTGGCTTGGCCGGGCAGCCGGGTCTGCTCGAGTGGATTTCGCGCTTGTCGCTCACGCAGACGTTGCGGAGCTTCGAGCAGGGACTTCTTTCGTTAAGCCTCTTGCTCGGCATCGTCGCTGGGATTTGCGGCTTTACCGCGCTTTCTGCGGTATGGCTGCATCCGGGCCAACGGCTCCAAATCAAACTGAGCCGGTCGGTCATCTGTGTGGCCATCATCGCCGCGGTACTCGCCTTGGCCACACAAATCAGAACATCGATCGATCTTAGCGAAGATCAACGCAATTCGTTTCCCGCCGCCGATCAACGTGCGCTTGCCGAGCTTCGCGAGCCGTTGGTCATTACGGTTCGCCTGGCGCCGGAAGATCCGCGCTATGTCGACCTGCGTCGGAATGTGCTCTCCAAACTGCAGCGCGTACTCCCGAACGTTACGGTTCGTCTGGCTACCACGGGCCAGACCATGGTGGGCAGCACAAGCGATGAGGCTTACGGGGAGATCGAATATTCCTACGGCGGCCGAGTGGCGAAGACTCGATCAACCAGCCATCGCGAAGCCTTGCCGCTTCTTTATGGGCTTGCCGGAAAACCTATTCCGACTCCAATCGCCGGTGAGGACTATCCGGGCTATCCATTGATCGCCGGCAGCGAGCTCACGCTGCTCTGGTTCTTCGCCGCGCTCCCACTGTTGATCGCCATCACCTGGTGGTGGAGCCGCCGCGTCCCACGCATTCCCCAGCAACTTGTCCAAGATGGAGGTCAGACATGAGAACAATCAAACACGCGATCACCGTGGCTGTTGCAGGCGTCGGCCTCACAGCAGTGCTTTTGAGTGCCAGCGCCGTCCAGCCGCTCAAGATCGACTTTTCCGACGAGACCGTCGGTGCCGAGCCGAAATCATTTGTGAGCGTGGTCGGGGTCTGGCGAATAGAGACGGATGGCAACAACAAGGTGCTGGTGGTTGATGGGCGCCAATGGAAAGAGGGACAGACGGCGGCCGGCATTGCGGATAAGGCACGCGCGCTCTATGGCGAGCGCTACGCCGAATTCCTCGACCGTGTGCAGGCCTATGCCTATTTCCCCTATGCCGTGGCTAAGGACGTCTCGGATTTCCGTAACGGAGAAATCTCAGTTCGCTTCGAGGGGATTTCCGGTCGCATCGATCAAGGCGCGGGAATCCTCTTCAATCTGAAGGAGAATGGTGATTACCTGACCGTTCGTGCGAACCCGCTCGAAAACAACCTCGTTCTGTGGAAATTCGAAAAAGGCAGGCGCTCGTCCGTGAAATGGATTCGGAATACGCCAACCCCGACTCGCCAGTGGCACGATCTCAAGGTGCGCATCGGAGGAGCCAAAGTCGAGGGCTATCTGGATGGCAAGCTCTACCTTGAACACACGCTGCCGGAGCCGGTCTCAGGGCGTATCGGGCTGTGGTCCAAGGCCGACAGTCACATGTACTTCGACGAGTACTCAGTGACACCGGCTGATTAATTAGCCTAGCCGAGCTTTACTTCAGGCCACCTGCTCAGACGATGCACGTGAAATGTCGGTCATCCGCAAAGCGCACCACAATACCCATACGGGCATGACGAAAGGCACAGTCGTTATTCATCTGTCTCCATTTAAGCGGGACCCTTTGCTCGGGTGGCAAGGGGCATGCCGTAACTACGGCCGTCGAGGACTAGATCGCTTATCACTGACATGCCTCCGGGTGCGCGGCGGACGACCAAAGAACGAACCTCTTACGTGCTGGGTATTGTCACTCCGGTCGAGCGACCTGCTGCAGCAAGTTTCACCGCAGTGCCGCGCAGCCTTGCTTCGACCATCAGTCCTGCGATCTCGGGGGCGCTGTTAGCTACGTCCTTCAGCAATTTGCCAATCGTAATCTCCGGAACTGTTAAAGCGATCTATGACGCTGACGTGATATTGCTCATTTCATTTCAACATAGAAGGCCGCCTGAAGAAGAAGCTTCTGGTGATTGTTGATTCGCAATGAGCAGCCGAAATGGCGAAAAGCCTTAGCAAACAGCGTAAATGATCGGCACTGTCCCGAACGTTAGCGGTCCGTGATCCTCGTCCAGATGCGGCCATAGTGCGACGGGAGCGTTAGCGCGATCTGCTGCAACTCAAGCACGTTCTTCAGGTTGAGCTCGTCCCCGTGTAACTCCTCAAGGTAGTTGCCAGGCAGCGGGAACCAGAACGGTATGGTAGCTTCGTCATCAGCAGTGTTCACGCCAACTAACGTGTACTGCTCACCGTCGTAGCGGGCAAAAAGCAGCACACCGCGGCTCTGATAGCGCTCCCAGTGGTTGAAGAAGAAATAACTGCCGGTTTGTATATGGGTGCGCTCGCCTCGTATCCGTAGAAGCTTCCTCACGAGCGCGACGATGGGTTTGCCCGCGGCATCGTAAAAATAGTCCCACCGCAGGGGACGCAGCAACGATACCCGGCCGGCGCCAAATTCCGGAAGAAAATAGTTCTCTGCAAACTCCTCTCCCTGCCAAAGCATGGGTATGCCTTTGCTCATCAGAATCGCGATAAGAAACGGTTGCAGCATATACCAGCGCCAGCGGTCGCCCTCCTGGAATAAGGGATTGCCGGCCTCATCCGGATTGTAGAGGCCGAAGTTGCACATAAAGCGCTCGTGGTCATGATTTTCGATGTACTGCAGCGCTGTTTTTGGAATTGCGTCACCGTTACTGTTTTCTTGCTCTGGATAGCCGAAGAGCCCAAGGGACAATCCCAGCTCGGAGAGCCGGCTGCGATCGCCGCGCGCAACGCCGCGCGCCGCATCGAAGGTACGGTTCTGCCAGGTGCTGTTGGAATAGGTCATGCGCAGAACGCCCTCGGGATCTTCGAGCTGCTCTGCCATCTGCACGAGCGTGAGCGCTTCTCCTGGTTCACCTCCGAAGCGCTGCCAGTAGAGGTCGCCTTGCGCGATCTTCGCCTTCGCAAGCTGGTAAGTTTCGTAGACGAGGCTGGCGTAGCCCACCCCGAGCGGGCCATCCCAGTAATTCGGCACGCAATCGTAGCGGAAGCCGTCGACGTGATAAACATCGAGCCAGTGGTGATTGACGCTGAAGAAGTAGTCGCGCGTGAGTTGGCGATTGAAATCGGTGCTTTTTCCGAAATTGCTGAAATAGTCCTTTGCAAAAGGACCCATGAACGGGTTCTCGCGGTATTGCAGCCGCGTGTAGGCGTCGTAATAGGGGAAATCCACGCCGGTGTGGCCATAGACCACGTCGATTATGACAGCGATACCGTGCTGGTGGCATACGTCGACAAGCCCTTGGAAGTCGGACCGCCTGCCGAAGCGCTCGTCTACCCCGAAGTAGCCGATCGGCAGGTATCCCCAGTCAATCGAGCTGCTGACGTTTGACAGCGGCATGATCTCGATGGCATTAACGCCGAGGTCCTTCAGGTAGGCCATCAAGCGGCGGGCACGCTCAAGATCACCTCCTATTTCCGCGATGTTGATCTCGTAGAGAATAAGTTTCGAGAGCGGCGGGGTGCGCCATCGAGCTTCTTCGGCGCTCCAGACGTATGGCTCGTAGCCCAGAGTGAAAGCTGAGAGTTTGCCGAGGCCGAACTCCCGAGCGCACGGATCAATGATCCAGTCGAGCACGCCAGCGTTTGGATTTGTTATGGTATAACGGTAGACATAGCGACCGAGCTTGCCCCAGCTCGAGCCCTCTACCTCGGGCAGCGTGCCCGCGATCGGCACGGTGCCAGACCAGAAGTCCCCAAATGGCGCTCGCACGCTGTGCATAAGCGGGAACTCGCGCGTCGGCTCCTCCTGTAAGAACTGATCGTCCTCTTGGATAACCTTTACAGTTACAGCATTCCCATCCGCTGCCGAGACCCATGGCAACCAAATACTGAACGTCACCACACCACTTGTCTCGATCGCACCTAGGATACCGAGGGGGAGCAGATTCAGGGCCATTTTCGTCACAACCTCCGCTAGTCGATCTGGAAATGAGGCGTGCGGCCAGTATGGGTCTGCAGCTCGCCGTTCGACAACTCGGCGGATGGCTTCTGCGATATCACTCCGTTCTGTGCAGCCCCATTGTGGATTGCAGCAGTTAGCCTTTGACAAAATCAAATGGCGTCAACTGCGCGTGGTCCTGTGGGGGCAGCCTTTTTGTCTTTGTCTTGCACACTGATTCGTTAGGGGGCTATAGGACTAATACGGTACGAAAGAGATAGGATTGCGATTGGCCGTCTCCTCGTCCCTACTGATTAGTTGTGCCATCGCTCTTACCGACAAAATAGTCTTGGGAGAAGTTGTTGTCCCAGTACTGTTGACCGAAGCTCGGACCTGGATCCTTCAGCTCGTAATAGACAGCAAAGCGGAATGTGTCGGGATTGACGAGATTAAGAGTCGGCGTTTTGAACTTCCAAATCTCGACTGAGTCGACAACATTAGCAACAGCCTGAACCTTGCCGGCGTAGGAGCCGTCGGCGTCATTCCAGGTAGCGCCACCGTCGGCCGTGTAGTGTACTCCGACTCGCTTGTTGAACGAGAGATTTTGTACGTAGATTTCGCCGTCGAACCATGAGGTTGTGAAGGTGAAACCGCCGCCCGCCTCGTAGCCGATGTGGGACGTCGCCTTCTTTAACATGACGTTGCCGCCAACAATCCCGACGAAGGTAGCGATACGATAGTTGCTACCGCCGTTGTTATCCCAATGTTCCTCACCCGGCACGGCGTACTTAATCACGAATTCCTGGGTCGTCGGCGCATTAGCTCCGGTGAAAACGTCGTAGTTTCCGTAGTGCCCCGAGAAAATCAAAGGAAAATCCTTCCAGGTGCCCACAGCCGGATCTTTGTAGTGCATCACGACGGATTTCTGGAAAGCGATATTCTTCACATTGACATCTATGGTTGTCCAATCGAACGTCATTCCTGAAACGGCATAAACTTGGCCGTATGCCGCCTTTAGACGCACCGGCTCGTCGGGCCAAGCTGCGACCGGTAAAATAGCCGCCGATGCCAGCCCGACTAGTAATCGTCCAAATAACTCTCTTACGCTCTTTTTCATTTGAGTTCTCGCCTCCACTCCGTCTTCCAACTGGCACGGAGATCGCATACGCCGGTTCAGGTCACGGTGATCTTTAAATTGCGAAATGCCGTTGTGAAGCTGTAGTTAGAATATGATTGCAGGCCGACAAATGTGGGCTCAGTAGGCGAGAATTGGCCGCGTCCGACCTGGGTATTTGTATATCTGGCAGAATCCGTGCCGTTCAAATTTACCCGGATCACATCGCCCTGTACATCAATGATATAATGGTTCCAGCCGAGGACGATTGCATCCTGCGGGTTTGCGAAGTCGCCCGGGGTTGCAGGAGGAAGGGACAGGTCGGGTGTCGGGTCGCCAGGGTAGTTGACGCCGTAGATCACACCTGTACGGTGCTTTGCGAGCCCCTGGGGCTGTCCGGCTCCGCTGTTGTCGATCTGGATCTCGAAACCCTGATATACCGCGGACCACGCGTTATTTGCGAACCCTGCAAGTTCGGGATTCGGGAAACGGATGAAGATCCCACTGTTTGTATTGAACAGACGGATGAAGAAGTCGAGCTCCAGCCGGTAGTTCTGCGGCATTGGAATGGTGCACCACAGCAGGCCTAGGTCAAAGCTTGGAACGGACTGCAGCGCGCCATCGATCGCGTGAAACGTCCCACGTCCTGCCATGCGCCAGTGCGTAAGCGTGCTGCCGTCAAAAAGCTGGATCACCGTGCCGGCCGCCGGGGGCGTCACCGGCATGGCGGGAGTGAATACAGGCGGGCCGTTCGGAGATCCGGGGGCCGGCAAGTCGGCCTCGCCCTCCGGGACCAAGCGCTTGGCCAATCGGCGTCGGATCGCGATACCATTCATCACGGGATTGGCCGACCCGCAGGTTGGCAATACCGAGGCGTCCCCCGCGTACAGATTCGTCACATAGTGGAACTGGCCATCGCCATTGACTACCGAGCGCGTCGGATCGTCGCCCATACGAAGAGTGCCCGATTCGTGAAAGGTAGTGCCGAGACCGTCAGGCGTAACTGCCGCGGCATTCGTCGTGTGGCCGAACACATTTTGGGCGACGTTGTCGATCGCCTGATCCATCGCAGCCATCACCGCGTCAGTGCCGGAGCGCGTGAGACTAACGCTGGCGCGCGGCACGCCGTATTCGTCATTGCCCGCCAGCACCGCGCGGTTCGCTGCATTTGGGACCATTTCGCCGACCGCCCGGATAACTACGTCCACCACGCCGGGGGGCGTATCGGCGAAGATGCGCACATGGTCAAGATCGGGGACGCTCTGGAACAGCAACGCTTCGGCACCGCCGGGCGGATGCGAGGCAGGCAGCGCTGAGGCGGTAATCTGCAGGTGGAAATGCGCCGGCGTCCCGTTTACGTCTGCGCGGCAGCGCACGAGCAGAACGGTCAGTTCTTGATCTTTTAGCGTGAGCCCGATTGGGAGCCCCGGCGCCCGGAAGGCCACGTTCTTTCTTAGATGTACCAGCAGATTGGTCCCAAAGAGGTGCGCATTCGGTACGCCGCCGGCGCTCACCATCGCCATCCGGGCGCTCTCAATAGCGCCCATCGCCAGTATGACAATGGGGCGGCGCCCGGTTTGTGACAAGTCAACTGATCCGTCGCTCGTCTCAATTCCCACGACTTCCTCGACCGTAGCCCCCGTGGCCAGAAGATACGGGCGGGTCATGATGCGTTTGACATGGCAGTTCGGCACAATCATCAAGCGCTTGTTGGCGTCCGAACCTCCAGACTGCCCCTCGGCGTCGCGCGCTGCCGTAAGCCCGAGCGGCACGCTGCTGAACTTGTTGAACGGAAAAAATCCGGGGCGGGTCTCAATCTGAACGGCAAGCGGTGCATCGAGCCGGATCGCCTGATCGAAATTCGGATAAGGCGGGTTGTTCAACTGGTCTTGCAGCTTCGCTCCCGCATATTTTATGTAATCCGGCAACTCTGACAGCGGGACGTGATTGGGGATGCCGCTATAGTTGTCGAACAGCTTCTTGCGAAAGAAGTCGTGCAGGTCGCCGTTGATGGAGTCGTTCGAAGTTGTGGTTCCGGTCTGCTCTGCAGCCTCGGCAAAGAACCGAACTTTGAGATCCTGCACAACCGGCTCCGGCCAAAGCGTATCCGCCGTAATCGCCCCCACCGGGGTCACATGCATTTCGGTATCCAGATATTGGGGCGACCATCCACCGAAATAGAGTGATCGTCCGCCCAGAGTGTACGCAAGCCCGCCGAACACGACATTCGATTCCCAAGGTAGACCCCAGGTCTCGAACAAGGGTTGCCGATCCAGCCCCTGTTGCGTCAGCAGTTGCAAGGTGCTGGGCAGTGGCTTTGCCGCGGTCGGCAGCGGAATCGGAGTCGCGTCGGGTGCAGCACCGGGCGAGGCAAGCTGCAAGTTGGCAATATCCTGGACGTGCTCGAGAAGTGAAAATGGACCGGCTTCCAACACGAGGATCCGGAAATTGCCTGGTTTCGCAGGCCCGGGGCTGCTGCGAAAAAAGAGTTCCTGCGCCAGCGCCAACCCGAAAGTGCCCCCGCCGATGATAACAGCATCGAATGGGCCACTTTGCATCGCCTCCGCGAAAGTGTTGCAGAGATAACGCCCAATGATATCGCGCGTGAAGGTGGTCGATTCCGTCATTAGCGGCATGATGCCCACCATCTCGATTTAGGTGTGCGTTCCAGTTTAGCGACTGGGTTTTTCGCGAGCGCTTTGCGCCGCTCGTTCGCGATTTCCATCGCGGGCATTCTGACCTCCCTATTAGCAAGTTCCACAGGCATCCTGAAGAATATTCACCTCACGACCAAGGATATCACAGCGCGTTCCCGTCATGTGTGAAGGCCTTCACAGCTAGATCGGCGGCGTAGTACGGTTCCCGGATCGCGATGCTCACGCATTCGGCTAGGACTTGAACCCGGGCACATGTGTCGAGAGCCCGATCATATTCCGGTGCCGGTGGTCGAGATCACCATCCTGGCCATGTCGAGCAATTTCGGCATTACCAGGCTCTATCAAGTCTCACGACGCGCTTGAACACTCCGTCGAGGCGGATCCGACTCGAGATCAGCGTTCGGATAATGGACATAGGCTGGTTTCGTCCGCCAAATTACGGTGTGAAAGCGCCGACAAACATCCCTTGTGACGATGACTGTGATGCACGTCGGGTACGTGCGGGTGGGGCGTGTCGGGGACGAAAACAGGGTGGACCACCGCACGATCAGTGGGCGAAGTTGGGACAACTTCGGTACACTCGCCCGCCTTGCCGCGCCACAAAAAATTCTAGACGCTGGCGCGATGCACCGCGTGGTGTATCCTATGGTGACATGGACGATGGCAAACGAGGTAACCAAGTAACGATGCTATTTGCTGTGCCGTCTGAGTGAGTTCCTGAGGCCGCAAACGCGGCCATAAGCTTGCGCGAGATCGGCAAAT
>Ga0209526_10003843_pt1 | contig 10230 bp, 9 predicted proteins | sample JacPinW_OM2H0_M1_FD_188566 | JGI IMG/M metagenome (GOLD analysis project Ga0209526, IMG submission 188566) | Forest soil microbial communities from Algoma, Ontario, Canada - Jack Pine, Ontario site 1_JW_OM2H0_M1 (SPAdes) (version 2) | ecosystem: Environmental > Terrestrial > Soil > Boreal... | reverse complement strand
AGCCTGACGCGCGCTGATCCGGCGCGAGCGCATGACCATGTCCTTGGTGCGCGCAATGCCGATCATCTTCTGCAAACGCGCTGATCCACCCGAACCCGGAATTTGCCCCAACCGCTGCTCCGGCAGGGCATAAAAGCAATTCTCCGAGGCGATGCGGAAATCGCAGGCGAGCGAAAGCTCAAATCCCACGCCGAAACAATAACCGCGGTTGGCGGCGATCACCGGCTTTGTGCAGCGCGCGGGCGCCGCGACGTTCCAGGCGAGCTTGGACACGTGCTCGGGCGTCGCCTCGAGAAAGCCCTTGATGTTGCCGCCGCTGGAGAAATGCTCCCCCACGGCACGCAGCACAATGACGCGAATGCGCGCGTCCTCGTCCAGCGCCTCGAACACGAGGCGAAGCTGATCGCGCTGCGGCATCGATACAATGTTGAAGGGAGGGCGATCGAGGATGATGTCGGCACGTTCGCGCGCGGGGTCGATCTCGACACGAAAACCATCGAGCGTGGCGAGACGAGGATCGCGCAACACGGCGTTCATGTCACTTGCTCCTGCTCGTGCGGATCGCGCTCCGGCTCGTATTCACCGGCGATCAACCTGCGGCGCAGGAGCTTGCCCACGGGAGATTTCGGGATTGCTTCAACAAATACATAACGGCGCGGCCGTTTGAAATTGGCGAGCCCGGATGCGCGGCAGAACGCATCGAGATCGCCGGCGGAGACCGGACTGCGCCGCTTGATGAAGGCGCACACGATCTTGCCCCAGCGTTCCTCGGCAATCCCCACAACCGCCACCTCCGAAACGGCCGGATGCAGCGACAGGAAGCTTTCGACCTCAACCGGCGAGACATTTTCGCCGCCGGTGATGATCATGTCGTCGACCCGGCCGGTGACAAAGATATCGCCGTCCTGATCGACATAGCCGGTATCGCCGGTGAAATACCAGCCGTTGCGGATGGCCTTTGCATCGGCCTGCGGCCGGCGCCAATAGCCTTCGAATGATTCATCTCCGGCGAGCAGCGCAATGATCTCGCCTTCCTCACCCGCGTTGGCCCGCTGTTCGGCGCAGGCCGCGCCAAGCCGCACGACCCGCACCATCTGATTGACGCCCGCGCGGCCGGCCGAGCCCGGCTTGGCCGGCGCATTCTGCTCGATGGTGAAGGTGTAAATCTCCGATGAGCCGTAGTGGTTGACGAACAGGTCGGGCTTGAACGCATTGTTGAGCTGCCGCAGCAGCCCGTCCGTCATCGGCGCCCCGGCAAAGCCGAGCTTGCGCACCGAGCCCACGTTGCTCGTGCTGAACGCCGCATGGTGGATGAGATCATGATAAAGCGTAGGCACGAGATAGAGATTCGTGACCTTCTCGGCTGCAATCAGTTGCAGCGCGCGTGCCGCATCGAACCGAGGCAGGCACACAAAGGCGCCGCCGATCAGCGACATGGCCAGCAGGGAACGCACGCCCATGGTGTGATAAAGCGGCATGACCCCAAGCGTGCGCTCGTGGCGCGCGTAGAGATTCTGCGCCACGTGGGCGAGCGCCGCTGCGCGTTCGGCGCCCTGCCGGCGGGGGACGCCTTTGGGCCGCCCGGTCGTACCTGACGTATAGAGCATGACGGACCACGCGTCGGCGGCGACCCGGGGCTTTGCATCCGCCGCCTGGCCATCGCTGAGAGATTCGAATTTCGGCGCATCGCTCCCCGCCAGACCGATCGAAATGCGCGGGCGCTTCTGGGCCTCGCGCGAGCCAGCCACGGCTTTGGCTGAGATGGCCTCAAAAAAAATCGTCTTGGCCTCGGCATCAGCAAGGCAGAAATCGAGCTCGTCGGATGTAGCGCGCCAGTTGAACGGCGTGATGATGATCCCCGCGAATTGACAGGCCCAGTGGATGGTGGCGGCCTGCCAGTTGTTCTGCAGCGCCGTGACGATGTGGTCCCCGCAAGCAAGGCCAAGCTCATCGAAGCCGGCGACCAGCGCCGAGATTTTGCGATACCAGTCGAGATAGGAGAGGCGCACGTCGCCGTCGACGATCGCGAGCGCCTCGGGATCGCGCGCAACGCTCGCAACAAAGCTCGTGCCAAGATCGAGCATCGGGCGGCCTATGCCAACTCATGCAGTGGAAACCGCGCCACATCACGCAGGAATGCAATGAATGCGTCCGCCTGATATTGTGCGGTCAGCCGGCCCTTCTCGGCTGTTGCAATCGAGGCATCGCCGACAGCGCCATCGGGATTGAGGTCCTGCGCAATCCAGCCGAATCCGTGCGTGCCCACCGGCCGCAGATGGGTATAATCCTTTTCCATCTCGGCGGCTTTGGACGCAAACAGCTTCGCCTTTGCCATATCCACGAGATCGGGTCGGAAATGCAGCATCAGTGAGGTCTCGATGTCGCCGGCGTGTATGCCATGCGTGCAATCGAAAGCGGAATAGAGGCCGGACGGCAACCCGAAACGGCGCCACTGGGCGGTCGCAACCAGCATGTTGAGGCGCACGCGCAAGTCGCGTGCGATGATCCCGATCACCTCCGTGTTGCCGCCGTGGGCATTGACGATAACCATCTTGCGCAGACCCGCGCGGTGGATGCTTTCGCCGATCTCGACCCACATGCGCGTGAGGTTTTCCGCCGAATAGCTGATGGTGCCCGGCGAGCGCAGGTGCTCATTCGATTTGCCGATCATTTGCACCGGCAAGAACAACGCTGCGAGATCGTCGGGCAGACGCGCCAGCACCGTCTTGATCATGCCTTCGGCGATGGCGGTATCTGTCATCACCGGAAGATGGGGACCATGCTGTTCGATTGCCGCGACGGGCAGGACGGCAATGGTTGCGTCCGGATCAAGACCGGCAAATTCGCTCGACTTGAGCTCTGCCCAGAAGCGGCTGCGCGCCATTCCAAACCTCCGGTTCCGGCGCAGCGCCCCCACCCTTCCCTCCCCCGCGAGCGGGGGAGGGAAGGGTGGGGGAATGCAGACCCGCCATCGCCTGGGATCGTGTCCTTGCAGGTTCCGGATCAGCGCTGCGGCGCCATAGCGCGTCGAAGACGCGCGTAAACGCGCTAACGGCGCTGGTACTGCGTCCGGGACACGAGACCGGCTGCATGGTATAGCAAAACTCGCGTCCGTCATCTTGTCCCGGCGCCCCAACCCATTCACCTCGGAGGCAGCTTGCCGTGAAGCATATTACGCCTGCCGGCATTCGGCCCCCCTTCGCGCGTTACAGCTACGGGGTGGAAATTCCGCCGGGCAGCCGCGTTCTGGTCTGCTCCGGGCAACTTGGCGTAGCGCCCGATGATCAGGTGCCCACGACCATCGAGGAGCAGTCCCATCTTTGTTTCCGAAACGTCGAAGCCGTGCTCAAGGAAGCCGGCCTTGCATTTGCCGACGTGGTCCGGATCAACGCGTTTGTCACCTCACGTGACCATCTGAAAGGTTATATGAGCGTGCGCGATCTCTACATCAGCGATCCGCCGCCGGCATCGACCCTCATGATTGTTTCCGGATTTTCGCGGCCCGAGTTCCTGGTCGAGGTCGAGGTGATCGCCGCTGCGCCCTGAGCCATGCCATGGATGTGACGGCACAAATTCACGAACAGCTGACGAAAACCGGCATAAAGCTTGCGGCTTCGCTGCCCGATGACTGGGTTGCTCCGCTGATCGAGCGGATCGCGTCCGACAACCAGATACGCCACATACGCGTGGCGCGCGAGGCGGAGGCAATTGCAATTTGCAGCGGTGCCTTCTTCGGCGGCGTCCGCGCCGCTGCGCTCATGGGCGCGACCGGATTGCTCACCTGCACGGGCGAGCTTGCGACGCTTAATCTGCGTCATCAGATTCCGGTTTTCCTCATTGTCAGCCAGCGCGGCTCGATCGACGATCATCGCATCTATCAGGAAGTGCAGGGCCGGCGCACCATTCCGCTGCTGCGCAGCTACGACTTTCCTTATCATATTGTCGATCGACGCGACGAGATCGCGAGCATTCCCGACGCGTTTGAGAGCTGCCGCTTGCAGAAGCGGCCGTTCGTATTGTTTCTGACGCGTCGGCTGGTCAAAGGGGAGGGGAGCGCAACGTGAGAGCGCGCCAAGCCATCGATCTTCTGGCGCGGCATCGCGGTGATGCCGTTGCCGTTTGCGCGCTTGGGATGGCGGCCAATGAATGGTGGGGCGCGACCAAAAGCGAGGACAGCTTCTACATGCACGGCGCCATGGGGTTTGCAGCAAGCTTTGCACTGGGCCTTGCGCTGTCGCTTCCGCAGGCGACGGTGTGGCTGATCAATGCAGACGGCTCTTTGTGCATGAACCTCGGCTGTCTGCTCACGGAAGCATCCCAGGCGGCGCGTAACCTCAAGCATTTCGTGGTTGCCAATGGGGTCTACCAGACCGTCGGGGCGCTGCCGGTGGTGAATGACGGACGCACCGATTACGCCGCGATCGCACGGGCAGCGGGATTTGCGCGTGCCCGCACGATCGGCTCCCTCGACGAGCTCGAGCAACAGTTGCCCGCTATTGCGGCGGAAGACGGCCCATCATTCACGGTTCTACGGGTCGAGCCGGAAGGCTCCATTATGCGCACGCCGCCCATGACCTATGAGGGAGCCGAGATGAAGTACCGCTTTGGCCGTGCTCTGGAGCGCCGGTTCGGGATCGAAGTATTTGGTCCGCAGGGGTATTGAAGTTGTGCTGCGCACGTGAACTCGAGTGCCCATATGACGGACTCGCACGAGGTCACGCTCGGCGCCGTGGTGCTACCTGGAAGGGCGGGCATCTACACTTTGATGCTGCGCGACGGCGCCATTGCCGCGATCGAGCCCTGGATCGGAGGTGATCCCCGCTGGGTTGGATTGCCCGGGCTCGTCAACTTGCACGCTCACGCGGATCGCGCCTTCGCGGCGGACTCCTTCCGTCCGGCGTCGCTCGCCGATGCGGTTGCGGCCGCGGCAAAGGCGCGCGCAGCCTTCACGGCCGCAGACGTGCAGATGCGGGCAACACGGTTCTTCGAACATTCCATCGCGCACGGCGTAACGCGCGTGCGTACCCACACGGATGTGGACGCGGTCGTCGAGTTGCGATCCATGGAGGGCGTGCTGAGCGCAAAGCGCGCTGTCGCGGACCGGCTCGACGTTGAGATCATCGCGTTTGCGACTGCACGCAACGATCTCGCAGAGCCCGACGGGCTGCGCCGTCTCGAGCATGCGATCGAGCTCAAGGCGGACCTCCTTGGCGCAAGCCTCAATTCCAGTGCCGAGCCGAAGCGCGCGCTTGACGCGTTGCTTACTCTGGCGGAGCGGCACGGCTTACCGGTCGATCTGCATATCGATGAGCACCTCGAGCCCGGCCGGATGCTCGCCCCGTTGGCGGCCGATGCTGTGATCGCGCGCGGCATGCAGGGGCGCGTGAGCTTCAGTCATCTTTGCGCGCTTGCCGCCCTGGACGAGAGTTCCGCAAACGCGCTGATCGACAAAATGGCGCACGCGCAGATCACGGTCATTGTGCTGCCCGAGAGCAACCTTCTCCTCCAGGACCGCAGCCAAGCGACGCCGCGCCGTCGCGGCATAACGCTGGTGCGCGAACTTATCGCCGCCGGGGTGAAGATTCGCCTGGGGACCGATAATGTGCGCGACTGGTTCTTTCCGTTTGGCAACGGCGACATGTTGGAGACCGCCCGGCTGGGTGCCATCACAGCGCATCTCGACGACACATCGGAATTGGTGAGCGCGATGTGCGGCGGCTGTGCATTGCTCAGGGAGGGGATGCCTGGCGATCTCGTGCTCATCCCGGCGACGTCATTTGATGATGCGCTGGCGCGCCGCCCCGCCGGACGCGTCGTGTTCAAGCACGGCTGCCGGATCGTTTGACAACTTCGTCAGTCGTCATGCCCGCGAAGGCGGGCACCCAGTAAACACCGAGCCTGCGATCCGGTCTGTGCTGTGGCCACGACGCGGCTCATCTGCCAGCACAGTGCTTACTGGGTCACCCGCCTGCGCGGGTGATGACAACTTCGTCAGTCGTCATGAGCGCGGCTTTGCGCACCCTACGCATTTTCTTTATGTCTCCGAGAGCACCCCGAGCGCCAGAAAGTGCTGCCGGATTCGCTCGACATGCTCGACGAAGCCCGCTTCGCTGCGGGTGTGAGCGCCGCGGGGGCGCGGCAAATCGTTGTTCACGACGTCGGCGATCCGGCCCGGACGTGAGGACATCACGACGACACGGTCGGAGAGGAGAACCGCTTCCTCGATGCTGTGGGTGATAAACAGCACGGTATTGCGGTCGCGCAACCACATCCGCTGCAAATCAAGATTCATCTGCTCGCGGGTGAGGGCGTCCAGCGCACCGAACGGCTCGTCCATCAGGAGGAGACCGGGGTCCTGTACCAGCGCGCGGCATATCGCCACGCGCTGGCGCATTCCGCCGGACAGCTCGCCCGGATATTTCTCCTCGAATTCGGCAAGCCCGACCGAGCGCAGAAGCTCGTGTGCCTTCGCACGATGGATGGATGGATCGAGCTTCTTGATCTCGACCGGCAGCAGCACATTGCCGAGCACGGTGCGCCAGTCGAGGAGAACGTCGCGCTGAAAGACGATGGCGACATTATCGACGGCGCCCTTGACCGGTCGATCCCCGACGCGGATTGCACCGGTGGTCGGCGGGATGAGCCCGGAAACCAGCATCAGCAAGGTGCTCTTTCCGCACCCGCTCGGCCCCACGATCGAGACGAATGCGCCGGCCTCGATAGACAGGTCGAGTTCGCTCAGCGCCTGGACTTCGCCGCCCCGCGCCGTCTTGTAGCGTTTTGTCACCGCCTGCAAGGCGATGGGGACACCAGCGCTCCCTCCCCTGAAAGGGGAGGGTGGCCGCCGAAGGCGGTCGGGTGGGGTCCAGGGCACGCGAGTTGCCCCCGCCCGGCGCGCTACGCGCGCCACCCTCCCCCGCAAGCGGGGGAGGGATTAGACCGAGCGTGTTGCACCGATTTTCGCTCCCCTTTTGAGCACCCCGCTATTCGATTGCTTGGGTCGCGACCTTGCTCCACGGCAAGGCAAGCCGCTCGATCCATGCAACCGCGTTGAACAGAAGCACACCGAGAAGGGACAGCACGACCACGGCGGCGAACAAGAGCGGCGTGTCCAGGCGAACCTGGGAGATGAGCTGCAGATAGCCAAGGCCATGCTCGGCCGCAATGAATTCGCCAACAGTTGCCCCCACCACCGCCTGTCCCATCCCGACCTTAAGGCCGCCGAAAATCGAGGGCAGTGCCTTCGGCAGTCTGATCTTGAGAAAAGTCGTAAGCTCGCCCGCGCCCATGGACTGCACGAGGTAGATCATCTCCCGCTCGGCCGAGCGCATGCCGATCACGGAACTGATGACGATCGGAAAGAACGAGATCAGGAATGCGACCATCACCTTCGGCAAGATTCCGTAGCCCAGCCACATCACCAGGATGGGCGCAAGCGCCACTTTCGGAATGGTCTGCAGCGAAACCATGAACGGGAAGGCGACGCGTTCGAAAACGCCGGAATAGACGACGGCGACGGCGAGCGGGATCGCGATGAGCACGCTCAATCCAAATCCCAGCAGGATCTCTTGCAAAGTGACTAAGGCGTTCAAGAGCAGGAGCTGCCAGGCGGAGATGATCTTGATGGCGATGACGGACGGGCTGGGGAGGATGTAGTCGGGAATGCCGAGCGCGCGCACGGCGATCTCCCAGAGCGCAAAGATCGCTGCGAAAACCGCCAGCACCGGACCGTTGCGGTTGATCCACCCGGCGAGCGGGCGGGATGCCGCGAGCGGATACGCCGCCTCCGGGACGGCGGTCATTGCAGATAGTCGTTTGAATAATACGCGCCCAGATCCTTCAGCTCGGCGATGCCACCGGTCTCTTTCAGGAGCGAAAGGTTCGATTGCCAATCCACGCTGTCTTGCCAGCCGAGTGGCTTTCCTTGCGGCGCGTTGGTCGACACGACTGTTGCTTCGATCTGCTGTTCCAGCACATCGGGATCTTCGGGCACCTTCATGTATTTGGCCATGAGCCTGGCAGCTTCTTTCGGAGCCGCCATGGAATCCCGGTATCCTTTGGCGCTCGCGCGCAGCAGCTTCTTGACCGTTTCCGGATTCTGCTCGGCGAATGCATTTGCGACGATCATGGAGGCTCCGAGCAGATTGAGGCCGAAGTCAGAGACGCTTAGCAGGTTGAATTTGACGCCCACCCTTTTTTCCAGCTGCGGCAATTCGTTGCTGAGATAGACCGACATGACGTCGATCTTGCGGGTGAGGAATTGCGTGCTGCGCGCCGAGGCGTCCATCTGGATACGCTGGATCTTGTCAATATCGATGTGATTGATCCGGCAGAAGGGGCCGAGCATGTCACCGAATGTTTCGCCGACCGAAATGGCAAGCTTTTTGCCTTCCAGATCCTTGGGAGTCCTGAGCGGCACGTCCGGGAACGAGATCACACCCATGGGAGCTCTGGTTTGGTAGAGCGCGACCACCTTGACCGGCAATCCATGGCTGATGGCCTGAGCGGCCGAAACCGCCGGTCCATAGCCGAACTTCTCGTTGCCGCCGGCAAGCAATTTCAGAACCGTTTGCGCGCCGGAGCCTTCGGCGAGATCGACATCGAGCCCTTCAGCCTTGTAATAGCCCTTGTCCAACGCAACGAAGAGCGGAGCGTACTCGCCCTTGAGCTTCCAGGTGAAACGCACGGTCAACTTCTCGGGTGCTTGCGCAGCGGCCTGTTGCGACGCCGGGCAAACAAGCAGGAGCGCTCCAGCTGCGACGATCGTGCGCAGGCTGCGCCGTTGATGTCTCATGTTCCCCACTCAGCTTGCGGTGGATTGCGGGCCCCCAGACAACTCGCCATCTTAGGTGGACGCTGAGCACTTGTCATGGCAGCTGTGGAATTCCTGCTCAATGGAAAGCGGCACAGGGTGGATGACGTTCCTCCCACCACAACCGTGCTCGATTGGCTGCGCGGGCATGCGCGTCTCACCGGGACCAAGGAAGGCTGCGCCGAGGGCGATTGCGGTGCATGCACCATCGCCATTGGCCGGGAAATCGACGGGACCCTGCAGTATCAGGCCGTCAACTCCTGTCTGATGATGTTACCGCAGATCGCCCGTTGCGCTGTGTTGACGGTCGAGGGGCTCGCCGCGCCCAACGGCGCTCTTCATCCGGTGCAGCAGGCCATGATCGACACGGATGCCACCCAGTGCGGTTTCTGCACGCCCGGTTTCGTGATGGCCATGTTTGCATTTCATCAAGGCGGCGAGGGCGTCGAGGACAGGATCATCCACGAAGCGCTTGCCGGCAATCTCTGCCGCTGCACGGGTTATCGCTCCATTGTCGAGGCGTGCCGGCAAGCGGCGCGTGCGCCTCGTATCGATGCCGGAAACGGTGATGCGGCCGGGGCGCTTGCCGCCTTGCCGGTTTGCCGGGATTACCGTGCCGGCGAGCAGGTCTTTCTGCGGCCGGGGTCGCTCGCTGCGCTGTTTGCGGCGATGGCGGAGATTCCCGACGCGCTCCTCCTCGGCGGCGGGACCGATCTCGGGCTGCGTGTAAGCAAGGATCGCGAGCGAATTCCGGCCGTGATCTCGCTCGCCACGGTTGCAGAGTTGCAGCGGATCAATGTCGCGGCCGACGCGCTCGAGCTTGGTGGCGGTGTTACATATACGCAAGCATTGCCGCACATCGATCGCCATTTTCCTGCTTTTGGTGCGCTCTTCCGCCGCATCGGCTCGCGTCAGATCCGCAACCTTGGAACAATCGCCGGCAATCTCGTAACCGCCTCTCCGATCGGCGACACCATTCCCTGCCTGATCGCGCTCGCTGCAACCGTGACACTCGCGTCGGCCTCCGGTGAGAGGGCGATGCCGGTTGAATCATTTATTACTGGCTACCGAAAGACTGCGCTCCGCCCGGGCGAAGTGATTGCCGCCGTCCGCATTCCATTGCTTGCCCAGGATACGCGTTTTTCCACCTACAAATTGTCGAAGCGTTTCGATCAGGACATCTCGACGGTTGTCGCAGCCTTCCAGCTCGAGCGTCGCAACGGCCACGTCCATCAGTTGCGGGCGGCCTTTGGCGGCATGGCCGAACGCGTAATGCGTGCGAAGAATGTGGAGGCTGCAGTCGCGGGTCGGCCGTGGAATATTGACACGCTGACGAACATCGACGTGGCCCTGGCGCGCGACTTCAACCCTATGACTGACCACCGCGGCGGCGCTGCTTATCGTTTGCGCGCAGCCGC
>Ga0209526_10003842_pt1 | contig 10231 bp, 8 predicted proteins | sample JacPinW_OM2H0_M1_FD_188566 | JGI IMG/M metagenome (GOLD analysis project Ga0209526, IMG submission 188566) | Forest soil microbial communities from Algoma, Ontario, Canada - Jack Pine, Ontario site 1_JW_OM2H0_M1 (SPAdes) (version 2) | ecosystem: Environmental > Terrestrial > Soil > Boreal... | reverse complement strand
ACGTTCGGCTCCGTGCTCGCGGTGCATACCGACGACAAGAAAGTGGTGCTGGGATCAGATGCATCGAAAGTGAGCGTCACCGGCAAGATTGTTAGCCAGGGGCGCGCGAAGAAATTGACGGTGCTCAAGTTTAAGAAGGGCAACCAGTACAAGATTTCGCGCGGGCACCGGCAGAATTTTACTGCGGTGCAGGTTAACGATATTAAGTTGTAGGGGCGAAGAACCCACCCTTGCAAAGGGCGCAAAGATGGGGCACCCCTGTTGCGCGGCGTGAACGGCTTCCGAAAAACTGGCCGGGCTAAAGCCCGGCACCTACACTACAGGGAAATTCAGAGAAGAGGAATGAGTCATGGCACATAAGAAGGGCGGCGGGTCGTCTACAAACGGGCGGGATTCGCATGGACAGAGGTTGGGCGTGAAGCGCTTTGGCGGACAACTCGTCAATGCGGGAACGATTTTGGTGCGGCAGCGCGGGACGAAGCATCAGGCTGGCGTGAATGTTGGGCAGGGCAAGGACGATACGCTGTACGCGCTGGTTACTGGGATTGTCAAATTTGAGGATAAGGGGCGGCACGGAAGATTTGTTAGTGTGACGCCTGCGGACGCGAAGGCGGCTGCGGTCAATTAGATTTGGGAGATGCGCACAGCCAGAAATGGCTGTGCCACTTGCAGGGAAGACCCACGCTTGCAAACGGCGCAAGGATGGGGCACCCACCGGGAGCACGGGCGACACCTCGATAGGGTTGCGGGCTGAAAAGCGGCGGCAAGACCGCCGCACTCCAAATGGATTGGGCGGCTCTTTTGAATGAGCCGCCTTTATTTTTTGGCATTATTTTAGCGGGGGGCGTCGGAGGTGACGCAGGTTAGGGCGCCGCTGGGGAAGAATTTCAGGTAGGCGCTGCGGCCGTGGGCGGGGATTATGGCTAGCTCTGGGACCATTTGGTGGAGCTGGTTGAGCTTGGCGACGATTTGGTTGGCGCGGGCGGGATCGTTGTCGCTGTCGCGCAGGATCAGGGATTTGCCGACGCGGTCCTGGAAGCCGCGCTCCTCATCGACGGCATCACCGACGTAAAAGAGGCGGTGATGTGGATCCAAGTTCACGAAGATGCCGACGCTGCCGGGAGTATGGCCGCGCAATGGCACGACAACCACGGAGCCATCGCCATAGAGATCGGTGCTTTCGTCGAAGGTTTCATAGGGGCGCGGATCGAATTTCAGCGTGGGCGCCTCGGCGGGCGGAAATCTTTGCGTGTGTACGGGAATAACGAAGCCTTTGGCTTGCACAGCGGGATCGAAAGCGTACTGCAGCTCTTCGCGGGTGAGCAGAACCGGAACGCGCGGGAGATCGATGAGGCCGCCGGCGTGATCCAAATGCGTGTGAGAGAGAATCACCCAACGAATCTTGTCGGGATCGCTGCCAACCAGACGCAGCAGTTGCGGCAGGGGAACTTCGGGATTTAGCTGACCGGCTAAATTTTTGAGCTTGAGGCGAAGAAGGAACGGGTAGCCGCCGATTTCGTCGTCGAAATGCGAGGAATTGCCCGTATCGATGAGGAGGTCGCCGTTGGGGTGCCTGACGAGAATACTTCCCGCAGTCATGGCGAAGGGATAGCCGGTGAAAGTGCTGCCAGTTTCGACCCAGCAGGCTACGAGGCCCTTCAGCGGAGTGACTGTTGGTGCTATGCGGCCGTGTGAGGGGGCAGCGGGCAGCGTGTCTCGATGGAAGTACAGAACGTAGGCGCCGATGCCAACGAGAATAGCCAGGAGCACGAGCAGAATTGCGGCGCGACGCAGCCACACACGGATACGAGACACGATCAATGACCCCCTAAGATTTTGTGATTTGCGCTAGTGCCGAATGCTTATGTTATCGTTTTTTGAGAGGAAGTAGGGACTGTGTTTGTTGATGAAGCGAAGATTTTGGTAAAGGCCGGGAGCGGCGGAAACGGGTGCGTGGCGTTTCGGCGAGAGAAATTCGTGCCGCGCGGCGGGCCGTCTGGCGGCGACGGCGGTCACGGCGGAAGCATCTACCTGGAAGCGAATCCGAACGACAACACTCTGCTGCGGTATCGGTACAACCGCGAGTTCAAAGCGGACCGTGGACGGCATGGCGAAGGATCGAACTGCACCGGCCATTCTGGCGCGGATATGTTTTTGAAGGTACCGGTGGGCACGCTTGTTTTTGATGAGCAGAACGGCGAGACGATCGCGGACTTGGCTGTGCCAGGACAGCGCGTGCTGGTTGCGCAGGGAGGGCGCGGAGGGCGCGGAAATCAGAATTTCGCCAAGCCGTGGCACCAGGCACCGAGGGAACATGAGGATGGGCATCCCGGGGAAGAGCGGCATCTGCGCTTGGAATTGCGGCTGCTGGCGGATGTTGGATTGGTGGGCTTTCCCAACGCGGGGAAGTCGACACTGATTTCAGTAATTTCCGCAGCGCGGCCGAAGATCGCGAATTATCCTTTTACGACGCTGGAGCCGAATCTGGGAGTTGTGAACGCGGATGGCGGAGGCGGCAGCGAGGGCCGTGAGATCGGGCGAACGTATGTGGTCGCCGACCTGCCGGGATTGATCGAAGGAGCGCATGAGGGCGCAGGATTGGGGATACGGTTCCTGCGGCACGTGGAGCGCACGCGGCTCCTGGTACATCTCGTTGATACAAGCGACGCTTCCGATGCGGACCCGATTCATTCGTTCGAGGTAATTTCGGGAGAGTTGCGGGCGTTCAGCGATTCGCTGGGGGAAAAGCCAATAATTGTGGTGGCGACGAAGCTGGATGCCACTACGGACCGGACGCGCCTGGACGCGCTGCGTGCATTCTGCAGCGAGCGAGGGCTGGAGTTTCACGCGATATCGGCAGCCACCGGCGAGGGCGTGCGGGAACTGGTGAGGTCCATTGCGGATGCGCTGGATAAGATTCCCAAGGCTGCGCCAGAGCAGGCGGGCGAAGTAGAGCGTACCTCACACGAAAACGCCGGCGATACATCCGGAGCGCGGGTAGAGAATTTGTGAGAAAATGCAGCTCATAAGCTCTTGGGAGACGCATTGACCACCGCGCAAGCGCAGCGCACCGCCACAAAACATCATCCTCGCCGCATCGCGCTTTTCGGAGGCTCTTTCGACCCGATCCACTCGGGGCATTTGGCGGTGGCGAGGGCCGCGGACCGGCGATTCAATTTCGACGAAATTCATTTCATTCCTGCGAGCCGGCCGCCACATAAGTTGAAGCAGCACCTTGCGCCGTTTCCACATCGCTTTGCGATGGTGGCGCTGGCGTGCACGGAGCACCCTCACTTTGTTCCGTCGGTGGCCGAGGCGGGAGAAGATTTTAGCGGCGCGCAATTGCACTATTCGGTGGATACGGTGCGCTATTTCCGGCACACGTACCACGGGCATGGCGACCGCATCTATTTCATTATTGGCGCGGACGCGTTTCTGGACATTCCGATGTGGAAGGAATACGAGGCGCTGCTGGGTCTTTGCGATTTCATCGTGGCCAACCGACCGGGCATTCGCGCGGAAGCGCTGCGGCTGGTGATTCCGCCGGAGCTGATGGCGCGTGACGGGAAGAGAAAAGAGGGTGAAGCGGCGCATGAGTCCAGCGTGGTAGCGCACCTGAGCCGCACAAGCGTGTACCTGCAGGAGAACGTGTCCAGCGACGTTTCTGCGACAGACATTCGGCGGCGCGCGCATCGAGGACAGTCCATTCATGGACTTGTTTCGGCGCGTGTTGAAGAATACATTTTAAAACAGGGTCTTTACCGGTGAACTACAACTCATTGCCACAAGGCGTGCGCCTCGCGGTGGAGGCGGCGCAAAACAAAAAAGCGGCGGGCATCTCTGTGCTCGATCTCAGCGGAGTGGGTGCGTTTACGTCCTACTTCGTGATTTGCACGGGTTTCAGCACGCCACAGGTGCAGGCGATTTGCACGGAGGTCGAGGAGCAGCTCTATAAAGAGCTTGGACGCTCGCCGGAGCATCGCGAAGGGCGCGGCTCTTCGGAATGGGCGCTGCTTGATTTTGGGAGCTTCATCGTGCACGTGTTCAGCGAGCAGGCGCGGCGCTACTATGACCTCGAACGCCTGTGGCGATCGGCGCCGAAATTGGAGATTGCCGATGAGCCGGAAGGAGCATCCGGCCACCGCACGCCGCGAAATATCGCGATCGGCGGATCGCACGCTCCTGGGGAAGCAGTTTCAAAATGATCGCGGAGCGGCTGCCGTGGATCTCGGCGGACCCGGCGTCGCAAAGCGTATTTGAGTTGGCGCAGAAAGTTGCCGGCGCACCCGCCACGCTGCTGATTACCGGCGAAAGCGGATCGGGCAAGGATTACCTGGCGCGTGTGATACACGAGCTGGGGCCGCGACGGGACGCGCCGTTTCTGAAAATCGATTGTGCCAGCCTTCCTCCGCAGCTTGTTGAAAGCGAATTGTTCGGCCACGAGCGCGGAGCGTTCACGGGCGCCGTCGAGCGCAAGCTCGGACGATTTGAGCTTGGCGGCAACGGAACGATTGTACTTGACGAGGTAGCCGCGCTTTCGGCGGCGGCGCAGAGCAAGCTGCTGCGTGTGCTGCAGGAGCGGTCGTTCGAACGGCTAGGTGGCACGGAAACACTGCGCATCGAGGCCCGGCTTGTGGCCCTGACCAATGTCGACCTGCCCGCCGCTATAGCCGCCGGCCGCTTCCGGGAAGACTTGTACTTCCGCATGAATGTGCTGACCATCGCGGTGCCGCCACTGCGTGAGCGCCGAGCCGACGTGCTGCCGCTCGCGGACCATTTCCTGGGGGCGTTATGCCTGGCGCATGCACGCAATGGCGTGCAGTTTAGCGAGGCAACGCGGAGAATGCTGGCCGCTTACACGTGGCCGGGAAACGTTCGCGAGTTGCGTAATGCGCTAGAGCGCGCGGTCGTTTTCAATCGCGTCGAGGCGCTCGAGCCCGAGCATTTTGCGGAAAATATTCGGGCTGCCGCGGCGGGAACCTCCGGAATGATCGCGGGGCTGCGATCGCTCGAGGATGTCGAGAAGGAGGTTATCGCCGCGACGCTGGAAGCTATGCGTTACAAGATTAGCCAAGCTGCAAGCGTACTAGGTATCAGCCGTAAGACGCTTCTGGAAAAGCGCAAGAAGTATGGGCTGAAATGACAAATGGCAGGCTTTGCGGATGCGGCAATGACTCCCAGTGTATGCCAGACAAGTTGCGCCGAGGCTCGTGCTAGACTCAATTCTTTGCCGGTCTTTCTTCAAGACTGCCTCTACTAATGCCCAAAGAGCTCTTCGGAACTGACGGTATTCGCGGCATGCCAGGCACGCCTCCCCTGGATGACGCCACGCTGTATGCTACCGGGCGCTCGCTCGGTACCTATTTGAAGGAGACGAGTCCAGCGGCACGGGTGCTGATTGGGATGGACACGCGTGAGTCTGGTCCGCACATCGCGGCACTTCTAGCAGCTGGACTTGGGACCGCAGGTGCGTCGGTTGATTTCGCCGGCGTTATCACGACACCCGGCGTCGCTTGTCTGGTGCGACAAAGGGGGTTCCAGGCCGGCGTGGTGATTTCCGCGTCTCACAATCCATTTCACGATAATGGCGTGAAGCTCTTCTCTGGCGCCGGGATGAAATTTCCGGACGCGGTCGAGGAGACTCTAGAAGCAGACATTTTCAAACACCGCCACGAACCACCGCCGAAAACTCCACCGGCTCTCGTTCCAGATGAATCTTTGGACGCTCGATACCTCGATTTTCTTCGCAGCCGGGTAATTCCGGGCGCCAAGCTTTCCAGCCTACGCATGGTTCTGGATTGCGCCAATGGCGCCGCGTACAGGCTTGGCCCAGAACTTTTTGAGTCTCTGGGCACGCACGTAATCGCTATGGGTGCGGAGCCTGATGGACGCAACATAAACGCGGATTGCGGGTCGCTGCACCTCGAAGGACTGCAGAAGCGCGTGGTGGCGGAACGGGCGACTTTGGGAATCGCATTCGACGGTGATGCGGACCGCGCCATGTTCGTGTGCCAATCGGGCAGGGTCATAAACGGCGACGGCGTCTTATTGGCGGCAGCACGCCACTTGAAATCGGCTGGCAAGCTGAAGGGAAATCGCGTGGTGGCGACTTCGATGTCCAACCTTGGACTCGAGCGGGTGCTGGCGCGCGAGGGGATTGAGTTGGGGCGCGCGGCGGTCGGGGATCGCTATGTGCTTGAGGAAATGCTCCGCAGCAATAACGTGCTGGGCGGCGAGCAGTCCGGCCATGTGATTTTTCTGGACGACTCGCCGGCCGGTGATGGTTTGCTGACGGCGGTGAAGATTGCGTCCTTGGTTTCCATGAAAGGCCGGCTAGAATCGTTGATCCATGGGCTCAAGGATTACCCCCAGATGATCGTGAATGTACGGGTGAAGGCGAAACCGCCGCTGGAATCACTGCCGCAAGTATCGCGCGCGCTTGCCGAGGCGCAATCGGCGCTCGGCGACAATGGCCGCGTGGTATTGCGCTATTCGGGGACGGAGCCGCTGGCCCGCGTCATGGTGGAAGCCGAGCAGGATGCGGACGTGCAGCGCTACAGCGAGTCTCTAGCGGAAGCCCTGCGCAAGTCCATCGGCGCCTGATTACTGCTTGGCCAGAGATGCTGTGTCACATGGATGTAACAGGGGTGTCTCTCCCAAAGAATGGATGCGTAGCGGGGTTTCCCTGTGGGATTTTGTAGGTAGAAACCGGCAGTTCTTACGACTCGGGCTCCACACCCAGGCTAACTCGTGTGGTTTCATGCGGCTGCTCGATTGTGAATTTCCAATTACATCCTGGCATGCGGTTTGCTCTCTTCTACGGCAACGTTGTTTAAAAAAAGATTGGCTTCCCGGGGTGGCCGGATCCCAACCTCGACTGGGATTTCGGTTTTTGGGGGGTCAGTTATAAGAAAGGGGGGGCTTGCACCAGCCCCCTTTTTCGCTCTCGGGCTGTGTCGCTCGAAGTGTTAGTTCGCGGTTCCCGTGGGTGGTCCTGTTACTCTCCTGTAGGGCGCAAAACATCGCGCCCCTCTGTTTTGCCTCGCTCTCAAGTATCTTCCGTGGTTCTCAGATAAAGGTTCCCGATTGTCGTTCGAGCCATTTTCGGGCTTCGCGTTTTTGTAAGAGGCACCTTGATGTCTCCTCAGCTGTAGTTTCTGGGACAGTTTAACGCCGATCACTGTCGCAAATGGGCGTCGAACCAGGCCAAGGTGCGTGCGATGACGTCGCGCTGGTGCTTGGGATTGGCGAAGAGGTGGCCTTCGTGTTCGTAGACTACGAATTGGGTTTCGACCCCGAGGGTCTTGAGGGCGTGCCAGAACTCATAGGATTGTGGAGCGGGGACTTCACCATCGCTGTCGCCGACCAGGATGAGCGTGGGAGTCTTAGCCTTCTTTATGAAGTTGATGGGCGAACTCTTGGCGTAGATTTCGGGATCATCGTAGACGGACTTTCCGAAGAACGGAATCATCCACTGATCGATTAGATTCTCGCCGTAATAGGACTGCCAATTGGAGAGGCCTGCTCCGGCCATGGCGGCCTTGAAGCGATTGGTCTGCGTGACGGCCCACATGGTCATGAAGCCGCCATAGCTCCAGCCGGTGATGCCGAGGCGGTTTGGATCGATGGGCGCGATGCGCATGGCTTCGTCAACGCCGGCGAGTATGTCCTTGAAGTCGCCGTAGCCGAAATCCTTGACGTTGGCGCGGGTGAAGGCTTCGCCTTGTCCATAGCTGCCGCGTGGATTGGGATACAGGACGAAATAGCCCATGCCGGATAGGCCAGCGGCGAAATCGTGGGTGCCGGGCCAGTGCGAAAGAGAGAGAGACGAAGGGCCGCCGTGAACATTCACGACGAGCGAATATTTTTTAGATGGATCGAAGTGGTATGGGTAGAGCAGCCAGCCTTGCACTTCGAAGCCCTCATTTTTCCAGGTGATGCTTTTGGCTTCGCCCCAAGCTGGGGATAGTCCCTTATTGCGGGACGTTACCGGAGTCATCTCGGCAGGAGTGCCGCTGATAAGCACTACTTCCGGCGCGTGGGTGAATGACCGAAAGACGCCGGCGATTGTCTTGCCGTCCTGCGTGGCAGAAAGCACGAAGCCGAAAATCCCGTCCGCGCTGAGCGCTCCTTCGGCCGACCAGCGCTGCTCAATTTTCCCCGTGGCGGGATCAAGTGCGGCGATGGCGCTGTTGCCGCCCACGAATTCGCTGAAGAGGATCTTTTTGTCAGGTAGCCAGCCGAGCCAGGCAGCGGAGGCTTTCATGTCTTTGGTTAAATCTTTTGCGTCGCCGCCGGTGTTGCTGATTACGTGAATGTCACCGCCAGTTGCGCCTTCGTCGCTCATCAAGCCTTCGATGAAGGCGATCTGTTTGCCATCGGGAGACCAGACCGGATTAGCGACTTGCAGCTTGGGCTTGTAGATCGATTTCATCAAGCCTGTGATGGCGTCAAGCGTCGATAGCTCGGCGATGTACCAGTTGTTGTCGCCATTACCGAGCGCGGAGCTCACGACGAAGCGCTTGCCGTCTGGCGACCAGTCATATTCGTAGATGTACGCATCCGCGGGCGTGATTTGGGTGAGCTTGCCGGTGGCGAGATCGACCAGGGCGAGACGCTGCTCAAAGAAGGCGTCTTTGATTTCACCGGTTTGCGGTGTTTCCGCAACGAGAGGGCCGGAGGCACGCGTGGCGTTTTCGGTGAACAGGACGGCGATGGTCTTACCGTCGGGCGACCAGCCAGGATTGGCGAGGAATCCTTTGACGTTCGTGAGCATTTTCGCGGGGCCGCCGGCGGCGTTCATGACGTAGAGCTGCAGCTGGCCTTTCTTGGCGGCATCGGACAGGAAAGCGATTCTTTGGCTATCGGGCGACCAGGCGACTTCGCTCTCAGCATGCAGCGAGTCGGCGACACCTGCGCCGATGCGCCGTTGCGGCGCTCCTGACTTCAGATTCTTTACGTAGATAACGGTGCTGCCGGAGCCCGCACCATTTTTGGAGTGCACCGCTTCCACCCAAGCGATCGAACTGCCGTCCGGCGAGAGAGCAGCTTGTTTGAAGGTGTGCGCCGCGAAAAGTGTTTTGACAATGTCATCGAGCGGCGTGCCGGCTTGCGGCTTCTGCGCAGCTTTGAGGCGCTTTTCAACGTCCTGTTTGGTGCCGGTGTTGTCTTGCGCGACGGAACGGTTTGCGGGCAGAAAAAACAGTGCAATTGCGAATGGAGCGGCGTAGCACGCGCGCAGAATCATTTTCACGTCCTCTCGTTTTGCGGTAGGTACAGTAATCCGGGCAGCGACAGAGGGCAAGCATTACGCCGAACACCTGTTGTACGAGCGCAACAGTACGGGTAGAATCCGCGCAGTTTTTGTGCGGGAGGATGCGAGATGGTCGACCGTCGAGGATTTCTTTCGTCGTTTGCGGGCGCTGCGGCTGTTGGGGCGACACTGAATTTTGGCGGCGAGCTTTTTGCGCAACTCGCGCAAGCGCCGAGCCAACTGCCGGATCGCGGTCTTTACGATTCCAACGAAGAGGCTTACTGGACGGAGCTGCGCAAGCAGTTTGTGATCCCGGCGGACGAAGTGTATTTGAACAACGGGACGGTGGGCTCGTCTCCTGCGCCGGTCCTGCGTGCCATCTTCGATGGCTATAACGAGACGGAGAAGATGGCGCAGAGTGATCCCGAGGATTATCCGATTTGGGGCTATGGCGCATGGAACGAATTTCGCGATCCGCTGGCGGCGTTTGTGGGTTGCAAACGGGACGAGATCGCTCTGTTGCGCAATGCCACGGAGGCGAACAGCTACATCGCAAATGGCTTGGATATGAAACCGGGCGACGAAGTTCTAATGACGGACCAGGAACATCCCGGCGGAGAGCATCCGTTCAACTTACGCGCCAAGCGCTACGGCATTATGGTGAAAAAGGTTACGCTGCCAAAACCTGTGCCGAGTGCAGCGGCGGTGCTGAACCTTATCAACGATGCGATCACGCCGCGGACGCGGGTTCTGTTTTTCAGCCACATCACAACGGCCACGGGAGTTGTGCTGCCGGCCAAGGAGCTGTGCGCATTGGCGCGGTCGAAGGGCATTCTCTCCGCCGTGGATGGCGCGCACGTTATTGGAATGATGGCGCTGAATGTCCATGACTTGGGCTGCGATATGTACACCTCAAGTCCGCATAAGTGGCTGATGGCGCCGAAAGGGACCGGATTCTTGTACGTTCGCGACGAGGTG
>Ga0209526_10003841_pt1 | contig 10231 bp, 6 predicted proteins | sample JacPinW_OM2H0_M1_FD_188566 | JGI IMG/M metagenome (GOLD analysis project Ga0209526, IMG submission 188566) | Forest soil microbial communities from Algoma, Ontario, Canada - Jack Pine, Ontario site 1_JW_OM2H0_M1 (SPAdes) (version 2) | ecosystem: Environmental > Terrestrial > Soil > Boreal... | reverse complement strand
GCAACCTGATCGGCCGCAACAAGCGAGAGCAAGGCGAGGATGCCGCCCTCGCCGTCATTGTCGGCGCGCAGGACGAAAATGACGTATTTCAGCGAAACCATCGCCATCAGCGCCCAGAAAATGAGCGAGACGATGCCAAGCACATCCGCCGCGGTCGGGACCGGATGACCGATGCCGGCGAGCGCCACCTGGAATGCGTAGAGCGGGCTGGTGCCGATATCGCCATACACGACGCCGAGCGCCGTCAGTGCCAGAAACCATGGGCTGCCCGCATGATGAAGGTACTTGGCCTGATCGAGCCTGGCCTCCGATTGGCTCGGGACCACACCCGTCGCGGCGCGGTCGATCAAGCTGCCGACCGGGGCACTCGATGGCATATCCATATGAACCTCGCGAGAAGGCCACATCGTCCGCTCTCGCGAGTTTGGCATTCAAGATTCAGGCCATGTCCCGGCGCGGTACGGCAAAAGCCGGCCGAGAGACGAACGCCTAGCCGCCCTCTCCGACCACCACGAACGGCGCCCATACCGCGGGATCGGCGTTTCGCGGCGAGGACTGATCGGCAATCAGTTTTTGCATCGAGCGCCGCAAGGCCTCGGCGCGCCCGATCGCCGGGCTTTTCGCGAGTTCGGCGAATGCTGCCGTGGTCAGTTTCACCGCGGCGTCGGAATCCACCGGCCAATGCGAAACCAGGAGCGCCCGCGCGCCGGCATAGAAGAATGCACGCGCCAGGCCCGACAACCCCTCGGCGCCCGGTTTGTCGCCGGCCGCGGTGTTGCATGCCGACAGCACCGCCCAATCCGCATCGAGCGAAAGCTTTGCGACACGGCTTGCCGTCAACAGCCCGTCATCATCCGCGGTCGGGTGCTCGGGCAGGGTCAGCACCAGCGCCGGTTCGCTCAACCCGTTGACCTCACCCGCAACCAGGCCATGGGTCGCGAAATCGATCACCCGATATTGATCGAGGCTCGCGATCTTGACGTTGGTCAACGTCGCCGCTGCGCCAAGGCGCACATCGCTGTCGGACGCACCAAGCTGGCGCGCCACAGCCAACAATTCATCGGCGGTTTCGGGCAACGGGGCGAGCCCCTTGCGCAGCGCGTCGATGTCGACGACCGTTCCTTTGTAATAGCTCTGGTACGGCTGCACGTTGCGCGAGGCCATCCTTGCCTTGCCGGGATCCGATCGTTGCAGCGTCGGATCGCCAAATCCGATGAACGGCTTGTTGGCGCGAGACGCCTTGGCATAGACGCGCAGCGCCCGCAGGCTGGGGACCGACGGCAGCACCGCAAGCGCCTTGTCATTGATCAGCCACGCCGCGCTCCGGTTGCGATCGGCCGGCGCGATTGTCGCATCCGGCTTCCGCGTGACCAGAACCTGGAACGGCAGACTGGTCAGCGAAGCCGTCGGCACGATGAGAAGCTTCGGCTTCTTTGCGACCAGATTCTCGATACCGCCGAACAAGGCAACATAGAGATCGTGCGACGCATCGAGATCGAACGGCGTCAGCTCGGCTGTGCCGTTGAACAGACCTTTTCGGAGATTGGTGACGCGCTCGCCAAGCTCGTTGCCGCGGAGTGCAATCTCCTGCATGGCGGAGTTTTCGTGGGTCACGGCGAAAACGTAACTGCGCTCGTTCATCGCGACAAACAGCACCAGCGCTTCGTCCGGTTTCAGCAAGGGTTGCGATTGCGCAAGCGTCAGCGGCGCCGGACTGGAGAGCTCCGCATAGCCGGGATATTCGCGGCTGATCTGTGCGGCCGTTTCATCCAGCGATTTCTGGGCGCGCGCGGCCTCGGCGCGGAGGCTCAAGATCAGGGCATCGTTGTGTTTGCCGTCGGCCGCGCCGATTTCGCCAGTAATGCGCTTACCGAGGCTGTCGAGTTGAGCCTTGAGGTCTTGTTGCCGCCGCACCAGGGTAGCGACGGCATCATTTCCGGCGGCAAACCGCGCCGACATCAAAGCGAGCGCGGCGCCGGCCTGGGTTTCGTGCAGGCGCTGCGCGGCGACAAAGGCTTCGCTCTTGAGATTGTCGTCCGGACGTCCACCGGAAACATTCCAGATCGCGCGAATTAGTCCGCGGTCGAGATCGCCGAGACGCCTGCCCGGCTCCGTCGTACCCGCCATTTGTCCCGAAGCGCGGCGCAGCATCGCCAGCGCATCAGGCCACTTGTTTTCGCGCGCGGAAACCTCGGCCAGATTGACGGTGATCGCCGATGTCGTCACGTGACCCGCGCCAAGTTTCGACTGCGCGATTGCCAGCGCGCGCTCGAGGTAGCTTCGCGCTTCCGGATACTTGCGGGTCTTGATTTCGAGATAAGCCAGACTGCGCAGGTCGACGATCAGGGAAGGATGCTGTGGCCCGATGATCCGCTCATGAACCGCGAAGGCCCGGGTGAGATTTCGGCCGGCGTCCTCGAACTGCCCGGTGTCGAGCTCCAGACGCCCCAGCGCGCCGTACACGTCTGCGACGAGCCCTGAGTCTTCGCCGAATCTCTGCGAAAAAATCCGAAGCGCTCGCTCGTAAAGCGGAACCGCTTCCGCGGGACGCCCCAGTTCCTTGTAGCTGTTGGCCAAATTCGACAAGGCCCGGGCAACATCGGGGCTGTCGGGGCCCGCGACCTTTTCATTGATGGCCAGCACGCGCTGCTGCATCGCCACAGCTTCAGTGGTGCGGCCCTGATCGACGTAATTGTTGGCGAGATTGTTCAGCGCATAGACGACCGCCGGATGATTCGGACCGTAGGCCTTTTCGTTGGCAATCAAGGTCTGGTTAAACAGTGTCTCGGCTTCGGCGTAACGCGATTGCGCATTCAGCACGAGGGCCAGATTGCCAATCGTTGATGCGGCATTTTGATCGCCCGCGCTGACTTTCGTGCGCTCGACGGCGTAGGATTTGCGCAACGCCGCCTCGGCCTCCGGCAGGCGGCCGGCGTCCTTGTAGAGATTGCCGAGATCATTGAGGATCTTGGAATAGTTCGGCGCACGGGGCGCATCAGCGCCGTAGCTTTGTTCGAGGATCTTCAGGCTCTGCCGCAGCAGCCTCTCGCCGTCGTCGAACCGGCCTTCGAGACCGTAGAGGTCGCCGAGATAATCCATCGCCAGCGCGAGCTCGAACGGCATCATATTCGGCGCCTTTTGCTTGATCGCAAGCGAGCGCTGGAAATAGCCTTCTGCTTCCTTGTAGTTTTCCTGTTCGCTCGCGACCAGACCCATCGCTTCGATGGCATCGGCAAGGCGCGGATCGTCTGGACCAAAAGCCTGCGTTCCGATCGCGAGCGCTTGCTTGCCGACCGAGGCCGCCTCATCGCGGCGCTGCAGGATCATCAGCGCATTGACCAGGATGTTCGACGTGCGGATGATCGAAGCGGCGTCATTGTTGCGCAGCTTGATCGCAAGCGCGGCGCTCAGCTTGTCGGCGGCTTCCTTGAAGCGGCCGAGATTGCTGAGGAACATGCCTTCGTTATGCAAAACGCCGGCATAGTTCATGTTGTCGGTGCCCTGCTGCCGCTTGACCAGCGCCTCAAGTTTCTGCGCGATCGCAAGCCCCTCCTCGTCGCGCGCATTCGCGGCGGCCTGGGACATTTGCGCCGCCAGCGTGTCGATGGCGCTTGCCGCCAGCGTCGGCGTTTGACAGATCGATGACAGCGCAAGGGCCAGCACACCCAGGCGCATCGCGTCCCAAAGACGGCTTCCGCAGATCATGCGACCTCGCTTGCGAATTATTTCGCCGGCGCCGGCGCGCTCGGCACCAAATAGATCTCGCCAGGAAGGTTGTTGGTAGATCCCCATGGCAATTGCTTCTTGTTGGTTTCCTCGTTTACCTGGGCGCGAACCTCGGTCATCGCGCGCTCGATCTCGACACCAGGAGCTGCGATATGAGCGATCAAGGCGCGCGTAAAGGGTCGGATCGAGCCTGCTTTGCCATCGGGCGCAACCTCGCCGGGAGCCGTCGCATAGCCGATCAGGAGGCCCTCCGGCAATTTCATTTCCGCCAAACCTGATTGGACCGAGACGCGGCCGGTGGTTTTTGAAGAAGCCGGAATTGGATTGTTCCTGGAAGCATCGAGGAACACCAGCTTGACCTTGGCATCGCTCATGGTTTGATCGATCGTGAGATCGAAGTTGACCGCGCTGCCGAGCTTGACATCCATTTCGGATTTGATGTCGGCATCGATCGGAAGCAGATATTCGGAGCCGCCGACCTCGATGCCTTGGCCCGCATAATAGAACAGCGCGAGGTCGGCGCCTTCGGCTTTTTTTCCGAAGTCGAGCAGCCGTGCCGTCATCGCGTCGCGCGTGAGATCGTATCCGTCGACCACGTCGATGCCGATATTTCGCAGCAAGGCGGCCATCGCCTTCGCGGAAAGTGGCGCATTGGGCAGCTTCGGTGCATTTCTGTAAGCACCGTTGCCGACCACCAGCGCGACGCGCCGATCCGCTTTCGCGGGGTTAGCGGTCAAGAGGATACCGAGTGCCGACAGGGCAATGATCAAGGCGCGCATGTCCGATCTCCCGTCCCAAGAGCTTTGCCAAGAGCTTGCGAGCATCGGAAACTATCAAAAATTTAACATGCCCAATGTGACCGGGATCACTGCAAACGCGCGCGAGCGCCGGCCGCGCTCGCGATGACCGTGAAAACGGTGATCAAAATTCCGTTGCACTCGATCAGTCGAGCTTGAACACCGTTCTCAAGAACGCCTTGACGGCGATCTTGGCCGCTTGGGTGGCTGTGGGATCGTGGCCCACATGCGCACCATGCACGACGCAAGCGTCCTTGTAGCTGAACGGCTGCCTGGTTTCGGCATTGATGAGGAGCCCACCCGCCTCCTCTTGGATTCTGCAGTTTCGCGCGCTCTCAAAAGTTGGCGAGACGGCCGCAGGCTGCGCACCGAGCGGATTATCAAAAGCATGCGGAGCGTTTGGGTACTCGGTCAAATCGACATCATGACCGGACGCCTTCAGCCGTTCGACATAAGCTCTGCATGCCGAGACCGGATTGTAATCGTCAGGCGTGCCGGCGAAGATACGAATTGGCCGGTTCTCGACGGCGGTGTCAGCGATGTAGGTGGTCATGCAGTCGGGATAAAACGATAGATACGCGACAAACTCCATGCCTGACTTGTTCCACATCTGGTGGAATCTCTTGAGGCTGGCATAGAGCGCAGCCTGTCCGCCGCGCGAGAAGCCCATCACGGCAATGCGCCGTGGGTCGACGCGCGGATGCACGGCGAGAACGTCGAGCGCGCGATAGATGTCGAGAATAAAATTGAGGCGACCGAGCAAGGCCTGGTTGCTGTTCACCTCGGTGAGGCCGCGACCAGTGAAGCCATCGAGCGCAAACGTCGAAATTCCCGCCGCGTTGAGCTCTCGCGACCAGAATTCGATGTTTGCCAGGAAGCCGCCAGAGCTGTGCTGGAGCACGACGACGGGTAGACACCCGGATCCTTGGGCGATGCGAAGCTGACCAGCTATCGCGGTTGGCTTGCCGTTGTTGTCGCCCGTGAGAAACTGCTGGTCGGAGAGCGTCAGCGTCTGGATCGGCCACAGTTCGGTTCGCGCCGCGAATTGCTTGGTCGCGTCCTCAGCCGCAGCGACTTGGCACAGAGCTTCCATGGCTTCCCTCCTTGGCGGTCCGAGTATTGCCGGCCCTCACCCCCCGGAATTCAACCACTAGCCGCCGATCAACTCGCCGGCGCGGCCGGTGTCCTGATCTCCCGCGGCAGGATGAGCGCAGCCGCGATCGCCAGCAAGCACAGCGCGCCGAACGCATGCAGCATGGTGACGAAGCCGCCCCGCTCATACAGCCATGCAACCAACCCGACCGACGCGCCTGCGGCGGTGAAGCCGACGAAATAACGTACCGCGTAGGCGCGCGAACGCCATTCTTCCGAGGTGTATTTGCCGACCATGGCGTCGTTCACGGTGACCTGGCCGAACGCACCCATGACAATGCCGATCGAGACCAGGATCAAAGGCCAGTTCGACAGGGTCGCTGCGAGATAGAGGAACGGCGCCAGCATGAACGACAGCGGCAGGGCCACGGTCTTCAGCGAATGCCGGTCCAAGAGCTTGCCGATGGTATATTGCGTCATCGCGCCGAACACGTAAACGCAGGCCGCGATCACGCCGAGCAGCGCCGGGCTCCGGGTGAAATCGGCGAGCCGCTCCGCAAATAGTTTTGGCAGCGCTACCGTCACCGCGTTGAAGGTGGTCGATATCGCGATCACCACGATCAGAAGTGCTGCGATCACCCGCCACATGTCCTGTTTCGCAACGCGCGCCTGCGCCGCTGCCTGCTTCGCACCCTTGCGATCCTCATGCGCGACGGTCAATGCAAACGCGACACCGATCAGGATGGTGACGATGCCCGGAATGATGAAGGCAAAGCGCCAACCAAAATATTGGCCGATCACGCCGGTGACCAGCGCCGAAGACGCCACGCCGAGATTGCCCCAGACGCCGTTCAGCCCCATCTCGCGGCCGAGCTTGTCGGCATAGGACACGATCATCGCGGTGCCGACCGGATGATAGATCGAGGCGAAGATACCGATCGACAAAAGCGCCGCGCCAAGCTCAAGCGGTGTCCGGACAAAACCGACCGTCATCATCGAGGCGCCGATGCCGGCAAAGAAGATCACCATCATGTGGCGGCGGCTCCAGCGGTCGCCCAGCCAGCCGGTGAGGAGCGACCCCGCGCCGAAGGCGATGAAGCCGGGCGTCGCGTAAGGCAACAGTTCGGAATAGGCCATGCCGAGCGCCGGCCCCATGATGATGACGGCGGCGGCGAATATCAGCATCGCATAATGGTCGATGAAGTGGGCGGCGTTGACGAAGCCGATGACGCGGCTGGGGCTGTTCATAACGATTCCTGGACGATTCCCGTAATTTTCTGAATTAGGTTATACGTGCTTGTCCTGACGGGATGCCGCCAATGAATATCGCCGAAAAGCCAATCGCCGCGATCCGGGGGAGCCACCGGGCGACCGGCGACGGCGTCCATATGGTGGCGCACAACTACAAGAAGGGCGTCCGCCTCGACACCCACATGCACCGCGAGGCGCAACTGGTCTACGCCGCCAGAGGCACCATGCAGGTGACGACGCCGAAAGGGCGCTGGCTGGTGCCGCCGGATCGCGCGGTCTGGGTCCCCGCCCGTTTCGAACATTCGATCGACGTGCTCGCCGACATCGAGATGCGAACGCTGTATTTCGACCTTGCCTGGCTGAAGCGGAAAGCGCGCAGCGATAGCCTCAAGTCGGAGTTCGTGGTGCGGGTGTCGCCGCTGCTGCATCAGGCGATCCTCGCTCTGTTCGACGGGCGCAACGAGCCCGAGCGCATCGAACTCCTGATCAGGCTTTCGATCCTCGAGCTGCATCACGCCGAGGATTCCGCTACCTTCATTCCGCTGCCGCATGAAGCGCGCTGCCGCCGCGCCGCCGACATCGTGCTCGGCGATCCCACGGCGGTGCACGAGATCGAGGTGCTGGCCGAGCGGGTCGGCACCTCGGCGCGGACGCTGTCGCGGCTGTTTTCGTCGGAGACGCAACTGAGCTTCAAGAGCTGGTGCCAGCGCGCCCGCATCGCGGCTGCGATCGAGCGGCTGTCGATGGAAGCCGACGTCTCGGTCAAAAAGCTTGCCTCCGAGCTCGGCTATGCCAGCGTGCCCGCATTTTCGCATGCCTTCCGGCAGGTGACCGGCAAGACGCCGACGGAATTTGCAGTCCGGACCGTCACCCCCGCCCAAGCGGGGGTCCGGTAAGCGCCGGCGATTATTGTTTTGGCACTTCACGCCCGCTTGATTGTGATCCGCGCCACCTTAAATCCATGTAATAATTCCGCCCGGTTTGGATTCGATCTAGCCCACATGGCCAACGCCTTCTTTACCGATTTACTTTCGACGATTTCCGAGCGCGGCCGCACCCTATTGCGCCGCGCCGCGCCGTCCGACGCCAAACTGGATGCCTCCGAGCTGATCGAGCTGTGCGAGGCGCTGCTGTCGGGCCGGGGCGAAGCCTCCGGCACGGCGATGGCGCGCGAGGTGCTCGATCGCTACCATGACCTGGATGCGGCCGGCCGGCGCGCGTTCTTCGAGGCGCTGGTGCGCGACTTCGGCCCGGACCGGGATAAGGTCGCCAAGGCGATCGAGGCCTGGCGCGCCCAACCGGGCGACGGCAACGGCGGCCAACTGCATTTTGCTTCCGAACCGCGCCGCCAGGAACTGATCCGCCGCCTCAACCGCGCGCCGCGCGGCACCAGCGAGCTGGTGGCGATGCGCGCCGATCTGCTCACTCTGATGAACGGCCGTCACGATCTTGCCGCGCTCGACCGCGACGTCGTGCATCTGTTGGGCTCATGGTTTAACAGGGGGTTTCTCGTGCTGCGCCGGATCGACTGGTCGACACCCGCCAACATCCTCGAACAGATCATCCGCTACGAGGCCGTGCACGAGATCAGCGACTGGGACGATTTGCGCCGCCGCATCGATCCGGTCGACCGGCGCTGCTACGCCTTCTTCCATCCGGCGCTGGCCGACGAGCCGCTGATCTTCGTCGAGGTGGCGCTGACCGAGACGATTCCCAGCGCGATAGCGCCGCTGCTCGCGGTCGACCGGCAGCCGGTCGCAATCGAGCGCGCCCGCACCGCGGTGTTCTATTCGATCTCCAACACCCAGCGGGGCCTTGGCGGGATTTCCTTCGGCAGCTTCCTGATCAAGCAGGTGGTCGAGGAATTGCGCCGCGAATTGCCCAAGCTCGATACCTTCGTGACATTGTCGCCGGTGCCCGGCTTCACGCAATGGCTGAAAGAGGCCGAGGACGTCCCCGTCACCGAGGATGACCGCGCGATCCTTAAAGCTCTGGACGAGCCGAACTGGTTCGAGAACGCGGAGATAACGGCGCAACTGCGTTCGCTGCTGGAACCGCTGGCGGCGCATTATTTCCTCAAAGCCCGCACCTCGAAGGGCCGGCTGATCGATTCGGTGGCGCGCTTCCATCTCGGCAACGGCGCGCGGCTGGAGCGGATCGACTGGCTCGGCGATCTCTCGCCAAAGGGCTTGCGCGAGTCCTGTGGCATCATGGTCAACTATCTCTATCGCCTTGACGACATCGAGAAGAACCACGAGGCCTACGCCAATGACGGCGAGGTGGTCGCCTCCAGCGCGGTCAAGAAGCTCCTGAAGGGCGAAGGCCGCAGGCTGCTGGATATGCGGCTGTCGTAAGGTACGCCGTCGCGAGACCGGCGCGACATCAAAAATTAAGGCTTGATCGGCATATTCAAAAGCGAGATCGCAGAAGATGCGGTCTCGCTTTTTGACGATCGAAGCATTGCACTTAATTCACATTCTTGGTCGGGGCCAAAATGGCCAAGTTCCCTTGGGTACAGCCAAGCGATCGAAGAAATGAGCGTTCGTCCACATTCTTGGTACGAAACAGCTCAAGTAAATTCTTTGAGCCAGAAAACCCTGATACTACAGATTCGAAGCACCGCTTCCTCATCTATCTTCTCACTCGCGCCGGATTCGCACAAACGCTTTGCTGAGACCTGTCGCGGCAAGAGTTGAGACTTGATGCATGTTCTTGAGCAACCCAGTCCGTAGGATGGGTTGAGCACTTGCGAAACCCATCGCCTTTCCGCCAGATTGACGGTGAAGAAGAAGCTCTCCCTGGCGAGGAAGCTGCTGCGGTGGTCGGTGCCGTCATTTTGCGATGGGTATCGCTGCGCTCCACCCATCCTACGAGCTGGATATGCGGCTGTCGTGGGTCGCAAATCTTCAGATTTGATTGTCAAACAGCTGGCTCGACGTCATCGCCCGAAGGCGCATGACAACCGAGGGCGTGACCTCCCGTTCTCGCGGCGCGGAAGCGCCCGAGTCTTGCGAAGCATCACGCCCGAACGGAGGGCGCAGGGAAAGCCGGGTGCTCGCCGCACCCATAGCCTCGCGTGCAGAGTTAAAAAAGCACACGAGCGCAGTCACTACAGGTTCGCCGAAACAATCCGGCCTTCCCTGCGCAATGGTTTACGGCTTATTTCGTGCTCTCCCCGGTGACCGGGCTCTTTTGCCACCGTCGCCGCGCAGAAGTTAACTTGACGCCAGCGTCGGGGCGTCAGGACCACACGACTTCGCCGTCCGCGGGTAACATCGCTCGTCTTGCGAGTTACCGCGTCCATCGCATTCCGCACCCAACGTTCGTGACGATCGCGAAGCGCCCCTCTTGCGGGCAGCGGAACG
>Ga0209526_10003840_pt1 | contig 10232 bp, 7 predicted proteins | sample JacPinW_OM2H0_M1_FD_188566 | JGI IMG/M metagenome (GOLD analysis project Ga0209526, IMG submission 188566) | Forest soil microbial communities from Algoma, Ontario, Canada - Jack Pine, Ontario site 1_JW_OM2H0_M1 (SPAdes) (version 2) | ecosystem: Environmental > Terrestrial > Soil > Boreal... | reverse complement strand
CACCACGCGCGACAAGCTGACGGGCAACGTGGCTCCCGAGGAAGCCGGACGCGCCAGTGACCAGAGTAGTCATGTAGTAGGCTAAAACCCGCTGCGCAGGCGGAATTCGCCGGGCTGGAATGTCAGCGCGCAGTATTGCCGCGCTTCTTGCGCCTGGTTGCGGAAGCGGGCCAGCGCGTACAGCGGAAACGAATTGCGATACAGGTGGTATTTCAAATAAAAGACGCTGGGGAAGCCGGTGCCGGTGAATTCATCTTCGGTCCAGGATCCGTCCGCGTTTTGCTGTTCAACCAGATAAGCCGCCGCTTTCTGAATCGCCGGATCGCTCGTGTCAGATCCCGCAAGCAGTCCGATTAGTCCCCAGGCAGTTTGCGATGCAGTGCTGTTGCCTTGGCCCTTCGTCGCAGGCTCGTCGTAGCTGCGCAGAGATTCGCCGAAGCTGCCGTCCGCTTTCTGCACCGTGCGCAACCAACGCACCGCACGCTGGCAATATTCCTTGGCCGTGAGCGAAACAGTTTCGAGCGCGCGCAGCACGCCGCTCGTGCCGTAGACATAGTTCACGCCCCAGCGGCCAAACCAGGAGCCATCTTCGCATTGATCCTGCAAAAGGAATTTCACGCCGCGCCGCACTGCCGGATGGTCCGCAGGCCAGCCGTAGCGGCCCAGGCACTCGAGCACGCGCGCCGTAACGTCCGCGGTCGAGGGATCGATCATCGCATTGTGATCGGCAAATGGAATGTTGCAGAGGAAGGCTTTGTTATTGTCGCGATCAAACGCGCCCCAGCCACCATCGCGGTTCTGCATGCTGATCAGCCACTGAATGCCGCGACGCACGGCTGCTTCCATGCGCTTGGGATCGGGAAATTCAACGCGCTGTAGCGCCATGAGCACGAACGCGGTGTCGTCGACGTCAGGATAAAAATCATTGCGAAACTCGAAAACCCACCCGCCCGGTTCGGCATCTTGGTTTTTGACTTGCCAGTCGCCAGGACCGAGAACCTGCTTCGACAAAATCCAATCCGCGGATTTCACCAACGCAGGATGATCCGGCGGCAAGCCCGCTTCTTCGAGCGCCACCATGGCGATGCCGGTGTCCCACACCGGCGAGACGCAGGGTTGCATGCGAATCGTTTCGCCGTCGTCAATCTCGAAGCGCGAAAACTCGCGAATTTCGCGCGCGGTCAGCGGATCGTCCGGCCCGTGGCCAAGAGCCATCAGCGCAAAAATCGAATTCATCATCGCGGGATAGATCGCGGCGAGGCCCTCGGTCCGCTCGACGTGCTCGAGCAGCCAGGATTTTGCCTCGCGTAGTGCGCGCTGGCGCAGCGGCTTCCACGGCAATTTCTCGTAAAGTTTCAACGCGCGGTCGAGCGCGAGAAAGAAATTTCGCCACGACAGAAGCTGATCGCTCCAGTCAAACGCTGCCTTCTTGCGTGAAATGTCGCAGAAGAGTTCATCAACGTGGGCGCGTTCCGGCAAACGCCAATCCGGCCGCACGGCCGACAAAATCGCCATGGGGATTACGATGCCGCGCGTCCAGGACGACATCTCATAAATGTTCAGGTAAAACCAGTTCGGCAGCAGCATCAGCTCCGGCAAAATCGCCGGAACGAGTTCCCAGCCGACGGCGCCTACCAGCGCAAGATAAAAGCGCACGTAAGAATTAGTGCGTTCGAGACCCCCGAGGCGGTGTACAGTCTCCCGCGCACGCGCCATGTGCGGAGAAGCTTGCGGATCACCCGCGAGCTTCAGCGCAAAATACGCTTTGCACGTGGCGCTAAGCTCGGAAGGCCCGCCGGGATAAATGCTCCACCCGCCCTCAGGCAATTGGCGCTGGCGCACATAGTTGGCCAGCTTAGCAATGCGCTCAGGGTCCGCCTTGCCCAGGACGTGCAGATAATAGATGTAGTCGGATTCGAGAGTGGTGTCGGCTTCAAGCTCACCGACCCAGTAACCGCCATCCACTTGTAGAGACAGCAGGTGATTCGCGCCACGCTCGATGGCTTGCTCGAGGCGCTCAAACCAGTCTTGCCGTCGCGAACTGAATGTGGCCCCAGATGAGACTGGAGTTTCCAGCCCGACCCGTGTGCTCGTTGCCAAAGCAAATCCCCCAGTGCGATTTTACGCCCGAAATATATGACGCCCGGCGCCGATTCTGGCAGCGCCAACTGTTTTGCGGATAGCGTCGGTACTACTAAATTATCGCCGCGGGCCGAGAACTGGTCAACCGCTAAGATGCCGCCGTGTTTACAAGGAGACGCCTTCGGCGTCACGAATGATGCCTTGCACTTGCTGCACTAAACCTGACGGCAAGGCTTCACCTTCGCGCTGCAGAAACTGCGGTTTGCCGCGCAGGAGCTGTTGCGGCAGTCCCGCCCACGCGACACCCGTGTCCGCGGCGGTTAATGGCTTGCGCAAAACGAAGGCAGACGCGCGATCCATTTGCAATCTCGCGGAGTCCTTGAAATCCGCTTTCGAAGGATCCAGGACCATCAGGTACAACGACGGCTTTACAAATTGCAGCAGTGTGTTGCTTTCCAGGATTACGCGGCCCGGCGCTCGCTCGTCTTCGCCCTCCATCTCGTGCAGCGCTTTGCGCACCAGCGGCATGCCCTCCGCAAGGAATCCTTGCTTGGTCCTTAGCCAGAAAGAACGACGCGCGCCTGCAGCCACAAAGCGTCCGCTATCGGTTTCGCTCGCACGCTTCTCCCAACTGATCGCACAGATATGTTCATCCGGCGCGCAATCGCAATCCTGGCCATTTTGTGCGCAGACTCCATGACCGTACTGCGTAATCTTTCCCGCAATCCAATTCGCGTTCGGGAACGCCGCGATCAGATCACACACCAACTGGGTCTTCCCAATACTCCGCGTGTGACCGCCGACGACAATGACCTGCCAGCGCATTCGTCTCTATTTCCCCCTTCTTCTCTGTGCCCTCTGCGTCCTCTTTGGCGAACTCTTTTTCTTCTCTTTCGCTGACATCTTCCCCTCTATTTCTGTGATGCGCGCACCGAGCTCCGGAAGCCGTCCATACCAAGCATACGCTTCCTTGAACTTGCCAATCTCCCGTGCGGGCGTGCCCCAAACCGTTTGCCCCGCACGAATCGTCTTCCCAGTGGGAATGCCCGCTTGCGCACCCGCAATAGCTCCGTCTTCCAGTGTGCAATGATCGGCGATGCCGACCTGTCCACCGACGACGACGTGATGACCCAGCGAGCTCGACCCCGAGATGCCGGTCTGCGCTGCGATGACCGTGTGTGCGCCGATCTGTACGTTGTGCCCCACATGCACCAGGTTGTCGAGCTTCACACCTTCTCCGATACGCGTGTCGTCAAGCGAACCGCGATCGATCGTCGCATTAGCGCCGATTTCCACGTCGTCGCCAATTTCCACAATTCCCACCTGCGGAAATTTCCAGTAGCGGCCGTCGCCGTAGACGTAACCAAAACCATCCGCGCCGATAACGGTACCCGTGTGAATCTCAACTCGGTGACCGATCCGCGCGCCGGCGTACAAAGTCACGCGTGGATGAATCCGGCAGTTCTCGCCAATCCAGCATCCCGCGCCAATAACGCAATGCGCGCCGACCTGCGTTCCGTCGCCGACATGCGTATCCTCGCCGATCACCGCATACGGCCCTATGCTGACGTCTTTGCCAACGCGCGCCAACGGTGCCACGAGCGCCGTCGCGTGAATGCCAACCGCAATCGGTCCGCGCTCGACCAGCATTGCAGCGGCCTTCGCAAACGCCACCTTCGGCTGCGCGTGCCGCAAGACTGTTTTCCCGCCGATGCTTATGCCCTCGCCCGCGATCACGCAGCCTGCAGCGGAATTCGCCGCGCGCTCGGCGTGCTTCGCCATTTCGACGTAAATTAGATCGTGCGCACCAGCCCGCTCCGGTGCAGCCACGCCGCGCACCTCGAGGTTGCGGTCACCCTGAAGTTCGGCTCCAATAGACGCCGCCAATTCCCCAGCCGTCTTGTTCATGATGAATTCTCCGCGAACGTTGTCCGTCAGTCCTCGTGTCTCGGCGTACTCAGTAGATCTCCGCCTCGCCCCTGGGCCGCGTCTTCCATCGCGCGTGCACCCATACCCATTGCTCTGGATGCTTTCGAATGATCCCCTCAATCACCTTGGCAAATTTCTGCGTGTTTACAAAGACGTCCCGCTCCGTGTCTCCCGTTCGAATTAACTCCACGGCCGGTTCAAAGCGCAGCCGATATTTTCCGATGCCGCTGTCCCAATACGCATATCCCGGCACGACCGCGGCATCCGTATGCAACGCGACACGCGCAATCCCGGTTGTCGTGCATGCGGATTTGCCAAAAAAATCTACGAATACGCCCTCTTCCGGCATGGTGTTCTGGTCGGCCAGAATTCCCACCGTTCCCGCTTCCTTCAAGATCTTCAGCAGCGCCCGCGCCGACTCATTCTTAAAAATCGGCCGGTTCCCCGACAAACAGCGGTAGCGATTCACCAGCGCGTCGACGCGGGCGTTGTCTAGCGGACGCGCCATATAGTGCAGGGGAAACCCGTAGAGCGCGTGCGCAAACGACGACAGCTCCCACGCGCCGATGTGCCCGGTAAGATACAGCACGCCTTTGCCGCGGCGCTGCCCATTTAAAAAGTTCTCGTGCCCCTCGAGGATCAAAGCCTCCTCGATATTTTCGCGCGTATAGCGTGGAAAGTGGGCGAACTCCGCAGCCATGTATCCCAAATTGCCCACCATGCCGTGAATCACAGCGTTTCGCCGCGCGTCATCCCATTCCGGGAACGCGAGGCGCAGGTTAAACTCCGCAGTGCGCCGCAATTTCGGCAGCATCGCATAGAACGCCGACGCAACTGCCGCCGCCAAGCCGCGCGCCAACCCACGCGGCAAAGCTCCCAGCATTTTAAAAATCGCCCACACCGCGGCGTACTCACTCCACTGCTTCATTCGCCTCCGTATATCGCGACTTAAACCAAGTATCCTACGCGCTGACGTTCACGCGCACCAATGCTAGACTCACTCTTTCGTGGCCACCACCTTCACTGAGATTGCTCCGGCAAAAAAGGAAAACATTGCGACCCGTGTCGGCTGGGCCGCGCTGATTTGCGCGACGCTGTACGTCTGCTACTTCAGCCATTTGGGAGCGATCGGATTTGTCGGCCCTGACGAGCCGCGCTACGCGTGGATCGCACGCGACATGGCAGAGACCGGCGACTGGGTCACGCCGCGTCTCTACGGCAAGCCCTGGTTCGAGAAGCCGCCGCTCTATTATTGGGGCGCGGCGATTTGCTTCAAGCTTTTCGGAGTCAGCGAAGCCGCCGCGCGCCTGCCGAGCGCGATCTCCGCATTGCTCGCAACGTTGGCGCTGGCGTGGCTCGCGTGGCGCATCTACGGCGCGGAAACCGCGCGCTGGCTGCTGCTCCTGCTCCCCACCACCGTTGGCATGATCGGCTTTTCCCACGCTGCCGCAACGGACATGCCGTTCAGTGCCATGTTGACGATCGCGATGGTTTGCGCCGCCGTTATCGTGGGCCTGCTACCGGAGCGATCGAGCCGAGATGGGGCGCAGCGTGCTCCGCCCCTACAGGGTGAAAGGGACGTCGCGCGGCGACGATGGGTGGCGCTGATCTTGTTTGGCATTTTCCTCGGGCTTGCCATGTTGGCGAAGGGGCCCGTGGCTATAATTCTATGCGGTGGCGCGGTCTTCTTCTGGGCGCTGTTCACCAGACGTTGGCGAGACGCGCTACGACTCCTTCAGGCCGTCGGGATCGCAGCATTCTGCGTGACGGCCCTGCCGTGGTACATCCTCTGCGCCCGCCGTAACTCCGATTTCTTCCGCATCTTCATCATCGAACACAATTTCAAGCGCTTCCTCACCCCCGAATTCCAGCACATCCAACCCTTCTGGTTTTACGTTCCGATCTTTCTTGTCGGAGTATTTCCGTGGTTATTCTGGGTCATAGGCTCGTTTCGCTTCGAGCCAAACAAGAATAGTCGCAACGGAATCACTCCGTTCTCCCTCTCTTGGGTATTGCTGCCGCTACTGTTTTTTAGCGCTTCGCAATCCAAATTGCCCGGCTACATTCTCCCGTCCATCCCGCCGGCGATTTTCTTGGTTTCCCGCTTTGTCGGTAACCTTCAAAGGAACCGCTCAAGGGTCGCTTTGGTCGCGACTGTGCTCACGGGGTTATTGTTCGCGTGTGAGGCAGCCTGGGTGCTTGTGTCACTAAAGATTGCACCTTCCCATAGTTGGCCAATTCAGTTTCAGCTCCCATGGATAAACCTCTTTCTGCACATCGCTGCGGCGGGATTGGGAGGGCTGCTTGTTATCGGACTGGCAGGTTACGGTCGGCTCCAGGAAGCACAACTAGCCGCGGTCGTAACCATTGTTCTTATCCTGCTCAATGCAGAGAACTCGGTGCTCCCTCGGATCGATCGCATCGTGTCACCGAGGCTCCTGGCGGTACAAATCCGCAGCTCGAACCATCTGACCGTCTACACGCTGGGGGTGCCACGCGGATGGCGCTACGGCCTGAGCTTTTACTTGGACCGTGAGATTACGGACCTGCCCGAAACCATCTCGGAACCCGCGCTAGTTGTTGTTGGCCCGAAAGCCGTTCACGGCCTCGAACAGCGAGCGTTCATTGAACCGGAGGATTCGAGTCACTGGCCACAGGTCGAGGTTGTAAGGATCAGGCCCTTAGCGGCCCACGCGTCCGGTAGCGGGAAGCCGCAGTAGAAAATAGCTCACCACGCGATTCTCGTACGCCCGCTTGTCCGCATCTTCCATGTCTACAAAATTCCCATGCAGAATCGTCACCTGCTCCTTCGGTTCCGGCGCGCTCTTGAACATTTTTTGCGTGATCCCCGCCAGCTCAGGGTCGTCCGCGGCCTCAATAAACAATTTTGGCACGCCAGCGATCGTATCCAGTTTCCACGTCAGGGGCTTCTCTCCGCTATATTTGTGATTAATCCAGCCGAAACTTACTTCCGCTGACCGCGCCACGAACGGAATCCCCGCCAAGCCTTCTTTCTCGACACCGATCTTCACCATCTGCTCCGGGGAATCGTAGACCGAGTCCAGAATCAGCGCGTGCACACGTTTATCATTTTCCGCCTCGCGCAAAGCCGCATAGGCCCCCAAGTTGTAGCCCCACAATCCAAAACGGCCAGGGTCCACGTCGCTGCGCCGGGCGAGTTCATCGATCGCCGCGCGTACTTCCTCCGCCTCGTGAAAACCAAACGAGGTAATCCCGTCATTCTTCCCGTGGGCCACGAAATCAAACACAAATACGTTGTACTGGTGATCCTGCAGCGCGGAAACCAGCGTCAACAATTCGCCGCGGCTCGAGCCGTATCCGTGGCACAGCACGATGGCCGGCGCTCCCACCAGCCCCGGGAAAAACCAGCCTTCCCGCTGCCCTGCCCCGGGCACCGAAAACTTCACGGCATCGGGCCGACCTGGAAAGCTGTCCATATTGATTTCGCTGCTGGAGCGTTGCGGCTTTACGATGCGGTACACCAAAAATCCCGCGATAGCCGACGTGGCCACCACGCCAAAAAACAGCAAAGCCAAAACGGCCATCAATATCTTTGTGTACCAAAGCGTCGGAAACCGGAATTCGTCGAGAATGGACATTCGTTACCTGCGCCACTGGGTTGGCGCGTTGCGCCGTTTCTAACTCCTCACCGGAATATTCGCCATCGTAGCACGCAGCTTTCGTCGTCGATTCCGCAACTATGCGGCTTGTGTCGCATGCACTAGTAGCCACCGCGAGTTCCTGCACAAATAGTCGCGCTTCGCGCGCCCCTTGCCGAATCGGCTATGATAAAGCTGCGGGCAGCGCCGCATTCCATGAATATCCTCGACCTTCGACAAACCAGCGTGCGCCAGCTCGAGCCGCTGCTCGAAGAGGAAGCGCGCCACTGGCACGACGAGCTGCACTGGGACTATCGCAGCGCGCTCGACCTAATCAAACGTTTCCTGGAAGCACACGCGCTGTGCGGCTGCGTGGCTTTTGAAAACGGCTCCGCCGCAGGCTACTCCTTCTACGTTCTCGAAGAACAAAAGGGCCTGATCGGCGGCCTCTACGTTTCCGCCCGTTTTCCCCAAGCCGACATCGGCCGCCGTCTCCTCGAAGAAATGCTCTTCTCCATGCGCGCGCTCCCGCAGCTTTCGCGCATCGAGGCGCAGCTCATGCCCTTCGGCGGCCCGGTCGACAATCCGTTGCGCGACCAAGGCTTCCAGCTCTACACGCGCCAGTTCATGCTCCTCGATCTACAGAACAATTCCGAACCGCGCCCCGGCGTTTCCGCGGGCATGCGGCTCGACCGCTGGAGCGACCGCTTCTTCGAGCCATGCGCGAAACTCATTTACTTGTCCTACGCGAATCACGTGGACGGCGGAATCAACGATCAGTACCGCAGCCGCGCCGGAGCCCTGCGCTTCCTGAAGAACATTATTCTTCTCCCGGGTTGCGGCCAATTCGTGCCGACCGCCTCTTTCGTCCTGCGCCAGCCCGGCAGCGACGAGCTCATCGCCGCCGTGCTCACCAGCGAAGTCTCCCCGGGCGTTGGCCACACTACGCAAATCTGCGTCCTCCCCGGTTATCAGGGCCACGGACTCGGCCGGACGCTCATGCAGACTTCCGCCGAAGCCCTGCGCTCGATGAAATTTCGTGAATTGACACTGACCGTGACGGCGCAAAACCGCTCCGCCGTCCAACTCTACGAAAACCTTCACTTCACTACCATCCGCAGCTTCACCGCGGGGGTATGGCCAAGGTAGCTGTGATTCTCATTGGATTAAAGGCTCGATTTGTCCTAGCATAGCCGCGCTTCTTCTGCTCATAACATGCAGCCAAACAAAACGGCTTCGCGAACCGCATCGATTCTCACGGACATCCATTTCTGGGTTCCGGTCGCGGTACTAATCGCCGGATTGCTTCTCCTGCGCTCTCTTCACTAACCCAACGATATGCAATCGACTCTCACGCCCACCCTCGCTTCGCCAGCCCAACAAACCTCCCGCGCCCGCAAACTGCAACTTCTCGGAATTCTGTCCGGATTCACTGCGGGCGCATGGCTCGGCGCGGCGGAAGCGCCCACCAAGCTTGTATCCATTGGCGTGTCTCCACTCGTGATTTCCCTCATCATGGTCGTCGGCGTTTTTCTTGCGCGCTGGAGCGTTCCCGCGCTCATCCTCGGCACGGCCTCCGTGCGCGCCGACGTCCGCCGTGCACCCCACTTGATCATCTGGGCCTTGCTCGCGGGATGCCTCTGGGCCGTGGCCAACACCATGACCATTTTCGCCATCCGCGACATCGGCCTGAGCATCGCGTTTCCGCTGTGGAACGCCAACAGCCTGCTCGGCATTCTCTGGGGCTTTCTCTTCTTCAACGAATTGCGCCAAGCGGGCTGGCGCCGATGGCTCGGCGTTCTTGGCGGCGCGCTAGTTATGTGTGTCGGCGCAGCGCTGCTCGCGATTGCCTCGTCAGCGCAAGCTCCCGTCGCACATTCCTACCGCGGCGTCTGGGCCGCGCTAGGCGCCGGCGTTCTCTGGGGCACGATGTACATCCCGTACCGCAAAGCCTATCTCACCGGCATGAATCCGCTTTCCTTCGTAACATTTTTCACTTTTGGCGAGCTCGGCATGATGTCGGCGCTCGCCGTCAGCTATCTCGGCGTGACGCCGCTCTTACGCGAACTGCAAAGCGCGCGCGACGTTATTTTCTGGCTCATGCTCGGCGGCTTCGTTTGGGTCATTGGCGATCTCTTCCAGCAGTACGCCGCAAAATATGTGGGCATCAGCCGCGGCATTCCCCTCTCCAACACCAACCAGCTCTGGGGACTCCTCTGGGGCACACTCGTTTTCGGTGAACTTCATGGCCACCGAGATAGCGTATACGCGCAAGTCATCGGCGGCTCTTTGCTGATGATGGCCGGCGTCGCCGCGATCGCATTTTCCTCAGCGACCAGATCCGAGCAAACCTGCTGGAAGCAAGCCGCGCATCGCGAGGGCCAGCGCTACAGGATCGACAGCGAATACGTCGACGCTCGCATGGACGGCCGCCAAGCCGCCAGCGAAGCAAAGCCTTCGCGCACAGCGATTGACTGGCTGCTCGTAGCCGCCGTCACCGCCGTCTTTGCTTATTTCGCCACCACGGCCCGCGTTCCACAAATCGCCCTCAACTGGCCGCCCGCCCTAATCCTGAGCGCCGCCACGCTAGCGCTTCTCGTG
>Ga0209526_10003839_pt1 | contig 10234 bp, 7 predicted proteins | sample JacPinW_OM2H0_M1_FD_188566 | JGI IMG/M metagenome (GOLD analysis project Ga0209526, IMG submission 188566) | Forest soil microbial communities from Algoma, Ontario, Canada - Jack Pine, Ontario site 1_JW_OM2H0_M1 (SPAdes) (version 2) | ecosystem: Environmental > Terrestrial > Soil > Boreal... | reverse complement strand
CAACTTCGTAGGCTGATCGCAAAAAGCCGAGAACGGCTTCGACGGTCGTCTGGCAGCTCGCCGAATTTCACAATACCTAACACGATCGCTTTCTCCCTCATCTGTTGTCCGCACCGCCATCGGTGCATTTTGCGATGCACTTTCCCATTGCGGGAGCGCTGTGGATTTACCCTGTTCCGTTGGAATGACGCGATAGGTAGGTGTGTTCTCTACGCCGGCAGTGTTGTTTACCCATGCCAGAGTAATCGGAAGCCTCTGTGCTCACTATAAGAAGAGCCGCGCAGCATGTAGGCTCTCTTCGCGTGACGACGCTTGCGAACATTTGTGTATTCTGAACCTGCTACCAAGCCTAGAGGCCCTCTCCACCTTATGCTGGCAGATAAACTGTGGCCTCACGGTTTCGGCGCCACTCTTACAGTGTGGGTTCATTGTCCAAGGGCTTCGAACGGTCTGTTGCCTCGCCGCTCCAACCTCGTAGGCTGGGTGCGACGGGACGCACGGTCTGATCAATTTCCTCCTCGTCAGACAATCATTCCAACAGCTTTACAGGTCGCACTCCGATTTCGCGACTTACCGGGCTCTGACAAAGTTTGTGGGCACAGTTTCTGAAGCCACTACTGCAATACTCTGCCTTGCCCTCTTCAGGTAGGGATCGCGTCCCGTAAGGGAAGACCGACACGCCGCAACAGGTCCTGAAAACGTGGGTTGGACCGCAAGTCGTCCATGCTCGGATCTATGTGAAGATAGATAAGCCAGTGGGAGTGCTCTTCGTAGGATTTCTCCAAGTACTCAATCGCGCGGTCGTCTTCCCCCAAGCCGATGTGGATTCCGGCGAAGAAGTAAGGCGCAGCATATTTTTGCTTTGTTAGGTTTGTCAGATCATCGAGTATCTGGATTGCTTTCTTTCTCCTACCCGCGGTGGCGAAGGTTTGCGCCAACGCCGCGCGCATCAGGGAACTGCCGCCCGACAGCTTCACCCCCTTCTCACCCTCGGCGATGGCCAGTTCATAGCGACCCATTTTCCTGAGTAACAGGCCGAGAATCCAGTAGGTGACGGGGTAGTTTGGGTCCAATTCGACAGTTCTCTGGAGTTGTTCGATGGCGTCGTCGTATCGTCGGGCCATATAGAAGGCCCATCCGATAGCGACGCTGATAATGAGGGACAACGGATCGAGCTCCTGGCTCTTTTTCATCGTCGCGATGGCTTCTACATGCCGTCCAATGGTCATCAAATACTCGGCGTACCAATGATTGGCAGTCGGATGGGCGGGATTTAGTGCCAGGCTGCGTTCGAATGCCGTCTGAGCCTCTTGCCACTGCCAATCGTGAAGCCACAACACGGCTGCCAGTGGCGTGTGGGCCTCGCCGAGATCTGGGTCGAGCCGCAGGGCCGCCATCGCGGCCATTTTTCCTTTAGGGAACGCGTCCTTGGGCGGCAGATAGCTATTCCACCCCAGAAGCACGTAGGAATCGGCCAAACCGGTATATGCGAGAGCGTAGCCGGGATCCTTCTCGACAGCTTGCTGAAAGTATTCGATCGCCTTGTAGAATCCGTCTTCGGTCCACCTGTTCCAGTGATGACGACCTTTTAGGTAAAGCCGGTAAGCCTCGGCATCGTCCGTTTGACGTTTGGTTAGCCGCTTTTTTTCTGCCCGGGTGAGCTTTAACCGCAATTTTCCCGATATTTCGTTGGAAATTTCGTCTTGAATCGCAAAGATATCGCCAGGCTTGCGATCGTATTGTGCGCCCCACAATTGAGACCCTGTCGCCACATCGACTAACTCGGTCCCAATGCGCAAAGAGCCACCGCTTTGCATTATTCTTCCGGTGAGCACGGCGCGCACATTAAACTCGCGACCGACGGCTTGAGGATCAATTCCCCGGCCCTTATAGCGAAATACCGTGCTCTGGGCCATCACTCGCAGTTTTGGGATGGTCGCCAGAATATTGATAAGACTGCCCGCGATTCCGTCACTGAGGTATTCGCTCTCGGGGTCGCGACTAGTGTTTTCGAAAGGCAGAACTGCAAGCGAGTCAATGATCTTCGAGACCCGCTCTGGGCGGAGGGCACCTGTTTGCGCCGTCGAATTCCGTGCCCTCGAGTGTAAATGACTCGTGGTCGACATCAGGACGGATTCTGCGTCTTCTTCCGCACCTCTCCAGCCGGAATCGGTGCCTCGCTCCAGTCGTTGCAGATCAGTGCGTATGTCAGCCGCGTGCTGATGGCGTTGGTCTCTATCCTTGTGGAGTGCCTTGTTGATGATTTCTTCCAGCCTCGGCGGGATATCGGGATTGATGCTTCGCGCGGGAACAGGGGACCGCGTCAGAACGGCCTCGATAATCATGCCGCCCGTGCCGCCGCTAAACGCCTGGCGCCCTGTCGCCATTTCATACAACAACAGACCGAGCGAGAAGATATCCGTGCGCGGGTCCAGATTGTCTCCGCGGACCTGCTCGGGTGACATGTAGGAAGGAGTGCCGCTTATGATTCCCACGATCGAAGTGGAATCCGGCACTTCGCCGCCGAAATCTGCGTCCGCTTTCGCAACCCCTTTGGGAACAAGTTTTGCAAGGCCAAAATCGAGCACCTTCGCCTGTCCACGCTTCGTCACGAAAATATTCGCGGGTTTGATGTCGCGGTGGATTATCCCTTCGGCGTGCGCCGCATCCAAAGCTTCCGCTATCTGGATCCCAAGTTTCAGCATTTCTTCGAGAGGAAGCGCCTTGCCATGGATGTGACTGCGCAGCGTTTCGCCGTCAATGAACTCCATCGCGATGAACGCTCGGCCGTCCTGCTCGCCGATGTCATAGATCGTGCAAATGCCAGGATGATTTAGAGCGGATGCGGCTCGCGCCTCGCGGCGAAACCGCTCCAACGCCTGCGGGTCTTGCGTCATGGTATCTGGCAGGAATTTCAGCGCAACCGGGCGGTCCAAGCGGATATCGACGGCCTTATAGACCACGCCCATTCCCCCTGCACCTAGTTTTTCTATGACGCGAAAGTGAGAGATCGTCTCGTCAATCATCGCTGGACCCGCTCTTCAGAAAGCGGTGTTCTACTTCACAATGTGTCGTCCAGACCGGCGTCTCTATCCGCTTTTCGCCGCACCACATTCGGAGGTTTCGGAGAACCCAGCATGCTCAGCACTCGCGAGCCTTCTCCGTACTTGCTCATCTCTGCTTGATGTTCGAGCTCGAACGTTACGTTCTTGTTGCACACGGAGCACACCAGTGCGCCGTACTTTGTCCCATCCTGTTGCACAAACATGTTGTAGCGCATGACGCGCTCGCAACATACGGGAACCCAAAGGTTTGGACTTTGCGTAGTGCTCAAGATTCACCTGTCCACAACCAGGCTGCCCGGGATTATACCCTGAAAAACTGTTCGTCTAACCGCCCTGCATCGCTAACTCCTGGTAAACGTCAGTTCACTGTCTGTTTCGTCACCGCTGACGTGCTACCGAGGTCGTTCGCACTACCCAAGTACTCCGCGGTCATGGAGTGTGACCCATGGGTCAGCGAGGAGATGGTGAAGGTCGCCTTCCCGCTGGCTAGCGACGCAGTTTGCAACTCGGTTGCCCCGTCCTTCAGTTTAACCGAGCCCGTGGGGGTACCGCTCCCGGGCGCGAGCGTGGCCACTGTGACCTTGAACGTTACCGTCTGGCCCAACGTCGATGGATTCGGCGTAGAGGTCAACATCGTTGAAGTGGCCGCCTTATTGACCGTCTGTGTGAGAACAGCGGAAGTGCCGGTGTTGTAATCTATGCTCCCATTATAGGTGGCCGTGACGGAATGAGCGCCCACTGTTAAGGCTGAGGTGGAGAATGTTGCCTTTCCACTGATGAGGGTGCCGGAGCCCAACACAGCGGCTCCGTTCTTAAACGTCACTGTGCCGGCCGGTGTACCGCTTCCGGGCGAGATGGCGGCCACAGTGGCCGTGAATGTTACTGACTGGCCGAACACAGACGGATGGTGCGAGGAGCTCACTGTAGTCGAACTCGCTGCCTTGTTCACTGTGTGTGACAGTACTGGCGAGGTGCTTGCGGCATAGGTGGCATTGCCGGAGTAGACCGCCGTGATGGAGTGAACGCCCACGGTTAAAGTGGAAGTGGAGAGCGTTGCCTTGCCAGAGCTTACGATGCCGGACCCGAGGACAGCGGCGCCATCCTTAAACGTGACCGTGCCGGTGATTGTGCCCGGCGTTGCAGACGTCACCGTGGCGGTGAAGGTTGCGCCCTGACCGAACACGGTTGGATTGAGCGATGCGGCGAGCGATGTGGAAGTAACGGCGAGCACCTGATGCGGAAGCGCAGCCGAGGCGGCCGAGTTGTCGAATGTATCGCCGCTGTATTGCGCGGTCATAGAGTGAGAGCCACTAGCCAGAGAAGATGTCGTGAACGATGCGGCCCCGCCGCTGACGAAGGCAATCCCGATGATGGTCGCACCATCGAAGAAGGTCACGGATCCCGTTGCCGTGTTGGGCGTGACAGTGGCAGTGAAAGTGAGTGAAGCTCCGAAAACAGAGGGATTGGTTCCCTTCGTGAGAGCCAGGCTGACGGTTGAATTGGCTTTGATGATGCCGGCACCAGAGAGGGCTACGGTTTGCTGGCTGTTCGGAGCGTTCAGGTGGTTGTCAGTGAATGTAAACACGGCTGTCCGCGTACCAGCCGCCAACGGACTAAATGTAACCGTATACCGGCAGAGGTGACCGGGTTGAAGTGTCGCAGGCAGCGTGACGCACGTGCTCGGCGGAGTAAACACAAAGTCGCTAGCGTTTGGGCCAGAAATTGCCACGTTGCTGAGTATCAGTCCGGCCGTTCCGTTATCGGCGATTGTAAGCGGCTGTGAAGAGCTGGTTCCTCGGCCTTGGCTGCCGAAATCCAGACTGAGGGTCGAAAGGTCAGCTGAAGGTGTGGGTCCTTGATTGAACTCATAAGCTCCTACATCAAATTTTGCGCCTTGGGGGCGCCGAACACCGCGCTGGTCCGCAGTGACTGACGTGGTCAGGCCCTTTTCAATGGCTGGGCTGCCCGTCAACAAACCCAGTGTTTGCGTGCGACCTCCATTGTTCTGTAGCGGTCCAAGCAGTGGGTCGAGCGGGCTGGCAGGCGTACCCGTTTGTGTTGTGGCATCGGTGAAGCCAGTGTTGCCGCTACCGGCTCCCGCGATGCCAATCAAGTTGCCGCCGCCGTCCGTAAAAGTGGCTGCGGGGTTATTCGCGTCCGGCCCAGTGGATGCGCTGTTCTTGGCGGCGATCGTATTCACCAGGTTTGTGGCGGAGCCGCTCGCTCCCCCCCAGAAGAGCCCGCCACCGTTCGACGCGTAGTTGCCACTGATGGTGACACTTGAAAGGTTTAGCGTACCGGTAAAAGCGCCAGGTGCGTCAAGTCCGCCGCCGTTGGCGCCGGCGTTGTTGTCAGCGGTGTTGTTGGTAATCGTGGAGTTAGTGACAGACGACGCGCCGCCCCCCGAGCCGCTGGTCTGCAACTCAATGCCGCCGCCGTTAAGGCTCGCAGTATTGTTTGCGATTGTGCTGTTCTGGACCGTCAAGGTCGTCCCGGTGGCAAAAATACCGCCCCCCACACCGCCGGTGCTATTGCCATCGATTTCGCTGAAGGCGATCGAGGTCATCGGTCCGCAATCCGCGATTGCCCCGGCGTTGTTCAGGGCTGTGTTACCGAGAAACGCGCTCGAGGAGACACTCAAAGTCCCCTGGCAATTCACATCGTCAAAGCCTCCACCGAGGTTGCCGGAGGAGTTGTTTTGCACCGTGCTGTTGGCAATGCTGACCGTGCCATTGCCGGCATTGGCGATGCCACCGCCAGAGGCCAGTGACCCCAGGGCTCTATTTTCGCTGACCACGGTCGCCTGCATGGTGAGATTGGCTCCCTGGAAAACCGCGCCGATTTGAATGGCGTCAAGAAAGATACCCCCACCCTGATTTAGAGACGTATTACCGCTGATCACGGTGCCGGAGTTTATTACGATGCTGCCGGCGCCGTCCGTATCGATCCCGCCGCCTGCATCGCCCGCATGGTTGTTGCTGATGGTGCTGTTGTTGATTGTCAGAGTCCAAGCCGAATTAACGGCGTTTTCCATCGCAATGCCGCCACCATCGGCGGTCGCCTCGTTGCCGGTTACGATCATGTCGGTCAGCGCCACACTGACAACGCTCTGGGCTCGGATGCCGCCCCCACTGCCCGGCGCTGTATCGCCCGGCTGTGCCAAGCCATTGGTGATGGTAAAGCCGTGCATCGTCACAGTGAATGCCGGGGAAGAAGAGGCGCTGGGATTAATGTCGAAGACCCGGTCCAGTTTGTTGCCGTCAATCACCACTACGCCACCGCTGGTGTTTACAATCGTCAAGTTGCCGCCGCCGGGCAGGATGACGAAGGCGCCCGAAGCGTTGGTGCCTGTGTTGGCTCCTGGAAGCGTGATTTTGTAGACGCCTGCGACTGTAAGATTTATGGTGTTGCCGCCACTTATGGCGTTGGCTGATTGGATGGCGGAACGCAACGTGACCACGCCTGCAGGCGGATGAACGATATCTGCGGTGCTGTTTACATTAAACGTGTTGGCCGATGCGGATTGCGCCAAAATGAGTAGCAGGACAACCGGAGTGAAGTAACGAACAAAAGGATTGCGAGCGCGGGACGCTCTGGGCAGGAAGCGCATGGCGTACTCCTTCTTGGCAACGCGGAGAGGAAAACTCCAATATAGTTCGTATTTTTTGTCTTCAAGAGAGTTCGAGGTCGGGCTGTTAGCGACGGTCAAAGTCGGATTCGGAATTCGCGGGAGGCGGGGTTCCAGTTCCACGGCTAAGCACCTCAACCATCGGTCCAGACGGGCGCGGTCTTCCTGCCACATAGAAACTTATCAGGAGTTAGCCCGCGTGGCCGGGTAGCCCGAGATGAGCCCGACCGATCACATGAATCAATCTTCGCAGATTGGTACACCTAGAACCCTTGAGTGAAATCTATATTCGCCCCGGCGTCCGTTACGAGCGACAGATCAATTACTCCGACTCCTTGCTTAGTTTAGTTCCAGAATTTCCCATTTTGGCATCCCACATTTCGGCGAGTATACACCCAGCCGTCCATCTTCGATCCTCCAGGTGCAGTTTTGCCTTCGGGGGCGATCTTCGCCCGCGCAAGACACGGTGGTCGTCGTTTCCAGGAGGCGCCGCGCGATGTGATGCTTCAGCATCGGGCCCTTGAGAAACTCCGTGGCGACGAACGCTTTTCCGTCTTGTTCGCCGATGTCGTGGTCGTGCAGACGTTCGGAACCAGAAACTTCGGCGCGACGAAACGATGGAGGCGAGTGTTCTCGACCTTGTCGACGACGCCCATACCGCCGCCAAGTTTTTCGACTGTATGGTAGGGCGAGATGGTCTGGCCAATGAGCGGTGCGGGATCCGTCCCAGGACCTACCCATGCAATTCTGAGGGTGGAATTGCGGAAGATAGTAGGCATAGGTGTAGTACCATTGCGCCGCAAAAGCCGTCAGCACAGCACGAAAAATCAATGGCAACCTTGTCCAATTCGGGGCTCCATCAGGGGATTGTTGTAACAACGAGGCGTGGCGGCCTGCTCGATCAATACTTCTACTTCTTCATGTCGCTGCTGATTCCCGCAGTGGTGGTGTACGGCTTCAGCTTCACGGTGGGCAAGAACCTAATTCATCCAGCCATTCCGCGGCCCCTGATCCTTTATGTTCATGCGGCGGTCTTTTCCGGATGGTTGGTGTTCTTCATGCTGCAGTCCGCGCTGGTGCGAACACACAACGTGCATTGGCATCGCCGGATCGGCTGGTTCGGAGTGGCGTTGGGTGTGCTGATTCCCGTGCTCGGCGTCTCTACCGCCATCATCATGGGACGCTTCAATATCTTGCGCTTGCATTCGACTGAAGCGGAGTCTGATCTGATGATTCCGCTCTTTGATATGATCGCCTTCACCGGCACGTTTGCGCTGGCTATTTGTTGGCGGAAGAAACCAGAGTTCCATCGCCGCCTGATTTTTATTGCTACCTGTGCGCTGACCGCCGCGGCGTTTGGGCGCTTTCCGGAGCGGCTGCTCCCCTCCGAGTTGTTTTATGGTGGTGTGGACCTGCTGATTCTTCTCGGTGTGGTCCGCGACATGATCGTCAACCGGAGAGTCCACCGAGTCTACTTTTACGTTCTGCCCGCATTCATCGTTGGGCAGGCGATCGTGACGTACACCGTTTTCCATGGCCTGCCGTACTGGACGAGGATCGCCCACGCGATACTCCGATAAACGGCTATGACGATTTGGGGTGGGCGGATCGACGAAACCTCATCCCTAAAAGGAATGAGATACAGGGAGGCGCAACCTGTCGTTTGCGAAAGCAACCGGGCCGGCAAAAGATGCGCGGATCGATTTTCGCACGGCCTCCTGCTGGCCTTCCACGTCAGGTGCGAGATGGCTCAGCAACAAACTTTTTACGCCACTGTCTTGCGCGGCTTGACCAATTTTCCTGGGCGGGGTATGCAGATCGTATAGCTGAGACGGCGATCCCGGAGGATCAAGTACGGCGCAATTGAAGATCAGCAAGTCCGCACTCTTCGCCAATTGGACCAGATTCGGCAACGCCGATGCATCCATGTCTCCAGAGAAAACTACCACCACGCCCTTGTAAGAAATGCGGTAAGCCACCGAGGGACAGTCGCCGTGATGAGTGGCAATTTCCTCCACGACTAAGCCATCGCCATCCACAATCTTCGTAAGCGGTGAATCCAAGCTAGTTGCCAGATCGCGAACGGTAAATGATTCGCGCGCGCCGAAGGTCTTTTGATAGGCAAAGGCGCCGTCAGGTCCAACGAGCAAATCGATAAATCGCGAAGTCTTGGGGAAGAGTCCTGACCCGTCCGGGCCAAAGACGCGATACGCGATTGGTCCATCGCTGGTAAGCGCTCGGGCGTTGAAGAAGGCGGGCAGATCGGCACTGTGATCGATATGCAGATGGGTCAGCAAAACTGTATTCACTTTTTCTAAATCCAGGCGCAATTCTCCAATGCGAAGGAACGCTGCGGGTCCGGCATCGAGCAAAATCCGCGGTGTTCCGTCGACAAGGAGGATGTAGCTTGAGCCGGCCCTGCCGAACGCGCGTGGCCCGCCAGAACCGAGTACCACCACTTCCAGCGCTGGCTTTGCAGGAGTTGCCCATAGGCAAGCGGGGAGCAACACAAAGACAGTCAGCGCAACCCCCAGCAAAGTCTTCATATCTTTTTCTCCTAATCCCCGCAAACATTGAAAGAAGGTGCCCCAGACCCGCAGCCCCAGAAGTAGAGCCGGCAATCGGGGTGTGCAGGAGTGGAGGCTCGCCGATATAAAGCAATTGGCCTCAAAGGACTATATTTCACCATTGAACTTCGCCTTCGCCTATGCGCGGCTGGGGCAGGACGATGAAGCGTTTCGATGGCTGGACAAAGCATACGACGATCACGTGCCCATGCTTATATATCTTCAACAGGATTCGGAACTGAATCGGTTGCGCGGCGACCCGAGATTTCTGGCTCTCGTCAAGCGCAGAGGATACCAGAGGCGTACTGAGTGGAAATTTTGATAGGGCGGGAAATTACATTGACGGTCGCGATCCGTGTAACCTTTTCAGCCCGTTTTCTGGGGCTGACTATTGCTGAGCTTCGCCCGCATTGTAGGGGAATCCTTACAACCAGTGACATGTCCTCCGTCTGGAAAGAAACCTCGGGCACTGAAATCGTAAGCTAGTGATCGCATAACAACGTAGCTCCACGACCTTCGCGCAATCTCAGCGCCTTTTCTCCGCACATCCTCGCGTAGAATTGAGCCGGAAAAAGGAGGGTTTCTGATGAAAAACACCGCTGTGCTTCTGGTGCAGTGTCCCGACCGCAAGGGCCTGGATGCCACCATCGCCGAATTCATCTATCGCTACGATGGCAACATTCTACACTTCGAACAGCACCAAGCCGGAGAAGAACGTTACTTCCTAGCCCGCGTCGAGTGGGAACTGGCCGGTTTCCGCCTGGACATGAAAGACTTCGACGGCGCGTTTGGTCCGATCGCCCACAAGTTCGGCATGAACTGGTGCATCGCCCTGGGTAGTCAACGTCCGCGCGTGGCCCTCTTCGTCTCAAAATACGATCACTGCCTCGTCGATCTCCTCTATCGCCAGCGAAACGGAGAACTCGCGTGCGATTTTCCCCTGATGATAAGCAATCATCCAGACATCAGGGGGC
>Ga0209526_10003838_pt1 | contig 10234 bp, 11 predicted proteins | sample JacPinW_OM2H0_M1_FD_188566 | JGI IMG/M metagenome (GOLD analysis project Ga0209526, IMG submission 188566) | Forest soil microbial communities from Algoma, Ontario, Canada - Jack Pine, Ontario site 1_JW_OM2H0_M1 (SPAdes) (version 2) | ecosystem: Environmental > Terrestrial > Soil > Boreal... | reverse complement strand
ACGTCTGCCTCTGAGGATTTGATCGTCATTTGACGGGAATGCTCTCCCTATGAGCCTAGGGCGTGTTTGTAATTTCACTTCCGATTTGCACGCTCAATCTCCCGGATATGTTCTGACGGGAACCCGGTGCCCCGAAGTGTTGATAGCAGCATGTCTGTCTTGCCGTCGATGTAGCTGTCGATATCGTCGGGAAACTCCTTCGCAAGCCGTTTTTTGAGTTCGCCGTATTCCGTCGCTGCTTCGGGGTGTGTGCGTAAGTAATCGCGAACCGCCAGATGGTTTGCAAGGGCAGGGCTGTTGCACGGGCACAAATACAGGTTGTGAATAGGCAACCCTTCGGGACTGTCGAACGCCTCCCGTCCATCAATGCCAAGATTACCCCTATGCACATAGCCTAAAGTCGCCAGCCGTGAGATTGCCGCCGGCACATCCAGCTTCTCACGAACGACGACGCTGATGTCGATGATCGGCTTTGCGGCCAAACCCGGCACCGATGTGCTACCCACATGCTCTACTGACAACGCTACGTCGCTCACAGCCGCCCAGACTCTCGAACGCAAACCCTCAAATGCTTCTGGCCAGCTTGGATCGTACTCGACAACCACTACAGTTCGCATATCGGTTTGACGCTTTTTTGTAAACTCATCTTAGGAGATAGCGCACTTTGCGAGAGGGTCACAGATACTAACCCTTGTGGCTATTGACATTTACGGCATTTGGGAAAGCCACTTGATGACAGGAAAGACTTAATGCACGAAATACGCGGCAATGAGACAGACCACAAGACCCAGCCCACCAAATAGCACCAGAATAGCGCTGATGGCGATTACTATAACCGCTTTTGGGTTTCTCCGAATCCATTCCATTGCTTGTTTGAATAGTTCATTTGAAAATTGGATGCCCCTTTCCTTATATCGGTGCCCGTTACTCTCCCTTAACCGGCCCGAACGTCGACGATCCCTTGCTCATAGCTTCCCTCACAAAACGATTGCGATGGCTAGCAAGGAAAGGTTCCAAGCGGCGTCGATTGGCGAAAGCGGTTAAGCGGTTCACTTTGCCCCCTTTCCCTTTTGCTTGGGGGCTGGGGGGTGGGTCGACGGGTGGCAAGTGCTGCTCCACTAGTTCGTCGATAATGAATTCAACAAGGTGTGTTGGCATGCGTCCGGTTGACGCCTAGCCGATTCGGCTTTGAGAGCTTCAAAGGCGGATTCTTTTAAAAGGTGCTTGCCGTCAATGATCACAGATAAGTTTCGGCCCGGCCAACCGATCCAAAGCGGAACGCAATGCCGCGGTCAACAACTCCTGAACGTGCCTTGGCTCTCTGTGCGCGAGTTGATGAGACAAAGTTTCCGGCAACCGAAGCAACTCGCCACTCACACGCCTTTTTTATACCCTCAAGAGCCTGCTCGCACTCGGCCATCGTCACTGTGTTTCGGCTTAGCACTTCGAGCTTCGAGCGGCGCACCTGGTTGGACAACCGTAAACGCAAGATCCGTTCTTTGCGTTCGGCACCGAGGGAGAATTTCTCCGCATCCGAATCCCCATTCGCTAGATTCCTTTTCGCCTGCTGCCGCCCATTTCGACTCATCGCCCTCCGCTCTTTCGCCTCGCGCTTCTCAGTCGATTGCGTCCGACCAGGCTCATAAGCTTGGCGTTCAAGAATGAACCGCGCCCAGTCATCCACGCTATCGAATTTCTCTGGGGCTTCCCCCGGATCAGCCGCCTGATAACTGAAAAGCGTTCGGCGCGAAATTTCTATCCCACGCTTTCCAAGTTCGGTAATTAACGCGTCGGCAGTCATCCAAAGAAGGCCGGATTCTGCACGGCTCTCGATTCGGCAGTGTAATTGAAAACGGGACGAGCTGCATGTAAAAATATGGCCGGGGCGGAACCTGCCAAGGGCCATCCTCCAAAAGAAGACTCCTGACACCGGGGGTGGGTAGGTGGTAGCAGCCATGCCAGGATGCCCTTTGCGAGCGCAACAAAGTCGTATAGCGGCTCGATCAGGCGCACCCGATGATTTTCCCCCTTGATTGGTTCGGGCACGCCTAAAAGCGATGTTCACGCTGCTGCGCTGATAACAGACAAGGCCGCCGACTGACCCATCGCGACCATTGACTGATTCGCCCATCACGCAGCCTAATCAACAACACTCAAAGATGGTGTGTGGACCGGCGCAAGAACTAGATCGGGTTCCGAAGCACATGCATCTCGAAGCGGAGCGTACTCTTTGCCGAAACGACGCAGTTGTTCGATACGATCGTCAGTCGGTATGTGGAATGCGTTGAAGCGGGGCGATGACAGATTAGCGACCGCAACGACAAGCTTTGAACCATCCATGAGCAGGCTTTTTGGGAACGCGGCAGCGTGCGGCATCACGAAGTTACTGTCGAAAATGGCGGTTGCCCGATTTTTTCGCTTCGCGGTCAGTTGCATGAAAAGAGTGTGTGCGACACTACCGACGGTATTACCAAGAGCAACGGTTGCCGCCTTTTGCTCTTTGATTTGGTCATCGAGAGAGTTTGCCCTCGCACTTTGCACATCGACCCTTGCGCGGACCGTTATCAGGCTTTGGACGGCGTCGTTTTCGTTTGCGGCATCGTCGCGCAGATGTTGCGACTCTAGTTTCCTCAGAGTCGCGAGACTCTCAGTTAGAGCGGCGCGTTTTGCCACTAAATCATCGAGCCTTGCGAGCGCTGCATTTAACTCATTCATTTTGGCATCAACGGCGTTTAGGACAGCGTTGTTACTAGCATTTTCTGACATAAAATCGTCTTTTGTTAGTTATTTGTTAGTGAGTAGAGCAACGCGCGCTCGCGGTCCATCACACGATGGGACGAACGCCCGGCTATCAACTTCCGGTTCAAAAATCTTTCATTTGTTCTGAGCGCTAAGTTCTCTCCATAATTCTTGCGGATCGATGTCGCGTAACGTCGGATTGGCCCTCAAATGACAAGCTGCTATCGTGAGCCGCTCACTTAAAGAGAGCGCTCCTTTCAACGCTCAAACGGCTAAATCGAATTTCGCTTTGGTTTGTTCACTGAAAGCCGGCACAACAGGCGAGGAAATATCCGCCGATTTGAAAACGGAAACTTTGGGTGTGTGTGCTTTCGACGATAACTTGGGCGATGTCCTTTTGGCCGGCTTTGGCCGAGCGAGTCAATATTGCCACGGTTACGCTGCAAAAATTCGAAAACGGTGATGCATCGATCAGCCGGGAAATTGCCGTTCGTATCGCTTTGGTAATGGACCTAGATTTGAATCAATTAATCGAAAACAAAAATCCTCGCCGCCCACTAAGTTGGTTGACTCAAACGCCCCTCACCAAAGAAGAATTCCTCGAACCGCCAGTGTACACGGAGGCGGACACCGAAGAGTGGATTACCCGGCTAGTGCCGGTGATTCGCGAATTGCTGAATTTTTCCGTAAAAAGGCAAACCTTTGCCTGGGTGCTGCATTCCATTAAAGACAGCCTGGAACATGTCAAAGCCGAGTTCCAAGGGGGAGCCCCTCTTTTCAGCGAGACACGTCCGTTCGCCAAACTTCTTAAGCAGCGTCCCCCGAAAAGGGGACGGCCACGGAAGCCGGTGAAATCTGCCAAAAAGCCAAAGCGTCGTTCTCCCTGACTCGGTTCCTGTACCGGCGATGCAGTAGATCGAGTTTTCCGCCATGCCCTAATTCCTTAGCGGTATATTCCGCGCCTTTGAGCGCATACAGATAGCTGGCAAAGCTGTGCCTCAAACAAGCGCTTGGCCAATCCCGCAGATTGTCGGCATCCTTCCCGTCGGCTTCCAGTTTGGCTGCTGCGCGTTCCCGAATTTCCCGCATACGCCTAAAGAACGCTTCGTCTTGCAGCGGCCACAATGGCCCTTTCTTTTTGGGATAGGGTTTGAGCCATGCCGCCAAATTATCGGAGATTTTGACGAACCGATACGAAGCAAGATTTTTCGATTTTTGAACATCAATTTCACGTGCGTCCAAGTCGATGTGACTCCAATCTAAGCGCCAAACTTCGGCTTCCGGTCGCAACCCGGCGAACAGCCCTAAAGCAATTACCGAGACGAATTCCGGCGTTGCCACCTCAAGCAACGCGCGGGCCTCATTCAAGTCGAGAATACCCGGTTTGCTGACTTCTGTATTAGCAATCTCAACGTCTGAAATCGGATTTTTGAGCACATATCGTCGCTTGGCAGCAAAACCGAAAAGCACGCTGACTAATCTCCGGTAATTGTTGCGATCAACCGGCCCGGTCGAAAGGCTACGCAGCCAAGTATCAATCTCATCGGCCTGGATTTCATGAATCGACCGGCTCGGGAAAGCGGCAGCGAACGTGTTTAGGCGGAACTTCAAATCGCGCAGATAGCGGTCGCTCTTTCGGTCCTGTTCTTTAATTTCGAGTAGTTCTTCTACCACTTTATTGACCGGTTTGGCGGATCGGATCACATCCAAATTGGCAAGATAAAATTCTGCCGCCGCTTTTAAGGTGACGTTGTGCGGAGAAAGCAGCGTAAGAGCCGCTTTGGTGTCCTGCAAAGGATATGCCGCCATACCAAAGCTGGTTTCCCCTTCATTCTTGCGCTTCACTCGCATCAAGCCCGCTTTGGTTTCCGCTTCGTCCTTGGTTTTGTAAAAAAAACGGACCCGGCGACCGTCCATCATGCCGCCATCAACCATCCACGACATAATTTTGCCGCTCTTATTCAACCGGGGCCGGATAATCGGCCAACTCTCCTTGGGACGTGCCATAAGAACGGGATCATGACACATTCTTGACACACGTCAATGCGGATCGGCTCTAGTAAAGGAACAGCGCTGGACTCAAAATCCAGTGACCGCGAGATCGTGTGGGTTCGATCCCCTCCATCGGCAGAACCTCTTTCTCGCCCGAGGCTCGAATGAAATCGCAAATGACAAATCGCAAATAGCAGATTTTCGCTGCTAATTGCAGTCCGTGGGAATTTCACGGCGAAACGGGGTTCGGTTTGGTATAGCCGTCGGTAAGGGTCTTGAGGAAGTTCACCAGGTCGTCCTCCTGTTGGGCACTGAGCTGGAGATTGCCAACCTGGCCGTTCGACTCTGTCGCTGAGGTTGCCTGAGCGGGCGTCGCGCCCGTGACGTTCTGGACGTTGTCGAGAACCTCGGGCGGCGGAAAGACCGGTGTGTAGCCAGACGGAGGGCCTTTGCGCAGGTCGAAAGCAATCTCCTTGCCGCTGGCATCCACGGCGATGTTTCGCTTGTTGTAAAAGTGGACCACATCCTTAAGGCTTTTGAAGACGCCGTTGTGCATGTAGGCCTTCACGAAATCTGGCGACGGCCGCTTGTCTGTGCCGCGCATACTTGGCGCCTTGAAGAGGCCGCGGAACTGGGGGATGTCGCCCGGAGCGTCCTTGTAGAATCTGGTCCCATCGGGCGCCGGATTGGGGTTGGCGCCCAGACCGTAATCGATGTACTTGGTTCCAAGGGAATTATACCCGTGGGGATTCGATTCCTTATCGGTCTGCTGGTAGTAGGGGTTTTCGATATTCTTCGGGACACCAATGTTCGCATAACAGTACATGGTGAACGTGTCTTTACCCTGGGTGATCGCCTGGATTGCGGGTACTGCCGTGGACGAGTGGCACTGAAAGCATTGGCCCTGGCCGAAGTACAATTGCCTCCCGCGTTCCTCGGATGCGGACAGCGTGTACAGGTTCATCGCTGGCTTCCCGTATTTGGAGGCATCGTACTTCGAACTGAACGCACAGACCGCTCCCGAGGACTGGTAGGCAGCGAGTGCCTCGCCAAAGAGTTCGTAAATCTGCTTCGGAGTGTACACCTGGAAGGCATCCTGGCCGTATACCTGTTTGAACAAGGCGGTATATGGCCGGTTCGCGAGCTTCTGAACCAGGAGTGGCGAATATCCACCGTTAGCAGGCGTATAGGGTCCCTCGGGAGTGTTCGCCATCTCGTTCGGATTGATAGGCGGTTGCAGCCCCTGTTTAGCAAGGTCGGAAACGCGGCCATCCCAGAAATTGCCACCCAGCCAAGTCCGCGGGCCAGTGTCATAATAGGGGCCCTCAGGACTGAACGCAGCGTAGAGATAGCTCTGGGGCTTGCGATCGCTGAACCGGCCGGGCACGACCCCCGGCTGGGGGCCGGAGAACGCGTTGATTTCCGAGTTCGGCCCGGTAAAACCTGTCTCAGCGACGTGGCAGGTTGCGCAGGAGTATCCCGGAGGATTCGACAGGGTGCTATCGTAGAGCATCAATTTCCCGAGCTTCTCCACGGGAGTCAGTTGGATGGTATCCGGTGGCGGGCTTGGAGCGGGAAGTGGCCCGCCCAACACATCCGCTTGGGCGTGGTCGTATAGCATTAACGCTACGGCCGCCGCTGAGCCGGCAAGACCGAACAACGCAATGCAAATGACCCGTCGTTTTCTCATGGTGGGCTTTCTATATCGGTCGTGCCAGTATTTCGGTCGCGCAAAAGCTTATTGAAAAGCTCCCTAACAGCTATAGCTCGAACGGGGAGTAAAAGGAAGGCTGCCGCAATGGATGAGGGTACGGCAATGGTTAGGAAATTTCAGAGCCCAGCATTAATGACTCTCTGCGGTGTCCTTAACCAAAACCTTGTCCGATTTCCTTTTGCGCCTTAGCGTTCGGTATGGGTGACAAATCTCCGAAAGCCACGAGCAAGCAAGCAGCGCAGAAACAGGCTAAGGCGGCAGCCGCAAGCCAGAAGAAGAAAGACGCTGTCAGCGCCAAGCAGATCCCAAAGACTAAGAAATAATCGACGAGCGCGAAAGCGCAAAAACAGGGTCGGCACCAAATTCGGTGCTCGACTTCTTATGGTGCCTGCTAAAGCGGCTCAGGATCATCTCAAAACTGATACCGAGATTCGAGGACCAGTTCTGCAGTTTGACTGGCCAGCGATCCAAATCGGAATTGGATCGTACGAGGAGGGACCGACCGGACTAACTATTTTCCGCTTCCCTGATTCTGCGGTGGCAGCAGTTGATGTTCGCGGTGGATCTCCCGGAACAGTGAATACCGATTATCTACGTCTTGGTTATGAAGAACCAAGTTTGGATGCGGTCGTTTTTTCGGGCGGCTCTGCCTATGGTGAAGAAGCAATCACCGCGGTCGCGACTGGATTGAAGGATGACGGTGCTTACAGCGGCGATTGGGACAACGTCGCGCTAGTCGCAGGCGCAATCATATACGATTTTTTTGGTCGGCGTCTGAATGAGTTTTATCCCGACAAGAGGTTAGCTCAAGCTACGTTGCATGACCTTCGGCCAGGTCTCTTTCCGTTGGGTGCACAGGGTGCAGGTCGAATGGCGATGCAAGGTGGTTTTTTTGGATGGGGCGTCCACTCCGGTCAAGGAGGCGCATTTCGCCAGATCGATGATTTGAAGGTGGCTGCGTTTATTGTCGTAAACTCGAGCGGTGCGATCACCGGCCGTGATGGTCGCGTGGTAAAGTTTAGGAACCAGCCTACCGGGCTGCCGAAAGCATCTGATTTGCTGGCCAGCTTGCCCGAGAGCCGTTCCGAAGATTGGATTGCCAAAGGGAGTAATCCCAGTAAGACCGGCGGCCATCACACCACCACTAGTTTGGTCGTGACTAACCAAAAGCTCAGGTATGCCGCCCTGCAGCGGCTCGCGGTACAGGTCCACACTTCGATGGCTCGGGCAATCCAGCCCTTTTCTACCGATGTTGATGGCGATACTCTTTTCGCCCTTTCGACTCAGGAAGTTTTGAGTACGAGCCCGGGTCTGCGCGATCTCAACACGATCGCCAGCGAAGTGATATGGGACGCCATCCTGACAAGCATACCCGAAGAACCGATTTTTGTACCTCCGCCGCCGGTCGATCTTTCTTCGGCAAACCTCACAAAATGTGCCGGCTCATTTAGATTTGGTCCGAAGTCCGTTCTCAACGTTCGTGTTCACCAAGACCAACTCTCGGTGGAGCCAACCATGGATTTTTTCGATTTTCGCTCCGGCCAATCAATGAATCTGCAACCGATCTCGGAATCCGATTTTTGGGTTCCCGGCACCCATCGCACGCGAGTTTCGTTCCCAGCCGAGGATCCCAATATTGCTTTAATCAATCCGGGGCGTTGGCAACAGGCCGGTTTTCGGGAAACAAAGTAGCCTCGAACCGGTGGGTCTCGGTCTTCACTGATTTTTCTTTTTGCCTGACATTTCAGATTTCCGGCCTTTAGTATCGGATGAAGTTCATTCCGTTCAGTGCGGTCATCCAGCAAGCCGTTGTCATCGCACCAGGACAAAAGTGCATTTTATAGCATTTTTAGCGGACGTCGCGCTCAGAGTTTTGAGATGCGAATGATGCGCGGAACCTAGTTAACGCCAGAGAAATACGTCTGTGAAACAAAAAAAATGACTATCCGGGTAGAGTTCTCTCAAGGTATGAGGCCAAACGCTCAGCGGCTCGTGATTATCGTCGAGATAGCCCCAGAGATTGTGGCTAAGATGAACGAGGAGAGGATTTCTCCCAATCCCCGCGCCCTCGATATTGCCAAGCGGGTAGCGGAGCAGCAGAGTCTTTTCAGCTCCCAATCCTATTTTCCTTATCACTCTGAAACCATCGCCAAAGTTGGCGATTCCAAAAAACTGGGAGAACCTGCACTGGTGGTAGAGGATGGATCCAAGGCTTGGATCGTCAGAAGACCGACAACTCACGAAAAACGCAGCTCCTCACCGACCAGCTGATTGCGCTCCACTGATGCTCATTCAGCATTGGCTCCCAATAACCACACCCGTACCCCGTCTTTTTCTGCATCGGGTCGTCGCTCGATCATTTCCTCAGCCATTTTGGGAATTGCATGGCAGGAAATCCGCATCTCGTCTTCTCCCGGTTGATGCGACTGACCCGTCATGGCTGCCGATGTGAGATCAGCCGCGAGCCGTTCGGCTTCTTCGTAGACGGATTGCTCATTGTTGGGAGATTTGGCTGTTTTTTGAGCAGCAGTTAGCGGCACTTCAGCAAGGAAATTAATCTTTCTGCCGGTCCTCGCCCCCGAATGCCTGTGATGGGGTTCGAGGGTGATATGGAAATAGAGAGTGTGAGGCATCTGCTGGAGAAAATGAGGTTGTACGGTCAGATCGAGAAGTGCTGTCCGCAACCGGACAGTCGCTGGAGGCGCGGAGCAAGCGGTTTCTGATCCTTTGTTAATCCCCAGTTGGGACAATCCCGGCATTTTCGACCATCAGAATGACCGTTCGCTCCGGGGCACGCGTACGATGCAGCACCCCTTTGGGAACAACAAATCCTTGTCTGGGCGCAAGGTCGACCGTTCGCCCTTCCAGATCAATCAACAGCCGGCCTTCGACAACATAGAAAAATTCGTCGTCATTATCGTGCTTGTGCCAATGATACTCGCCCTGGATCACGCCAACGCGGACGACCGACCCGTTGACCTGGCAAAGCGTTTGATTGAACCAAGGTTTACTCGCGGCGGAAAGCGCTTTCTCGTCAATCACCTCCAGTGCACCGTGCAAAACATTAAGCCGCGTATCGTAGGAGAAATCTTGGACGTTGCTCATGAGGAATGACGATAACTGTGATTGAGGTTTGCGCTAGGTTGAGCCTGGAGGAAAGAGCGCCTCAGAGGCGAAGCGTGGCGGCATCCTGGGTAGATCCACAAATAGCTCAGGCCGTCGCGGCTGAGACCGCGACAGGCTTTCGCCGTTGCATCCGCTTACCCTCCGACCATCAGTCGGACAATCTCGTCGGAGCTGGTATCGGTAGAAAGCCTTTCGCCTGCCTTCACTCCCCTTCGCAAAACGACGATACGATCGCTGACCGCAAAAATATCGACCAGATTGTGCGAGATGAAAATGACGCCGACGCCGCTTTGTTTGAGGCTTTTGATCAGCGCAATGACTTTACGCTGTTCCGGCACCCCAAGCGCAGCGGTCGGCTCATCCATGATCAAAATCTTGGCTTTCCAATGGATTGCTCGTCCGATCGCGACTGCCTGCCTTTGGCCACCTGAGAGCGATCGAATGGGGAGATCAAATCGGTGTATCTGAATATCCAGAACCCGTAGCGCATCAGCCGCTTGAGTCCGCATCTGCTTACGATCAAGGACCGGAAATCCGAGAACGCGTTTGAGCGGTTCGCGGCCCAGAAACACGTTTGCTCCGACATCCAGGTTATCAGCCAGGGCCAAGTCCTGATAAATTGTTTCGATTCCGTGTTCACGCGCCTTTTGGGGATTCTCAAAC
>Ga0209526_10003837_pt1 | contig 10236 bp, 5 predicted proteins | sample JacPinW_OM2H0_M1_FD_188566 | JGI IMG/M metagenome (GOLD analysis project Ga0209526, IMG submission 188566) | Forest soil microbial communities from Algoma, Ontario, Canada - Jack Pine, Ontario site 1_JW_OM2H0_M1 (SPAdes) (version 2) | ecosystem: Environmental > Terrestrial > Soil > Boreal... | reverse complement strand
CAAGGAATTCGACCTGTTGCGCCATCTTGTCATGCATGCCGGCAAGGTGCTGACCCACCGCCACCTGCTGCGCGAGGTCTGGGGGCCGGCGCAAGCCGAGGAAGTGCAGTATCTGCGCGTCTTCATCCGCGGGCTGCGGCAAAAGCTCGAACCCGACCCGACCCGTCCGACCCATATCCTGACCGAGCTCGGCGTCGGCTATCGCCTCCAGCTCCCGCCGTAGCTGGCAGGTCCCGAGCTTAGGGACCGCACCGCCGCTGCTTCCATCAACTTGGGAAAATCAGGCTGGGAATTGCACCTGACCCTGCAACGGGTCTTTATCGATTTTTTATGTGCGGGCGCAACAATCCCATCCTATTCTTAATGGGATCGCATGCGGAGTGGTGAACCGGAGGCGTTTCCGGTTCCGGTGAAATTTCGACCGTCAAACACACCATGGCAAATGCGCTGGGGCAGCGGACGCGATTCACCCTTGATGCCTGATGCGACCGCGCAACGCGGCGACCTTCACCTGGGCACCGGTTCGAACGTGACGATCGCCGCGCTTGGCGTCGTGTTCGGCGATATCGGCACGTCGCCGCTCTATTCGGTTCGCCAGTCGCTGATCGATTTCGGCGATCTCAGCGAGCGCGCCATTCTGGGCGCTCTTTCTCTGATCGTTTGGGCCTTGGTGCTGATCGTCACCGTCAAATACGTGCTCGTCATCATGCGCGCCGACAACCGCGGCGAGGGTGGACTCTTGGCGCTGACCGCGCTGGTGCTGCGCAGGACGAGCCGGTCGAGCAAGCAGTACATGTGGATCATGGCGGCAGGCCTTGTCGGCGCCGCGCTGTTCTACGGGGATGGCGTGATCACCCCGGCAATCTCGGTGCTCAGCGCCGTCGAGGGGCTGAAGGTGGCGACACCGCTGTTCGAGCCCTATGTCATCCCGATCTCGCTCGTCCTCCTCTCCGGCATCTTCCTGATGCAGTGCCGCGGAACGGAGGCAGTGGGCCGACTCTTTGGCCCGGTGATGCTGGTCTGGTTCGTCGTCCTCGCTCTACTCGGCGTCTGGGGGATCGCACAGCATCCGCGTATCCTCGACGCGATCAATCCGTTCCACGGGATCACGCTGCTGTTCGATGCGCCGTGGCGTGGTTTTTTCATGCTGGGAGCGGTTTTTCTCGCCGTGACCGGAGCCGAGACGCTCTATGCGGACATGGGACATTTCGGCCGCACGGCGTTGCGGACGGCTTGGCTCTCCCTTGTCTTTCCGGCTCTCGTGCTGAACTATTTCGGGCAGGGCGCGGTGCTGCTCGGCAACCCGGGCGCCCTCGAACATCCGTTTTATCGGCTCGCGCCCGAATGGGGCCTCTACCCGCTAGTGGGATTGGCTTCGCTCGCGACCATCATCGCCTCGCAGGCGGTGATTTCGGGCGCCTTTTCAATCACCCGTCAGGCGGTCCAGCTCGGCTACCTGCCGCGGCTAGAGGTGCGCCACACCTCCGAGAAGGAGATTGGGCAGGTCTACGTACCGCGCATCAACAGCTTCCTTCTCGTCGCCGTCATCATCCTCGTGCTCGGCTTCCGCTCATCAGACAATCTCGGCGCCGCTTATGGCATCGCCGTGAGCGGCATGATGGCGATCACCACTGGACTTGCCTTCCTCTATATGCGCGGCCGGGGCTGGAGCCTCGCCCTCGCCGTACCGGTCTTTGCCGTCTTCGGTCTGACCGATCTGACCTTCCTCAGCGCCAATCTGTTGAAGATTGCCGAGGGCGGGTGGTTCCCGATCGTCGTCGCCGGAGTCGTCTTCACCGTCATGATGACATGGTGGCGCGGCCGGCGGCGGCTTGCCGAGCTGCGCGCCCGTGACGCGATGCCGCTGCGCCAGTTCGTCGACGCGCTCAACCCCGAGAAACCACCCCGCGTTCCAGGAACGGCGATCTTTATGACCCGCGATCTGGCGCGTGTCCCGATTGCCCTGCTTCACGCACTAAAGCACTACAAGGTATTGCACGAGCGCGTCGTGATGATGCAAGTCGACACCCAGGACGTACCGCACGTGCCAGGCGAGCAACGCCTCGAAATCGGTGAGCTTGGCAAGGGGTTCTACACGATCCGCGTCCGCTACGGGTTTACGGATGAGCCGAACATCCTTCGTGCCCTCGCTCAGTGCCGTGTCGGCGGGTTCCGCTTCAACCTGATGGAAACCTCCTTCATCATCGGGCGTGAAAAGCTTCGGCTTCGGCCGCGCCAGCGGCGCCCGGCCTTTTGGCGCTGGCGCGACCGGCTCTTCATTCTGATGTCGAACAATACGCTCGATGCGACCGAGTTCTTCCGCATCCCCCCCAACCGCGTCGTCGAGCTCGGCGGTCAGATCGAGATTTGAGCGCTATCGCGACGCTCGACCCGACCGTAAGGCGAAGCCTGTCCTTGCTGCCCTAGCGATCCTTGCCGCATTCGGGTAAATAAAAACCACTGTCAAGAGTACCGGGTCCCGGCGATCGGCACAAAACAGGAGCCGGCAGGCCTGAGCGCGGGATCAAGTCGAGGCATTCGCGAGCGTCTGATGACACCGGATATCATCCCGCGAGTGTCCATCCTGCGCCGGCGGCTATCGCCGCTTACCCAGTTCACCTTGGTCGTGGTCCTGGCCCTTGTCGTCGGTATGGCAATCCTGGTCTGGCCGCTGATCGACAAGAATCCGGCGGATGGACCGGAGCGCGCGAAACCGGTGCGGTTGGACACGGCAGCGGGAACCTTCAGGCCGACCAAGGAGCAATGGGCGGGGTTCAAGATCGAGCCGGTTCGGCTCGTAACCTTCCGCCCCGAGCAGGTGACTGAAGGCAATATCGCGATCGATGACGATCTGACGACGCCGGTGTTCTCGCATTATTCAGGACGGGTCATCAAACTGATCGCCAAGCTCGGTGATCGTGTCGAGCCCGGCGCACCGCTCTTCGAGATCCAAGCGAGCGAGTTTGTCCAGGTGCAGAACGACCTGATCACCGCGCTCGCCAATCTGCAAACGGCGCGCTCGCAGCTCGCGCAAGCCCAAACCAACGAAAAACGTGCGCACGAACTTTATCTGGCAAAAGGCGGTGCGCTCAAGGACTGGCAGCAGGCCCAGACCGATCTCGTCACAGCGCAAAACACCGACCGCAGCGATGAGATCGGGCTCGCCGCCGTACGCAATCGGCTGCGGATTCTCGGTAAAACCGATAAGGAGATCGCCTCGCTCGAAGCGCAGCCGACGCAGAAGCTCGATTCGGTGACGATCGTAACGGCGCCGATCGGCGGCACCATCACTCAACGCCAGATTGGGCTCGGCCAATACATCAACAGCACGGCCGGTGGTGCCTCGAGCCCCGTCTACACGGTCGGGAATTTGTCGATCGTTTGGCTGATCGCCAATGTCCGCGAGACGGATGCGCCATTGATGCATGTCGGCGAGCCGGTCGAGGTCCATGTGCTGGCTTTTCCCGGACGCGTCTTCAAGGCGAAGATCTCCTGGGTCGCGCCCTCGATCGATTCGAATACGCATCGCCTGTCGGTCCGCGCCGATGTCGAAAATCCCGATCGGGCGCTGAAGCCGGGGATGTTCGCCAATTTCAGCATCATCACGGGAGAGGAAGAGACGGCTCCAGCCGTGCCACAAAACGCGATCGTCTACGAAGGCACCACGGCCCGCGTGTGGGTCGCGGGCGACGACGGAACGATTGCTGCGCGTTCGGTGCGCGCCGGGCGAATTACCGATGGTATGATCGAAATCCTTGCCGGCCTGTCCGAGAGCGAGAAAGTCGTGACCAGCGGCGCCCTGTTCATCGACCGTGCCGCCCGCAACGACTGAGCGAGCCCGGAAGCAAGATGAATGCGGTGATCGCCTTTGCCTTGCGGCAGCGAGTGCTGATGTTGCTGCTGCTGCTTATCATGTTCGGCGTCGGCGTCGCGAGCTTCGTCAAGCTCAATATCGAGGCCTATCCCGATCCGGTGCCGCCGCTCGTCGACATCAACACCCAAAATCCGGGCCAGTCGGCCGAGGAGATCGAGCGCTACATCACGATCCCTATCGAGGTCCAGATGGCCGGGATCCCGCATGTTACCGCGGTGCGGACAATCTCCCTGTTCGGGTTGTCGGACGTCAAAGTGCAATTCACCTATGACTTCACCTATGACGAGGCGCAGCAATGGGTCATAAACCGGCTGTCGCAATTGTCGCCGCTGCCCAATGGAGCGACCCCGCAGATCTCGCCGTGGAGCCCGATCGGTGAAATCTTCCGTTATCGGGTGGTCGGCCCGCCCGGCTTCAGCGTAACCGACCTCAAGACCATCCAGGATTGGATCCTCGAGCGCCGCTTCAAGGCAGTGCCGGGGGTCATCGATGTTACCGGCTGGGGAGGCGAGACCAAGACCTACGAGATCACCGTCGATCTCGACCGCCTGCTAGCCCAAGGGATAACTCTGCCGCAGGTGCTGCAGGCGCTCAACAACAGCAATATCAATGTTGGCGGTCAGACCGTCAACTTCGGGCCGCAAGCCGCGATCGTCCGCGGCGTCGGCCTGATACACTCGATGGATCAGATCCGCGAGACGATGATCACCGCAGTCAATGGCGTTCCGGTGCGGATCGGCGACATCGCGACGGTAACCGTTGGTCACCAGCCTCGTCTTGGTATCGCCGGCCATGACGAGGACGACGACATCGTTCAGGGCACCGTGCTGATGCGCCGCGGCGAGCAGAGCATGCCGACGATCCGTCGCGTCGAGACCGAGGTTGCGAAGATCAACGATTCGAGCATCTTGCCGCCGGGTGTGCGGATCGAGCGCCTTTATGACCGCAGCGATCTGATCAATGTCACGACGCGCACCGTGCTGCACAACATGATTTTTGGCATCGTGCTGATTTTTTTCGTCCAGTGGCTGTTCCTCGGCAATCTCCGCAGCGCCTTGGTCGTTGCGACGACAATCCCGTTCGCTCTGTTTTTTGCGATAACGATGCTGGTCCTGCGCGGCGAAACGGCGAATTTGCTGTCGGTCGGCGCGATCGACTTCGGGCTGGTTGTCGATGCGACCGTGATCATGGTCGAAAACATCTTTCGCCATTTGGCGGAGCCGCCGACCCCATTGCGGCGACGGACCCTACAGTACGCGAGGCGGGCAACGCGCTTATCGGGAAAGCTTGTCGAGATCTACGCCTCAGCAAGCGAGGTGAACCGGGCGATCTTCTTTTCCGCAGCGATTATCATCGCTGGTTTCGTCCCGCTGTTCACGATGTCTGGTGTCGAAGGCCATATTTTCGCGCCTATGGCGAAAACCTACGCCTACGCTATCGCCGGCGGGCTGATCGCCACTTTTACAATATCACCGGCTTTGAGCGCGATCTTGCTGCCGGAACGGGTCAGCGAAGTCGAGACCTTCGTGGTGCGCGTTTTGCACCGTCTCTACCGCCCCGTCCTCGAATTCTCCTTGTCGAACCGAATTATCACTCTCGGCGTCGGCGCGCTGCTGCTCGGCCTGGCGGCGATCACACTGCCCTCGCTCGGTCTCGAGTTCCTGCCAAAACTGGAGGAAGGGAATTTCTGGATCCGCGCGACGCTGCCGCCCTCGATCTCACTCGAGGAGGCGAACGGTTATATCAACCGAATGCGCCGGCTGATAAGGAGTTATCCTGAGGTCGTTACAGTCATCTCGCAGAGTGGGCGTCCCGACGACGGCACCGATGCCACCGGCTTCTTCAATGCCGAATTCTTCGTGCCGCTCAAGCCGTTCGATACGTGGCCCAGTGGCGTCGACAAGGAGAAACTGACCGAGCAAGTCAGCGCGGCGCTGGAGGCCCAATTCCCCGGCGTCCAGTTCAACTTTTCGCAGTACATCGAGGACAATGTCGAAGAGGCGGCATCGGGGGTAAAGGGCGAGAATTCGGTCAAGCTGTTCGGCAACGATCTCGAAACGCTCGAGAAGACGGCCGCCACGATTAAGCAGGTCATGAGCACGGTCCCGGGGATCGCCGATCTCGGGGTGCTGAGTTCACTCGGCCAGCCGACCGTTCGAATCGATATCGACCGGGCTCGTGCGGCGCGTTACGGCCTCGCTCCCGGCGACATCAATTCGACGATCTCCGCGGCCATCGGAGGGCAGGCGGCCGGCAATCTCTACGAGGAGGGCAGCGACCGCAACTTTCCGATGGTCGTGCGTCTTGCGCCGCATTACCGCCAGAGTCTCGATGCCATTCGTCGCATCACGATCGGGGCGCCGAACCCGAGCGGCAGCGGCATCGTGCCGATCCCGCTCACCGACGTCGCGACCGTACGCCTCGTCTCCGGCGCGTCCTTTATCTACCGCGAGAATCAGGAGCGCTACATTCCGATCAAATTCAGCGTGCGCGGGCGCGATCTCGGCGGCGCCGTGCTCGAGGCCCAGCAGAAAATCGCTCAACAGGTTCAGCTGCCCGCCGGTTACCGTCTCGAATGGGTCGGCGAATTCGGCGAATTGCAAGACGCGATCGGCCGGCTCGCGGTCGCGGTGCCTCTGGCGCTTGGCTTGATTTGCATGCTGCTGTTTCTGAATTTCGGCTCGGTGAGCGACATGATATTGGCGGCGAGCGCCATTCCAATGGCCCTGACCGGTGGTATCTTCGCCCTGTTTCTGACCGGCACCCCATTCAGCGTATCGGCCGCGATCGGGTTTGTCGCGCTGTTCGGCATCTCGGCAATGGATGGGATCATTGTCATCGGTTATTTCAACCGCCAAATCGAGGCGGGAATCGAACGCAGCGCTGCCATTCTGCGCACCTGTGCGGTGCAAATGCGCCCGGTGGCGATGACCTGCATCGTCGCCTGTGTCGGCTTATTGCCCGCCGCTCTGTCGACCGGCATTGGCTCGCAGGTGCAAAAACCGCTCGCCATCGTCGTCGTTGGCGGCAGCTTATTGGCGCCGTTTTTGATCCTGCTGGTGCTGCCGGTGCTGATCGACCTGTTCTCCCGGCGGCGGCAGCCAGTCGAAGAGCCAGAGCCGCGACCCGCGCCGGCCGAGTAGTCCGAGCATGATCGGCGCCGGGTGTCTCTTACGCATCATCGCCTTCGCAGCAACCGCACTTCTCCTCAGTGCCTGTGCGGTCGGGCCCGATTTCGAGCGGCCGGCTGCGCCGGAGGTCGAGGGATACGCACGCGAACTCTTGCCGGCCGAGACTGCGAAAGCGGATATCGCCGGCGGCGAGACGCAGCGCTTCGTGCAAGGTCTCGACATCCCCGGGCAATGGTGGGCCTTGTTCCACTCCGAGGCTCTCAACAGCATGATCGAGCAGGCGTTGAGGAACAATCCGACCCTGCCGGCGGCGCAGGCAGCGTTGGGCCAGGCCTGGGAAAACGTCTATGCCGCGCAGGGCGCGTTCTTCCCCACCGTCGTAGCCAGCTACTCGCCGAGCCGCAACAAGACCGCGACCGGCGTTGTTTTCACGGCGGCCTCTTCGGGCCCGCCCTTTTTCACCCTCCACACCCCCCAGGTAGTCGTGTCTTATGTGCCGGATGTGTTCGGCGGCACACGGCGCCAAGTCGAGTCGCTGATGGCGACTGCCGAATTTCAGCGCTACCAGGTCGAAGCCACCTATCTGACACTGACGTCGAACGTCGTCGCCGCGGCGGTGCAGGAGGCATCATTGCGCGGGCAGATCGCCGCGACCGAGGAAATCATCAAGATCGAGACCGAATCGCTGAGCATCCTGCGTAAGCAACTCGAGCTCGGGCAGGTGGCAGGGGCGGATGTGGCGGCGGTCGAAGCGACCTTGGCGCAGGCCGAGGCGACATTGCCGCCGTTGCAAAAGCAATTGGCTGTGCAGCGCGACCTGCTGACGGCACTGATCGGGCGGCTCCCAAGTCAAGAGCCCGCCGAGAAGTTCGATCTCACCGCCCTGCAACTGCCGCAGGATCTGCCGGTCAGCCTGCCGTCGAAACTGGTCGACCAACGTCCAGACATCCAGTCGGCCCAAGCGCAGTTGCATGCGGCCAGCGCCCTGATCGGCGTCGCCATCGCCGCTCAGCTACCGCAGTTCACGCTCACCGCGAATGCCGGTACCACCGCCAACCAAATCGGCCAATTGTTTATTACGCCTGGCACCGCTTTTTGGACCGTGGCCGGCAACGTGGCGCAAACGATCTTTGATGCGGGCACTCTGCTGCATAAGAAACGTGCTGCCGATGCCGCCTTCGACGAGGCGGCCGCGATGTACCGCAGTACGGTCATCACCGCCTTCCAGAACGTCGCCGACGCCTTGCATGCGCTAAAATCCGACGCAGACACGCTGAAAGCGGCCTATGCGGCCGAGCGCGCCGCCTTCAAGAGCCTCGAAATCGTGCATCGCCAGTTGCAGCTCGGCGCGGTCACCTATCTCGCGCTACTCACCGCCGAGAACACCTACCAAACTGCTCTGATCGCTCTCGTCCAGGCGCGGGCCGCCCGCTACGCTGACACCGCCGCATTGTTCCAGGCGCTCGGCGGCGGCTGGTGGAACCGGGCCGATGTCGCCCCGCGGAAAGAATGGGCCGTCGAGTTCGTCCCTTGACCGAGATGGGGTGAGCCCGCACGTCGTCCGCCGCACAGGACTAGAACTCAAAGTGCACCCGACCTGTGAACACCGACACCGGCCCGCGAGCCTGATTGTAGGCCGGGTTGACGAAGAGCTGGTAGTCGAAGGTGGCCGCGACGAGATCCGTCAGCTGATAACGATAACAGGCCTCGATGATGTTCTCCGTCGCGTAATTGAGCTTGCCGTCTCCGATCAGAATCCCGAGCCCGCCGGCGGCAATGAAATCGGCCTCCCGTCTAGATAGCGCATTGACGACGCCGGCGACGCCGATGACGTCATTGGGCCTGCCCCAGCCGCCTCCTTTGAGGCTGATCCCGAGGAGACCACTGCGATCGATATCGGTGAACGACATGATCTCGTTGCTCCCGTCATTGTAGCTGAACCGCGCGAAGACCCCGAGATCTGCACCGATCGCCTGCTCGAGATTGAGAACAAAACCAGTCTTGAAGCGATCCTTTCGGGTCTCTGCAATGTTGAGGCCCGGCGTCAGCAGTGCTTGGGAATAGCTGCCCATCAAAGCCCGGTTGACAAAGCCGAGGACGCGGAGCCTCCCGGGCCAGGAGGATATCTCGTAACGCTGCTCTATCTCGGCCTGGTAGCCGCCGCGTTGGAAGATCAGCGTATCGAGGTCGCGGGAGTTCGAGAATTTCGGCTCGAGGAAATAGCCAAAACGGAATGCCCCCGCCTTTTGGTTGAAGTCGACCGCCACCCCGTCGGTGTATCCTTTCTGATCCGCCGCGTAGTCGTAGGCGCCACCTTCCCACACCGCCCAATTCATAAAGTCGTGCCGCGGGTCATGCGCGTAGCGGTTGTTGTCGAAAAGGTCGTTTACCGCCAGCTTTCCGGCATAAATCGTGAAGCGGGAGATATCTTGCGGACCGGCGATCTGGTTGAGGCCGTCGGCGATAGGCTCTTGCTCGCCGCCGAGCCCGATCGTTTGCTTCAGAAAGAGTCGTGCGATATTAAGCTTGGGCACATGCTCTCCTGCCTTCTGGGCTTCGCCGTTGGGAAAGCCCGCGAGGCCTAATGTGTCTGCCAAACCAAATCCCTGGTTGAACTCTGGGTTGAAGTATAATTCGCCACCATTCCACAGGCGCCGTCCGAGATAGGTCGTCTGGCTCATCGTCTCCCGCAGTTCGCCTCCCGCCGGCAGACTGTTCGTGCCCTGGTAGGGCGAGCGGAAGCGCGGATAGCCCTCGCCGATCAGGGTGTATTGCAGGTGAATGCTCCAATCTTCCGGCTGGACGGCATAGGCCCCTGTCTGTGGTATCGACAGATTGAGAGGGGCTTGATCGGCGCCAGCGGGGATCGGGACAGCAGCGGCGAGTGCCATTGCACCCGCGATGATGGCATTTTGGGCGACATGGCAGTGGGGGCCATCACTGCTTCGACCAACAAAACGAGGCGCAGAGGCGCCCAGGTCAACACGGACTAGCGTTGGCGCTGCCCGGTGTCGGTCGCGCGGTAGGCGCCGGAGGTGCCCAAAAGACTCTGGGTGAGGCTCGCGACGGCCGCGGCGAGATCGCGGTCATCCGGACCACCTTGAACGATCGCCTGCCCCTCCACGAGCGTCTGATATTCCCCGTTCAGGTAGAGCCGCACCTCGATCGTGATAGGGCGATGGATGCCGAACGTCCTTTCAGCCATATCGGGCCGTCCAAAGCTGCGGACTT
>Ga0209526_10003836_pt1 | contig 10236 bp, 10 predicted proteins | sample JacPinW_OM2H0_M1_FD_188566 | JGI IMG/M metagenome (GOLD analysis project Ga0209526, IMG submission 188566) | Forest soil microbial communities from Algoma, Ontario, Canada - Jack Pine, Ontario site 1_JW_OM2H0_M1 (SPAdes) (version 2) | ecosystem: Environmental > Terrestrial > Soil > Boreal... | reverse complement strand
ACCCGAACAAATCTCCCGAAGAACATTCCATGATCCGATAGCGGTTCCTTGCCGAACAACACACTCCTCCGGGTCATTGCCGAGTTCATCATTGAACTGCCACGCCGGAATCTCAAGAAATCGGTCGCTGGAATTGTCACATTCTAGCAAAGAAGCGACCTCGCGGACTATCTCCGGATTGTCACGACACCTTTCCTCCAACCATGAGCCACGAATTGCCGGATCAATCTCAGCAGCTTCAGCGAATAGCTCTTTTATCCTGAACCAATTTCCAGACATTTCCTCAGCAGGATCAAACCTACACGCCGGAAATTGAAGCCACAGATCTCAAAGAGATGCGAGCACAGATTTACAAAGAATATTTGCCTTCGCGCGAGCTTGCTTCTAGTCCGTTTAGCCGGCGCTTGAGCCAGGCTTTGGCCACACGCCAATCTCTTTTAACCGTACGTGCGGATACGCCTAGAGCCTCTGCTGTCTCTTCGACGGTCATACCCGCAAAAAAACGGAGCTCAACGATCCGAGCCTGATCCAGATCCAGATCTGTCAATTCTCTCAGGGCCAGATCGAGACTAATGAGATCAACGGACTGACCACGTGGATCGGGTACATCGACCTCGGCCGATTCAATGGAAACCCGCAGCGCTCCACCGCCTCGTTTCTGAGCAGCTCGAGCACGTGCGCGATCGACGAGGATTTGGCGCATCAGTCGAGCTGCAACGCCAAAAAAATGCGAGCGGCTCTTCCAATCGAGTTGCCTTGCGTCTACGAGCCGCAGGTACGCCTCATGGACTAACTCGGTCGGCTGTAAGGATTTGTTATCCCAGTCTTTGCCCAATGCCTGGTCCGCCAGATGGCGAAGTTGATCGTAGAACCGCTCGGCCAGACGATCGAAAGCGGAGACGTCACCATTTCTCCACTGTTGCAGCAATTGGGTGATCTCGGCTTCCGGTGGTCGGCCGCGATTGGCCTGGTTCCCGCTCGGAGAGACAGTTCCTGACGAAGTTGATGGCTCCTTCTTTCCCATCCTCGCAACAATTTGGATTTGGACCCCGATCATAGGGACGCAGAAGCTCCAGAGCTTCGAGTCCCTCAAACGAAAGGAGACTACGACAAACGACCTTGTTAGCTCAAGAATTCAGTTAAGGTTCGTCAGCAACCCGCTTTTCGATAACCAAAACCCTTTCTCAAAGAGCTATTTTGGACAGGATCGGATAGAGGATCCAGGGGTCAGTCAAACGTTCTCGACCAGATTCTCAACAATCTTTGCTCCCATTTCCACAGTGCCGACTAGTTCGTGACCATCGGAAAAGATGTCGCGAGTACGGAACCCTTGGCTAATGGTTTTGCGGACCGCGCGATCGATTCGCTGGGCCAATTCATTGAGGCCAAACGAGTATTGCAGCATCATTGCGGCGGACAGGATCTGGGCGATCGGATTGGCAATTCCCTTACCGGCAATGTCGGGAGCAGAGCCGCCGCTTGGCTCATACAAACCGAAACGAAAATCTCCCCTCTGACGGGCGCCTAGGCTAGCGCTGGGGAGCATCCCGATCGAGCCGGTGAGCATAGCTAATTCATCGCTCAGAATATCGCCAAAGGTGTTCTCGGTTACGACCAGATCAAACCAGCGCGGATTTCGAATAAACTGCATTGCCGCATTGTCGACCAGCAGATGGCTGAGTTCCACGTCCGGATAGTCCTCGGCGAGTTCTTTTATCACAGATCGCCAGAGCAAACCGTTTTCCAGAACGTTCATTTTATCAACCGATGTCAGTTTTCGTTTCCGGGTCCGGGCGATTTCGAAAGCCAGGCGGCCAATGCGTTGCACCTCGGAAGCGCGATAGACCATCGTGTCGATCGCAACGCGCTCGCCGTTTTCTTCCCGGCTTCCTTTCGGCTGACCGAAGTACAATCCTCCGGTCAATTCGCGAATACATAAGATATCAAATCCGCCTTCCACCAAATCCGGTCGAAGCGGTGAGGCGGCGGTGAGTTCGGGGAGACAAATGGCCGGGCGTAAATTGGCAAAAAGTTCGAAGTGTTTACGCAGGGGAAGAAGCGCGGCACGCTCCGGTTGCTCGTTAGCCGGTAATGTTTCCCACTTTGGACCACCGACTGAACCAAAGAGAATTGCGTCGCTTGATTCGCAAGTCTTCAGCGTTTCTTTGGGCAGCGCCTGGCCGGTGGCGTCAATGGCAGCGCCTCCGACCAACGCTTCTTGGAGTTCCAGGGTCAGGCCCTTACCCACAACATGCAAAACCTTGACTGCCTCGGCCATTACTTCAGGCCCGATTCCGTCCCCGGCCAGCACCGCGATAGAAATTTTTTGAGCCATGAAATGAAGGAGTATGAGAAGTAGAGGGAGTTCAAGGATTCACCGGGAACCGGCGCGCCGATGGAGTATTGGAGTAACGCAGTAGAGATATCAGCGCGGTAAAGGTCTGGTCGCTTTCGCCCCAGCGATAAAGTCGCGAAGTTTATTTCGATCCTTTTTTCCGGGTTTGGATTCGACTCCCGAAGCCACATCAACGGCATATGGGCCGACGGCTCGGATTGCGCTTGCGATATTCTCGGGAGTAAGTCCTCCGGCAAGAATAACCGGCTTAGCGATTGGGCGTCGACGAAGGATTTCCCAGGAGAAGCTTTCGCCGGTTCCACCAAAATCGCCGGCTCGATGGCCGTCAAAAAGAAAAGCAAAACCACTGAACCAATCGAGATCAGAAACGCTCTGTTCATTTTTGACCGAAATCGCAGCGATTAACGAGCGGGTTTCCACCAATCGCGAAACAAAAGGATGCCACGTTTCACCATGCAGTTGGACAGCGTGAAACGTCGGATCCGCGATCCATTCGCGGGCTTGCGTGAATGACGGATTGACCCCGATCAGAACTCGGGCGACATCGGCCGGCAATGCGTTGATCCAAGATCGCGCCCTGCTCAGATCGACGAACCTCTGGCTGTAGGGAAAAAGATTGAATCCCAACGCATCGGCTCCGCTCTCGATCGCTAATTCAGCGTCCACCGGATTGGTGATTCCGCAGATTTTAACAAACGGCGCCGCATTGCGCGTTCCGCTTAGAAAGCGGGGAGCAACCCGGTAACCCTTCTCTATCGGTGAGATTTTAGGCTGCGAATTTTCCAAGATTTCCTCTTTTCTCAGGTTTTCCAGTTTACTGAATTCACAACAGGATTACAATCACTGCAAACGACAACTTAGATCCGCATATTGGTTGTAACAATGGATGAAAAAACAAAAAAGAAACATGTAGAGAAACGCGGCACTCGGAAAAAGAGAGATTTAGTCAGCGTTTCGGCGAGCCCGGAGGCGACGAAAAAGAAGGCCAAGAAAAGAACGAAGCTCACCGGGCTGAAAGGAACTAAACAGAGCCAGCCCACTTTTGAGCAAGTCCGGCTTCGTGCGTACTTCATTTCAGAACAGCGACGGAACGCAGGGATCGGAGGCGATCAGCACGAGGATTGGCTTCGAGCCGAAAGAGAGCTCCGAAACGAGCTTTTAACGGAAAGAATTTCGATCGAGAGATGAGGTAGCTAATCGATTGGGCGCAGGGATCGGCCTAGCTGTTTGTCCTCGGTGATTTCATACAATTTGCTGATTGGCGCCTCATCGAGCCATGAAATGCTGGTCGTAGTAACAACCCGCTGGCATTCGGCAGGCAAGCTGACTAGTAGCCGGTGGCGACGATCTCGATCCAATTCACCAAAAACGTCGTCTACCAACAAGAGAGGCGGTTGCCGCCACTCGGCTTGGAGGACACGGGCTTGACCCAGCTTCAGCGCGATTGCCATTGTTCGTTGCTGCCCCTCGGAGGCGAAAAGATCAGCCGGTTGAGCTTGCACGAAAAAGTGGAGATCGTCGCGATGAGGCCCGACCAGCGTTGCGCGCAAACGCCGCTCCTCCGCTGCACTTTCGGAAAGCGCTCGCTCGAAATCGTCCGTAGCGCCCGGATGATAGTTGATCCTGAAACCCTCTCCGCGGTCGCTGATCGAAGAGAACGCAGAAACTACGTAGGGCTCGAGCCTTTCGACGAGAAACGCACGCAAAGCGGTCAATTGATGACCAAACTTCAACAGGGGTTTGGTGTACGCGGCAACCTCTTTGGGCCGAGCCGGCACCATCTTCAAGTAGGCATTGCGGGAGCGCAGCGCTTTTTCGTAAGAACGAAGAATCTCGCGATAATTGCGGAACAGTTGGTTACCAAAAAAATCGAGAAAACGACGACGGCCTTCGCTGGAACCTCGGATCAGGTCGATATCGGAATTGGCAAAGAACACAACTCGCCCAACATTGAGATATTCGGTCGGATCTTTCTGTTCAACTGCATCGAGAGCCAACTTGCGGCGGCTAGCGCTGTAGTAGCATTGCAGATGACAATCGTGGACAATTCCATCAACGACTAGTCCGCGAGCGCCGCTGCGGATTACCGGCTGCAGCGAATTGGAACGGGGTGATTGCAATCGAATGAGCACCGCCAAGGCCTCCAGCAGAGAAGTTTTCCCCAAAGCATTCTTGCCAACCACACATGTCAGGTCGGGATGGAGGTCCAGTTCGAACTTAGTAAAGCAACGAAAGTCTCTGACGAGAAATCGGCTAACCATCGTATATCTCTTCGAAAACTCCGCCACCGAGAAGCGTTTCTCCGTCGTACAAGGCGCACACCTGACCAGGGGTTAATGCCCGCTGAGGCTGACTGAATTCCAGTATCGCCCTACCCTCTCCGAACGGTTCAAACCGGACTTGCGCGGCCCGCGCCCGATAACGAGGCTTGGCCGAAAGCATCGCCGTTTGATTGAGAGAACGATTGCTGAATGAAATCGAGCTGATCTGGCAACGAGTGGAGTAGAGTCTGGCGGTATCTGGCCGATCGAACGCCACAATCAATTCATTGGTTGCGGCGCGTTTCTCGACCACCACATACGCTTGATGAGGGGTGTTGGATGGAACGCCGACCCCTCTTCTTTGGCCTAACGTATACAAGTGAAGACCGCGATGTTCCCCAACCACATTGCCAAAATGATTTCGAATCAGGCCCGGATTGTCCGGAACGAACGCTCGCAGAAAATCGCTCATTTTGACTTCACCAATGAAACAGATGCCTTGCGAATCTTTCTTATCTGCAGTGGCGAACTGGTACTCGGCCGCCAGCGAGCGCACGGCCGGCTTTTGCAGCTCGCCAATGGGAAAGCGAGCGGCAGCGATTTGCGACTGCCGAAGCAAAGCAAGGAAATAGGATTGATCTTTGTTCTTATCGACTCCTTCCAGGATATTCCAGGTGCCGTCGGACCTCTGAACCCGACGCGCGTAATGGCCGGTCGCTACTGCGGTAAAGCCGTTCTGGCGGGCGTACTCCAAAAACACACCAAATTTCATTTCACGATTGCACATGACGTCGGGGTTTGGCGTTACGCCGGATTGATATCCAGCCAGCAAGTAATCAACGACTCGGGCACGATATTCGCGCATGAGATTGACGACCCGGAAGGGTACCCCAAGCGTGCCGGCCACCGCGCGGGCATCTTCAATGTCGGTCTGCCAAGGACAGTCGCCCACGATATTTTCCTCATTGATCCAGTTCTTCATGTAGGCGCCTTCGATCGGAACACCCGCGCGATTCAACAGTAAAGCCGCAACGCTGCTGTCGACTCCTCCGGACATTGCAACCAGCACCTTCTCTGTACCTTGAACTGACATTTTTCGAATCGGCAATTTCGCGGAAATCCGCCGGTTAGCAAATTCGGCGATTATGGCGCCCATGGTTGGCAGGGCGAAACCCCGGCGCTCGATAGAACGTGCCGATGTCTGTATCGTGCTTCGCGCCGGGTTTGAGCCGAGTGCAATCCTTGCTTTCAACTAGCCCCGCGACACTTGAAGTCACGGCGCCACCGGAACGGACTAGGGGGAAGGATCCAGGGATTCGCGGCCATCGTGGGCAACAGCGGCTGCGAGTTTGGCGACATCGAGCACGCCGAGTCCAGCTCCGGGTTCGTAGCCGGGAATACCTTGATAGAACCAGTTGTTGCCAGCGGTGATATCGACGAAGGGTGAAGCGTTGCCGTAACCATAGACCTGTTTGAAACGATAGAGCATCGAATTCCAAAGTCCGAGGCGTCCGCCGCCGATCGCCTGCGAGATCAAGGCACTAATGCCGTTGAGTTGCGGCGCGACGAAGCTCGTGCCGCCAAAGCCAGCGAGCAGACCGCCGTCTTCGGTCGAAAGGAGTAAGTAACCGGTCTCCGGATCGGCATTGAGAGAGACGTCGGGCAAGTTACGACCGGCGAAATGTGCTCGCAGATCGAGCAGTTCCTGGCCATTAAAGATGACGCTCTGGCCAGCTTCACTACGCCGGATGCCAGGGGTATGACGTTGGTAAGCCGGTACCGGCCAGAAAACACTCACACCGCCGCCGCCGCCCACAGGAAAGAGAGCGTTCTGGTATTGATTCCCAAGAAATTCGACCAAATAGTTTTGCAAGTAATCCCAGCCCCAAACTTGTTCCGTGGGCACAACCAGCGGCGGCGTGTTGGGTGGAGGGCCGGTTAATGTCAAGACGACTGGGGTAGTCGTGCCACCGGCAGCAGTGATCGCCGGGTCGTCTCCGGGAGAATCGACGGTGAGTGCATTACTATACGGGTTCTCGAAGGCGACGTTAGAGTCGTAAATCTCGTAAGCACCATTATCGCCAGAGGCAGCAAAGGCGGAGATGCCCTGCGCTGCCAGCTCGAGGAACGCCTGATGAAAGGCAAGGAGCTGCCCAGTATGGTCTGCGCCTATAACGGCTTCAAAGTAAAGGACCTCGGCTTGACCCCAACTCACTGAGAGGCTGTCCACCAGATTGTCGGAAGCTGCTTTGTAAAACAGATCGATAAAGCCGGGGTCAGTGTTCGGAGCATCGTAAACGATGATCTTGGCTTGCGGGGCCAGACCGCCCGATTGCTCCACATCGAGCGAAGTTTCACCCGATCCTGCATTGGCGCTCAGATCGCCGCCGCCGTCGACGTGCACCTGGGTAATACGGTTCGGAGGACATCGAGGTCGATCAAGCTCCAGTAGGCATAGGCATCATCGGGAATAAAATTCGCCAAGGTGGCGATGCCGACCGTTTGTCCCTTGCCGTCGATGTGCGCTTGGTACAGAGGGTTGATGTCGTAGCGATTTGCGACGTCACCTACCGTGTATTGTTGCGGGACACCGGTCGCGATTGTGTGGGGAGGCAGCGCCGCCTGCTGACGGAATGGCGACTTGATCCGATCGCTCAGCCTCACATTCCTCGGACGGAATCGAGCCTCATTGCTCGGGCCGATGACGGTCACGAGAATGTCGCGCAGTATGAATGGAATGTTCGGCTTGCCAAGCGGCCGGTGGAAGCGTCTTCCGTCGCGGGAGAAATCGTGCACATCAAAAGAGAACGCTTTGTTGAAGGCATCGATCGTTCCAGTTGCCTTGATTAGAAGATGGTCGGAGTAAACATCCGTGACCTGAATGCCAAACAACTTGAGATATTCCGTGACGATAAGAATTTCGGTGGAACTGGGCGCGAAGAAAAAGACGAAGCTGGGCAACGACAGGAACCGGTGATAGGACGGCGACTTTGGATCCTGGGTGGAGGTCACATAGTCCTCGAGTAATCCGGATGGTGAACCTTAAGCACCAGGGATGCAGTGACCGTCTGACTCGCGTTAGTCGGGCCGAGATCCTGCGATTGCGTCCCTTGCGCCAAAAGCGGCAAAGGTGCTGCGACGCTGACGACAACGACAAATACTAACGATGTTAGGAATAAACCACGTGACGCGATGCGCCGAAGAATGAGTGTGGCCATAATGGAATGTGGGTCTAAGTCTATTGTTTCAAAGCGGAAGGCTCCCTGCATATATACAAAACGAAGCATTGACGAGCTTTTTAGGCGGAAGAACCAACCGGCTCGCGACGACAAACTCCTGAGCGGTGGTTGACCAAGCGAATTGCTTGATGCCAGCGCGCGCTGGCGATCTGGGAAAAAGCCCTTGGACTTGGACACCCAAACGTGGCGACTTGCTTGGAAAACTAAGCATCCTCGTTGCGAACCATGGATCGTTCTCAGGAAACCGAGACTAAGAATGCCTGATTAAGGGAGAACCCAAGAAAGGGAAATTTGCGCAAGTTAGACACCGGCTTGTTATACCCGAAGGCTATTGTAACTCTTCGATCAATGTATGGGGGAAACTCATCGATCCGAATGAGACTTACCACGTTAGTTAGCCGATCTCTCATGACAGCAAATCGGGAGGATGATCGAATGTTAGTTAAATCGATTCTCTTATGACGATAAAATGGCGCGGCCATGGTTCGCTCCCAATGAATCCACCCAATGATCGCCGCACCAATAGCTCCGGAGACTATTGAATTTGTCCTGAACCACCGTTCCGGCCCGCGCCATTCATCGCCCAGCAATTTCGAATTATTACTCGAAAATCACCGCACTCTGGTGAAATCGATCGTCGATCGGATGAAACGCCATCTTCCGGCAAGAATCGAAATCGAAGATCTCTACAGCGCCGGCGTTACCGGTCTAGTCGCTGCCGCTCAGAATTTTCGAGAGGCTAAGAATAAGAGTTTTATTCCTTACGCGTCAATAAGGATCCGGGGAGCCGTCCTCGATGAACTGCGTCGAATGGACTGGATGTCGCGATCGGGACGCTCAAAGGCAAAACAACTTGGTACTCTGATTTCTCGAATCGAGCAGGAGCAAGGGTGCGCAGTGGGTCCGGAGCAGCTTTGTGAGGAATTGGATATCAGTGGGAAAGAGTTGAACGCTCTGATGGACCAAGTACGTCCGATCGAAGTTATCTCCCTCGATGTTCCCGAAGAATGGGAAGAGAGCGGACATTCGTTACATGAAATTATCCCGGACGAAACCGAGATATCCGCTTTCGAGAGGCTTGAACGGAAAGAGCTGACCGAGCTGATTGGCGAACGCATCAAGCAACTCCCCGACGTGCCTAAGAGAGTCCTGGCCATGTATTACTACGATGGCATGAAACTCGCAGATATCGCTTTGGCTTTTGGGCTGACTGAGTCGCGTATTTGTCAGATTCACACCCAGGCGGTCAGCCAGTTGCGTACATACGTCCTCGGCCTGCTCGCCTAAGCAACTCACTTTTTTGATCGTTAATTCGATGGGGCGTGGAAGAAAGGAGGTGGTTAGTCTGGACGCTCGAAGAATTGATAGGAGCCGTCGCCGTTATCGAGTAGCCCGCGACGAGCTCTGGTTGTGAATAGGGCGACCCGAATATCGACCGCGCAACCGCATTATTTGCAAGCTGGCTGGGCCTGGGCAGTTTTTGTCACGTAGGTTGTGGTACGCATTCTCGACAATCACACGCTTGGTCATGAAACTGGATCGTTACGAGGACGCCGTCCCAGATCAGTAATGCCCGGCAATGGAAGCTTACTCCCGCTTCCGCAAAACGCTGAAACCGATAACTGAACACCGCTAGATAATCGCCATGTGGCTCGTTGTCCGGCAAGCCGCTCGGACAATGATCGAATTCCGCCATGATCCTGCCCATAAGTTTCTGATTTCGCCGGCACGAAGTTTTTTTCGAATGTGCTGGGTCATTGCGTAGCCGACATAGCCGCCAAGAGCAAATTGGGTAAAGGAAGTAGATGAAATATTGTTCGTCAGAATGATAGGACTTAATCACCCAACAGATACTTGGCCACGGAGGCAACCACCTTGAACCGAAAGACCCAGTGTCCGTCGAGTGGATTTTGCCGTCAGCAAGGAAATTGGATCACGGCTGCCTCCCGCGCCGCCATGGGAATCTGGGGCTCGCAAGAATCTATTTTTCATTCTGCAATCGCCGAATTCGCAATCCTGCGGGGTCCAATTCTTCCGTACCAACCGCTTCGTTCCCGAACCAGTTTGAGAATAGTTATAATGTTTATGACATTTCGGTCGATAACCGCCTACGAAGTATCTTTTTCGCAATAATCTCTCTAAATACCGTCTTAAAGGTGAAGAATCTTAATTTCTCATAGCTGAGAGCTGGTGTTTATATAGCCTAAATATAACTAGTGTAGCTCGAATAAACTGCTAAATAGGTCACCTCCCCATATCCATGGTTACAAAAAAGCTACTCCGATCCTTCCTTCTAGGAACGTTTTGTTGCTTTCCTGTGACCGCGCTGCTTGCGCAAAATGCCCCGAGCTACGGCACCTGGGGGTTTGATTCCATCAAG
>Ga0209526_10003835_pt1 | contig 10237 bp, 8 predicted proteins | sample JacPinW_OM2H0_M1_FD_188566 | JGI IMG/M metagenome (GOLD analysis project Ga0209526, IMG submission 188566) | Forest soil microbial communities from Algoma, Ontario, Canada - Jack Pine, Ontario site 1_JW_OM2H0_M1 (SPAdes) (version 2) | ecosystem: Environmental > Terrestrial > Soil > Boreal... | reverse complement strand
GGCTTCAGATCACGCATCCAGACTGGACGGCTGAACAGCTACACGATGAGGTCTGTCGGATGTTCAAGGACTACAACATCTCATTCTAACCTGCGCTATCGGGGATGACCGTCTCGCACAAGCTGCTCGCGGCCGCCGACGAGGTGATTGAGTGAGCGGCCAATGTCGGCTCCTGGCACACAGGAGGCCCGCCCGGCTTTCGGTGGCAAGTCCCGGCGCGTCGTTTCCGCGGCGCGTCGGGGCGCTCCATACTGTGCGCCTCCAATGGTTCTCCTTGCAACACCAGGATCGACGCGCGAAAAATGCCGATTGTTGCCCGAGGTGTTGCCCAATGCCAAGTTGAGGCAAATTGCCCAGATTAAAAATCTGACTGAACTATTGAATTACTTGGCTCCCCGGGAATGGGTTCGAACCATCGACCGGACGGGAAACAACCGTCTGCTCTACCGACTGAGCTACCGGGGAAGACGCCCCGTCACTCTCCGCGATTCCCGTAAAAAAGTCATAAACGCGACCGCTTACGGCTGCCGGTCAAACAATTGGGCCGACCCTACTGTGTGCGGCGCCTTGCGTGCACCTTCGGGCCTTCGAACCGAAATCCGTTTGCCTGCCCCTCGCGCCATTCCCTTGCCCGCATGGCCGAGAAACTTTGCAAGGCGCCGCGCGCGCCAGGCGAGTCCGATCTCGATCGAAACCGAACGCAGATAATACGCCTTTTCGCGGCTGAACTTGTCACACGCGACCTTCACCTCGTCGTCGTAAAAGGCCGCGATCTTGTCCTTTCCCATCCCGCGCGAGGCGAGCCAGCGCGGGATATGGAAATTGCACAACCGCTCCACGTCGGTGAACACCTTGTTGCAGCCGGTTCCCGCAGCCGGGCACGAGGTTGCGAACGCATCGCCCACAAGCACGATGCCGGCCTGTCGAAACCCCTTGCTGACATAGAGATCAACGGGGCGAATCTTGACCTCTGAAATTTCAACGTCACGGAGAAGGGAGCGCAACCGCGGCATGGAGGCGAAAAGCGTCGCCTCGGGAAAGTGGCGCATCTGGTGCAGCCAGGGATCGTGCATATCGCGGTACACGAACAGATTGGCCCGCGTGGTTGCCCCGATCGGGAACAGCGTGACATAGGCGATCCGTTCTGCCGGGTCCTCGCCATAGTAGGTGAGCGCACGGAACTCGAAGCCCGGCCGGCCTAGCGGCTTGATATCAAACCCGATGCTGATGGAATGACAGGGGCTGATCACCTCGCGTTCGATGCCGGCATTCGCGCGCAGGCCGATATTGAGCCCGTTCGCCAAAACGATCAGGCGGGCGGAAATTTCCTCTCCCGTCGACAAGATCAGCTGCTGGCGATCATCGCTGGTTGCGATCCCCGATGCCTTCGCGACAAGGAACGGCACGCTTGCGGGGGTTTGCGCCCGCAGCGTGTTGACCATGGCATCATAGAGAATGTCGTACTGGCCGCTCGGCTTGCGCTCGACCACACGCCCCAGGCGCGCGATCCAGACTTCGAGATCGATGGTTGAGGCGCGATGAAGCGCCTGCGCGAGCCCGATCTTTTGCAGAAGCTCGACCTGCGATGTGTCGAGCTTCTCACAACGAAAATCCTTGGGGTAGGTCGCGTGCGGATCGACAAGCACAACGTCGTGCCCGGCTCGGCCGAGCATGGCCGCGGCGGTCGAGCCCGCAAGCCCGCCCCCCACGATGGCAATATCGGTCTCCCGCATGGCCGCGTCTCCTGCGGCATCATTGCGGTCAAAAAGGTTAACGAAGCCTCAAGTCTTGAAAGGGGCGCCCGCGCGGCCACGATTTCTTTAGGAATGGTTGCAACCATGTGCACGGACAAACCCGCCCAAGCGCGCTCGACGGATGACTGCCAACAATATCACCCTCACTCCGAGCGAGACTCGCGGCACGACTTGCGCTGTTGCCGGGTCACCGCAAGACATCAAACCTGACCAGAGCGCACGCACGCATCTTCCTTTTGCGATCAGCCCGCCGCTCGGGGTCGAAGCGGGGCAGGCCCTTCACGTCGTCTCGCGGTCGGGCGTTCGCCTCGAAATCCACGATCTCGCCGAGATTGCCAGGGAGTGGAAGGCCTTCGAGCAGAGGGCCGACCACCTGGCGTTTCAATCGTTCGATTGGCTCGCCAATTGGCAACACCACGTCGGCACAAGGCGCGGCACAATTCCCGCCATCGTCGTCGGTCGCGAGATCGACGGCAAAACGCTCTTCATCCTGCCGCTCGCGGTGGAGACGGCGCGTTCGTGCCGGCGGCTTTGTTTTCTGGCCTCGCGACTATGCGACTACAACGCACCGTTGTTGGCACAGGATTTCTCCGCCCGCGTGAGTACAGAGCGATTCCTCCAGACCTGGCGCGATGTGGTTGCGCTTTTGCGCTCGCAACCAAGGCTGCGATTCGATCTCATCGATCTTGAAAAAATGCCGGACCATGTCGGCGAGCAGCGCAACCCATTCCTGGATCTCTCCGTGCAGGCCCATCCGAGCGGCGCCTACCTCGCCGATCTCGGCCGCGACTGGAACGCGTTCTACGCGCAGAAGCGTTCCTCGGCCACCCGCAAGCGTGAGCGCCGGCAGCTTCGCCAGCTCGCGGAGCACGGCAAGTTATGCTTCGTCGATGTCGAGGACAGCGGCGAGATCACGCGCACGCTCACAACGTTGATTGAGCAGAAATCACGCGTGTTTGCGCGCATGGGGGTGGACGACGCGTTTGCACGGCCCGGAGCTCGCGAGTTCTTTCTGGCAGTCGCAGGCGACCCGGCCATGCGCGAGCTGGTTCACGTCAGCCGGCTCGACGTCGGGATGCAAATCGTTGCTGCGAGCGTCGGATTGAAGTTCCGCGATTGCTACTATCTCATTCTGTCGAGCTATGACGACGGAGAACTGTCCCGCTTTGGGCCGGGGCGGGCCCATCTAAACGAGTTGCTCCGCCGCGTCATCGAACGAGGATTTCGTTCTTTCGACTTCACCGTCGGGGACGAGCCGTACAAGCGCGATTGGTGCGACACCGAGCTTGTTCTGCACGATTACCTCGGCGCCGTCACCATTCAGGGCTGGTTCATTGCCGGGATGACCGCGGCCTTCCGGCGGCTCAAGCGCCACATCAAGCGCTCACCCGGGTTGTGGCGCGCATTCAGCAGAGCACGAGCTGTTGCCGGACTGGTTACTGCTTCCAGACCTTGAAGGCCTCAGCAAACACGCGCTCGCCGGGCGTGCCTTTCTCCATCGCGAGGATGGCGCGCCGATTGTTGTTGTAGACCACCGGAATATCGAACCAGGCGCGCTCCTTGAGCAAGGACATATTGCGCTCCTTGTCGGTGTCGACGTTGGTCAATCCGATCAGGAAGAATCCACTGGTGACCTTCACCGCAAGGCCTGCAAGCGGCACGCCGCGCGTCTGCTCCGCTTGCTTCATCAGAATGCCCGGCACGTTTGAAATGCCACCTGAGGGGAAATCGGCGGGCAGCTTGAAGACAATCTCGACCGTGTGGCTGGCCGGCAAGCTTTTATCGGTATTGCGGCGAAGCGACCACGTCATTGCGAGCTTGCGTTCCGGGATTTCGACGTCGGCGCGGATGGCGAGCTCCGGCGGCTGACCGGGACCCGGCGTCACGGTCTCCGTCCGCCAGATCGCCGAGCCGACAAAGCGTTTCCCGTTCGGGTCGGCCGGATCCTCTTCGTAAAGCACGACCTTCTGGGCGACAGCGGCACCGGTCTGGGCTGGTGGCACCGGGGCCAAGCTCGATGACTGGCTGCCCGGCTCAATTCGATCGGTCATCTTTATACGGGCATTCGCACCCGATGGCGTTTCGCGCGCAACCTCGACAGGAGCCGGCGCCCGCATACTGCCATAGAGCTCGACCACGTTGGGCCCGAGCCACGCAAGGAGCCCAATCATGGCAACTCCGGCGGCTCCCGCGCCAACAGCTTTGATCAGGCCTGGGCTTGGCCGCCACTTCCACACGGCTGAAAGACCCGGCCTCTCGCCTTCCTCCTCGGCCGAAGCCTCAGCGTGGCGTAGGTCGGGCGCGACCGGATGAGCATCGTCGAGCGCAAATGCCGATTCGAGCATCGGCTGCGAAAAATCCTCGTGCAGATGCCGCTGGTCGTGATCGAAAGCAGGCTCCTCTTCCGGCTCCGCCGGCAGCTCGAAGCTGCGCAGATCTGCACGAACAGAATCGTGCGTCCGCTTCGGCGATCGCTGGAAGCGGTCGAACTCGGCTAGGGGGGGCAGACCTTCCGGCGCCATTTCAGGCGAGGCCTTCTTCGCTCGGGGCGGCGGCGGCGCCAGATCGACCGCAGGCGAAACCGTGCTACGCAATTGGTTTTCCGCACGTATCGGCGAGGACCGTAACTCCTGCACCGGTCTGCGCAGCACAGGTCGCGGCTGCGGTACTGCGACATCGGGCTTTTGCTCGAGCGGCCCTGTCGGCGGGCGCGGTGTTGCGGGCTGCGCCGCAGTTTTGGACAGTGCGGGCGAATAGGACTTGGATGAAGGCAACCGTACTTGCGCCGCGTCCTTTTCGCCGTCTTGCGCGACCTGCGCAGGTGGATTGGCGGAGCGCCTCGGCGGCGATGCATCCGTCTGCGCTGGCTGGCGAGGCTCGATCGGCCGGATTCGCGGTGCGGGCGGCTGGCGCACGGTCTCGGCGAACTTGCGCGCGCACTCCGCCTCGACCTTGCGAATTGATTCCTCAAGCGCAAGGCGTTCACGCGTAATGTCGGATTCGTTGAGAGCGGGGGTGACGCTGCGCAGTTGTGCAAGCAACGCTGCGCGCGCGCGTTCGTAAAGCGCACGGCGGTTTTCGCCGTTGTTCTTCTCAAGACCGGCGACTGCGCGCGCGATAAGGGGGTGATAGTCGGCCATTGAGTTTCAACTTACTCCAGGACGGGCACAATCTCGCTCGCTCAATTCTCGAATGGGTTGTGCATGAGAATGGTATCCTCGCGCTCGGGGCTGGTTGAGAGCAGGGCAACCGGACAGCCAACCAATTCCTCGATATGACGCACATATTTGATGGCCTGCGCCGGCAACTGCGCCCAGGAGCGCGCGCGCGCTGTAGCCTCGTGCCAACCCTCGAATGTCTCGTAGACCGGTTCCACCTCCGCCTGTGCGCGTTCGCTAGCGGGAAGATGGTCGATTTCGCGTCCATCCAGCCGGTATGCCACACAAACCTTCAGTTCGGTTAACCCGTCGAGAACGTCGAGCTTGGTCATCGCCAATCCATTGATCCCGCCGCTGCGGACGGTCTGCCGAACGAGCACCGCGTCGAACCAGCCGCAACGCCTCGGACGGCCCGTCACGGTGCCGAATTCACGTCCGCGCTCCCCGATAAGCCGTCCGATCTCGTTGCGTTGCTCGGTTGGGAAGGGCCCCTCCCCCACGCGCGTCGTATACGCCTTGCAGATGCCGAGCACATAATCGATCGCACCAGGCCCAAGCCCGGAACCGGTGGCGGCCTGTGCGGCCACGGTGTTCGAGGAGGTCACGAAGGGATAAGTGCCGTGATCGATGTCGAGCAGCGCTCCCTGCGCTCCTTCGAACAGTATACGCTTGCCCTCGCGCCGTTTCCGGTCGAGCAGCGACCACACGGAATCGACGTAGGGCAGCACCCGCGGGGCAACGCGCTCCAGCTGTTGCTGGACCGTGTCGACCGAAATCGGCGCAAGATCCATTCCCCGTCGCAATGCGTTGTGGTGCGCCAACAGCCGCTCGATCTTGCGCCCGAGCGCCAGCGGCTCGGCCAGATCCATGACGCGAATGGCGCGTCGTCCCACCTTGTCTTCATAGGCTGGACCAATGCCCCGGCGAGTGGTGCCGACGCGCGTGACCGCATTGGCGGACTCGCGGATGGCATCAAGCTCCTGGTGTAGCGGAAGGATCAATGTAGCATTCTCGGCAACTCGCAGCGTGTCCGGGGTGACCTCAATGCCCTGTCCCTTGAGCCGGTCGATTTCCTCAATGAGAGCGTGTGGATCGATCACGACACCGTTGCCAATGACAGAGAGCTTTCCACGTCGCACAACACCCGAAGGCAGGAGCGATAGTTTGTAGGTGACGCCATCAATGACGAGCGTATGCCCGGCATTATGCCCGCCCTGAAAGCGAACAACGATGTCGGCCTGCTCCGATAGCCAGTCGACGATCTTACCCTTGCCCTCGTCTCCCCATTGGGAGCCAACCACGACCACATTGGCCATGAGGCATGTTTCCTCTGCCCGGCCGACGACAGGATAATATCGACACTACAAAGGGTTACCCCAATATGCGGCCCTCTCCGGAATAAAGGATAGATCACCATCAAGCAAGCCGAGCAGCGCGCAGGCTACACCTTCGGCGCAACTCAATGCCTGATTTTTGCGGATCGCCACCCCTTCGCCATCGCCCTCGGCCAACCACATCGGATGAATTGGCTCTCTGCAAGGCGATCCTGCGGCAACATCGCGGCGAAAGCGACCTCGTGCGCCCCGGTCTGCGCAGTGATGCTACGGCATTACTGCTGCTTTAGACCGGCATGCGTAACGACCTTTGTCCATTTCTCGATCTCGTCGCTGAGAAGCTTGGCGGCATCGTCCGGCGAACCCCCAAGCACGAGCCCTCCCATATCAGCAAGCGTGCTCTTTATTTTCGGATCAGCAAGGGCCGCATTGAGCTCCATGTTGAGGACATCGATCACGCCAGCGGAAGTGTTTGCGGGTGCGGCAAGACCCGACCAGGTGTCTGCCTCATAACCCGGAACAAACTCAGCGACAGCCGGCACCTGCGGCAACGCCGCCCAACGCGTCGGGGTTGTGACAGCAAGCGCACGGAGCTTTCCCGCCCGGATATGCTCGATCGCGGGAGGCATGGGCGCGAAATAGACCTGCACCTGACCTGCGAGCAGATCGCTCAGCGCGGCTGGCGAGCCACGATACGGCACGTGCACGAGATCGACGCCGGCCATCATCTTGAACAGCTCGCCGGCAAGATGCCCCGAGCTGCCCGTGCCAGCCGATCCCATATTGAGCTTCCCAGGATTGGCCTTGGCATATGCGATAAACTGCGGAACAGTTGTTGCCGAAACCGATGGGTTGACCACCATCACGTTCGGCACGGCGACGATCGCTCCAATAGGTGCGATGTCTCGCCGAATGTCGAACCGCTGATTGTGGTCAAGAGCGGCATTGATCGCGAGTGCAGAGTTGGTCATGAGCAGCGTGTAGCCGTCGGGCGGCGCACCCACGGCCAGCTCGGTTGCAAGCGTACCACCGGCACCAGGCCGGTTCTCGACAATGAATGGCTGGCCCAACCGGTCCTGCAGCCATTGTGCAAGCAATCGGGCGACGATGTCGGTTGTACTGCCCGCCAAAAACCCTACCGCAATGCGTACTGCTCGAACCGGATAGGCTTGCGCCCTTCCGATGCGCGTCAAAATGAGCAACCCTGCGGCCCCCGTCAGCTGCAGGAATTTTCGGCGGGCAATTTTCATCCTCTCGTCTCCAATCCAAATGGCGCGTAGCGAATAGGGAGGCGCGGGCAGGGCTTACTCGCTATTCGCTATTCGCTATTCGCTACTCCACGCGGTTTCGCTACAATTATGTGGAGTGATTCGCGCCGTGACCGCGACCGGCGCCTTCCGCCGCGACAGGAGCGCTGAGGGCTTTTCCCCACGCGCTTGAAAAGCCGCGGCTGAGGGCATGCGCAGCGCCCGTTTGTGGAAGCTTCGCCACAGGTTTGCCCAGGCATTGGCACGTCTTTTGCTCAACCCAGATCGGTGCGTCCGTCCCCCGCGTGTTGTCAGAGCGTTCTGACCTCAACCATGGAGGCTGGACATGTGGAATATCAGGCGCAGTTTGAGAATTCTTGGTTGCGCGGCATTCAGTTCTGCGATGATCGGCGCCTCGCTCGTGCCCGCAGAGTTGCTCGCCCAGGAGCATCATCATCCCGCTCTCGCCCAGGAGCGTCATCATCCCGCTGCCGACATGGCGCTGCATGAAAAGTTCTATTCAACCTGGTTCATGCCGGATGAGCCGAACAAGTCGTGCTGCAACAAGGCGGATTGCTATCCGACGCAGGTGAAGTTTCACGACGGCCGATGGTGGGCGATGCGGCGGGAGGACGGCAAATACATTCCGATCCCTTGGAAGAAGGTCGAAATCAACCGCAGCAATCCCGACGGACGCAATCATCTCTGCGCGCCGCCGCCGTCGTCCTATCATGCCCCGGACACGGTGTTCTGTTTTGCGCTTGGCGGAGGAACATGATCTTCCTGCGATAACACGTGCTCTGCGACCTCTGCACGCGTGCCGACCCAGATGTCGGCGGCGGAGACGGCCTTTTCGATGATCTTCTCGTAATAGTAGGCGCCGCGGTGGTGACCGAAGATGTGCGCATGGCTGGTCACATCGATGATCCGCGGTTCATCGTCGTGCTCGCGAGCAATTCTGATCACTTCCTCGAACGCCTCGAGCATGGCGCCTGGCGCAGAGCCATATTTCATGGACGGCATGTCGTTGACGTCGTAGGACAGCGGAATGGCGACGATCCGCTTGCCGTCAAACTTTTGTACATAGGGCAGATCGGCATCGAACACGTCCCCATACCAGCGGTAGCCGGCCGCAACGAGCAGCTTGGGTGTGCTCGGCTTGGAGGTAGCGCGCGGACTGAGCCATCCCACTATCTTTTGGCCTGATACCGTCTCCAGCAACTTGGTGCAGCGCTCAATGTTGCGCTGCTCGTCTTCCACGGACAAGAGTGCCGGGATCACATCCATCGCGTAGGAATGGGACAATACCTCGTGGCCCGCTCGCGCCACTGCATGCACCGCCTGCGGCGCACGCTCGGCGATGATCGCGCTCACCATGACGCTCGCCTTGGCACCGTGCCGTTTGAATGCGTCCAGCAGCCGGTAGATGCCGATCGTGACGCCATAGGCTGCCCACGATATAGCCATGGTGTCGAGCACTCCCGGCGGAAGCGGATTGCCCATCGGACTGATGCCCGGCGCCTTGCCGTCCGACCAAGCCTCGAGACAGACGTTGAACACAACCGCTATGCGTTTGCCGGTCGGCCACAGCCGGTTCGGTTGGTTCATTGCCCTCTCCCGGCCTTGGAGTGCTGCCTCAAAACTTCAGCGGCCTTGCCTGCTGTACCTGCGGCAAGGCCCGCACCGCCGCAAGCACGTGGGGAGGCAATTCGCCATCGATCTCGATCAATGAGATGGCGTTGCCCCCCGGCGCTTCGCGACCGACGTGAAACGTGGCAATATTGATACCCGCCTCGCCCAAGACCGAGGAGAAGCGGCCGATGAATCCGGGTTTGTCGAGATTCGTGATGTAGATCATCGAGGGGCCGAATCCCGCATCCATGCGGATGCCCTTGATATTGACGATCCGCGGCTTGCCGTCGGCAAACACCGTTCCCGACACAAAGCGCGTCTGGCGCTCGGTCACGACGGTGAGCGTAATCAAACTCTCATAGTCGCTCGCAACGGCACGGGTTGTCTCCTCGATGACAATGCCGCGTTGCTGGGCGATGCTGGGCGCCGACACCACGTTGACCTGCTGCAGCATGGGCCGCAGAAGCCCCGCCACAGCGGCTGAGGTGAGCGCCTTGGTGTTCATCCCGGCAACGTGACCTTCGTAGGCAAGATGGACCTGCTTGATTCCGCTCTCGGTCAATTGCCCCGCGAAGGAGCCGAGCTTGTCGGCCAACTCGATGAACGGGCGCAGCCGCGGCGCCTCTTCCGCGCTGATCGAGGGAAAATTGACCGCATTGGCAATGGCGCCGCGCAACAGGTAGTCGGACATCTGCTCGGCGATCTGCAATGCGACGTTCTCCTGCGCCTCGGTCGTCGCTGCGCCCAAATGCGGCGTGCAAACGACATTGGGATGGCCGAACAACACGTTCTCGGTCGCCGGCTCTTCCATAAACACGTCAACCGCAGCCCCGGCAACGTGGCCGCGCTCGAGCGCCGCACGGAGCGCCGGCTCGTCGACCAGCCCGCCGCGCGCGCAATTGATGATACGCACTCCTTTTTTCATTGCTGAGATCGCCCTGGCGTCGATGACGTTCTTCGTCTTTTCTGTCAGCGGGGTATGCAGCGTAATAAAGTCGGCACGCCTGATCAGTTCATCCAAATCAACTTTCTCCACGCCCAGATCACGCGCACGCTCAGGAGCAAGGAAAGGATCATAGGCGATCACCTTCATCTTCAGGCCAATAGCCCGA
>Ga0209526_10003834_pt1 | contig 10237 bp, 11 predicted proteins | sample JacPinW_OM2H0_M1_FD_188566 | JGI IMG/M metagenome (GOLD analysis project Ga0209526, IMG submission 188566) | Forest soil microbial communities from Algoma, Ontario, Canada - Jack Pine, Ontario site 1_JW_OM2H0_M1 (SPAdes) (version 2) | ecosystem: Environmental > Terrestrial > Soil > Boreal... | reverse complement strand
CGAATGGTTTCAGGCGATCGAGACCCTGACCGAAGCCGGCCGGATGTGCAGCGACAAGCGGCAGGAATTCATCCTGTTCTCGGATACGCTCGGGGTGTCGATGGTGGTCGATCTGATCAGCCATCGCAAACCGGATGGGGCGACCGAGTCGACCGTGTTCGGCCCGTTCCACCGGCTCGGCGCGCCGGAATCGCCGGCGGGCGGCAACATCGCCCATCTCGACAAGACCGGAACCCCGACTCTGGTCAGCGGCCGGGTTCTCGATCTCGAGGGCAAGCCGATCAAGGGTGCGCTTCTCGATGTTTGGCAGGCGCAATCGAGCGGGCTTTACGATTCGCAGGATCAGAGCCTGGGCAGCGAACTGCACATGCGCGGCAGGTTCCACACCGATTCCGAGGGCCGCTATCTGATCCGAACGGTGCTGCCGGTCAATTATCCGATCCCTTCCGACGGTCCGGTCGGGCAGATGCTGCGCGCCACCGGCCGCCACCCCTGGCGGCCGGCGCACATTCATTTCGTCGTTTCGGCTGATGGGTATGAACCGGTCACGACACATATATTCGATCGCACCGATGAATATCTCGGCAGCGACGCGGTCTTCGCCGTCAAGGACTCCCTGATCTGTGATTTCGCGCGGCACGAGAGCCCCGAAGGCGACGCCATGCGGCTCGGCGTCCAGCCGCCCTACTACACCGCCGCGTTCGACTTCCATCTCAAGCCGGCGGCGGAGCAAGAAGCAACGGTACTCGACGCGCAGCGCCGCCTCGCAGCGCTCGGTGCGAGAGCGGTGGAGTAAGCGAAGCCGACCTTTTGCCGGATCAGGCCTGGCCGGATTAGGCCTCGACGTGACCCTGGGGTGCCGGCTCGTCCTTGGCGAAGTCGAATTCGACCTTGGCGCCACACGGGTCATGGAAAAACAGCTGCCAGATGCCGCCGCCCGGCAGGCGTCGGAGCTCGTAATCGATGCCCTCACGCTTCAGGGTCGCCACCGTGCCGGGCAGGTCCTTGGCGGAGAACGCCATGTGGTCGAGGACTCCGCCTCGGTCCTCCGGCAGGTTCTGACTGTGGATCACATGCAGGATGGGCGTGTCGTCATCGGCATAAAGCCACCAGCCCGGGAACTGGAAGGGCGGCCGCCAGCCCACCTTGAAGCCGAACAGATCGCAATAAAATCGCCGTGTGGCCTCGAGGTCGTCGCTCAAGACCGTAAAGTGGTTCATTGCCGCCACGCTCATGCGCTTCTCCTGTTGTGAGCGATTTCTCCAGCGGAGACGCGTACTCGCAAAGAGGGTAAGGCGTCAATGACGGTCAACGGCAGCCGGGCCGCCACGTTCACCGAGGAGGAGCGTGATACGACTGTTCCGTTCCGAAGACTTCAGGTTTGCAGGACTTCAGCGTTGGGAGCGGCCTCGAGCTCGCAGGCGTTTACTGTCATTGCCAGCATGCTGTAATACCCGATGGCACCAGTCAGCTGGATGAACCCGTCATTGCCGAACCTTCTTCGCAGCGAATTTACAGCTGCGTCGTCGACCCGATGCTTGCGGAGCAGTTGCCGCGTAAAGTCGACGATCTCGGCATCTTCGGGCGGCATGCCGCGCGAGTGATTCTCCCGGATCGCCGTGATGGTCGCCTCCGGCACGCCTAACCGGCGGGCGCCGCCGGTCTGAGCTCCCCACACATAGACCGCCTCCAGCTCCCGCGCGACCGTCATCGCCGCGAGAACCCGCACCCGCATATCGAGAGAGCCCTCGAAGCGCACGAAAGCGCCAAGATGGGCGAGGCGGCCGGCCAATTCCGGACAATGGAGGAACATCGTGAACGGCCCCTGAATGGCGCCGCGGCTCTGCGTTATGGCGTCCACTATCGCGTGGTCCTTCACCGGGACCTGATCCTTGCTGGTGATCGGCGGGAGCCTTGCCATTTGCTCGATCCTTTCGCTTGGGGATACTCCGTCGACGAGGATACGATCCAGACCCTTCGCCGGGAAGGAGATCCTTCCATGCCAGCTGAGCCGCCGTACCGTCGAGACGAGCGGCATACGAATACGATGGCGCGATGATCGACTTCCTGCCCCCCTTAGACGGATCGGCCCGTTGTCCGCCTGCCGGTGCACATCAATGCGGCAGCCCTTTCGGTGCCGGGTGCGTCTCGGCGATCGTGCGCCAGATTCTTGCCCAGATGAGCAGTCCGGCCCGGTTGCTGTGTCCCAGCATAAGATCGGCGTATCTCGCGGCCTGGAACTCCGCGTGCTCGCCGAATTCGTGCCTCATGGCATCTGCCGCACGCACGACATCAAAGTCCGACATCATCCTTCCTTTCGAAATACAGCTGAATTCGACTGCTTGGTCGGTGCTGAGCAAGAAACCTCAGCGGTTGAAGCCCTTCACCGCGCCACCACGCCGCATCAGACCGATGCCAAGGAGGCCGGCGCAAAGAAGGGTGAACGAAGCGGGCTCCGGAACGTGCGCCGGGGGGTCGGACTGGGCAATCCGAAAGACCAAATCGTTATAATCGCCGCTGGCCCCGCTCGTGGTGACTTGTGTGACCACACCGCCGTTGACGTTGGCATCGTCAACATGGTCCGCGAGCGGCAGGTCCTCCCACCCGTAATAGGTCGATCCGGGTGCCCCAGGTGCCGATCCCCCAAGGCCGAAATTGCTCCAGGTCGTCGTCAAGGCCAAGTGCGGGGCCTCTGCACAACTATTTCCATGCGAGCACGAATCGCCATTATTGTTGATCAGATCGGAGCTATAGCTCACACTACCGACGGTGGTGCCGTCCTTGGCCGGATCCGATGACCAGTGCTCGCCATTTGCCGTGTCGATCAGCTCCAGGCCATATGTATGACCGGGGGTCAAGCCAGTCACAGTGACAGTCGTACCCGCTGCTGCATTATTGCTGACGATGAACTGCTCTGTGCTGTTCGAAAGGATGATATCCATATTGTCGGTGTTGGAGGCGCTCTTGCCATCAAAAGTGAAAGTGAGGGCGCTGTTGCCCGGCAACATCGTGACGAAACCCGAATTGGTGAAGTTCGACCAGACCGTAGCGCCGGCATCGTTTGCCGTTCCCGCGACCAGGACGACGGCCAGCGCTGTCGTGGCGAGCGCGCTCTTCCGTCCGAAACGGAACAAAGATGGACTCACCCGGCTGTCGCACTCGTCCTTGCGGCTATACGAACACCAGTCCAACCGCTTTGGTCTGGCTGGGTAGCCGTAACGCCGGCGCTGCCCTAGATCAGACGTAAGACAATCCCGCCCGAGACAGCTTGTCCACAACGACACGGGGACACGCATCTTTATCTCCATTCAAGCTATATTAGTCCGGACGATCCGGCGCTTATGTGTCCCTCGGAAGTTAGCCGCAAAAAGTTAAAATCCCGCGAGAATTGTTGGTTAAGTCAGCAAAATTCGAAGTTAATTCGAAACGTCTCCGAGCGGTTGCCGGACCGGCCGTGACTACGACCGAGACGCGCCCGGAATCGTTAGTTTACCATGCTCATCAAAACTGGTACTTTGCGTACTGGATGGGCAGAGCGTCCGCCCGTCTGGGGAATCCCGTTGCCCCCTGGGACAATGCTGGTGTCGTTTGCCGGGTCTCTGCGGATGCCAATGGTTGACGGCGATTTCGGATGTGGCTGTCTGCGCAATACACTCGTGGGCGCAATTTGGAGCCCATCCAATGCGCACCGCTGCCTCGGCAGACGACAAGGGGGCTTCGGTTCTCAAACAAATGCGGTGAACCAATGTCTTGGAGGAGGATCCAGTGGCCATATTCACGCACGTCACCGTCGGCACGAACGACCTTGCAAAGGCGCGCTCGTTCTATGACAGCGTGCTTGGTGCGCTCGGCTACAAGCGCCTGAACGATCTGGGAGACAACGGCTCGATCTGGGGTGAATCGGCCCCGGAATTCTTCGTGCTGAAGCCGGCCAACGGGAAACCCGCGACGATCGCGAATGGCGGTACCATCAGCTTCGTTGCACCAAGCCGGGCGGCGGTCGCGGCATTCCATAAGGCCGCTCTCTCTGCCGGTGGCGTGGATGAAGGTGCGGTCGGGCCGCGCAGCTGGCATCCCACAGCCTATGCCGGTTATGCCCGCGATCTCGACGGCAACAAGATCGCGGCCTACTGCTTCAAGCCGGAATAGTCTCCGGTTTTGCAGCCGGCCCGGCCGCTGACCGGGCCGGCTGATATCCGCACAGTCTACGCCGGCATCGAACTCGTAGCGCCTGCGCAAGCATCGGGCGAGGCGCTACCGGATTTCGTGCAGTCAGCACTCGGTACTGCACGCTTGCTGTGCTGGACCAGCGGGCATGTGAAGGCGGGTCTCCTCGGCGCCGCGGCATGCAAGACCTAGCCTCTGGTAGCGGCGTAGTGCGTTAACACGGCGGCGGTGAGGTCGCGGGGTGTCTTTCCTTGCGACCGGACGCTTTATTGACGGCCGTTAGCTAGCATCCGATCCGCTTAACCCGACTTCGCGGATGCCGAGAGTTTAAGAATGTCGAGCCACGCCGAATCAACGGATTAGGTGAAAGCTCTGCGCGAGCTCAGAACGCGTCGGAAGCCCGGCACGTACCCCAAGATCAAGCAGGAAATTTTTAAAGGTTGACGTGGTTTGCTGCGCCTGCCCGGCGGGCAACCCTTTCGCTATACGGAGAGGATGAGCGAGTGGAAAAGAATATTGTCGTTTGGCCTCGCATTTGGTTGGCGGCGGTCTTCGTCGCGTCAACGATGCTGTCCATATCAGTAGCGCGCGCTGAAGAGCTAGGTCAAATTCTACGCGGCTATGAGATCGCACCGGTGAATCTCAATCTAGCGGGCAAGGACTGGCTACTGGTCGGCCTTGGCAGCTACCTTGTGAATACGACCGGCTGCAATGATTGCCACACCCACCCCAACTGGGAGGACAAAGGGAATCCCTATCTGGGGCAGCCGGAGCAGATCAATACGAAGGAGTACCTGACGGGCGGGCGGATCTTTGGGCCAGTTACCTCGCCAATTGCTATCTCTGCGAATATAACCCCAGACAAACCGGGCAAGAACGGACTTCCCGCAGGGCTGACGTGGGACGGATTTCTCCAAGTCATGCGCACTGGCCATAATCCCAACGATCCCCCGGGGGTGCTACTGCAGGTCATGCCGTGGCCGCTCTATCGCTGGAAGACCGACCGGGAACTGCGCGCGATGTACGAATATTTGCGTGCGATCCCTTCCCGTCCGGACAATCCCAACCCAGGACCTTGAGCCAGTCTACGCTAAAAGCGGATGTCCTGAGGCGGTAGTCCGAATTCGGAGCGGCCGAACACGGCGGCGGCGCGCTCGGGATTGTTGCCGGCATGCGCCCGCATCGCGTGCACATCGCGCCAGGCGCGCTGGATCGGGTTGTTGAGGAAAATGCCTCGGCCGCCGCTCGCTTCGAACAGGCGATCGACCGCCTGAACGCTCCAATCGATCGCCTTGCCCGCGTCCCACCGGTAGCGGGCACGCGCCGACAGCGGAATCTCTTCGCCCGCGCGGACGAGGCGCATCATCTCGGCAAAATTGCCGAGCAGGCGATCGCGGGCCGCACTGACCTCGGCGGCGGCCTCTGCCAAACGGTACTGGATGAACGGATCCTCGACGAGACGCGACTGATCGCGCAAGTTCACACGTGTCCGCGACTGTTCTCGAAAGGCCTCGAGCGCCCCTAGCGCCACGCCGATGGCGGGCGCCGCGATGCCATTCGGAAAGATGATCCCGAACGGCAAGCGATAGAGCGGGGCTTCATTGACCGCGGCGCCGGGATGCCTCAAATGAAATGCATCCAGGTACGTATGCGTCCGGTACTCCGGGACGAACGCGTCATTGACGACAAGATCCTTGCTGCCCGTGCCGCAGAGGCCCGTCACGTGCCAGTTGTCGTCGATCTCGTAGTCGCGGCGGGGCACCAGAAACACGCGTGCGTCGGGTGCTTGGCCGCTAGCGCCGGACGGCACGATCCCGCCGAGCACTGCCCACTGGCAGAAGTCGCATCCACTGGAGAACGACCAGCGGCCCTGGAGACGATAACCGCCATCGACCCGCCCGACCGTCCCCGTCGGCGCCAGTGATGTCGAGAGCTGCAGGCTGGTGTCTGCGCCCCAGACATCCTCTTGCGCCTGCGCCGGAAAGATCGCCAGGTGCCAGTTGTGAACCCCGATAACCCCGAGTATCCAGGCGCTCGACCCGCATACGGTCCCGACCTCCATGACCGCCTGATACAAGGTTCCGGGATCGAGCTCATAGCCGCCATAGCGCTTGGGCTGCAGCGCACGAAACAGCCCCGCCTCCTGAAAATCTGCGAAGGTCTCGTCGGGCAACCTGCGCAGTTGTTCAGCCCGCGGGGCGCGCTCGCGCAGCGCCGGAAGCAGAGAACGGACGCGATCGATATATACTTCGGGTGTCACGGCGCCTCCTGTTGCTGTCCTATTGCGACCCGCCGCCGGGCGGTTCGCCGCCTCCCGTCATGCCTGGCTTGACCTTGTCAAGCCCGGGCATGACGACGAGGAGAATTAATGGCCCATTTCCTGGACCACCTCCAAGATCTCGCGTTGCCGCGACACCCGATTGCCCCAGACGCGATCAAAATCGGCCACCAACGGCTTCATCTTCGCGGAACCGATCAGCGCCTCCGCCTCTCCGACATCGGCGAATTCGTAAAAGGCATAGTGGGTGGAGGGGTCAGTGCGGCTCCAGCACCGCCAGCCGCGTTGCGCCCCGAAAGCTGTGATCGCCCAAGGCAGGTGATCGGTCGCGTACCAGTCATCGAATTTTGCCCGGTCGGCTTTATCGGGCACCTCGGCCCGCACCACGAAACAACCCTTGGCCATGGCGCCTCTCCTCCTGTCGGCCCGCCAGATCGGCGAGTATAGGGCGGTCCGACACAGCAGCGAAGGGACGAGCGATGACAGGTTCGGATCGGCAGGAGGGGACCGGCATGGCGGCGCACCTTGCAGGCTGGCCAGGGTTGCATTTTTTCCTTGACAGGACTCTCGCGCGTTGCTTGCGAGGTGAGCTACGATCATGCGACCTGAGCGCTGTTCAGGACGATAAGAAGCGCAGCCCAAAGGAGTCGGGTGATGGGTTTGACATACAATGTGGTTGACGCAGACGGTCACATTCTCGAGCCGCTCAATCTGTGGGAGAACTACATCGATCCGGCGTTCCGCGACCGGGCGCCGCGACGCTTCATCGATGAGGACGGCAAGGAGCGCCTGCGCATCGATGGCAAGGCGTTTGGCGGCAAGAAGGGCCTCGGGGCGATCGGCGCGATTGGCGCCCGCGACGGCGTCGTGTGCGATGACACATTGCAATACAGCGAGGGACGGAAGGGCGGGTTCGACCCGCACGCTCGCATCCCCGATATGGATCTCGACGGCATCGATGCGGTGTTCCTCTATCCGAGCCTCGGGCTGTCTTTCGGGGGCGTCGAAGACCCGCAGATGGTCCACGCCCTTTACCATGCCTACAACCGCTGGTTGGCAGACTACTGCAAGCCCTATCCGGACCGTCTCTTCGGCGTCGCCATGCTGCCATTGCATTCGGTCGAGCTGACGATCCAGGAGATGCGTTTTGCGCGCAAGGAGCTGGGGATGCTCGCCGGTTTCATTCGGCCTAATCCCTACAACAACAAGATGCTGCACGATCCCGTCTACGAGCCGTTCTGGCGGGAGGCGGAAGAGCTCGACATGGCGATCGGCATCCATGAGGGGTCGAGCCTCAACATGCCCACCGTCGGCGTCGACCGCTTCGAGGGGCGCGGCGCTCAGCACATCATTTCGCACACGATGGAGATGATGCTCGCCGCCATGAGCGTGATCTGGGGCGGCGTCGTCGAGCGTCATCCCAAGCTGCGCATCGGCTTTCTCGAGTCTGGAGGAGGCTGGATCGCACCGTGGCTCGATCGGATGGACCGCCATTTTGACGATCAGGGCTTCAATGATTCCGGGCTGAAGACACGCCCGAGCGATCTGTTCCGCCGCAATTGCTGGATTTCCTTCGAGCCGGTCGAGGGAAGCCTGGCGGTGCTCGCCGACTACATCGGCCCACGCAAGATCCTCTGGGCCACCGACTATCCGCACCCCGACGGCTTTTTCCCCGGGGCGCCCAAAATGATCGAGAAGCGTCTGGAGCACGCCTCGCCGGAGGTCAGGCACCAAGTCCTCGCCGAAGGCGCAATGGGCTTCTACGGGCTACATTAGCCGCGAATACAATTGCCCCTCACGGACCCGCATAGCGGGAAGCTGAGGGGCAATCGATTTGCCTTACCTGTCGCCGCGGTTGGAGTCGCCGCCCCAGCGCTGTCGGCTGGTGTGAGCTCGGCTAATCCGAGTGCTCGTCAGAGACGGCATATTCCGCTTCCCGCTCTTCTGGAATTGGCGGATGCTTGGCGATCAGCCCGCTGATCCGATCGCCAAGTGTGGAGTAGTTCGATCTCCAATCTGCGGCTCGGGTTCGGGCTGCTGCAATGATTTCGCGAATTGCGGTGTCGCCGGCGACTGCCACGCGCTCGACGACATCGATGACGGCCGCCTTGTCGACCAAGCTGCCCACCGGCGCCGGTTCGTCGCTGCTTGGAGCACGGATTGCGGACGCGCCGAATGGCCAGTCGCCACTCAACATCGTAGTGCCCGTTTGTGCAATCGCAGCATCGCGCAGAACGCGATCCCGATAGCGCTCGACTTCCAGAGGAAACCTGTCGGCCGCCCTACCTCCACTGATCCAGAAGTCGAGATTACCCGGACCCCAGTTGTACGCGGCGATCGCGTCCGGCCAATTGCCGTAGCGCCGGTACATACGTGCGAGATAAGCCCGGCCCAAGACACGGTTCTCGGCGACGTCGAACCGGTCGCCGCCACCCACATCCACAGCCGCGGCGGCGGTGACCTGCATCGGCCCCTGGGGTCCGCTCGGCTCGGGACGCCACATTCGCAGATCGGCGCCGTGGCTGGATTCTGCGCCGTCCACCGCAAAGGCGACGCGATCGAGATCGACAACGGAGGCCGGGCCAAACAACTCGGTTTCGGGCATGTGCGACACCGAGCCCCTGAGTATGCTCACCGGCCGATCCCGCGGATCGGTGAAGTTCACCATTTCCATGTTAATGCCGCCCACTCGGCGCGGCTGCCCTTGTATCAGCGTCGCGTGGTCGGTTTCACCGCGCATCACTCTGACCGAGACGTGCTGCGGATCGCCGAACGTGACGATCTCGGCGGTCTCGGCCTTCTCGGCACCCATCTTCGGCGCAGCGTTGCTCTTCGCCGGTAGGCCCCCCCGCACGACCTTGACCGGGCTCCACGCGGTATCGGGGAAGGTGACCAATTGCACGCTCCTGGCCTTCCCCTCGATCACCTGCTGCACGGTTTCGGCGGTCGAGTGGGCCTTCTTCGAGGCGGGATACCCGCGCGCCGGAATCAGCAGCACCGCAATAAAGGCGCCCCAAAACCCCCCAATCCAAATTCCGCTCCGCATCGCCCCGCCCCCGATCGGCGCCGATGACAGCCTTAGCCCTCAACCTCCGAGGGCTTAGGTCAGCCCCATTCTAGCTGAAACGGGTCACGACTTGTCATCAAATCCGACCATCATCTAGCATCGGTTCGCGACGGTCCTGGGCGCCGGGCTATGGGCGCTCGTTTTGCACTGAAGGAAAGCGGCATGCCGAAAATCCTGATCATCCATGGTGCGGGTATGAATATGCGCGGCAAGGTTCAGACCGAGATCTTCGGCCCGATGACTCTGCCGGAATATGACGAGCGCATCCGCGGCTATGCCGCCGAATTGGGTCTCGACATCGAGATCTTTCATTCGAACATCGAAGGCGAGGTCGTCAACAAGATCTACGAGGCGAACGACAAGGGGTTTGACGCGGCGTTGTTCAACCCGGCGGCGTTCGGGACCGGTTACCCCGCGCTCGTCGCCGCAATCAGCCAGGTGCGCTTCCCGACGATTGAGGTGCACATCTCGAACCCGGTGCGACGAGGCCCGGCCTCCGAGACCGCGCGCGTCAGCCAAGGCATGGTCACCGGCTTCGGGCTGCCGGGATATTACCTGGCGCTGCGCGGCGTGCGGGACATGCTGGCGGCCAAGGCATGATCCGTGCTGCGATCGTCGGCATCGGCCGGTGGGGCCGGATGCTCGTCAATTCGGTCCAGGACAAGAGCACCGCGATCCGCTTCACCGCCGGGCATACGCGAACCCGGTCTTCGGCGGAGGCATTC
>Ga0209526_10003833_pt1 | contig 10237 bp, 9 predicted proteins | sample JacPinW_OM2H0_M1_FD_188566 | JGI IMG/M metagenome (GOLD analysis project Ga0209526, IMG submission 188566) | Forest soil microbial communities from Algoma, Ontario, Canada - Jack Pine, Ontario site 1_JW_OM2H0_M1 (SPAdes) (version 2) | ecosystem: Environmental > Terrestrial > Soil > Boreal... | reverse complement strand
CGCAGCGCTTGACAGGCGGATTGCCCGTTGTAGGCACAGATGAGGCGCTCCACAGGAACTTGATTCGCGACTTACGGAGCCGCCCATCCGGGCACAAGGGTGGCGCGAAGATTGCCTTCAAGGCGCCGTCATTGCCGTATCACTCCACTGTCAGGACCGACCGCCTCAGGGAATATCAAAAGGACCGACCCCGATGGGGCCTTCGAAATACAGGGCGGGCAGCGCCACCAGCCGCGGCGACCGCAGCACCCTGGCCGCCATCGCCACCGCCGCGAGCAGGAACGCCGTGTGACCCACCATCCGCGCCGTATCGAACAAGCGCGACTCCACCCCTAGCCACTGCGTCACGATCCAGATCGGCTTGTCGATCACGTCGGGCAGCAAGCACCCGAGCGCGAGCCATCGCCAGGGCAGGCGCTCGCGCACCCGACGCGGAATCAGGTGCGTCCCGATGCCGACGTGGCCGAGCGGAAACACCAGAGGTACCTAGTGCACCTCGTGCCGCCTGAACAGTGCTTTCAGCGCTGGCGGGCTCGGGTCGAACTGCACGCCGCCGTTGCAGCAGATCGCCGGATGCGCCGCCTCGGTGGCGCGCGACCAGGTGTCCTGCACCGCGGCGAAGAGCTTGGTCGCCGCCACCCGCGTCCGCGGATCGTTGCGGAGGAAGCGCACCGCCACCGCGCCCTTCTCCGCGCGCACCAGCTGCGCAAGACCGATCTCCTGCGGCCAGGCCGGATCGGGCACCATCACGCGCAGCCGCATCGCGAGCTCCGGGCGCAGCTCCCCGACCGAGGCGATGCGGGCCCCGCCCAGGCTCACGTCCACCAGCCGCCCAACGGCCCGATTGTCGTCCTGCTCCACCTGGATCATCGCCTCGCAGCCGAGGCGCCGCTGTTTGCGCGCCACGAAGCCGCTGCCGTCCAGGGTTGCCCGGGTGAGGCCAGTGTCGGCGAACTCCAGCCAGACGCCCGGCGTTGATCCGCACATGATGCTGAGCACGGACCCGTGCAGCAGGACGCGCAGCTCCGTGTCATCGAACGTCACCTCGAGCGAGACCCTGTGGCCGAATGCCAGCTCGACCCGGGGATCGCGGTAGAAAAAGAGGGCGCGGCCCTCGGCAATGTGGAGGTGGCTGCGGAGCTGGGCTGGCGTGCGAAAGCGGTACCTGAAAAGCACCGCCGGGCGATGATTCATGCGCGCAGATCCGGCTCAATCATGTGTTCGTGCTCGGCAACCGCTTCCATGATCCCCAATGCTTCCTCAGGGTTACGGCAGACTGGACCCTCCTGGGGCGTCCCGTCGAACTGGTAGTACCAGCCCTCGTCGGTGCCGAAGATGGTGCCCAGCCGCGGACCATTCTTCACGCGGACGACGAAGCGGCTGTTGGGGAGCTCAACGGCGACCAGCTTGGGGGTGTGCATCGCGTCTCCGGGTGCGGGGCGGCGTCGTTGAACGGCGCACCTTGCCACCGGTAAGACCCCCGCGCAACACCAGTGGACGTAGCAAAGCTCAAGCGCTGACGATCGCGGCGAAAGTTACAGAAGAGCCCATTTAGCCGCTTTCAGGGCCCGTTTCCTGGCCTCGGGCTCGATCGCCGGACCCCTGGATGTAAGCCGCGCGCGCCGCTCGCCGTACCCCCAAACCCCGTGACGCCAAGGGATTTTCCTCCTGATCCGGACTGGCGCGCTGTTTGCTCTCTAACAATGCGGGAGGGGACAGCGATGCCGGCGGCCCCATCGCTCGACAGCACGACATTCCAGTCGCAAAAGCTCGTCATTCCGGTGCGGTACATCGCGCAAGGCGAGGTCTTGCAGACCACGTCCACCGCGTTCAGCCCCCAAGCCGTCCATGTCCGCTCCGCGCGTCCTCCGGCGCTGGGCATCTACGTGGGCCTGCAGCTCTACTTCCCCGATTCCGCCGAGACGCTCGCGCGCTCCGGCGTCGTCAGCTGGATCACGGCTGGCGCGAACCCCGGGTTCTGGGCCCAGTTCGAGGAAGAGGGCAAGGACCGGATGGCGGTGCTGATCGCACGCCAGCGGGACACCGGCGATCGGGGCTGTCCCCGGTTCCACGCTGGCCTGGAAGCGACCCTGCGCCTGGGAAGCCGGCGCGTCCTTGCCGGGAAGATCACCAACATCAGCCGGAGCGGCGGGTTCATGAGGCTCGAGTCGCTGCCCCCGCTCGGCACGGTCGCGGACCTCGACGTGATGCTGCCGGGGCAGCCGGTGCACGACTCAGTCCATGCCTACGTCGTGCACCTGGCGCCGCGCCGCGGAGTCGGCATCCAGTTCATCGGCGCCAGCGACATCTTCCGGGCGCACCTCGACGAGTACCTCGCCGGGCTGTCGCGCTGAGAATCAGCGCAACTTCCGGATCGCCGTGCAGTCGTGGTGTCCGCTGTTGTCTTGCAGGGACAAGCTGATCCTGGACGAGCCCCGGTTTCCGCTCGTGTCGGTCGCGGAGCACTCCAGGATGTAAGTCGCGGTCCCGTCGATTTGCTGATTCGAGGGCCACACGACCGCAGGCTGTCCGCTCACCCACAGGACCTCGTAGTCTTGACGAGTTCCACGGGAATCCACCGACCAGGCCTTGCATTCGATGGTCGGAGCGGCATCGCAGACGTCGGTTGCCGTGACCGTGACGGGGATCGGAACGAGGCGACCGTCTCGGACCCCCCAGCCCTGCGGCGGAGCGAACGTCATCGTCACGGATGGGGGCGTGGTGTCCTGGACGGTGACCTGCGTCTGGCAGGTATTCCTGTTCGAGGCATCGTCGTTCGCGTTGCAGTCGATGGTGGTCGTGCCCAGAGCGAACGGGCCGCTGCCGCAAGACGCAACACACGCCCCGCAATTGTCGTTGCACGTCGCCGAAGCAGTGTACGCAGTCTGCGGCCCCGTGCACTCGATAGTGGCGGGTGCCGCGCATGCGATGGCCGGCTTCTCCCTGTCGGCCACGTCGACGTAGGACGTGCAGCTCGCAGTGGCTCCCTCAACCGAGGTGCCCACGATCGAAACGGCGTGTGGCCCGAGACCGAGGGTCTGCGCGGCCAGGCCATCGAACAGGCACGAGGCCAGTCCGCCGCCGCCGCCAGAGCAGCCACCGGCCCGCTGGTTCACGTTGTCCACGGTTGCGCTGCACAGAGCTGGATCCGTCGTGAGCTGGGCAGGGCCCGTGGCCGTGCCCACGCAGGTGTCGGTGGGCGGGACCAACATGACCTTCGGGAAGGTCAGCGCAAAGGTACCCAGGCTGCTGGTGACGCCGTAGATGATGTGATTGGTGGTGTCGGGATTGCTCTGGCCACTCCTGCCGAAGTAGCGCGCGTCGGCGTCCGTGTAGGGCGGGAGGTGAGGGTTGTAGACCTCGTTGATCACCACCCAACCGCAGCTGTTCGCGGCGTCGCAGACGTACTGCTGCAGGGCGAGGCGCGGCTCGTTCTCGGCGGAGAGACCGAGTGCGGCGGGATCGTACTTGACGGCGATCTCGACCTTCCCGACGAACTGGGCACTGGTGCTGATGTCGACGTATGGCTTACCAGCGATGATGGCGAGGAGGTCGTAGTCGAACGGAGCCGCTGGGCCGACGTCGGTGACGCTGGCCGTGGTGGATCCGCCGGCGGTGACCGTGTTGAACTCCAACTGGATGGGCGTGGGATTCCCGTTGGAGTCCTTGGGGACCACGATCACGCCGCTGCCCGCCGGAGTGTCCACCGCCTGCCCGAGATCGATCGTCGAGGAGGCGAACTGCGTGGATGAGCGGCGCACGATGGCGTAGGCCTGGAACTGATAGTGCCCGGCGGGACCGGTGAGCCGCACGGAGGGCGACGCGGCGTTGGAAACGGGCGACGAGCCGTAGAGGCTATAGCTTCGCGTTTCGTCGGAAAACCACGCGGTCACCGTGGGAGCACTGATCCCGACCTCCGGTTCGCCAGGCGCCTCCACCACGTCGAACACGATGGTTCCAGTGGAAAACGCAAATGACTGGTCCGGCAAGCTGAGCGGCGCTCCCTCAGTGGCCAGCACCTCCGGCTGGGTGGAATCGACGACAGTGAAGGTCTGTGCTCCCGGCTCACCGAACGCGTTGTAGAAGCTGCCGAGGACCTGCGAAGTCCATTTTCCCGGAAAGACGATACCGGCGAAATGCCCGCTCGGATCCGCGGCGATGTCCACCGACGCCCCCGCGGTCGGACCGTAATCCGGCTGGGAAAAGTCGTAGACCCCGACCAGGTGCTGCGTCGCCGCAGTTGGCATTCCCGCGGGGCCGGTGAAGAGGAGATTTCCGCTCGCCAGGACCGCGCTCAGAATCAGGTCGTGGCGGGACGTCGTTCCGTTCGTGACCTGGACGGTGCCGCGGGACGGGAAGACCAAGTAAGTGGACCAAGGCCCATCGATGAACATGTATCCGGGCAGGAAGTACGGGCCGGGGACGACGTTGAACAGGTACTCGTACGGGTTCTCGTTCGTCCAACTGACGGTCGTGTGGGTGGCATCGGACAGGGCCCGCAGGGTGCCGTAGGAAGTCTGGTAGCCGGACGGCAGGCCAGTGAGCGCCACCGTGCCCGCGATCCCCGTTGCGCAGTTGGATGCGTCCACGCTGAGCGAGAGGCTCACGGTGTTGCTGGCCCCTTCGGCGAGGGCCGGCTGCGCAAGAGGGCCGAACGGAAGCTGCACGGTGCAGGTGACCGCCCCCGTCGCATCGGTGACGTTCACCCGCGCGCTTCCCTGGACGGTGTACGGGACCCCGGCCACGAGCGGAACGGAGAAAACAGTCACGTTGGAGTCGGACCAGGTTCCGAAATTGAAGCCATTCCCGCTGATCTGCGGCGTCCATCCGGTGACCGTGCCACCCACCGCGGACAACTCTGCGATGAGCGTCGCACCGGGCTGGCGCAGATCGACTGGAACAGTCCCTCCGAGCGGCACCGAGATGGCCTGGGCGGGGTCGTAGTTCGTGTACACGCCGTTCCCGAAGTAGATTGTGACGTACTCGTCCAGGTAGGTCTGATCGCCTTCCAGCGTCATGCTGAAGGCGCCGTCGGCGGCGGGCGTCGCGCGGGCGCTGAACATGCCGTTCGTGACGTCAACCGTCGTCGAGATGGGGGTCCAACCGCTGATCCCGACGGTCCCGGTCAGGGTCCCGGGATGGAGCACGACGTCGGCGAGAAGGCCGGTGGCAATGGCAACCGTGAGGGCGAGGGCGGCGACTAGGACGCGCTTCAAGGGATCTCCGGGTCAGAGTTTTTGCGCGTGCACGGGCAGTTGCAGGGTGAGGACGTGCTGGAACACGGCAGCAGGGGTGCCAGCTCGCGGGATGAAGAGGGGATGTCCGACGACGGCCGTCGCGAGACAGCGCTCCGCTTCGGGCGCGGCGCGAATCGGGGCAGCACCGTGGGCAACAGCCGGCATCGCCGTCGCGTGGACGACCATGAACGGCTGCAGGTCTCCGTTCCGTGCCGGAAGCGGACGCGCAACGATCTGGACGGGAAACAATGCACGGGCACCGTGGACGGCCCCGGCGCAGCGCTCGATCTCGAAGGTCGCGTCGCGGCCGAACCGCTCGAGCGCCTGGCGCGCGGCGACGGCGCGGACGGCTGGCGACGGTCCAGCTCCAGCGAGGATCGTGCTGCTTGGAGAAACCGTCGTTGCCGGCGCTTGGACGATGGAGGCAGCCACTGGCACGGGGACGGGTTCGGGAGCAACGCCCGCCGCCGGAGACCCTCCTGGAATGATCCGATGGGACTGCTGCAGGACGGACGGCGCCGTTCCAGGTTGGCGACCGATGCCGCGCGCCAGCAGCAAGGCGATTGCAAGGCAACCGATTGCGAGCGCGGTGAACACCTGGCGGCGCGGCATGTTGCCCCCGACTCCAGCGACCGTGAGTCACTGCGTCGGGTAGTGTCAACGTGCCTAATGTGGTCGTAAAATTTGCTTTACAGCATTGGCCGAGATTGCCATCGGCACTGGAGCGCGTCGGTCATTTAGACGGTAGCGCCCTCTCTGCCTACCTGTGCGCGGCGTCGCCTCTGCTGGTCACGCCGGGATCCTCCGGATCGCGCGGCGCCGGGGTCCGCAAGGGAACCCGATACGTCAGAGCGTCGCTGGCGTACTCCACCGCCGGTCCCTTGAGCAGCGCCTCCTTGTCGAACACCGCCAGCGGCCGCGAGAGCACCGCCGGCGCGTGCGTCCCGGTGTCCATCCGGATGGCGTCCTTGGGGCAGGCTTCCACACAGAAGCCGCAGACGATGCAGCGCAGCTCGTCGATCTCGAACCGGACCGGGAACTTCTCGATGGCCTGGTCCTCGTACTCGCCCGCCTCGATGTAGATGCACTGTGCCGGGCAGGCGGTCGCGCACATGTAACAGGCCACGCAGCGCGGCTTTCCGTCGACGCGCGGAACCAGCCGGTGCATGCCGCGGTACCCCGGCGGATACGGCTTGCGCTCCTCGGGATAGTTGATGGTCGTGACCATGTTCACGCCCGGGCCCTTGCGGTCGAGGATCTCGGGCGCGGGGTCGCGGAAGCCGAACAGGTTCTTGAAGAAGTGGTGGGCGAGGACGCCCATCCCCTTGATGGCCTCGCGCAGGTAGAGCCGCTCGCCGAAGCTCAGTTCGGCCTTCGGTCCGGGGCTCGCGCGCTCGTCGTGTGGTTGGTCCATGTCAGTGCGCCGCCACGGTGGAGGGAGAATGGCTCCCCGCTGCCACGCTCGCCGGAGCGCGCTGCGAGAAGGCGACGAAGAACCAGAAAGCGATCCACTCCATGATCCCGACCCATGCCACGCCGTCGCGGCCCGCCCAGAGGAACACCGCCCCGGTGATCGCCACGTTGGCCAGCGAGACCGGCAGCATCATCTTCCAGCCCAGCCGCATGATCTGGTCGTAGCGGAAGCGCGGGAACGCCCAGCGGACGACGAAGAACACCCAGATCACCGCCAGCATCTTCACGATGAACGAGAAGACCTGGAAGACCGCGAGCCAGGCGATTCCGCTGGCGCCCAGCCAGCCCTCGGTGGTGCGCGCGATGGTCGGCTCGAGCCAGGGGACGTGGTAGCCGCCCAGGAAGATGGCGGTGATGATGCCGGAGAGCACCACCGTCTCGGCGTATTCGGCGATCAGGAACATGCCGCTCTTCAGGCCCGAGTACTCGAGGAAATAGCCGATGATCTCGCTGTCCCCTTCCGGCGCGTCGAAGGGAGCGCGCTTCATTTCCGCCTGCGACGCCACCATGAAGAGGATGAGGCCGATGGGCTGGAACACCCCTCCCCACGAGGGCAGCCAGCCGAAGAGCAGCGAGTCGTCCCTGGCCAGGAAGTCGCCGGCCCGGTTCGCCAGGATGGCCGAGCCGCGGATGGCTTGCTCCGTCATCCCCTGCATCTGCGACATGACGTCGAGGCGCAGGCTCCCGAAGACGATGAAGGCGCCCACCAGCGTGAGCCCCAGGGTCACCTCGTAGCTGACCAGCTGCGCGGAAGCGCGCAGGCCGCCCAACAGCGCGAACTTGTTGCTCGAGGCCCATCCGGCGAGGGCCGTGCCGAACACCGCGATCGACCCGAGCGCAAAAACGTAGAGGATGCCCCAGTCGACCCGGGCGACCTGGAGCTGCAGGCGCGTGCCCCAGAACGTCAGCTCGGGGCTCACCGGCACGATGGCGAAGAGCATGAACGCCGGCGCGAAGGCGAGCAGCGGCGCGAGGTTGAAGAGGAGGCGGTTGCCGAAGGCGCCTTCGGGGATGAAGTCCTCCTTGAAGAGCATCTTGAGGACGTCGGCGATGATGTGGGGGATGCCCTTGAGCGGCATGTCCCTCAATCCCGGAATGGGCAGGCGCGCGCGGTTGGGGCCCACGCGATCCTGCATCAGGGCGGACCACTTGCGATCGGCCATGGTCAGCAGCGTGGCCGTGATCATCACCAGCACCAGCACCAGCGAGGTGATGGTGCCTAGGGCCTGGGAGAGCCCCCAGTTCAAGGGGATCTGGTCGCCGATCCAGATCATCAGCCGGGTGAGAGCGAGGAACGCCCAGGACATCGCGAAGAGGAACGCCACGAACGCGGTCCAGCCGAGGGTGGTTCCGATCAGCCAGCGCCCGTACTCCGGCTTGGGCGGAGTGGCGGGTCCGAAGTCCTCGGAGGCGAGGCGCGCGGCGGGTGTCGTCTTCGCCATCAGCGCGACCCTCCTGACGCCTCGTCGCCCACCTTCATGCCCGGAGGCGTCGTCTGCGGACCGCGGGTGGAGTACCCGCCGGCCTGCGGCCGCGGGGCGCGGGCCGGCCACTGGAACGGGAGCAGCCGTTCGAGCACGATGCCCTCCTCGGGCAACTGGTCGAACGAGAGTCCCATGAGATGAGGCGACTTCTCCGCCAGGCTGCGGAACGCTGCTGCGGCGGTGCGGTGGCCGGTACCGCCCAGGCCGCTGAGAAGACGCTCGGCCCAGGCCCAGGCCGGCGCCGCGTCGCCGCGCTGGGCGGCCACCGACGGCCAGGTGCGCTGCAACCGGCCGTACCAGTTCACCAGCGAGCCTTCCTGCTCGTAGACGCTCTGGCAGGGCAAGGTGACGTCCGCCTCGGCCGCCGCCGCGTCGTCGTTCTGGGCGAGGGCGACGAGCAGCTCGAAGCGCCCCAGCTTGTCGGCGGGAAGCCCGTCGGTGCGGAACGCCACCAGCGCCTTGACTCCGTCGATCGAGGAGAGGTCTTCCAGCTTGGTCCCGAACGCTTCGGCCACCAGCCGGACGCCGTTGGTGTTCGGGTTCTTGTCGGGCCGGATGAGGAACTCGTCGGAATCGCCCGCAGGCTGGCCGCCGGTGAAGTAGCGGGTTGCGCGGAGCTGCGCCCCGAGTTGGAACGCCGCCGCCGCTTCCTCGTTGGTGCAGTGCGCGGAGATGTAGACCCCCACCCCGCCCTGCCCGGCCAGGGGCATCAGCAGCTCGACCGCGCGCTCCACCGCGATGCGCGGACCCACCGAGGCCGCCCGCTCGCCCTTTCCGGTGCGCGCCCACTCCACCCGCTTGTCGTTGTTGGCGTGGTAGGTGAGCCGGCCCTCGTCGCACATCCAGACCTGGTTCACCTCTTCGTTGCGGCGCGGGAGCAGGCGGTAGATGACGTTCCCGCGGCTCTCCACGTAGACGTTGCAGCCGTTGCTGCAGCCGGTGCAGATGGACGGCGACTTGTTCACGAACCAGACGCGCGACTGGAAGCGGAAGTCGCGATTGAGCAGCGCGCCCACCGGGCAGATGTCCACGGTGTTGCCGCTGTAGAGGCTGTCCAGAGGCTGGCCAGGGAAGATGCTGATCAGCGAGTGCGACCCGCGCTGCACCACCGCGAGCTGCGGCTCCTGGGCGATCTCGTCCATGAAGCGGACGCAGCGCGTGCACATGATGCAGCGCTCGGCGTCGTAGACCACTTGCGGCCCGAAGATCTCCCGCTTGGGCTTGGTCAGCTTGTACGTGCGGATGCGGGAGGGCTGGTGGTCGTACTCCATGTAGTAATCCTGGAGCTTGCACTCGCCGCTCTGGTCGCAGATGGCGCAGTCTACCGGGTGGTTGATGAGGTGGAACTCCATGCACCCGCGCTGGTTGTCCTTCACCGCCGGGGAGTTGGTGGTGATCTTCAGGCCTTCCTTCACGCGCACCTGGCAGCCGGGAACCAGGCGGCCCGGAGCGTCGCTGGTCTCCACCAGGCACATGCGGCACTGGCCGGCGATGGAGAGGCGCGGGTGGTAGCAGAAGTACGGGATGGCCACGCCGACGCGGCGCGCCGCCTCGATCAGGTTGTCGCGCGAGTCGGTCTCGACCTCGACCCCGTCGACGAACACCTTCACCAGCTTCGGCGGAGCGGGAATCTGCGCCTGGCCCTTGGCGGCCCCGGGCTGGCCGCCGGCGGTATTGATGGCGCCCGCATCGCTCATTGCTCGACCTCGCCGCCGATCATGTTGATGGAGTCGAAGATGGGGATCAGGTCCGCGATGGCGTGCCCTTTGATCAGCCGCGGCAGCGCGGAGAGGATGGGCAACCCCGGCCCCCGCAGCTGGATGGCGTACGGCTTGCCCTTCCCGTTCGAGACGATGTGGAAGCCCAGCTCCCCGTTCGCGCCCTCGGTGTAGACGTAGACCTCGCCGGCCGGAACGTGGATGCCTTCCATGATCAGCTTGAAGTGGGCCATCACCCCTTCGATGGAGCCGAAGACGTCCTTCTTGGGGGGGAGCGCGTAGCGCCAGTCGTCGATGATGATCGGGCCCGGCGGCATCTGGTCCA
>Ga0209526_10003832_pt1 | contig 10242 bp, 11 predicted proteins | sample JacPinW_OM2H0_M1_FD_188566 | JGI IMG/M metagenome (GOLD analysis project Ga0209526, IMG submission 188566) | Forest soil microbial communities from Algoma, Ontario, Canada - Jack Pine, Ontario site 1_JW_OM2H0_M1 (SPAdes) (version 2) | ecosystem: Environmental > Terrestrial > Soil > Boreal... | reverse complement strand
GCCGGTGATGAAGGCGCTGCGCAAACCGGCAGACGGTGAGAAGGAAGGGTGTGGCAAGACATCATGACTGAGACCCTCCTCACCGAAGCCGCCATTGAAGTCGGTCACCACGAGCAGGCGAACTGGTTTGGCCTGACCGTCAACACGGACACTGTGTACGCGACCGCGTTCGCGGCCGTGATCGTGATCGCGTTGGCCCTCTTCCTTCGCGCGAAGGTCACGTCATCGGGTGTTCCCAACGGCGTGCAGCTGTTCTTCGAGGCCGTCACCGTGCAGATGCGCGACCAGATCGAAACGACGATCGGCCTGCGCGTCGCCCCGTTCGTGCTGCCGCTCGCAGTGACGCTGTTCGTCTTCATCTTGATCGCGAACTGGCTCTCGGTGCTGCCCGTTCAGTACACCAAGGACGGCGTGACTCACGAATTGCTCAAACCACCGGCGTCCGATATCAACTTCGTGTTGGCGCTCGCGTTGTTCGTGTTCGTCTCCTATCACGCGGCCGGCATCTGGCGGCGCGGCATCATCGGGTACCCTGTCAAGCTGCTCAAGGGCCACGTCGCGTTCCTGGCGCCGATCAACCTTGTCGAAGAGCTGGCCAAGCCAATCTCGTTGTCGCTGCGACTTTTCGGCAATATGTTCGCGGGCGGCATCCTGGTGGCCCTGATAGCACTGTTCCCGGCCTACATCATGTGGTTGCCCAACGCGATCTGGAAGAGCTTCGACCTGTTCGTCGGCGCTATCCAGGCGTTCATCTTCGCCCTGCTGACCATTTTGTACTTCAGTCAGTCAATGGAGCTTGAGGAGCATCACGACTAAATCCCAGACGTGAACCACTCGGTACGACCAGTCCTGGTAGGTCCACTACCAGTTATCAAGGAGGATAGGAATGAATCCCACAATCGCTGCGGGCGCTCTCATCGGCGGTGGGTTGATCATGGCCGGCGGCGCTATCGGCGCCGGCATCGGTGACGGTATCGCCGGTAACGCGCTGATCTCCGGCATTGCACGGCAACCCGAAGCTCAGGGCCGACTGTTCACTCCGTTCTTCATCACGGTGGGCTTGGTTGAGGCCGCCTACTTCATCAACCTGGCGTTCATGGCCTTGTTCGTGTTCGCCACCCCGGTCAAGTAGTTCGTCGCGATGCGTGACCTGAGCATGACGTTCGTTGCGGCAGGGGAAGGCGAAACCAACAACTTCCTCGTCCCCAACGGCACCTTCTTCGTCGTGCTGCTCATCTTCTTGATCGTGCTCGCCGTGATCGGCACATTCGTCGTGCCGCCAATCATGAGGGTGCTGCACGAGCGCGATGAGATGGTCGCCAAAACCATTGAGAACAATCGCGAAGCGGACAAGCAGTTCGCCGGCGCCGAAGCCGACTACGAGGCGGCGATGGCGCGTGCTCGTCGCGACGCATCCACGATCCGTGACGAGGCACGCGCTGAGGGCCGCAAGATCCTCGAGGACATGAAAAGGCGCGCCTCCGAGGAGTCGGCGTTGGCTCTGCACAAGGCAGGTCAAGAGCTCAAGCAGCAAGCCGACGGGATAGCCGCCGACTTGCGGACGTCGATGGAGACACTGGCCGTGACATTGGCCGGCCGTGTGGTGGGTGTCGACGTCGGGCGCCCAGCCCCCGCCAAGACCACGGCGGCGGGGCGGTAGCTCATGTCGACGTTCATCGGCCAGCTGGTTGGGTTCGCGCTGATCGTATGGCTGGTATGGCGATACGTCGTTCCGCCGGTGCGCAAGCTGATGGCCAACCGCCAGGAGGCGGTTCGCAAACAACTCGAGGACAACGCGTCCGCCGCGAAACGGCTCGTGGAGGCCACCCAAGCCCATGAGAAGGCGCTGCGTGAGGCCGAAAGGGAGGCGAAGAAAGTCGTCGACGAATCCCGCGCCGACGCGAAGAGCATCGCCGAACATCTGCACGCGCAGGCCGACGCTGAGGTCGGACGCGTCAAAATCCAAGGCCAGCAGCATATTCAGCTGTTGCGCGCGCAGTTCATCCGCCAGCTGCGGCGAGACCTGGGCCTCGAAGCGGTGAACCGCGCCGGCGAACTGGTGCGCGAGCACGTCACTGACCCCAATGCGAGGTCGGCGGCCATCGACCGCTTCCTCGACGAGCTCGACGCGATGGCGCCGTCGAGCATCACAATCGATGACCCGGCAACGGCGAAGCTACGCGCGGCCAGCCGGGAGGCGCTCACCGGGTTGGTCACGCGGTTCGAAGCAGTTGCGGCCAACCTCGACGAGTCGCAATTGACAAATCTGGCTAACGATTTGGCCGCGGTGACCCAGTTGCTGAGCCGCGAAAAGATACTGGCAAGGCATCTGGCGGACCCATCCGACGATCCGGCACCCAAGGTGCGGTTGGTGGAGTCGCTGCTGCACGGTCGGGTCGGTGATCCAGCGCTCGAGGTCCTCAAGGCGGCGGTGTCGGGACGGTGGTCATCCGACGCGAACCTGATCGACGCCGTCGAGCATGGCGCGCGACTGGCACTGCTGGTCCGCGCAGAGCGTGGCGGTCACGCCGACGAGGTTGAGGACCAGCTGTTCTTTTTCAGCCGCATCCTCGACGGGGAGCCGCAACTATCGACTTTGCTGAGCGATTACTCGCAGCCGGCGGAAGATCGTATCGGGCTGCTCAAGAACGTGCTCAACAGCAGCCAGGGCGTGAATCCCACCACCGAAGCGTTGCTGGCGCAGACAGTCGAACTGCTCCGCGGTGGCCGAGCCGACGAATCCGTTGACGCGCTGACGCAGTTGGCTGTCGCGCGGCGCGGCGAGGTCGTCGCGAACTGTAGCGCAGCCGCGGAACTGACCGGCGCTCAGCACAATCGGCTGACACAGGTGCTCAGCCGCATCTACGGCCGCCCGGTATCCGTGCAACTGCAGATCGACCCCAAATTGTTGGGAGGTCTGACGGTCTCCGTGAGCGACGACGTGATCGACGGGACGCTGTCATCGCGGTTGACGGCGGCCCGGAATCGGTTGCCCGACTGAACTTAATAGCGAATAGAGACCCACACCGAAGGCAGGAAGACGAAAAGCCATGGCAGAGTTGACGATTTCTCCCGACGACATCCAGGGTGCGATCGAGGAGTACGTCTCCAGCTTCACCGCCGACACGGCGCGTGAGGAGGTCGGCACCATCATCGACACCGGCGACGGCATCGCGCACGTCGAAGGATTGCCGTCCGTGATGACGCAGGAACTGCTCGAATTCGAGGGCGGGGTGCTGGGTGTAGCCCTGAACCTCGACGAGCACGACATTGGTGCGGTTATTCTCGGCGATTTCGAAAAGCTCGCGGAGGGCCAGCAAGTCAAGCGCACCGGTGAGGTGCTGTCGGTCCCGGTCGGGGATAAGTTCCTGGGCCGTGTGGTCGATCCGCTCGGGCATCCGATCGACGGCCGCGGCGACATCGAGGCGGAAACCCGTCGCCCGTTGGAGATTCAGGCCCCGTCGGTGGTGCAGCGCCAGGGCGTCAAGGAACCGTTGCAGACCGGTATCAAGGCGATTGACTCGCAGACTCCGATCGGGCGCGGCCAGCGCCAGCTGATCATCGGTGACCGCAAGACCGGCAAGACCGCGATCTGTGTTGACACCATCCTCAACCAGCGGCAGAACTGGGAGAGCGACGATCCCAAGCAGCAGGTGCGGTGCGTCTACATCGCGATCGGCCAGAAGGGCACCACGATCGCCAGCGTGCACAACGCGCTTGAAGAGGGTGGCGCGATGGACTACACGACCATCGTCGCCGCTCCAGCGTCGGACTCCGCGGGCTTCAAATGGCTTGCGCCGTACACTGGTTCGGCGATCGGTCAACACTGGATGTACGACGGCAAGCATGTGCTGATCGTCTTCGACGACCTGAGCAAGCAGGCCGAGGCATACCGGGCCATCTCACTACTGTTGCGTCGCCCGCCCGGCCGTGAGGCGTATCCCGGCGACGTGTTCTACCTGCACTCCCGGCTGCTGGAGCGCTGCGCCAAGCTGTCCGACGAGCTGGGCGCGGGTTCGATGACCGGACTGCCGATCATCGAGACCAAGGCTAACGACATCTCGGCCTACATTCCCACCAACGTCATCTCGATCACCGACGGCCAGTGCTTCCTGGAGAGCGACCTGTTCAACCAGGGCGTGCGCCCGGCGATCAACGTCGGCGTGTCGGTGTCGCGCGTGGGTGGCGCCGCTCAGATCAAGGCGATGAAGGAGGTCGCCGGATCGCTGCGGTTGGACCTATCGCAGTATCGGGAGCTGGAGGCGTTCGCTGCGTTCGCGTCCGATCTGGACGAGAACTCCAGGAAGCAGCTGGACCGTGGTGCGCGGCTTGTGGAGCTGCTCAAACAGCCTCAACATCAGCCGATGCCGGTCGAAGAACAGGTGGTGTCGATTTTCCTCGGAACAAAGGGGCACCTGGACTCCGTCCCGGTCGAAGACGTCAGGCGGTTCGAGACCGAGTTCCTCGATCACATGCGTGCGGCGCACGACGGGATCCTCAAGGAGATCCGGGAAACCAAGCAGCTGCCCGAGGAGACCGAGGACAAGCTGACCGACGTGATCAACCAGTTCAAGAAGGGCTTCGCCACGTCTGATGGCAGCTCGGCGGTCCCCGACGAGCACGTCGGTGCGATGGCCGAAGAGGATGTCGAGAAGGAATCGGTCAAGGTGCGCAAGCCCGCCCCGCCGGAGAAGAAGAACTAGGTGTAAATGGCTGCCACACTTCGGGAGTTACGCGGGCGGATCCGGTCAGCCGGCGCGATCAAGAAGATCACGAAGGCCCAGGAGCTGATCGCGACGTCGCGCATCGCCAGGGCGCAGGCCCGCGTCGTAGCTGCCCGTCCCTATGCGGTCGAGATCACCAAAATGCTGACCAATCTGGCCCAGGAGTCCGCGCTGGACCATCCACTGCTGGTCGCGCGCGAGGAGCCCAAGCGTGCCGCGGTGTTGGTGGTGTCGTCGGACCGCGGGCTCTGCGGCGCGTACAACGCCAACGTGTTCCGGCAGTCCGAGGAGCTGTTCTCCTTGCTGCGCCAGGAAGGCAAGACGCCGACCCTCTACGTCGTCGGGCGCAAGGCGCTGGCCTACTTCAGTTTCCGCAACTGGACGATCACCGGGTCATGGACCGGCTTTTCGGAGAAGCCGGCCTACGCGAACGCCGAGGAGATCGCGGCGACGTTGGTCGATGCGTTCCTGGCGGGGGCGGACGACGAAGGCGACGATCCCGGTCCGGACGGTGTTTTCGGTGTCGACGAGCTCCATATCGTGTTCACCGAGTTCAAGACGATGCTGTCGCAAACTGCGTTGCCGCTCCGCATCGCTCCCATGGTGGTCGAGTACGTCGAGGAAGACACCGGACCTCACACGTTGTTCTCGTTCGAGCCGGACGCGACAGCTCTGTTCGAGACGCTTCTGCCACGGTATGTCACCACCCGGATATTCGCGGCGCTGCTCGAGTCCGCGGCGTCGGAGTCGGCGTCCCGCCGACGCGCAATGAAGTCGGCAAGCGACAACGCCGACGACCTCATCACGGATTTGACTCTGCAGGCCAACCGGGAACGCCAGGCTCAGATCACCCAGGAAATCAGCGAAATCGTCGGTGGCGCAAACGCGTTGGCCGGCGCCAAGTAGGATCCATAGGAGCGAAGAAGACATGACCGCAACCGCTGAACGCGAGACCACCAAGGCGGGCAAGGACACCAACGGCCGGGTCGTGCGCGTCACCGGCCCGGTAGTGGACGTCGAATTCCCCCGTGGCGCGGTGCCCGGGTTGTTCAACGCACTGCACGCCGACATCACATTCTCCGAACTTGCCAAGACGTTGACCCTGGAGGTCGCGCTGCACCTCGGCGACAGCCTGGTCCGCTGCATCTCGATGCAGCCGACAGACGGCCTGGTGCGCGGCGCGGAGGTCGTCGACACCGGAGCGTCGATCTCGGTGCCGGTGGGAGACGGCACGAAGGGGCACGTTTGGGACGCCCTCGGCGTTTGCCTCGACGAAAAGGGATACGGCTCCGACCTTGCGCGCTGGCCGATTCACCGCAAACCGCCGGCGTTCGACGAGCTCGAACCTCGCACCGAGATGCTGGAAACCGGGCTGAAGGTCGTCGACCTGCTCACCCCGTACGTGCGCGGCGGCAAGATCGCGTTGTTCGGTGGTGCCGGCGTCGGCAAGACTGTGTTGATCCAGGAGATGATTAACCGCATCGCCCGAAACTTCGGCGGCACATCGGTATTCGCGGGCGTGGGTGAGCGGACTCGTGAGGGTAACGACCTTTGGGTCGAGCTTGCCGAAGCGAACGTGCTGAAGGACACCGCGCTGGTGTTCGGTCAGATGGACGAGCCGCCCGGCACCCGTATGCGGGTGGCGCTGTCGGGGCTGACCATGGCCGAGTACTTCCGCGACGAGCAGGGCCAGGACGTGCTGCTGTTCATCGACAACATCTTCCGGTTCACTCAGGCCGGCTCCGAGGTATCGACGCTTCTTGGTCGCATGCCCTCGGCGGTGGGATACCAGCCGACGCTCGCCGACGAGATGGGCGAGCTGCAGGAACGCATCACGTCCACGAGGGGACGGTCGATCACGTCGATGCAGGCGGTGTACGTGCCGGCCGACGACTACACTGACCCCGCCCCGGCCACCACGTTCGCGCACCTGGACGCCACCACGGAGCTCAGCCGTGCGGTGTTCTCCAAGGGCATCTTCCCCGCCGTGGATCCGCTCGCCTCGAGCTCGACGATTCTCGACCCGTCGATAGTGGGCGATGAGCACTATCGCGTTGCACAGGAGGTCATCCGGATCCTACAGCGCTACAAGGATCTTCAGGACATCATCGCGATCTTGGGCGTCGACGAGCTTTCCGAGGAGGACAAGCAGTTGGTCAACCGCGCTCGCCGGATCGAACGCTTCCTGTCGCAGAACATGATGGCCGCCGAGCAGTTCACCGGGCAGCCGGGTTCCAATGTGCCGCTGAAGGAGACCATTGAGGCGTTCGACCGGCTGTGCAAGGGTGAGTTCGACCATCTGCCAGAGCAGGCGTTCTTCCTGATCGGCGGTCTGGAGGACCTGGAGAAGAAGGCGGAGAGCCTTGGCGTCAAGTTTGACGGATCCAAGAACTAGGCATTGACCATGGCCGATATGAACGTCGACATCGTCGCCGTTGAGCGCGAGATCTGGTCGGGGAAAGGCACTTTTGTCTTCACCCGCACCACGTCAGGCGAGATCGGTATCCTGCCGCGGCATATCCCGTTGGTGGCACAACTGGTCGACGATGCGATGGTTCGCGTCGAACGGGAGGGCGAGGACGACCTTCGCATCGCCGTCGACGGTGGCTTCATGTCGGTCACCGATGAGGGAGTCATCATTTTGGCGGAATCGGCGGAATTCGAGTCGGAGGTAAACGCCGATCAGGCGCGAACCGACGCCGACTCCGACGATCCCCGGGTCGCCGCGCGGGGTCGGGCCAGGTTGCGCGCGCTAGGCGAAATCGACTAGGAGATCGCCGCCGATGAGCGCGTTGATGGCCATCATGATCGCGCTCATCGCCGTCCTGCTGTCTGCCGTGACGGTGCTGACCTATCGGCTGTGGAAACTTCGCCAGGGCGGCACGGCAGCAATCCTGCGCGACATCCCGGCCGTCGGTGGTCATGGTTGGCGGCACGGCGTGATCCGTTACCGCGGAGGCGAAGCCGGTTTCTACCGCCTGTCGAGCCTGCGGTGGTGGCCCGACCGCAGACTCAGCCGCCGTGGCATCGAGATCGTGTCCCGGCGGGCGCCTCGCGGTGACGAGTTCGACATCATGACCGCTGAGATCGCGATCCTCGAATTGCGCGATGCGGGACTGGAGCGTCGGCGCGGGTACGAGTTGGCGCTCGATCGGGGAGCACTGACCGCCTTCCTATCCTGGTTCGAGTCGAGGCCGTCGCCTCGCACGCAGCGGCGAGCGATGTAATTTATTGCGGCGCTTGACCGCCAGGTTGCCACAGCACATCTCCGTCCGGATTCGCCACCCGGGACAGAATGAACAACAAATCCGAGAGCCGGTTGAGGTACTTGGCGGGCAGAGGGCTCACGCTGTCCTGATGTTCGGCCACCGCGGCCCACGCCGACCGCTCGGCACGGCGCGTCACCGTGCGCGCGACGTGCAGAAGGGCGGAAAGCGGTGAACCGCCTGGAAGGACAAAGGAATTGAGGGCGGGCAGCGACTCGTTGTACTCGTCACACCAGGCCTCTAGCCGGTCGATGTAGCTCTGTGCGATGCGCAACGGCGGATACTTGGGGTTGTCGACCACCGGCGTCGACAGGTCGGCCCCGGCGTCGAACAGGTCGTTCTGTATCCGGTGCAGTATCCGCGTGAGCTGTTCGCCAGGTTCCCCCAACGCGACGGCGACTCCGATCGCGGCGTTCGCCTCGTCGCAGTCGGCGTACGCCACCAGCCGTGGATCGTTCTTGCTGACCCGCGAGAAGTCGCTCAGACCGGTGGTGCCGTCGTCGCCGGTTCGGGTGTATATGCGGGTGAGGTGCACTGCCATGGTCAAACCGTACCGGGCAGACTGACATTGGTAACCGCGCTGTCTACACTAACCCGCGTGAGCGAGCGCTTTGTGGTGACCGGGGGTAACCGGTTGTCGGGGGAAGTGGCCGTCACCGGGGCCAAGAACAGCGTGCTCAAGCTGATGGCGGCCGCCTTGCTCGCCGAGGGCACCAGCACCATCACCAATTGCCCGGACATCCTCGACGTCCCACTGATGGCCGAGGTCTTACGCGGGCTCGGCGCCACCGTGGAGCTGGACGGATCGGTTGTGCGGGTGACGTCGCCGGACGAGCTGAAGTACGACGCGGACTTCGCGGCGGTCCGCCAGTTCCGGGCATCGGTGTGCGTGCTCGGTCCGCTTGTGGGCCGATGCAAACGGGCCAGGGTGGCGTTGCCGGGCGGCGACGCGATCGGATCGCGCCCGCTGGATATGCACCAGGCCGGCTTGAGACAGTTGGGCGCGAACTGCAACATCGAGCACGGATGTGTGGTTGCCTCGGCAGATCACTTGCACGGAGCGGAGATTCAGCTGGAATTTCCGTCCGTAGGCGCCACCGAGAACATCTTGATGGCCGCTGTGATGGCCGAAGGCGTGACGACGATTCACAACGCCGCGCGTGAGCCCGACGTGGTCGATCTGTGCACGATGCTCAGCCAGATGGGTGCCGAGATCGAGGGTGCCGGCACGCCCACTTTGACGATCACCGGCGTCGAGGGACTTCACCCGACTGAGCACCGCGTGATCGGCGACCGGATTGTCGCTGCCACGTGGGGCATCGCGGCCGCGATGACGCGCGGAGATATCTCGGTGACCGGGGTAGACCCCGCGCACTTACAGCTCGTTTTGCACAAGCTGCACGCCGCTGGCGCGACAGTCACCCAGCACGACAACGGTTTCCGCGTGGTGCAGTACGAACGGCCGAAGGCGGTGAACGTGGCGACGCTGCCGTTCCCTGGGTTCCCGACTGACCTGCAGCCGATGGCTATCGGCCTGGCCGCGATCGCCGACGGCACGTCGATGATCACCGAGAACGTGTTCGAGGCTCGGTTCCGATTCGTCGAGGAGATGATCCGGCTGGGCGCTGACGCTCGCACCGACGGTCACCACGCGGTTGTGCGGGGCATCCCGCAGCTTTCCAGCGCGCCGGTGTGGTCGTCGGATATCCGGGCGGGCGCGGGTTTGGTGCTTGCGGGCCTGGTCGCGGACGGCGACACCGAGGTGCACGACGTTTTCCATATCGACCGCGGTTATCCGCTTTTTGTGGAGAATCTGGTCAGTCTGGGCGCCGAAATCGAGCGGGTGAACGCCTAGCAACGAGACAAGTCAGGGCAGGTTTGACCACTGTCCTGACCTGGCGTATAGTAGCAGGGTTGCCTGTTGAACGGGTGTGTTGTTTGAGAACTCAATAGTGTGTTTGGTGGTTTTTGTTTGTTGTTTGTTTTTTGCCGCATCTGCCGTCCCCGTGGTTGGGTGTGGTTTTTTGTTGTTGTTTGTTTTGTCAGGTTTTCTCTGGATGGTTTTTGTTTGGAGAGTTTGATCCTGGCTCAGGACGAACGCTGGCGGCGTGCTTAACACATGCAAGTCGAACGGAAAGCGCTCTTCGGAGTGACTCGAGTGGCGAACGGGTGAGTAACACGTGGGTGATCTGCCCTGCACTCTGGGATAAGCCTGGGAAACTGGGTCTAATACCGGATAGGACTACGGGATG
>Ga0209526_10003831_pt1 | contig 10242 bp, 11 predicted proteins | sample JacPinW_OM2H0_M1_FD_188566 | JGI IMG/M metagenome (GOLD analysis project Ga0209526, IMG submission 188566) | Forest soil microbial communities from Algoma, Ontario, Canada - Jack Pine, Ontario site 1_JW_OM2H0_M1 (SPAdes) (version 2) | ecosystem: Environmental > Terrestrial > Soil > Boreal... | reverse complement strand
ACGATGGCATCGAGGCGCTTCGCGAAATTATCAAGGATCAGATCGATCGCGCCGGTTAATCTCAAGACGAGTGTACCGCGGTGCTCAGCGTATGCTTACCCTCTAATAGGAAAAGTTATAAAGAGCAGAACGAGAGCTGCGATAAAAATCCAAAAGTAACCTGCATCAGCTTTCTGCATCATGTCGGGGCTCTTATTTTGCCGTTTATCTAACTGGCCGCGAGCCTTTATCGGAGCAGGAACCCCAATAACCGACGCCGAAGTCCTCGTTCGTGGGAACCCAACACGAACCAGGCTGCTGGTCGGCCATCGTTGCGTTGCCCAAGACTACTTGAGGCTTGGCACCGGAGCGCTTGGCTAATGATGAAAATAGCTGTTGCTGCGTCTGTTCATCCCACGTACCGCCATCTCCAATCGCCATTGCGATACGAAAGTCTTGAAGGGCACTGCGGGACCGCGGTCCCCATTTGCCGTCGGCGGCTCCGTCGAGATAGCCAAGTTCGATCAGTCGCTGCTGTACACGGAGTACTCCATTTGGTTTCGTAAAATCGATCAAGACGACCGTAGGGCTGTTCTCCGGCTTAGGGGTCGGTTCGCTGGTTGGAATCAAGTCGTTGGGCACCGGGGCTCGGGAAGCTTCGCTTGGCGTGCTTCTTTCTACCTGTCGATAGTTCGCGTCGCGGTTTCGAGGCGACGCATTCATAGAAGGTCGATTATCCATGTCGCGTGCTTTTCCCTCGTGCCTATCGGGCTCTGCCACAATAGGCGGGTTCGCCCGTATATCGGCTGCTCGATTAGATAAACTGGCTAATGCAAGTGGCCCTCCACTCAACAATAAGATGGAGCAAAACAACAATGAATGTAGCCTGTTCGCCTTGTGGAAGGATGCAACCGGCTTCGCGCCAGAATTGGAGGAGCCTGAAGTGGCTAGTTCACTTACGAGCTTGGCAAACTGGTCGCCAGAGGTGGGATTAGAAAATTGTATCTTGCCATTCAGTCCGCCTTCTGAGTGGAAGTCGATTTCGCCGTATAGACAGACTGGCAAGAGTCGATTGGAATTGAATCGACGGTCAGGTCCGCCGTTCTTGGCAACAAAACGCCAGGTCTCACCTACGACCTTCGTATCTGATGGGATGCCTTCGTCTTCGATAAACCGAGTTGGGTTGCTTGAAATCTGAAGATCTTCATAGCGTAGAGCCGCTACCGAGTCAGTCGTCACTACCAAGGTCGCATCTGGCAGAAAAAAAAGCTCCGCCGCCCCAAGCTTGATAGCAGGAAACTTGGAGTGCCCTCGAATACACGCAGGCCTCTTAGACCGGATATAGATCCTTTCGCGTTTGACGAGCTTTGTAGCGCCCGCGTTTCTTTTCCAGTCTGATGTATGTCCCTACGACGTGATGCTCCACAGGGCAGCACACCGCCCTAGCTCACCAAGCGATTCCGATAGCGTGCCTGCAATTCTCTGTGCGTCGCCATCCCACTTGTACTCGATCTTCAATGAGCGCCGGTATCGGTCCAGAAGGATCGCGGCAGGCACGAAGATCGCGGTGTGAAGGGCAGCCAACGCAAATAACATTTGACTCCAAAACCTAAGGTCGCAGTCAGCAAAGCAAGACACGCGACGATGACAAAGGGCAGTACTCGGAGTCGGCGATGTACATTGTTCAAGATCGGCGCAAGTTCGCTGGTCGAGAGCGCATTGATTTGATGCGCTGGTGCACTCACAATTGGAACGAGACCGATGCCCCCCGCGCTAGGCGTAATTGGGACATGACCGCAGTGTATGGGTGCAAACGAGTTTGGCTTTGCAACTTTTATACGGGAATTTCGTGCATAGCGCGTGTACTGTGTCCAAGATAGGCCCGTGCCCGGTATGCTCGCGGTAACGCGGGTTCCTTTAGATCCAATTGTGTAATGAAACCCTCTTCCACCGAGCGAGACAGAAGCTCCGCTGCCGCTTAGGTTGAGCCGAACTCCGGGAACCAGTTTTACGGATCTCCGAAATCTAAACCCCACGCCTTTCCCCCTCTTCTCCTGGCGACTGTTTCAAAAAATTCCTTTGTATGGATGCTCCGACCGGCGCGCCTGCGTGACGGTCCTAGGTTCGGTCAGGGGCACTATGCTTACTGAGCCGCTGCCCGGGGAGACATCGTCCCCCGGGATTCTATGGCCTGCTGCGAACGTCGAAGCCGGATTTCAATTCTCCGACGTTGCTTGAGGTCTCCTTTATTCCCTTCAGTTACGCGCTCTCCTACGTCGATGAGTTGCCCACCCGACATGGGGAGCACGCGATATGCCTGGACTCGCTGGTCTGCCATCAAAATTCTCGCGACGGCCACGGCTCGTGAGAGGCCGAGTCCCGCATTATCACTTGGGACCAGAGTCGATATAGGGCCGTTGCCTTTCAATACGGGCAGCAAAGCTTGGTCGAGATTTGAGTTACGTGGCACGATGGGCTGTTCATCAGTGTGTCCCGTCACTTCAATTACATCTACGCGGTACCGTGCCGCCAAACCCAGCAAGTCGGGGATGACCTTCGCCTGAAGCGCCCGCTCAAAATCGTCTGAAAGCTCGGCCTTTCCCGTCGCAAAGAAATATCCGCCAGCTTCGCTCAAAGTGATAATTGGCGGCCAATCGTGCTCCCCAGTGTTTAGTCCTGCAGCAGCGGTCCCAGCTTCAGACTGGGCTGCAGCTTCAAGTCCCGCTTTAAGTGCTGCTGGAGGATCGTTCGGGGACACTCGACTTGCATCTTTATACAGCGCGGCAAAGGCATCGAGTGCTGCTGCACTCTTGGCCATTGGCGCTAACTTCGACACTTGATCAGGGCGAATGTCCTTGCCCGCAATCTTTGCGAACTCCAATGCTCGCTTGAGGGCTGCCGGGGGGTCGCTTGGATCAATACGAGACACCTCTTCCAGGAGGGCCTTCAACGTCCCTTTGTCGCCACTCTCGCCCAGAAACGGCTGCATCGCCACAACCAAACTTTTTAATTGTGATTGATCGACATTGACGGACCTTAAGATAGCTTGGACCTCCTGTAGCGCTTTAAGGCGGTTCGCCATGTCAGTAATTTTTTCGTTCTCGCCAGCTTGCAGGAGTTGGGCCACTGGCTTGAACTGCGTGATCACCGCTTTCAGAGGAATAGTTAAGGTCAGCATCAATAGAAACAGCAGCAACAACAACGCTTCCGCGAGCGTCAGACCTAGAATGACTCCTCGCCGGTGCTCACGTTCGTCAACTATCCTTGCCGCCATGCCGCCCCTCCCAGTACCTCATTCAATCACTGTTGCGGGTTTCTTTTTCCAGCGAAACCACCTTCTCCGCTTGGTTACAGCCCTCGCTATCACTTCCAACGCCGAAGTGAATCTATTTAGCCAACCCATAAGCTGTTCAGTCGGCAGATCTGCTTCCTTCATGCGAGAAATCAAATCATCGACCGCTGCCGAAAGCTTTATGTTCACCCTGATGATTTCTTCTGCATGGGACTTTTTATCATCGAACGCAGTATTAATTCGCGCTGCAGCCGCTTCGGCGACAGCAGCAATTTTTTGAATGTGAGCTTTCTCATGGTCTGAGCTTGCGATCTGCGCGTTGTTCATGCGAGTGATCAAATCACCGGTAGCTGCCGAGAGCGCTGTGCTCACCTTCACGAGTTCTTCTGCATGGGACTTTTTCTCATCGAACGCAGTATTAATTCGCGCTGCAGCCGCTTCGGCGACAGCAGCAATTTTTTGAATGTGTGCTTTACCGTAATCTGCGCTTTCCTGCAGCGTTTCTGTTGCGATCTGCCTCAGCCCAGTGCGAAATGTATCGAAGTCTTGAATTGCTCCGCTGAGTTGACCTTTCAACGCGCCTGCAAGTTCTAAAATGTCCCGGCGAACAACCTCGTCCACATCATCGATTTCGCTGCGCATTTGAACGAAAACCACTCGTCCAGCTATCCCGACGATGGTTGTGATCAACGCGACACCAAAGTTCCCAAGCACCGCGTCAACCTCAATGCCACTCCTCATCTGCACGAGCGCGGCCGATAGGCTCGCCAACGTGTAAATGAACCCGAGATAATAGAAATTGTCGCCAAGCCGATCCAAACGCAGCCGAACTGCAGGAATGTGATAGGCCGCGACGCCGTAAGCCAGCATAAGCGTGACAGCTAAAGCGCACACAAGCTCCGAGCCCAACGCCTCGACCTTCAGGAAAAGTATCAGGATAAAACCGAGTCCAGCCACGCCGGCAAATAAGCCTTTGTCCGGCATATCGTCAAAAAAGAAACGACGGGGCAGCATGGACCAGAAGTTTCTGAGCACATTCTCCCTCGCTATGTCACTGCGGGCTTGAGTTGTTGTTGACATGTAGAAACCTCGTCAGATTGGTTGAAAGGAGACAAGTCGCCCATTTGATCCGGAAATCAGCTCTTCCCAAAACAGCTGGTGCCCACGATTTTGAATCGGCACACCAGAACGCGCAGCGGTTGGGCGCAGCAGATACAAAACCACTACGTTCGCGCCACGCAGGTCGGGCTGCAGCGAACGCCAAGATTGACTGCGGCTTAGTTCTTTAAAGTTTGGGACATTTCGAAAATGCGAGTTCAGAGCGCTGTGTTGCACCATGTCTGAAATAATCGTCAGTTCAACCGGGATCTCACTGTCACCGAAAGGGCCAAAGGAGCTAATGCTGGCCGCTCTAATGCTCTCAATGATGGGCGAGTTTGGTTTGGTCGATTCTTTCAACAGGTCGGACACGGTGCGCGTCAATACCTCCCCGAAGCGCGTTTCAAATCTCTTTTGGATCTTGCCCGGATTTTCGTAAATCTCGTTTGCATCTTTGCCTTGACCCGGGCTGCAAATTTCAAGCACAGGTTCCAGCACTTTTTGGGTGTCGCCTTCCACGGTGTAGAAATCGAAGCGCTGGCCAGTCCTTGGGTCCTTAGTCAACCGATCAATATGCTGCTTTATCTCCAGTCCTTGTTGACCGGTAACCGGATCGGTGCGGTCAATTAGCAGGGCGTGAACCGCACGAGGCCCGTTCTTGGGACAAAGAGTGCTCTCAACTATGTCGATGCGCTTCGACTTAAGCCACCAAAGGCCTCCGCCCAACGCCGCCAGCGCGATCAAACCGAGCAGGCCAAGCGCGAGGCCCGCAATAAGATCGAGGCGAGCTGCCCGTTTATGGTGATTTCGCCGCTTCATGATTCAATCCATTTTCGTCGGATGAGGGTTGCGAAGCAGCAATTCGGCGTACTGGCTGAGTAGCGCCGTAATCTCGTTCTGGAGCTCTGCAAGCACCGCCGGGATCTCGGGCTCCGGCGTTTGGGAATCCACAATGAGCTCTGTCGCTTGCCCGGTCTTAAGAAAGCTGTGCGGTAGCTTCCACCGCTCGGCAAAGTGAGCGGGGGGGATTGTGGTCCTGCGCCTGCGGTTTTCGTCCCGGTAGATTTGGAGCAGTTGGTTCGCAGCGGTTTCTACAGAATTTTCGTACGCTCGAAAGGCATCGATCTGTGCGACTCTTTGAACTCTGATCTGTGCGCACCGCTGCGGGAAAATCGGGATCGTCGTGATGCCCGCCTGTATCTGAGAAACTGCGGCCTCTTTATGCTCCTCGAGATCATCAAATAAGAATTGGTGCTCCGAACTATATGCGACGCGCACCGATTCGGCTCGTCGCCAGACCGCCCCATAAAATGGATAGGGATCATCGTATCGATATCCCTTGCAAATGCTGGCGATCGCAAACAGGATGCCGAGGCCAAACAGATAACCAGAAGGCAGGCTATTGATCACAAATGGATCATTGAACAGTGTTTGGACCGCTTCGGCGAGGGCGCGGTCTTCGGCGACCTTAGCCAAGGCATCTCGGTAGTGCGTAGCGAACGCATGAAGTAAGAGGAGCCCCGCCGTTCCCACTAGCGTCGCAAGCACAGCGAGAAATTGGACTAACCTGTTTCGGTAGTTGATGAAGCGAATTGCTATCAGGCCAACGAGGAATGCGAAGATGATATTAACCGCCGATATTCCGACTGCTGTTCCAATCCCGCCAATTAGACCGTAATCAGAACTAGATGCGAAAAATAGGCCGTTTAGTAGCGATTCAGCGGCGATCAACAAGATCAGGAGGCCGATCGTCATGACTCGCCGTTTTACATCGCGGGCAGGCCGTTCAAGACGGTGCTTTGATTTGAAGCGGCGAAATTCGTCTCGGGCGGCAACATAGGATTCCTTTAAGGGACCTAATTCGGCATCTGCCTGTACGCTGACGTTGAGGAAACGCGCTTTGGTGTCGTGCGCGATGAGCCGAAGCTCCGCCAACTTGCTCGATACCGAAAAACCGATAAGACGATCTGCATAGGCGCGTAAGGTCTTGATTAGCGCATCGCCTTGCCAAGTCCACTCCGCCTCAATTTTCTGAATGATCGTTTGTTCTACCGCGTCCCAAATACGTTCGTCAGAACGTGGGAGTTCCTGTTTCCCCCGCTCCCCTCCGTTCTCTAAAAGCTTAAGTTCCTTTGCAACCGCCTTTGTGTCGATCGGCCGAAGGAAGCCAGGAACCACACCTGGCGGATCTTGATCGCTGGCCAATTTTGAAAATGCTCCTGCCATGGCCTTTCCATGTTCTCCACCGGCAAAGCCGGCTTATGGAATCGACTCTCATGGGGCGCGGAGACTGCAGAGTCGCGCGTGCCTGCAGCGGCTCGATCAGACGGCGCTGATGAGTTCAGCGCTTCAAAGATTTTTGGTGATTTCCCCCGTTAACCCCTCGTTAACCAAACTCCAGCTTCTCGCCGTAATTGTGGCAATCAAGTACCTTCGCGAACCCAGTGGAATGCAGCCAGCGCCGCCGGAGAAACGCGTTAAGTGTCTGAAATTACTTCACTTCGGGTTTCATCGCGCGAACCGCTTTTGCGAGGCCCCCTGGTAGTTTTGTATTCAAAACCTAGAAGCCCGCGATGGGCTCGGACGCCCGTTAACTTCAATTCTTTGATGGAGCGGCCAACCACAAACGAGCACAGGCGAATGCAAACATTCCGCCAAGGAAGCCCCACACGCCCATTGAATCGTAACCCGATGAGAGAAGACGATCGGCAATGAGCGCGCCAAAAATAGCACTCGCCAACAATCCAAAAACCCACACCGCGATCGTTCTAATCATGACGGCCTGTCAAAGCCGCAAATCTGCGCTTCTCACCTTAGGGACCTCGGGGCATGGGTATCTCAGTCGCACTCAATTTCTCTGGCCGCGGTATCCACGTCAGGATCGGAACATACTTCCTCGCCATCCTTGGTGACGGTCCATCCGGATAGCGTACCTGACCCGAATACTCCCGCTGCGTAGGCACTCGCGGTAACCCCAATGAAAATGCCGACGGCAACGCCCGATAGGAAACGCGCCATGAGAGCCTCCCGAGGCAGTTCTTTCCAGCGGGCCAACTATGACACACGTCATTCGATGCGACTACGGCCGGAAAATTCAAACTGAAGCATCGATTTCTTCCCCGGAACGACGGCTGAATAGGCTGCTAAGCATGGGGTCTACGGTGCACAAGTCAGCGATCTCCTACAATCACAGTCTATGTGTTCACATCCTGGTTAAGCTCGCGGCTGATGCGCTGCACGGTGCCAGTCGATACGCCAAGCTGAGCCGCAATCTGACGCACCCCTGGTCGGTCCTTCCCCTGTAGAACGGCACGGATAGCGTTTGCGGTCGCTCCGTCGATCCGAGGGCGTCCAAGCGTCTTGCCTTCGCTTCGTGCCCTCGCAAGTCCGGCGCGGACCCGTTCTCGAAGAATTGCTCGCTCGAATTCGGCAAACACGCCCATCATCTGAAACATGGCTTTACCACTGGGCGTCGTCGTATCGAGACCCTGCTGGTGCAGATATAGATCGATGCGCAACGCGTGGATCTCGGACAGGAAACCGACCAGGTCTTGAAGGCTGCGCCCAAGGCGGTCCACCGACCAGGCCATGATCACGTCAAATTGGCGCTTGGTTGCATCTCGGCATAGCGCGCCGAATGCTGGTCGCTTGTCGCGACCCTTTGCGCCGCTGATGCCGTGGTCTCGATAGACCTTAACGATGCCGCATGCCATGCGCTCAGCGACCTCGCGAAGCTCGCGCTCCTGGTTCGCCGTGGTCTGGTCGCTGGTCGAAACTCTTAAATACAAAACGGCGCGCTTCATGGATGACTCCGTGCTCGGTGTTGAGCCGAGATGGGGAGTCGCGTGCAGAAATCAAGTGAATGTTGATACAGCGCGAGCGGCGCTCCAAGTCATTGACTTTGTTGACTCGGGATTGACGAAAAGTGCGAGGGTTTTTTGATACACCCTCATCGTCGCTGGCGCGCTAACGCATCATCGTTGCCGTCAAGATATGGCGCTCGCTGCAATCCACAAAACCGCCGATAGCTTCGCGTGGCGACGGCGAGCCCGATGCAATCTGCGCTGCAATCAGCAACGCGACCGCGCGCCTTGGGCAGGTGGGACCAAATGAATCGGCGGGGGACTCCTGCCCACCCACCGGCATGCGCCGCAATCAATGGACCGCTCCACCGGGCTAGCTTAATTTCCCACAGGGGCCCACACAGGTAGCCGGACAACGAGACCCCAATTTTCGATTTTACGATTTTCCGCCAGCGCTCGTGACCATTCGCGTTACCTCCCGCTCCGCCGGAAATTTACCTCCTGATGAATTCTCGCTAATCGGGCGACGCCGCTGCCATCGGCAGACTTGGGCTTGCGTTCACCAATCGCCATCGTTACGAACGGTGCAACGGGTTAGACATGGCCCAGGCAATCGGATCAGCAGGCGAACACGTCGTCCAGGCGAGACTTCTGGTCAGAGAATGGACCGTCGGCAACGTCAACAGTGGCGGGATGATGAATGCTCCCGCCATAGACCTGTTCGCAGCAAAGGGCTCACGAAATATCCGCATCCCCGTGAAGACCACGGGCAATAGCAGCGATACCGTCAATGGAGCGTGAACGAAGACTGGGCGACGACATCACTGTTCAAGGGCGATACCAAGCCGGACTTCGTGATCTTCGTCTGGTTCACAAGCCCGAAGGACCTCGACGCCTGCCGCACGTTCGTCGTCCCAGCCGACGTGGTGGAGGCCGCCCTGCGCAAGAGCCACGATCACTGGCACCGGTACCCAAAGCGCGACGGCACGCCCAGGAAGCGGTCGCGGCACACCGCGATCTGCTGGCTGGGGAAGGATACAGATACTAACATCGGCCACGGCTTCGCTGAAAAGTGGGCCGGGTACGAGAATGCGTGGGGCTTATTGGAACGCGGTGGTCAGTAGGATTGCATGGAGCCGCTTCCACCCATCAAGCTTCCTGCTACGGCAGAAAGGTCTGCGCCGGTTTGCAATGTTGCTGTGGCGCGCCGCGCACCGAGCAGGTCAACGAAAGCGGCACGCCTGCTGACGCTGCGGCGGGCGCAATGTTTCGCGGGACTCGCGCCAGCGTTGGACGAAAGCCGGACCACGGTCTGAGCAAGAGCGCAGAGACAATCCACGAAGTGGCTGTTTGCGTCCAGCCTCCCGGACGGTTGGACCGCTGACCGGCGAGACGAGAATATGCACTTTGATGATGCTTTTGATTTTCTCGTGGAAAAACTTGCAGCCACGCCCGATGTGGGCGGTGGAAGACACGCTCGCAATGCGACTTACGGCTGCGACATATGGATTCCGCAAATCGTGCAGGCTTATTGGCAGCCTCGCATCAGCGGTTTCAACTACGGAGAGCTTACCGAGCAAAACTTCCAGCCTTTCTACGATGCAGCTTGGGAATTGTCCCGCATGGGTGTGCTTCGGCCAGGCGCGTTCATGCCGCGAGGAGAGGCAATGGGCGGGCAGCTATTCTCTGGCGATGGCTTTAGCATCACGAAGTTTGGTCGAGAATGGCTCAAGGACGCCAGGCAGCGTCCGGTAAGAGACCCGAGCCGCTTGGCCGACGTGCTGCAAAACTTCGCTTCCCGGTTCGGCGGTGGCTACGCTCAGCGCGCGACCGAAGCTGTGAGAACCTATCGGACCTCGAACTATCTTGCTTCCTGCGTAATGTCTGGCGCTGCGGCGGAGTCGATACTGCTTGCGGTCGCTATCGCAAAGGTGAAAAACGAGGCAAAGGTGCTCGCGCTATACAAAGCCAGTGGAGGACGCGCCCGCGTAACGGGACTCATTACGTCAAGTCTGGCAGCCGGACTTGTCTCTCAATTCACCACGGCTTTGCAGGTCTTACACTACTGGC
>Ga0209526_10003830_pt1 | contig 10244 bp, 4 predicted proteins | sample JacPinW_OM2H0_M1_FD_188566 | JGI IMG/M metagenome (GOLD analysis project Ga0209526, IMG submission 188566) | Forest soil microbial communities from Algoma, Ontario, Canada - Jack Pine, Ontario site 1_JW_OM2H0_M1 (SPAdes) (version 2) | ecosystem: Environmental > Terrestrial > Soil > Boreal... | reverse complement strand
AATGCGCCGACGCAGGCTCAAATTCAGACAGCCACGGATATGTTGGCTGCCCATGGCATGACTCCGAACAAGCTGGGGCAGAATATCCTGGGCCTGTATTCGAATCTCGGCCTTTCCGGTCCGTTCGTTGTGGACAATCGGGGCCGGCAATCTCCCAACAGCTTCGTGATTAAGCTGGATCATCAGTTTTCTTCCAAGGATTCGCTTTCCACTCGATATCTCTACGGCAGCGGAGAAGATGAATTCCCGGGTGGCGGGCCGGGCCCGGGAGGCGGATCGCAACTGAATCCTTGGTTCGGTGTCACACCGACTCGCGTCGCTAACTTTGCGATCAGCGAAGTTCACATCTTTAACCCCAGCCTGATTAACACGCTGCGCCTTGGCTATAATCGCTTCAGCCAGTTCCAAAAGGGCCGCGACGCCAACGTTGATCCGGCATCGATCGGCCTCAACACCGGAGTAGGTCCGGAAAGTTTTGGGATCCCGGAGATTGATATCGGTTCTGGTGCCGGGCGTTTCTCCAATCTGGGTTTGCAGTACGGTGATGGGGGCCGCGTCGCCACTTCCTACCAGATCGCCGACGACTTCAGCTGGACCCGCGGGGCGCACTCGATCCAGCTGGGCTTCAATTTCCTGCACAACTATTCCGATTACACCACCGTGGGTTCGCGCGGCCTCCTCACGTTTGACGGCTCGCAACTGGGTGCCACGATTGCGCCCACAGCCGGTGGCGGCCTTCAGGGTCTAATCGACTTGCTGGCGGGCCTCCCGAAACCCGGCAACACATCCATCACTCGGGTCCTCCAAGGGCGCGCCAACATTGACCAGAATGTGGTCAGCGGCTTCGTTTCGGACAACTACAAGATCACTCCCAAGCTCACGCTGATCGCGGGGCTGCGCTACGACTATTTGTCTACCGTAAACGAATCTCGCGGCCGCTTCTCGGGCTTCGATCCCGCGCAAGGTTTGGTTCCTGTGTCGCAATTGCCCGGCGGTCACATTTACGACGCTTCGAAAAGAAACCTAGGCCCGCGTTTGGCGGTGTCTTGGGTGCCGCCGGTTTCTCTCATTCCGGGGCGGCAGACGGTCATCCGCGCCGGTTATGGCATTTACTACGACACCGCGCCCCTCAGCAATTTTACCGCGCTCACCGCGAATCCCATTGGCAACGGAGGCGGGTTCACCATCATTCCTGCCGCACCCATTCCATTCGGCGTAAATGTGCCGATTTTCGGATCGGGCGGTCCAACCGCTTCGACTGGCGCGAGCGACATCACCAGCGTCGACCGCCACCTCAAGACGCCGAATACGCAAAGCTGGAATCTCAACCTACAGCAAGAGCTCGCGTCAAACGTTGTCTTCCAGATCGGTTATGTCGGAAACAGGAGCACCCACCAGCTTCAACTTCTCGACGTCAACCAGCCAACGCCCGGAATCAACGACGCCGTCAACACTTCGCAATCGCGCCGGCCTTTCAACACGCTCTATCCCAATCTGCGAGCCATCAACACCATCGAGTCGGTCGGCTGGGCCAACTACAATTCGCTCCAGGCCACATTGAAGGCTACAAACTTCCACGGGCTGACGACGCAGTTTTCCTTCACGTGGTCCCACAATTTGGACACGGCTTCCGAAGTGAACGATTTCTTCGGAACGAGCGGCTATGTTCCTCAAGATTCGCGTAACTTGGCAGGCAGCTACGGAAACTCCGAATTTGACCAGCGCCGCTCGTTCGTCGTTACTTATATTTACGCGCTGCCTTCACCGAAAATCGGAAACAAGGCCGGCTATCTCCTCAAGGACTGGCAGATTTCCGGCACCACCACATACCGGGATGGCTTGGCTACGCCGGTCCTGACGTTCGGAGGCGAAAGCGGCATCGACAATTTTCACGAGCGGCCCAACTGTGTCGGCCCCATTCACTATCAGTTGAAGGTTTTCACCGATCCCAACTTGGGGTACGTTTTACCGGGTGCCTTTGCAAGCCCAGCGCCGGGAACGTTCGGCAACTGCCCGCGCAATCCGATTGTGGCGCCCGGCCTGATCGCTTGGGACGTCGCCGTCCAGCGTACCTTCAAACTCACTGAAAGAATTGCCTTCGAATTCAGGACCGCTTTCTTCAACGCCTTCAACCACCCGAACTTTGCCGAACCTTCGCCTGATCTGAGCACGAAAATCACGGCCACGGCCGACGATGGCAGCTTTGATTCTCACTTCGGAGTGGGCGGGCCGCGCAATATTCAATTGAGCGGTAAAATACGATGGTAGGTCCGCTATCGATGTTCCATCGGCTGCCGGGGCAGCGCTTCTACTTCATAGTTTTTTCATCATTCTGAAGCGTTGGCCCCGGCGGAGTCGTCTGGCGGGTGCTTTAGGCCGGCGATGACCCGTCGGGTCGCCGCTTGCAGGAGGCGCATGGTGGCAAGATACCTGACGAAGTTTTTTTGGATTCGGGCCGCCGTTCTTTTCGCGCCAGCGTTCTGCCTCAACGCGCAGCCGGAGAGTCGTCCGTTAGAACCAATAAGAATCTCTGTCGACGCCACACAGGCGCCGCAAAAAATTCTCCACGCTCAACTAGAAATTCCGGCCTCACCGGGCCCGCTCACTCTGTACTATCCGAAGTGGATGCCTGCCGATCATTCTCCCGACGGCCCTATCGCCAATCTCGCAGGCCTGAAATTTGCTTCCGGTGGGAAGCCGCTCGCGTGGCGCCGCGACCTCGTGGATATGTACACGTTTCATCTCGATGTTCCCAAAGACACGGCCGGCGTGACCGTGAACTTGGACTTCTTGCTTTCCGTCCCGGGCCCCACGATCGACTTCGCCGGGTCGGCTTCGGCAAAGCTGCTGATCCTGATGTGGAATCAAGTTCTGCTCTATCCCGCCGGCTATCCAGCCGACAAGATCACCTTTGTTCCCACGCTTCGCCTGCCCGCAGGCTGGAAGTTCAGTACATCGCTGCCCATTTCCGGCCAGTCAGGAAATACCATTGCGTTTGAGCCGGTGCCTCTCGACCTGCTCGTTGATTCTCCGGTGCAGTCAGGTCAATTCCTGAAGGTAATTGCCCTCACGACTGGAAAGCCGCCTCACGAACTGGACGTGGCAGCGGACGATGCCTGGCCGCTCGATGTGCCGTCCACACTGATCGAAAACTACAAGCGGTTAGTAGCCGAGGCAGAAGCTCTTTATCAGTCCCATCATTATCGCGACTATCATTTCCTGCTCACCTTGAGCGACAACGTGATCCGCTTGGGGCAAGAACATCACGAGAGCAGTGACGACCGGGTGGCGGAGCGCACTCTTGTGGATCCTAGTGCCCGCCTGCTGGTGGCCGGTCTATTCCCGCATGAGTTTACACATTCCTGGAACGGCCAATTCCGCCGCCCGGATGGCCTTGCCACTCCCGATTTTCAGCAACCCATGAAGGGCGAGCTACTGTGGGTGTACGAAGGCCTTACCGACTATCTCGGAACGGTGCTTACGGCCCGCAGCGGGTTGTGGACTCCCGAGCAGACCCGCGAAAACATCGCCTCTTTGGCGTCCATGTTGGATCATCGCGCGGGTCGCTCTTGGCGTTCTCTTCAGGACACCGCCGACGCTGCGCAAGTTCTCTATTTCGCTCCTTCGGAGTGGACCTCTTATCGTCGCGGAACTGACTTCTATACGGAGAGCGTGCTGCTGTGGCTGGAAGTGGACGTGACGCTCCGGAAGCTGACGCAAGGCCAGAAGTCGATGAACGATTTCTGCCGCGTGTTCTTTGCTGGATCAGAGGGCTTGCCGATCATCCAGACCTTCACATTCGATGATGTCGTTTCCACTCTGAACGGGGTCGCACCATACGATTGGCGCTCTTTCTTGCGGCAACGCCTGGATTCCACGGATTCTCACGCGCCGCTCGGTGGCATTACCGGTGGCGGCTGGCGCCTTGCTTATACCGGCGTGTCCAATGAAATGCTTCGGGCCAACCAGGAAGTTTCCGACACGGGCGACTTCACCACTTCGCTTGGCCTGGTCGTGCGAGGCGACGGCGCGATTCAGGATGTGATTCCGGGAATGTTGGCATACGAGAGCGGCCTCAGCCCCTACATGCGAATTCTGGCCGTTGGTGGCCGTCAGTTCTCGATGGAGGAACTCAGCAGGGCTGTGCAGAACTCAGGGTCCGTTTCAAACCCGGTCGTCCTTCTGATCTCAAACACGGGGAGCGTCGAAACCCATGAACTCTCGTATCACGGCGGACTGCGTGGCCCACATCTGGAACGGAATCAGAGCGATCCTGACTATCTGAGTGAAATCCTGAAGCCTCTTTCACCCGGAACGCACTAATGCAAACGGCCGAAAGGCGAGGCCGGAGGCAGGTCCCATCATGTCGTTGAGAACGAAACAGCGCCTCGTGCAACTTGTGGTTTTCTTTGCGATTGCAGCCCTGGCGGTTTTTCGCGGTCGTGCACAGCAAAATCCCGCCACCGAGAGCATGGTCGTGCGCGCAGGAAATCTTTTCGACCCGCGAACCGGCCGTATGCTGGCAAACCGCGTGATTGTTGTCTCCGGAGAGCGAATCCAGGCTGTCGGTGGGAGCGAAGTGGCGATTCCACCTGGTGCGCGCGTCATGGACCTCTCGACGGCCACAGTGCTGCCCGGACTGATCGATATGCACACGCACCTGAATATGGATGCTGGGCAAACCGGCTACGAGTCGCTCGGCATTTCCGCTCCACGCGCCGCGCTCACCGGAGCCAAGAACGCGCGTACGACTCTACTTGCCGGTTTTACCTCAGTGAGAAATCTGGGCGCGGAAGGCTATTCCGACGTGGCATTGCGCGACGCCATCGAAGCAGGAGACGTGATCGGGCCACGAATGCAGGTGTCCGGACCTCCGCTTGGCGCGACCGGCGGGCATTGCGACAACAGTCTCCTACCCCCGGTCTTCGATCACGCGGCCGAGGGCGTCGCCGACGGAACGGAGTCGATCGTTCACAAGGTGCGAGAGGTCATCAAGTATGGAGCCGACGTCATCAAGTTCTGCGGATCGGGCGGTGTGTTTTCCAAGGGTGACGATCCGAAGCGTGAAGAGTACAGTCCGGCGGAAATGAAGACGCTCGTGGAAGAAGCGCACCGCCGCGGCAGGAAAGTAGCGACTCACGTGCACGCTGCAGTGGCCATTCATGATGCGGTGCGCGCCGGAGTGGATTCCGTGGAACACGCGATATTCCTGGACGATGAGGGAATTGCGTTGATGAAAGAGCATGGAACCTATCTCGTGCCCACGACCTACCCTCTTTTCTGGTTCGAAGAGCACATGAAGGAAATGAAGCTTCCTGTTTGGGTTCGCCAAAAGGCGGCGATCATCATTCCCGCCGCCAAAGAGGACATGGGAAGAGCATTTCGCGCCGGAGTAAAGGTCGCTCTCGGCACGGACGCCGGCGTCTATCCTCATGGCGAGAATGGTGGCGAATTCGAAGCGATGGTGAAGCTTGGAATGCCGCCGGTGCAGGCGCTCCAAGCGGGAACCTTAAACGCGGCCACGCTTCTGGGCTGGGAAGATCGGCTCGGCACGCTTGAGCCGGGAAAACTTGCGGATTTGGTAGCGGTTGCCGGTGATCCAGTTCGAGACATCCAGATTATGAAACATGTGCAGTTTGTCATGAAGGGCGGCATCGTCTACAAGAACGAGCTGAGCCCGCGATGAAGGAGTTCCACGGTTTGCTTCGCACTGCCCCCGAGGGACGCTGCGTTGCTGAAAAGGAGCAACCATGCCTAGAGGAATAGTTTTACGAGCCCTGTTCATCTTGATTGCATTCTTGCTTATTGACGGTGCTCCGCTTCTTGGCCAGACGAGCAAGGGAAGCATCGTCGGCGTGGTGAAAGACGAAAAAGGAGGCGCGGTCGCGGGCGTGACGGTTACGCTGGAGGATGCCTCTAAGGGGCAATCGCGTGACACCCTGACGGAGGAGAACGGGGTGTTTCGGTTCGTGGCGCTATCGCCAGGCTCTTACCATGTGCGAATCGAGCAGCCAGGCTTCGCGACCGTTTTGGTAAAGGACGTGGTTGTCGCTGTCGACGAAACCAGGAGCTTGGATGTGGCGCTCAAGATTGCGTCTCAGTCGGAAACGGTGACTGTGCGTGGAGACGCGGAGCTGACGCAGACCGAAAGTTCTCAATTGGGACAAGTCATCGATAATTTAAAGACCGAAGAACTCCCGCTGAACGGGCGGAATTTCGCCCAGCTGGCTCGGCTGACCACCGGTGTCGCGGCATCTGGCGGTGGCGGCGGGCAGCAAGGTGGCGAGGGCGGAGTTTCCGGGTACTCGGCCAACGGTCAGCGTTCCTCTTCCAACAACTTTATGGTGGATGGAATCGACAATAACGACTATTTTGCGGGTGCCGTCGCGCAGCTTCCTTCCATCGATTCAATTGAAGAATTTCACGTGCAAACGAGCACCTATGACGCGGAGTATGGGCGCAACAGCGGTTCCGTCGTCAACCTGGTAACGAAATCGGGCACCAATGAGTTCCACGGCTCGGTATTCGAGTTCCTTCGCAATAGCATCTTTGATGCTCGCAACTTCTTCAACGAAAAACCCTTTCAAGAACCGAAACTTATCCTCAGTCAGTTTGGCGGCACCTTGGGCGGCCCGGTCGTCAGGAATCGCACCTTTTTCTTCGTAAACTTCGAAGGATTTCGCCAGCGTGCCGGCATTACCCGAATTACAGACGTTCCTACCGACAACCAGCGGAACGGCATTTTCACGGATTCTACAGGAAGCACCGTGACCATCCCCGTCAATCCAACGAGCGCTCGGATCTTCGCGCTCTTTCCGGAACCCAATCTGAATTCGCCTAAGGGCAACTTCGTATCTTCCCCGACGCTGCAGAACAACACCAATCAGGGCCTCATCAAGATCGATCACCGCTTCTCCCAGGCTGACAGCCTCTCCGCGCGCTACAGCCGTACGGGTGCGGATGTCTTCTATCCGTTCACGCCTGGACAGAGCGGTACGAACGTCCCCGGGTACGGCCTCGAAACCACGGGGGGAAATCAGCTCCTGTCGCTCGCTTACACACGGACGCTTAGCCTCAAGACGCTGAACGAAGCCCGCTTTGGTTTCACACGCTCGACGCTGGTCTCGGTTACCCAGGCTGGACCCCAAGCCGCGGATTTTGGATTCAACACCGGACATCCCGCAGGAGAAGCTCTCCATTTGGGGAATATCCCTCAAATCGCATTCTCGGGCGGTTTTGTCACCGGCGCGGCAGCCGTTTCGAATCTCGGTGGAGCGATCGATAATCCCAATTCCACCGTCACCAACGTTTTTCAGTTCATCGATAATCTCTCGCACACCAGTGCGCAGCACTCGTGGAAATTCGGGTTTGACGCCCGCCATCTGCAGCTGAATCGCATATACGATCTCGCCTTCAGCGGCCAAATCACTTTCAGCGGAACAAACAATCCGGAGGGTATTCCCAACGCACTCGCGGACTTCGCCGAAGGCCTCCCCGCCGGTTCGCTCCAATTCGTCGGCAACTCCGGCCGGGGATTTCGTACCTCCAGTTTCAATCTCTTCGCCCAAGACAGCTACAAGGTCACCAACAACCTGACGATTAACTACGGTTTGCGCTACGAGTTGAACACGGTTCTGCATGAAAAGAAGAATCGCTTGAGCAGTTTTTGGCCTGACAAGTTCTCCACATTTCTTTCTCCGTCCGTCAACCAAACTGACACCGCCGCGCTGGAAGCTTCTGGCGTCGTCCTGCAAGGTGGCGTCGGTGGAATCTACAAGGGCGATCACAACAACTTTGCGCCTCGCGTGGGCTTTGCGTATCGCCTCGGCAACAACGCCAAGACCGTCGTTCGTGGGGGGTACGGCCTTTTCTACGACACCATCTTAGGGAACATCCCAGGCAACGTAATGTTAAACCCGCCCTTCCTTCCAAACTTCTTCGTGCCCGCCCCGTTCACCGGCTGGCCCAATTCGTTTGCTCCCTCGGGGTTTCCTGTGCTGACGGTGATCGACAAGAACCTGCGCAGCCCCTACTCGCAGCAGTTCAATCTCGGCATTCAGCGTGAACTGCCCGGCGCAATGCTTATGGAAGTGAGCTACGTCGGCAGCACCGGAACCAAGCTGCCGCGATTCCGCCAGATCGACCAGGCTTACCTCACACCAGCACAAATCAACAGCCTTTCTCCCGACGTGGTCACCCGAATGGAGTTGATGGGAATTCCCGCACCGGCGGCGACCTTCCTCGCAACTCATATCAATCTGATCCCATCCATCGCCCGAGGGCCGTACTTCGGCTTCGCACAGATATTCCAGGCGGAGGACTCCATTAGCTCCCACTACCACAGTTTTCAGGCCAAACTAGATAAGCGGCTGAGTCGCGGCCTAACTTTCCTGGGATCCTACACCTACGCAAAATCCATCGATGGCGCTTCCGTTTTCTTCGGCTCGGGCGCGAACGGCACTACCATCTTCCCGCAGGACAATTACAACTTGAGGGCCGAGCGTGGCGTTTCCGATTTCGACATCACGCACCGATTGAGCTTCAGCTTTGTCTACGAAGTGCCTTCCTGGCAACGCGTGTTCTCCGCCATGCCGCGGGTACTCGCAAACGGATGGCAACTGGCTGGTATCTTGACGCTGCAAACGGGCCAGCCATTCTCTGTTCTGACCGGAAGCGACAACAGCAGCACCGGGCTGGGAAACGACCGCCCCAACCTCGTGGGTGATCCCTCGAGCGGAACTTGCCCCGGAGCATCGGGTGCCACGCCAGGCTCGGTCGATTGCTGGGTCAATCCGAAGGCTTTTGCACCCAACGCCGTCCTCACCTTTGGAAACTCTGGGCGAAACATCTTACGGGGCCCGGGCTTCCGCGATTTCGACTTCTCGGTTGTCAAGAATACGAAGTTCGGCGAGCGCTTCCGTACGCAATTCCGAGCGGAATTCTTTAACCTGACCAATCATCCGAATTTCGCTCTTCCGAACAACGTGCTTTCTTCCCCTAGTTTTGGCACGCTGTTCCAGACGCCGGATGCGGCGCAAAACAACGTGGGTCTCGGTAGCGGCGGCCCGCGTCTGATTCAGTTCGGACTGAAGCTCAGCTTTTAGTGTTCACACGTGCGGAAAATCGAGCGTGCGAAAGGGAGCCGCTCTTTGTGAATTTACGAGCGCTGACTGCGCTGACATGGTTAACGGTGTTTTCGTTGGGCGTGGTTTTTGTTTGTTGGTCCACAACAGCACAAGCCGCCCCCGCGCCTCAGAAAATCGGCCAGGATCTTTACGCCTACATCTCAGACAATGACGGCAGTGCCAATTCCACGTTCCTCGTGACGCCAGCCGGGATTCTGGTCGTCGACACGGGCCTGAACGACCTCGAGGGGCAGAAGCTCCTCGCTGCCATGCGAAGCATTTCCTCTCAGCCCGTCCGCTACATCATCAACACGCACTATCACCCCGACCATCAGGGCGGGAATGGCGTGGTGGGTCCGGACGCCATGGTCGTCAGCACGGAGTACACACGCGAGCGCACCGAATTGTTGCTGGCCTCCTTGCCCCCGCAACAGCGAAAGTCGTTTCGCCTCGCCAATCTGACCATCGCGCCGGCGTTGACCATTTTTCTGGGCGGTTATCGGGTCGAAGTCTATTTTCCTGGAAAGGGTCATACGTCGGGCGATGCAATCGTCTACTTCCCGCAACAACACGCCGTCGCCCTCGGGGACCTTTTCCTGCACGATTCTTCTCCAGCCATGGATGACGGCAGCGTACAGAATTGGATCAAAGCTCTCGATGAAGTTTTAAGCAAGCCGGTGCAGGTAGCGATTCCCGGCCACTTCGCGCTCGGAACAAAACAAGACGTGCAATTCTTCCGAGACTACTTGGCGGACCTGTTCGGGCAAGTCAAAGAATTGGCGTCACGCGGTGCGACCCTCGATCAAGTGCGACGGGGAATTCACATGGAAAAATTCAAATCTCTCCGCCAGTTCCCGCAATACGAAGCCACCTTTGGCGACAACGCGGCCTCCATCTACCAGCAGCTAGGGAACGGCAAACCATAGTTTCGGTCCGAGCAGACGGAAACCTTCGGTAGTGCCCACGCGCTTACGGACAAAACCCCTCCTCTCAGTTGGGAGTGGCGCCCCGAGGGGGCGAACTTTTCTCGGAGAGTTTGGAGTCGAGGTTCGTGCGCTCAGGCGGGCGTCTAACCGGCTTGCGCCACGCCCGAGTAGGCAAGGATCCGCTTGATGTCGA